>Ga0065714_10002662_pt1 | contig 12501 bp, 12 predicted proteins | sample MisRhiReplicate2_FD_59101 | JGI IMG/M metagenome (GOLD analysis project Ga0065714, IMG submission 59101) | Miscanthus rhizosphere microbial communities from Kellogg Biological Station, MSU, sample Rhizosphere Soil Replicate 2: eDNA_1 v2... | ecosystem: Host-associated > Plants > Roots >... | reverse complement strand
CGGCGATGGTGAACGTCGAGCTGATCCTTGATCACCCGCAACACCTTGGCCTCGTGCTCATGGATAAAGAAGTGACCACCACTGAGCATGTCCACGGAAAAACTGCCGTGGGTTTCCTTGCTCCAGCCGAGCAATTGCTCGGTGGTGGCGCGATCAGACTTGCCGCCGAGCACATGCACCGGGCACTTGAGCAACGGACGCTGCTGCGGCTCGAAGCGCCCGCACAGCAGAAAATCCGCGCGCAGGACCGGCAGCGTCAGGCTCATCAGCTCTGCGTTGGCCAGCACTTCTTCGCTGGTGCCGTTGAGCGTGCGCAGTTGCTTGATCAGTTCGGCATCAGTTTTCGGTTCGGCGAAACCGCGATCATATTCAGCGCGCATCGTCGGCGCTGCGGTGCCTGAAGCGAACAGCGCCACCGGCTCCGGGCAGCCCAGCGAGCGCAACGCATGGGCCATTTCACAGGCGAGCAAGGCGCCCAGGCTATGGCCGAATATCGCGTAAGGGGTTTTAAGCGTGGCAATTTGTTCCTGCGCGAGTTGCAGCGCCAGGCGCCGCATGTCGGTGTGCAACGGCTCGCCAAACCGCGCGCCACGGCCGGGCAATTCGACCGGTCGCAGCGTGAGCCACTCTGGCAGTTTGCGCCGCCAGCGGCTGTAAACCATGGCGCTCGCGCCTGAATAGGGCAGGCACAGCAATGTCAGCTGGGTCACCGGGGCTTACCTCGAAAAGTTGTCTGTCAAGAGAACGGATGAGGCACGTTTTGAATTAGTCAGAGATCTAATGTGGGAGCGGGCTTGCTCGCGAATGCGGTTGAACATTCAGCAAGGATGTTGACGGTCCCTCCGTATTCGCGAGCAAGCCCGCTCCCACATTGGTTCTTTATTTCAGGTGGCGATAGCTTTGGACGGCGGAAGTGAGGACGACGAGGCCGGCCGCAATCGCCAGCCAAAACCCGCTTCGCGCTCCAAATGCATCGATCAGCCACCCCGAACCGGCCGCGCCAATCGCCACACCGATGCTCAATCCGGTGACCAGCCAGGTCAGGCCTTCGGTCAGCTTTGCCGGTGGCACGATGCGCTCCACCAGGGCCATGGCGACGATCAAGGTCGGCGCAAAAAACAGCCCGGCGACGAATACCGCCAACGATAATCCAAGAATATTGGTCGCCAGCAGCAACGGCAGCGTCGTCACCGCCGTCGCCACCCCGCCGTATAAGAACAATCGCGGCAACGGCATTTTCGAGCGCAATGCCCCAAACGCCAGCCCGGCCATGCATGAACCCATCGCATACACCGACAACACAATACTCGCCGCCGCCGGTTGGCCCTGCTGCTGGGCGAACGCCACGCTGACCACATCGACTACGCCAACGATGATGCCCATGGCGACCATCAACAGCATCAGCAACTGAATCTCTGCGGAACGAATGATCGAGCCTTGGTGCTGCTCTTCATGCGGATGAATCGCTGGCTCGGTGTCACGTTGCAGAACAAACGCCGTGACGCCGATTGCCAGCATCAACAAGGCCGCCAGCGGCCCGGCCTCGGGGAACGCCACCACGCACAAGCCCACCGACAACGGTGGCCCGACAATAAAGCTGACCTCGTCCAGCACCGACTCCAGCGCATAGGCAGTTTGCAGTTCAGGCTGGCCGCGATAGACCTCGGTCCAGCGCGCCCGGACCATCGCCGACATGCTCGGCATGCAACCGGCCAGCGCTGCGAACACAAACAGCGTCCAGTTCGGCGCCTGCAACCGAGTGCAGAGCAACACCATCAACAACGCTCCTCCACCGATCAGTGCTGACAAGGGCAAGATCCGGCGCTGTCCAAAACGGTCCACCAGCCGCGAGACCTGCGGCGCACAAAACGCCGTGGCCAGGGCAAACGTCGCTGCCACTGCACCCGCCAGTCCATAGCCACCCTGCAATTGCGAGAGCATGGTGATCAGGCCGATGCCGGTCATGGAAATCGGCATGCGCGCGATCATCCCGGCCAGCACGAAAGCTCTGCTGCCGGGGGCTTTGAACAGGTCGCGGTAAAGGTTTGCCATGGGGTCAGGTCTCAGCCAGGGCGTGCAAGTTGCCATAAGACTGATCCAGAGAACAGCCCGGATTTATTGGCTGAATGGGAGCGTCACGCAACCCCACGGCAATCGGTGGGCACCTAGGATCACCTTGTACAAAACACTTAGGTCGGCACACCCTCTGATACTTTAACGAGACAATGAAATCGGTCTAATAGAAATTTGGCAGGGGGCAAATGCCTTGACTAGATTTCAGTTCATACATGTACACGTCTGAATTTCCCTACGTAGTCTGGTGGTCATGAGTAAAGGTCCGGTAGCGAAGACACAATGGAGTCTGGCGATGGACGAACTACTGATTCTGGTCGACCGACACGATCGCAAAAAAGGCACCGCCGAGAAGTTACAGGCCCATCAACAGGGCCTCTTGCACCGCGCCTTCTCAATCTTCATTTTTGATCGCGACGGGCGCCTGCTGCTGCAACAGCGTGCTCTGGGCAAATATCATTCCCAAGGTCTGTGGAGCAACACTTGCTGCGGTCATCCCCGCCCGGGAGAACGGACCGCTGCCGCAGCGAAACGCCGCTTGTTCGAAGAAATGGGCATCACCTGTCAGCTGCGTAAAGTCTTCACCCTTCTCTACCGTGAACCGGTTTCAAATCAGCTCATCGAGNACGAATACGGCCACATATTCGTCGGCGTCAGCGATTGCGACCCCGTCGCCAANCCCGAAGAAGCCAATGACTGGCAATGGCAACCATTGNCCGAGCTTCCCNCACGCATTGCCGCCGCACCGGAGTCCTTCACTATCTGGTTCCGCCGATTGCTCGATGCCTGTGGACNCNCAGGGCTAAACGCCTGGAAAGAACAAGCGCTAACCGGCCGGCAAGCCGTGGGCGTATCGAAAACGAGACCTGATCATGGATGACAGCCTGCGCCGCCGACCTACGTCTCGATACTCGGATTGAAGCGTTCGACAGCGTCCGGCTGTTCTGAACACATTGTTGCTCGCTATGTTTGTTCACACCTTCGAATCCGCAGAGAGCGTGTTGTTGTGGTACAGGCGACTGGAAAACAGCTGAACGTCATGAACTGTCAAGGTCAACTCTGAACTCCCACCAGCATCCGCTAGTCATCTGTTGAGGGCCTCACTTCAAGGCGCATGCCAATCTCCCTTCGACCTATCCGGAGTTTCACGGCAATGGCTGATCTTCTTCCCGAACGACAAAGCGCCATCGACGCCCACGGCATCATCGGCGACATGCGCAGCGCGGCACTGGTGAATGACAAGGGCAGTGTGGACTTTTTCTGCTGGCCAGAATTCGACAGCCCGTCGATTTTCTGTTCACTGCTGGATACGCCCGAGGCTGGCATTTTCCAACTCTCCCCGGACTTGCCCGATGCTCGCCGTGAACAGATTTACCTGCCGGACACAAACGTGCTGCAAACCCGTTGGCTCAGTGATCGCGCTGTGGTCGAGGTGACTGACCTGTTGCCCATCGGCGACAGCGAGGACAATCTGCCGCTGCTGATGCGAAGGGTTCACGTGGTCAGTGGTGAAGCGACGTTTCACATGCGTTGTGCCGTGCGTCATGACTACGCTCGCGCCAAGACTCGCGCGCAGATGGATAAAACAGACGTGACGTTCGTGGCCGACGATCAGCTGCCGATGCGCCTGTCGTCGGATCAGGCGTTGCGGGTTGATGGCAATGCTGCAATCGCCGAATTCACCCTGAAACAGGATCAGAGCGCACAATTCCTGCTCGGTGGACTCGACGACCCGCGTTTCAAGGAGGGTGCCGCCGCGATTTGCCTGGAGCGCACCTTGAAGTTCTGGCGCGACTGGATCGGGCAGTCCAACTATCGCGGTCGCTGGCGGGAAATGGTCAACCGCTCGGCCCTCGCCCTGAAGCTGCTGACCTCGCGCAAACACGGCGCAATCCTTGCCGCAGCCACGTTCGGTCTCCCGGAAACACCGGGCGGCGAACGCAATTGGGACTATCGCTACACGTGGGTCCGCGATGCCTCGTTCACCGTCTACGCGTTCATGCGCCTGGGGTTTGTCCAGGAAGCCAACGACTACATGCGCTGGCTGCGCGGGCGAGTCAGTGACTGCCATGGCAAGTCGAAGAAGCTCAACATTCTCTACGCCATCGACGGTCGCCAGGAACTGCCAGAAACCGAACTGGCGCACCTGTCCGGTCATGGCGGCGCCACGCCGGTGCGCATCGGCAACGGTGCCTACGACCAGGTTCAGCTGGACATTTTCGGTGAGCTGATGGATGCGATCTACCTGGTCAACAAATACGGAGACGCCATCTCCCATGAAGGCTGGAAACACACCGTGGAAGTGGTCGATCAAGTGTGCGAAACCTGGCAGCAGAAAGATGTTGGTATCTGGGAAATGCGCGGCGAGCAACACCACTTCCTGCATTCACGGCTTATGTGCTGGGTCGCCCTGGACCGCGCCATTCGTCTCGCTTCCAAACGTTCCCTGCCCGCCCCGTTCGCCCGCTGGGACCAGATGCGCCAAGCCATCTACGCCGACATCTGGGACAACTTCTGGAACGAAGAACGCGGGCATTTCGTCCAGCACATCGGCGGCACCGCCCTCGACGGCTCGATGCTGTTGATGCCGCTGGTGCGCTTCGTCAGCGCCAAAGACCCGCGCTGGCTCGCCACCCTCCAAGCCATCGAAAAAACCCTGGTGCGCGACGGTATGGTCTATCGCTATCGCAACGACGACACCCGGATTGATGGCCTCGACGGCACCGAAGGCGCGTTCGCCGCGTGCTCGTTCTGGTACGTCGAATGCCTGGCGCGAGCCGGTCAGGTGGAAAAGGCACATCTGGAGTTTGAACAGTTGCTGAGGTATGCCAACCCGCTGGGCTTGTACGCCGAAGAGCTGGACAGTCATGCGCGGCATCTGGGAAACACGCCGCAAGCGTTGACGCATTTGGCGCTAATCAGCGCGGCGTGTTTTCTGGATAGGAAATTGAGTGGGGAGAAGAGTATCTGGCAGCCTTAAGACTGTGGTGCCCCCATCACGAGCAGGCTCACTCCCACATTGGAATGCGTCCAACTGTGGGAGCGAGCCTGCTCGCGATGGGGCTGTTAGCCAAGACAGCATTTTCCGATAAACCACGTCGGAAATTTCCCGTTTTGCGCCGCCGTTTGTAGGATCGAAGCTTACCCATGAAGGACTTAAACACTATCCCAAGGCCTAAAAATCCAATTCTGGCGTGCATTTGTGGGTGCAGATGCCCCGCCCCCTACAAAAGTTAAACCAAACATCCCCCCTTCACCCCAGCACGGCAGATTCCTACACGCGCATATACCTTGTTGCCAGTCGTTACATCCCCCCCTAACATCCAGCGTCAACGGGTACAGCGGAGCTGTCCAATAAAACCCGAATTCAAGGAACCAGAATGAACCAGCGTATCCACCGCAGCATCGAATCCCCCTTCCGGTCAGGCCTGAACCGCGATGAATTATGGGAAGGCCCTGACAAAGGCTTGATCAAATGCTGGGAAATCGGCCGCCAACGCGCCGCCCGCTTCCCCGAACTCGCCCGACGAAGCCTCGCCGGGGAACTGCCGGTGCTGGGCTGGAAGGGTGGCGTCAGTCGCAGCCTGAAAAAACTCGAAAAATACGGATCGCTCAAATACCTGGCCCAGTGGCAAGGTTTACGCGGGGAGGATCTGGATGTTGATTTGGGTGAAGAGCGGGCGTTGGCCTGTTCCCGAACCGGAATGGTGGTGACGTTTACACCGGATCGGTCGAAGTACTTTAATCAGGTGGCGGAAGTGGAAGCGTAGGGAGGAGCAACTATTCACTCGCCATTAAAAAAACTGGTGCAGCTTTTTACTCTGGCTGCATCAGGCCATCAACAAAGCCAGTAACCGTGGCGACAAGCTCAGCGCTGCCACTCGTTCTCCGAACCTTGCTCGCTCCCATGGAGTATCACCGCCCAGCCCAGATCGGCGGAATATGATAACGACCCCCTCGACTTTCGCGCTCTTCTAGTCAGGCACTACTGTTCGTGCAAAAAAATAAGAATTTTAATCAGGAAACAGACATGCCTGTCCTGTCGATTCAGCGAGTACTGCTTCGGCTACCTTGCAGATGGCCATGCGCCGCCAGCCGCCTGAGGTTGCCGTGTCCTACAGCAGACAGCACCTACCCAAAATGGATTCGGTCGGCCAGCACCCGCAATCCACCTTGCAAATGGGTGAACGTCTTATCGCTTATGTGGCAGACAGGACCGTAGTGATCAACTGATCCCCAAGCGAAATTGAGTTTTTTTGGCCTCAGCTGACGCCAACCCGCCGTTGAATCGATTGAGCTGAGTCCAATTGGACCGATGCATCAAAATAGGTTTCAGCCAGCACAAGTTGCGATTAGTCAGGCTTGGACTTGACCGTTAGTGGAACAGTCGGGGTACCCGCATAGAACACAATCAACTCAACCGGCTCATCACCACTCTCGCCGCGATGAAAGGCTCCCACTATCTCAGGCAATACATCTCCCGGGCCAATGACCAATGTCTTTCCGTTGTCCTTGCGGATGACCGTCAGGTGACCGGAGATAACATAGGCGACATTGACTACCGGATGGGTATGCCATGGAAGCGAGCTATGTGCCGGGATCTTATAACGCAGGACCGACACTTCCGGCTGGCCCTCAGGATACTTGCGATATTGAACGCCGTCCCACGACTGCGTTGTTTTTAGCAGCTCCTTCACCTCGAATTGAGGCTCGGCCGCCACAGTCGTCGAGGCATGTACGCTGCCACCAAACAAGAATAACGAAGTCATGAGTACAGTTGTGAAACGTGTTTTGACAGGCGGATGACAGGGCATCAAAACTTTCCTTAGTTTAAAAAAAGCAGGTATTGGGCAGTTCAGTGGCGAACAATGTCAGCGAGCACCTTGACAAGTCATAGGATTAAACTCTGTAGCTATTAAACTCGCGCTAATAATGATGGAATTGATCAAGCACAGTGCCCGCGATATGGACAGAGCGGGTGCTCGATGGTCGGACAATACCAGACTCCCATTGGGCAAACAGGAGCCGGCATGCTGATTAGTTGTACGAAATGTTACGGATTGATCTCCGACCTTGATGACAATGCAGCCATCTTTGTGAGCACAGAAAATCATTATCACGACAAACAAGCTGTTTTACGAAACCTATATTTTCAATGGGCCCGGATCTGGAAAGAAAAATCAACAATAGTTGTATTTCGACATAAACCCAAGGCAAACTTGTTTCAGCTGCTAATAAAGACTTGAAATTGCCAAGAATGATTGGGGCATACAGATTCCACTCCAGGTCTATCGAAGCTGACCAAGCGGTCTATCATACCGAGATAATGAATTTAAAAACGAGCATAACAAAGTCGCTTCTTCAAGTTAATGACAAAAACAACAAGGTCAATGACGCGCACACTACCCGCATAAAGAATTGCACTGAATACCTTAACCATCCTCCTTTAAACACAGAAACCACTCCCTTCCGACGAGGAATTCATTTTTCCTCGTTGCCGCCCTCCCCCAGTAGTCTACGTGTGACCGAAGAGGGTTAGTTGTCAGTTGACACGGGGCGGCTACAACTTGCAGAACATCCCCAGGCGCCCTTAAAACGTTACTGAGTCGACTGCACCACTGACCGAAAACCGCTCGCGATAAGCCTGCGGGGTTACGCCCATGGCCCTCAAAAAACTGCGACGCAACGTCTCTTCGCTGCCAAAGCCACATTGCATCGCCACCCGTTTGATCGGCACGCCGGTATCGCTGAGCAACCGTCGCGCCGTTTCGACCCGGATCAATTCAATGGCTCGCGCCGGGGTTTGCCCGGTGTCCGCGCGAAAGTGGCGCACAAAGCTGCGCTCGCTCATGCCTGCCTGCAAGGCCAGCGTTGGAATACCGAGGTCTTTGGTCAGATTCTCACTGATCCAGGCGTGAAGTTCGTCGAAACGGTCGCCTTCTTTCTGCAATGACAATGTAACGCTAAACTGCGACTGCCCACCCGGACGCTTGAGGAATACCACCAGTTGTTGGGCGACTTCCAAGGCCATGTTGCGGCCTAGGTCCTCTTCGACCATGGCCAAGGCGAGGTCGATGCCTGCCGTGACCCCGGCCGAAGTCCAGACCGGTCCGTCGTTGATGAAGATTGGGTTGGGTTCGACGAGAAGGCGCGGATGTTGCTGCGCCAACTGCTCACAACGCGTCCAGTGCGTGACCACCCGCCGGCCATCGAGCCACCCACTGGCCGCCAACAAAAACGCACCGGTACACACCGACGATACCCGCCGACAAGCTGCCGCATGTTCACGTACCCACGCCACCAGCGACTCGTCTTCTGCCGCCGCGTAAACGCCCCAGCCACCGGCAATGATCAGCGTGTCACTACCGCCCTCGGGCAATGCTTCGGCCAATAGCGCCAGCCCCGCCGACGACATCACAGCCCCGCCACCGCAGGCAATTACCGAGGGTGCATAGGGCGGCGGCAGCCCTTTCTGGCGAGCAATGTCGTTGGCCGAGGCAAATACCTGCAAGGGCCCGGTGACGTCGAGCAGTTGCACATTGGTAAACGCGAGCACGTGAATGGCTTTCGGCATGATTGGCGTAATTCGTGGGGTAATTGGCGGATACGCCAAATCCTACGAGCCTACAGTGAAGACGTCCACTCACTTCAGGAGAAATAAGCCATGACGTTGCAGATCGGTTTTCTGTTGTTTCCTCAGGTTCAGCAACTCGACCTGACAGGCCCTTACGACGTATTGGCCTCATTGCCGGACGTGAAGGTGCATTTGGTCTGGAAGGACCTGGTGCCGGTTACCGCGAGCACCGGTCTAATGCTGAAACCCACCGTGACATTCGACGATTGTCCGGCGCTGGATGTGATTTGCGTGCCTGGCGGCGGCGGTGTCGGGCCGTTGATGGAGGATGAACAAACCCTGGCCTTCATCAAGGCTCAAGCTGCCAACGCGCGGTATGTCACATCGGTTTGCACCGGTGCGCTGGTGCTCGGCGCCGCCGGGTTGCTCAAGGGCAAACGGGCTACGACCCACTGGGCCTACCACGAACTGCTCAAGCCACTGGGTGCGATCCCGGTGAAGGACCGTGTGGTACGCGATGGCAATCTGCTGACCGGTGGCGGGATTACCGCTGGGATCGATTTTGCCCTGACCCTGGCGGCAGAATTGTTCGATAAAGACACGGCGCAACTGGTGCAGTTACAGCTGGAATATGCCCCGGCACCACCCTTCCAGTCGGGCAGCCCTGACACAGCCCCGCAGAGTGTTCTGGCCGAGGCGCATCGCCGTGCAGCCGCGTCACTTGAGCTACGGGCCCAAATCACCGAACGGGCGGCGGCCAGGCTCTAAGCAGCACCAGACTTTTCGACAGGCGAAAAAAAACCCGCCGAAGCGGGTTTTCCCAAGACCATTGTCGACTCCCTGTCGGTAGCCAATCCTTGCTGATGGTCGATCGTCCGTGATCCTGAAGCGCTTCCTGTGCTTCAGTTGATGGGGTTAGATTACGTGTCGGATCCAATTTGCAACAGACGACATAGCTACCACCGCGTGTAAGACATTCGCTATAAGCGCCCTTCCGTAAACCCTTAGACGCCTAAGGCATCCGGCCTGCAAGCCGCGAGTTTAGCGACCTGCGCCTCCACCAGCCTCATTCTCGTGGGCTTTGGCAATTTCAATCAGATACTGTTCTATGTTGTTCATCTGCTCTTCCCAACCACGGCTGTCCATACGGAACGCCTTTTCGCGACGTGACTGGGGAATGTGATCGAAACCGGATTCGGACACCCTGAGTAGCGTGCCATCGTCCATGTCTTCGAGTTCAAATTTCACCAGCGTCGTCGGCTCCTGGGAGTAGTCGACTTCAGGGTGGATGGCGTAAGGGTGCCAGCGAAACGAAAACAGCCGTTCCGGCTCGACCCGCTCCACCAGCACATTCCACAGCAAGTGCTCATACCCGGGATACGTTATCTGCCCCTGGGTCCACTCACCGGCGACGAAACGCTTGCCTTCCAGCGCCACGCCAAACCATTGCCCGAACGCTTCGGCATTGGCCAGCACGCGCCAGACGTGTGAACGCTTCGCCTTGAGCAGGATTTTCCTTTCGATGCGATCTGATGCTGGGTTCATAAGACACCTCCTGTACTGAACAGTAGGTCAGTAACAACCACAAGACCAACCCTAAAAATGTACCAATCGCTTGCTGCGATCAACCATGCCCGCAATATTCGGCCGTATTTGCGCGCATAAGTTCGGGTTTGCAGACGAGACAGTTGGCTGGCAGCGCCCCTCTGGCAGGTCTCCTCGGTCGGCAATTGGCTACACTGCTCCCCAATTCCACCCTTGTCACAGCGAGTTTCCTCCATGCAATCACGCTTTCTCCTGGCGCTGGCGCCTGTGATGTTGACCTCAATGACTGTCGCTGCGGACTGCGACAACGCCAGCGACCAGGCCACGATGAACCAGTGCGCGGCGCAGCAGCATGCAGCGGCCGACAAGGAATTGAATGCGCTGTATCAGCAAATCAACACGCGCCTGAAGGGTCAGCCAGACCGCAAAAAGTTGTTGGTAGGGACGCAGCGGGCGTGGATTGCGTTTCGGGATGCCGAATGCACCTTTTCAGCATCGGGAGTGGAAGGGGGCAGCTTGTATCCGTTGGTCTACAGCAACTGCACTACGGACTTGACCAAGGCGCGGGTTCAGACGTTCAAGAACTACCTGAAGTGCCAGGAGGGGGATGTGGGTTGTCCGGTGCCTGGGGTTTGATTGTGTGGTGTTTTTGAGGGCCTCATCGCGAGGCAGGCTCGCCCACATTGGATCTTCGGTGCTACACAGATCGAGTGTGTGAGCGAGCCTGCTCGCGATGGCGGCCTGTCAGGCGCCGCGATTACCGGACAAACACCTGCGCCGTGGTAATCGCCATATCCCCACCCGGCAATTTGATGCTGCCGATCTGCTTCAAGCTGTCGGCATCAAAAACCGCTACATCGTTAAACGTCCCGGCCAGGTAGATCTTGCTGCCGTCCTTGTTGAAGGAAATGCAGTAGTAAGAATGATCCAGCGCCGCCGACTGGAGCATTTTCTTTTCCTTGATGTCGTACTTGGCCAACCGGTTCAGCACCCCGAACATCAGGTTCGGGTCCTTCGGCGAGCGCATGCCGCTGAAGTAGATTTCCGTCAGGGGACCGAAGTCGGTGGTTTCAGTCTTGCCGGTTTTCAGGTCAATGCTGAACAGCCCGTAGAGGTACTCGGCAGTGGCGGGATCTTGCTTCTTGTCCTTGAATTTCGCCGCGGTGTAGAGCAGCGAGAAGTCATGGCGATAGGTCTGCTGGTTCCACACATAGAGCACGTCCGGCGCGCTGTAGTTCGGGCGTTTCCAGTGACGGCTGGGGATCAGCACGTCGAACTTGCCGGTCTTTACATTGACCTTGTAGACGTCTGCCCCCGCCACATACAGCGTGCCGTCATCGCCACTTTGCATGATGGTCAGTTGCCGAGGCGCCGGGAAACTGCGCACGGGTTTGGCGTCCATGCCGGCGTCGGTCGCATAGACATCCAGTCGCGGTTGCTGCACTTCGTAGCGGTCGTTGAGCATCAACGTCGGGTTGGCGACGGTGTACAGCTCCTTGCCATCGTGGCTGATGGTGAAGGCGAACATCGACCGCGCTTTCTCCCCCTGTTTCTGGGTGATGCTGGCGTGGAACACCTGTTTGCAGTTGTCGAGTTCAACTCCATAGACATCGGCGTAGTGGTTGTTCAGCACATAGGCAATCTTGCGGTCCGGCGACAGTTGCACGGTGCCGGGGCCGAAGGCGTCGGGCATCTTGCAGGTCTTGAGCAGTGTGTCGGTTGCCAGGTCGATCACGTGCAGGTTGTTCGGGTAATTGGTGGTCACCATATACTCGTGACCGTCTTGCAGTGCGGTATTTTCATCAGCCAGAACACTGAGCGAACAAGTACTCAGGAGGGCGAAAGCGGCCAGGCCGCAGGCTTTGATGCTGTGCATGCTGGAATCCTTCTTCTTTTCTGATCACTTGTCTTTTGGAAAGACAGTCCCGAGGTTGCGCCAGTTTTCGTTGGACGCCTGGGCATCCTTGTTCCAGTCCGGGTAGGTGCTCATCATGTCGGGCACCTGGGCCGGCCACCAGCACGGGTCGGAGCAGCCATACAAGTCGGCTTCCATCGGCTGGCACAGCGACGACACACCACCAAACGCATCGATTTCCCAACCTGGGTCGGTGGTCGAGGCACAGCCCGCAACGGAGCTCATCGCCACCACTTCTTCGATACGGTTTTCGGCCGCGGCCGCGTCCATTTTCAGCGCTTTATTATTGATTGCCTTGAGATGTTTCATATCAGTGAGCCTTGCGCGGAGTGATGTAGCTGCTGATAAACGCAGGGTTATTGGCCATGATCCGGGTGTAGACCTCGATGCCGAA
>Ga0065714_10065149_pt1 | contig 12523 bp, 6 predicted proteins | sample MisRhiReplicate2_FD_59101 | JGI IMG/M metagenome (GOLD analysis project Ga0065714, IMG submission 59101) | Miscanthus rhizosphere microbial communities from Kellogg Biological Station, MSU, sample Rhizosphere Soil Replicate 2: eDNA_1 v2... | ecosystem: Host-associated > Plants > Roots >... | reverse complement strand
GACTGTTCGAAAAACTTACCGCTATTCCGGGTTTATCGAGTCTTAAATCCACATTTTTAAAGTCAATTTTACTTGTATAATTCATTTGAATTCCAACATCTGAACGGATAATCATGTTTTCAAATTGAATATTTTGAACCGGCATTTCAGGAATCCCCATGATTTTTAAGGCTTGTGCGGCTCCATTTACATAGATATTTTTGAAAAACATGTTTTTAAAAGCAGGTGTTTCTTCTGATACGGGTTCCTTTGCAACAGCTACTTCACCAGTTGCTGAATCTTCTGAAAGTGGCTTGCTGAAATAATACAAGTTGAAATTGATAGCATCAGTTGGAATATTGTTCATACGGATGTCTTCCATCCAAATGTTTTCAACCACGCCGCCTCTGCCTCGGACCGATTTAAAACGAAGCCCGCAATCTGTACCGTTAAACGTCAGGTTTTTAACAAATATATTGCGAACGCTCCCCGACATTTCGCTTCCTATTACAAAACCGCCATGAGCATGATATACTACGCAGTCTGTAATGACAAATAATTCTGTCGGTTTTCCGCGATCTCTTCCTTCTTTGTCTTTTCCGGATTTGATGCAAATGGCATCGTCTCCAACATCAAAACGACAATTGGTTACCTGCCCGATTCGGCAGGATTCTATATCCAAACCGTCTCCATTTTGAGAATACCATGGATTACGAATCGTTAAATTGCGTAATGTAAGATGTTCACACATCAACGGATTGACATTCCATGCGGGAGAATTTTGAAAAGTAACGCCGTCTAAAAGCAATTTTTTACAATTAACAAAACTAACCATAACCGGACGAAGTGCCTGTTTGTAAGGTTCCATGTTTAATGCGGTCTGAACTTTAGGTAATTTTTCGTGTTCTTCGTTTCCAATATAGGCCTCTTCTGATGGATACCAAATTTTACGGTCTTTAGATAAAACACCTCCCGATTTTACCAATTCATACCATTGTGTACTGGTCATTTTTCCAATTTTAACGGGTCTCCATTTTGAACCATTTCCGTCAAAAATACCCTGACCTGTAATGGCAATATTTTCTAAATCAACACCCATAATCGGAGATTCACAGCGAATTACCTTGTTTCCTTCAAAATAAGATTCGATCAATTGGTATTGTGTTAAGTCGCTGGTAAATGATATGTAGGCGCCGTTTTGCGTATGAAGATTAACGTTGCTTTTCATTTTTATGGGGCCTGTTGTCCACAAACCTGCAGGAATAACCACAACGCCACCGCCTGCTTGCGAACATTTACTGATCGCCTGATTAATTGCAGTGGTGCAAAGCTGTTCGGTATTTGGAACTGCACCGAAATCGGCAATATTCAAAGTATCTTTTTTAAAGATCGGAATCTGTATTTCGGGCATTTTAAAAGGAAGTTTTGGGATCGCTGCATTCTCTATGCTATATGCACCCTTCTCTACTCCTGCTTTATTATTACTACAGGAAAGCAGCATAAAGAATGCCATAAAAAAGAGAATTACTGTTTTAGTTTTATTCATAACCAATTGTAAATGTTTGAAATATTATTTTTTATCCAAAAGCTTTTGCAGTTCAATTCCTGCCATAATAAATGGGCCAACCGCTTTAGCATCGTCATCTCGTATGGGCTCAGAAATATAGTATTCAAATGAACCGTCCCTATCTTTTGGATTTTTTCCTCCTAATCCGGCAACGGCGCAGCATCTTGTAATCGAGATAGTTCCATCTGCATTTTCTTTTATAAATTCTTTTAAAATTCCCTTAAAGCCAATTTGTGCCGATTTTAAAAATTTTTTCCCTACATAACCTTTGCGATATGCTTTTGCGAATGAATAGACAAACATTGTGGAGCAGGTAGATTCTAAATAGTTGCCTTGACGGCCTGCTTCATCCATCACCTGCCACCATACTCCTGAATCCCGATCCTGGGCTTTACGAACAGCCTGAAAAACGTTTTGAACGATCTTTATCAGTTCTTTTCGTTTGGGATGCGTTTGGGGAACAAAATCCAGAATATCTACTAGTGCCATACAATACCAGCCTTGTGCACGACCCCAGATATGGGAAGAAGTTCCGGTTTTTTTATCTGCCCAAAATTGAGCACGTTTTTCATCGTAACCGTGAAAATTTAGGCCCGTTTTACTATCAAAAGTGTGTTTCTGAATCAGCTCTGCCTGTAAAATGGCATCGTCAATGGCTTTTGGGTTATTAAAAACCAGGCCATATTCTGCTGAAAAAGGATCTGCCATATAAACACCATCCAGCCACATCTGCCACGGGTAACTTTTTTTATGCCAATATCCTCCATCAACATTTCTCGGATGTGTCTCCAGTTGCTTGTGAAGTTCATCCATTGCCGTTTTATAGCGCTTGTCACCTGTTTTTTTATAAATTTCAAAAAGGAGTTTTCCAGAGTTTATCAGATCAAGGCTGTATTTTTCAAGTTCATAACCACCGGCTATTTTCCCTTCATTATCAATAAGCTGTTCTGCATACAAAAGTCCGTAATTCCAATATTTTTGAGTTTTGGTATACTCGTATAATTTTTGATTGGCGAGTGTCACCAAGCCATTGGTATAATTCCACTTTGGAAACTTTACACCATCTAAAAATACCGGATCCGGCACTCTTTTTTGATCAGAATCAGCCATTTGTATTGCCCATTTAATAGGCGTTCTGTCTGTTTGTGATTGTGCAGATGCAACAAAGCATGCGAACAAAAAAATTGCATAATATCGAATTTTACACCTCATAGCTTTTTAATTTTCCTCTACTCTAAACCAATCATAATCTGCATAACTGCTGTCGTTAACCGCTTTACTTCCAGAGGCAAAAAGTCCAATTTTGGCCCCTACCCATCGTCCTGCACTTGGCTTAAACGATTCTCCTAGTTTTTTAAAGTTTTTCCCGTCAATACTATAATAGAAAATAACTTTAGCATCAAATGGCTCTTTGTTTTGCACCATTTCAACTTTGGCGCGCAGATAGACTTCTTTTTGATTAATTGGTATTGAGGCGATTTCTTTTTCAGCTTCCTTAGAGCTACGGGCATTCTTCATTACACGCTGTATAAGATTTAAATTGCCCAATTTATCCTGTTCAATTGCGATATAGGAATAGTCCTCACCAAATACAATTAAACCTGAATTACTAACTCCTGCATCGGCATTATTTTGGAAAGTAAGTTTTGCGGTTGCTGTAAAATTGGCTCCGGGAAATTTTTGCAGTAAAAGATTAGGCATCATCCACATTGTTTTTGAATTTTCATCGCGTGGAATGCAGTTCAGACGCATAAACCCCAAATTGGCCGACGACCATCCCCAATATTTGGCAGGATCCTGATTGGCCTGCCACTGCCATTGCAACCCCAATTGGTGTCCGTTAAATTCGTCTGAAGAAACTAGTGGCGTAGCAGGATAAGTTTTCCCCACATCGGGTTTTGTCCATTCCATTACAGGCTCTCCAATGCCATCTTTATTATTGTCGACGCCCATAATTGGCCAGTTATCTTTCCAGGTTACAGGCTGCAGATTGACAACACGTCCGTATGCCCAGCGATCCTGAAAATGTATAAACCATCCGTTACCATTCGGCGTTTCTACGTACCCCCCCTGATGTGGACCATTCATTACTGTATTTCCCTGATGCAGAACAATTTTGGATTCATAAGGTCCCCAAACATCTTTTGAACGCATAGCTAGTTGCCATCCTGGTTTTACACCTCCGGCGGGCGCCATGATCCAGTAATACCCCTCTCGTTTATACATTTTAGAACCTTCAACGGTGGTGTGGCCGTTGTGTCCGTCAAAAACTAAAGCGGAATTTCCTATTAGTTTAGTGCCGTCTGGCGTAAGTTCAGATAACATCAAAACCGTCTTTACATTGGCACGGCTGCCTGCAAATGCATAAGATAAGTATGCCTTGCCGTTCTCATCCCAAAAAGGGCAGGTATCAATAATTCCTTTTGCTTCTTTTACCAAAACAGGGCTTTCCCAGGTTCCGGCCGGATCTTTGGTTTTAACCATATAGATTCCGAAGTCCGGATCTCCCCAATAAATAAAATATTCACCATCGTGATAACGAATGGAAGGCGCCCAGACACCATCACCGTGACGAACGGTACGGTAATGCTCTATAGGAAATTGATTTTGTAATGCATATCCGGCCAACTCCCAATTGACCAAATCTTTTGAATGAAGAATCGGAAGTCCGGGAATGCTGTTAAAACTAGACGCGGTCATATAATATCCATCTTTACCAGCACATACATCCGGGTCAGAATAATCTACATGTAAAATAGGATTCTTATATTTTCCGTTTCCTAAATCGGCATTCCAGCCTTGTGCTCCTGCTCCAAAATACCCTAATAACGCTAAAGACAACAGTAATTGTTTGATTTTCATTCGTATACTTTTATAAAATAATTCATTGATCTAACACACATTATCTTAGTGACATTTAGACCAGCTTAATTCTCTTTCATTAATTAAATCAGTACATAGAAGTATCCTTAACCACAAGGATACTTCCTTAGTACTGAAACCACTTACTTAATTAACAAAACTTAAGGTAACCATCTTGTATCTCCCACTTTGTTGGTAACAATCGGAGAATTGGAATCCTTAATCATCAGATTTCCATTTGCCGGATCGACAAATAAATTCTGTGCACTAATTCCCAATTCTGTTCCTTGTATTGCAGAAGCACCAAGCAAATAATTTGTTGTTGTATAATTATTATTGTATGTGGTAGTCGTATTGGCACCAATTGCCTGAATGACTTTACCGCAGGCAGAAGCTAACAATACATTTTTAAAGATTAAAGTAGATCCTACAGCATTTGGAATATTAATTAACGCCCTGTTATAAGCATAATCATAAATCGTAATGTTTTGGTACTCTAAATGAATTGGATAAGCCGATGTACCGTAATCCCACAAGTTTTTAAAGTTTCTATTCTGATCTGTTGTCTGATAATAATCTCTCATGAATGTACAATTAGAGAAAACAGCTTTCTTTACGTTATCTGCTCCGGCAGATCCAAAGGCAAATGTTCCATAGGGTCCTGAATGACCTCCAACCTGGTCGAACGTACAATAGCTCATATCAAAGTTTCCTATTTCTTTGTATTTTCCATTCCCCTGATGTCTCCAGAAACCTCGTTTGAAATAATTGAAAACACAGTTATAAAAAGTGATTTCTTCTACTCGCCATGAATTACCACTGTTAAAGAAATAACCGGCATCAATAGTTTGATAGAAACGGATATTTTCGAATGCCAATGAAGACAGATAAGATCCTTCGGTTATATTCCAGTTTCCATTCATTTCAATTTGCGGACGCTCTCCCTGAGTTCCTCCGGTCAGCTTAAATCCTTTTGAAATAGTAAAAGGAGTAATTTTAAATAACGAGCCCGCTTCCAGGAAATATTCTGTTCCTTCCGGAATTGTCGGATCGTCATTATTGGCTTTTAATAAGGCATCTAAATCCATTCCTTTGGTTACAATGATTGTAGAGGCCGATGGTCCTGCAGAACGGAAAGAAACCTGATTGTAAGGTTTATCATAACGTCTTGGCTTATTATTATCAAAAATATTGACATTATAGAGCGTGTTCTTTTCTAATCCCGCAACTTTGGCTTCACCCTGACTCATTTCTTCAGCAGTTAATTTACGCCCTATAGCCGCAATTTCTGCCGACTGCGCTGGTGCAACAGCAATACTGTCAACCGGGTTGTTTGATGAAACCGTCCATCTTACAATTACGTCTGTCTCTGTAATATTTACTTTTTCTACTGGCTGTAAAATGGCATCAAACGGAGGGCGATCTTCTGTCAAAGCATTAGTGTATGCCCATTGTGAATCATGGCCGGCTGCACCGCTATTCGATTTTACTCTTATATAAAATTGGGTTTTATATGGAATATCATCCATCAGGATTTGGGTATCTGTGGTCGTATAGCTTTTGTATAAACTTTTGTAATAGTTATCCAAATGCAGTTCAACCGTATAGGAAGCCGCGGCGTTTACCTTGTACCAGACAATAGCAATAGAATTACTTTTTACCAAAGGAGCCGTAAGTACAAATTTTGGCTGAAATAAATCTTGTTCGGCCTTGTATTTAAATTCATCCGACTCACAGGATATTAACATTTCACCAGAGACAATTAAGCCTATAAAGGATAAAATATAAACTAGTATTTTAAAATTTTTCATACTCTATTGATTAAAAATTAAAACCATAAAAATTTTGAATGGCTCCCCGATGATCTGTAATTACTTTCGATGGATAAGGACATAAATAACGCAATGGGTCATTTGGAGATACTGATGAAGCATTGTTGTAATTTATAAAACCTCTAAAACTCCATTTGATATCGTTTCTTGGTTCATAACTGGCCGTGTCATTATTTAGTGAATACCAGTTAACCGCAAAAGGATGTGCGGTATAACCTGCAGGATTCGCCGTCAGAATTTGGTTAATTCCTTGTATATCTAAAATTTTTCTGCCTGAATTAGCCGGATCTGTTATAAGTTTAAAATAGATATTACCCGGAACCTGATCAATACCCGGAACATAGGCACCATTGGCCACGCGTCCCCAGTTAAACAATTTATAATACTGATTGTAAATTACTTCACTGAATTTATTCCAGCGGGCTAAATCGAACTTACGTTTGCTTTCTCCCCCAAACTCCCATTTACGTTCGTCCATAATGGCTTTAAAAAACAAATCAGGTGATGTTTTAGACTGCACGTAATTGTCTACTTTTTCTCCCCAGTCTGTCTGGCTGAAAGCTCTTCTTCTTACACGTTTTAAGCATTCACGGGCATCTTCACGCGGACCAAAACGTTCGTTAACTGCTTCGGCGTACATTAACAGCACATCAGCAAAACGCATCCAGGAGTAATTTACACCTGTTCCTTTTTCACTCGTACTTCCTAAAGGATCATTCATATATAATTTAGACCATTTCCCTACAGCTAAACGAGCCAGATCCAGACGGATTTCCTGATTTAGATTTTGGTCGTATGAATATGGCGCGCAAGTCACATCCCTTCTTAAATCTTTATTATCGAATGAAAAAAGATATTCACCGCATAAACTTAAACTTCCTGATGCCGCTCCATAAGAGTGACTTCCCGCAGCAATAGGAATTCCTGCAAAATAACCATATTCACCTGAAGAATTTTTTAGCATCGGAATGGAGAAAATCACATCATCATTTACCGGAGTTTCCCAATTATTCTGCTTGATCCAGAATTCCCTAAAGCCTAGTTTTAAATCGTGCTGTCTGCCCTGAATAACTTTATTGAGATATTCGATAGCAATGTCATAATACATTTCATGATTTGTTCCTCTTTCCATATGGCCAATACTTGCCGGATTATCATCCGGGCGCAGTGTCCATCCGCCGCGTGTAAGTGCCATTAAACCAATTAAGCCCTGATTAAAACTTTTTGAAGCACGTTCTACTCCATAATCTAATTCGCTGGCATTTTTCATCAACGGCTCAACCGACTTCAGATCATCGATTAAAAACTCAAGAATCTTATTTCTATCTGTAACTCCTACAGCGAAATTCTCATTTCCTGTTGAAGATTTTGTTCTGAAAACAATATCTCCCCAAATACGAATCATATCTAAATATACCATTGCGCGGATTGTTTTTGCCTCTCCGTACATCTGCATTATATTAGATGGCTGTGTTTTAGGATCTGCTTTGTACAAATCTGAACTTTCGATTCCTTCAATTACATCATTTGCAGAGTTGATAATTTTATACATGGCGCTCCAGGTGGAGTTTAGAGTAGTCCAATAGGGTTTCGGGTCATAGCAGGCAATATCAGAACCGTTTCCATTTACCGTATTGGTTGAAACCCCTGCCATTTCTACATCTGTATTCATATTAAAAACAAAAGCAAGACGGCTTGAATAGGCATCTTCGGCCAACATAAGCGTATACACACCCGCAACGGCAGATTGTATGTCCTTTTCTGATTTAAAAACTTCTGCCTGGGTAAAGCCTGATCCAGGCTGTACATCTAGATAATCTTCGCAGCCTGTAAAAGACAAGGCAAAAATTAGCAGAAAACTAAATAATATCTTTTTATTCATCTCTATGTGATTTAATTCGTTTAATTAAAATGAAAGCTGTACACCAAAAGCATAATTACGTGTTCGTGGATAAGAATTATAATCAATGTTCGGTGTTAGACCGGTTTCCAGATTTACGTCTGGATCGTATCCTGAATAATTTGTCCAAACAAATAAATTGCTTCCCGTAGCGTATAATCTAATTCTGCTAAACCCTATTTGGCTGCTATTTTGTTTTGGAATGGTGTACCCTAAACTCAGTGTATTTAATCTTAAGAAAGAACCATCTTCAATAGCGTAGGACATAGCGATAGGGCGACCAATACTTATCGGATTCCACATTGTGGCATTTTCATTCTGTTTAGCCAGCAATTCCGGGGAATAGCGAAGATCGTTCCCCATATCATCATAATTTCTCCAACGGTTTTCCATCCCTACTTCCATACCAAAATTGTTTTGATTGTTTTGGTACAAAGAAGTCATCATAATTTTATTGGCATTGTACACATCAAAACCATACATAAAATTGAAAAATGCTGTTAAATCAAAGTTTTTGAAAACCGCATTGACACCAAACCCTCCGGAAAAATCAGGATTTGTATCTCCGATGACCTTTCTGTCCTTATCGCCAACTACATAGCTGTTTGGGTCTGAAGGATCGCCAGGAGTCAATTTTTTAAACTTGGCATTTCCGGGAACTGGCTCTCCTGAAAGATTTTTTGAGTTAGCAACTCCATCTTTTAGTTTCCATGTTTTAGTCACTGCGTCAAAAGATTCGAAATCATCCATCGTATAGAATCCATCGTTTACAAAACCGTAAATCAAACCTTTTGTTCCGCCTACATAAGCACGATAGTCATCATCATTCAATAATTGTGTACCTGCCCAGCCGGAGCTCAAAATCCATTCCTTTTCACCGCTTGCCAGTTTGTCAATTTTATTTTTGTTGTAACCGATGTTAAAAGTCAAATCAACCTGAAAATCTTTTTTCTTAATAACATTTCCGTTGATTGCAAATTCGACCCCTTTATTAGAAGTTTGTCCAACATTAGTCATCATTTTGGTAAAACCAGAAACAGAGGCGATATCAGACGGTACCAACAAATCTTTTACCGTGTTGTAATAGAAATCAAGAGTTCCTGTTAATCTTTCTTTGAAGAAACCAAAATCAATACCTGCATTCGCCGTATAGGTTGTTTCCCATTTTACGTTTGGATTATTAAGATACTGGCTGTTGTTAAAATTATAGTAATACTGATTTTCTTCTCCCCATCCTACTGAACGATCTCTGGAAACACCATAATATTTTGCATATAAGTCGGCTTTTATTCTATCGTTCCCGGAAGCTCCATAACTCAAACGAAGTTTAAGGTTAGAAACAGTTTCGCTATTTTTTAAGAAACTCTCATTTGAAATTCTCCATGCAAAAGCACCCGCAGGGAAAACACCCCATCTGTTATCGGGACCAAACTTTGTAGAACCATCAGTACGAACAGTGAACGTAAACAAATAACGATCATCATAACCATAGTTGGCTCTTCCAAAAAAGGAAGAGATTCTATTTGGAGATTCTGCAAGAGAACCATTATCAAAAGGAGTTCCCAAGGCAAGATTATCTAAAGCTTTTGAACCTGTTATATCTTGTGGAAAATAACGAGAACGGTAAAATTTAGCCGAACTTTCCTGGTCTTTTATTTCCTGCCCGATCATTAACTGAAAATCGTGGCGTTCTTTTAATTTAAAGCCGTAATTTAATACGTTATTCAACTGCCAGCGAGGCGACTGTGTCATTGACCAGTATACTACCGGAAGATTATTGTTATCCGTCGCGGTACGGGTATCTGTGCCATAAAAACGACCTTCTTCCTGATATTTATATTCGTAACCAAATGAAGAACGGAATGTCAATCCCTTTTTGATTGTCCATGTTAATGCACCAGTGGTATTAAAGATTCTGGTAGTACGCTTTCGGTAGTTTTTTTCTGCTTCTTCCAGCGGATTAAAACGAGGTTTTATTTCATAATCGTCCGGATCAAAATAAGTATTGTCTTCCGGCAAAGTCATATAATCTTCTAAACCTCTTGTTGGTGCTTCGCGCAAAGCCCTAAGCAAACTTACTCCATCTGTTCCTGAGCCATCAATAGTTTGATTGGTTAAACGCGTTTGATATTCAAACGTAAGGTTATCGCTTAACTTTGAATTCAGGATTAAATAAACATAATTCTGACGCATTCCTGTACCCACTAAGGCTCCGGGCTGATCCTGATTAACAAAGGTAAACTTGAATTTCGTTTTTTCGCTTCCGCCATTTACGTTAATATCGGTGTATCTCGCAATGGGATTACTGCCAAAAATTTCATCCTGCCAGTCTGTGCCTTTGTTTCCTTTATAGATGTAAAATTCGCTGGCTTTACCGTACAGATTGTAAAATGCCGTTGGATTAGAAGTACTCTTGCGTGCATATTCGTACTGCAGCATAACAAACTCATATGGATCCATTACATCCAAATGATTAGCCAGTGTTTTAATTTGTGTATAGTTGTGAATGTTTACAGAAACTTTTCCTGCCTTTGGAACTTTAGTAGTTACTATAATTACTCCATTTGCTCCTCTTGCACCATAAACAGCTGTTGATGCTGCATCTTTTAAAACCTCAACAGACTCAATATCTGTTGGTGGTATATCATTTAGATTTGCAACTTCAAATCCATCCACCAATATTAATGGCGAATTATCTTCAGTAATAGATCCTCCTCCACGAATTCTAATCTTCACTTCAGATCCGGGCGAACCATCTACCGTTGTAACCTGAACTCCTGGAAGTCTTCCTGTCAGGGCTTCGGCCACATTCGCCGTTGGTACTTTTGCCAATTCTGTTCCTTTAATACTGGCAATTGCACCTGTTAAGTTTTTACGTTTTTGAGTACCGTAACCAATTACAACCACTTCATTCAATTCGCTGTTTGATTCTTTCATCTGAACAGTAATTCCCGAAGTACGTCCCTTTAACGCAACTGTTTCATCATTAAATCCAATAAACTTTACAATTAAAACAGCCGTTTCCGGATCAGCAACTGCAATACTAAATTTACCATCAAAATCAGTAACTGTATTCGTCTTTTCATTCTTTACTATAATTGTCGCTCCGGGAATGAGACCTGTGTTATCCCTTACGCTTCCGCTTACGGTTACACGTTTCTGAGCATTAGCACCAAATGTCAAAAATAAGACGGCTAAAATGCTCCAGATATATTTTTTTCTTGTCATAACTAGAATATTTTTTTATTTAAACAGCCTCTTTATAGCTTTTTTTACCGGATACAAAACGTTTTCAATGATGCTGTTCATCACAAGTTTTATTTGTTCCGGTTACAAATCCCTAAATAGCTGCTACGATATTTTGTTAATTTTCGGAGTTTTGAAGAGCTGTATTAGAGACTGTTTAAAAAGAAACTGACATCCGTTACTTTATTGCCTTCGATTGCAAAAGTTCCTTCTACTTCTTTAGTTTTTACAACCTGCATATTCTGATCTAAACATTCGATTTTAACACGAACGTTATTGGCTTCTTCTCCGGTCTGAAATAAAATAAAATCATCGGTGTAGTTTATTCCGCCGTTTGCAGTTGCTTTACTTCTGGTAACAAACATGTCTTCTTTTACAAATGTTCCGTCTGAAACTTTATAACCGCTTCTTTTTACGGTAACTGTTGTTTTGATCGTTGTATACGTTTTGTCTGCTGTAATGTCTAATGATTTTAACCGAAGTGTTCCGGTTCTGGTAATAATGTTCAGCGTAAGCGGTTGGTCAAAAGGAGAAGCATACGACGCTACATCTGATAAATTTACATGCTGATTTGCCAATGCGGGCTGAGGAACAATCAGGTTATTTAAATTAGTTGGAGACGGAATCATCTGCTCCGGAAAATCACTGGCTACCAATTTGTATTTGCCGCTCTCTAAAGAAAAAGGATAAAGCGAACTATAATTTGCAAAGTAATCTCCATCGTCTTTATATACAAAAAGCGGTCTTGTAGATATTCCTACATTCAGGTTCCAGGGTTCGCTATTCAATTGAAAATCTAATAATTTTACCGTATAACTGTCGTATTTCAGATCATCATTAGAGCAGGAAGTCAGTACAAAAAGTACTAAACTCAATGCAAGTACTATTTTTTTCATCGTCTTCATATACTATCAGTTTAAAAATGAAGTATTCAACTTTCTATATCCGCTGCAGCTTTGGAATTTTGTAGCTCCCGGTAGTTTTAATTGTGTGTGTGTTTTGGTTTGGTTCATAATTTTGGTTTGAGATTAGTTAGTTAAAAATTAGTTAAGATTCTGAAGCAAAACTAAATATAGGGAATCTCAAAAGGGGGTAAATATTGCTTTTCGAAAAGGGTTAAATCGCTATTTATTCAAA
>Ga0065714_10000073_pt1 | contig 12539 bp, 6 predicted proteins | sample MisRhiReplicate2_FD_59101 | JGI IMG/M metagenome (GOLD analysis project Ga0065714, IMG submission 59101) | Miscanthus rhizosphere microbial communities from Kellogg Biological Station, MSU, sample Rhizosphere Soil Replicate 2: eDNA_1 v2... | ecosystem: Host-associated > Plants > Roots >... | reverse complement strand
GGGGCCGTCGTCAACTGGCCTACGCAATCAACAATGTTCACAAGGCTCACTACGTGATGCTGAACGTTGANTGCACTGGCAAGGCCCTGGCCGAGCTGGAAGACAACTTCCGCTACAACGATGCAGTGATCCGTAACCTGGTCATCCGTCGCGAAGAAGCCGTTACCGGCCAATCCGAGATGCTCAAGGCTGAAGAAAACCGCAGTGAGCGCCGTGAGCGTCGCGACCGTCCTGAGCACGAAGGCGCTGAAAGCGCTGACAGTGATGACAGCGACAACAGCGATAACGCTGACGAGTAATCCACGGACCTTTTGAGGAGCCTATTACATGGCACGTTTCTTCCGTCGTCGTAAATTCTGCCGCTTCACCGCTGAAGACGTGAAAGAGATCGATTACAAAGATCTCAACACTCTGAAAGCTTATGTATCCGAGACCGGCAAAATCGTTCCAAGCCGCATCACCGGTACCAAAGCACGTTATCAGCGTCAGCTGGCCACCGCTATCAAGCGCGCCCGCTTCCTGGCCCTGCTGGCCTACACCGACAGCCACGGCCGCTGAGACCGGGCAGTCGACACGTAGCAAAGGATTGAAAGCATGCGTGCCATAGCTGAGTTCATCATGCGCGGCCGTATGCAGGCCACTCTGGTAGTGGCCGGATGCGCAACATTGCCGTTGTTGTATTGGTTGGGTGCTGCCGCGGGTTGCCTTGTGCTCCTGCGGCGCGGATTGAAGGACGCCCTGGGCGTTCTTGCTCTGGGACTGCTGCCGGCGTTGATCTGGTGGCTTTACTCCGATGACCCACGGGCACTTCTGGTGCTGCTGGGGTCTTGGAGCCTTGCGTTGGTTTTGCGCGCAAGCGAATCCTGGAACCGCGTGCTGCTGGTCAGCATAGCGATGGGAGTGGTGTTTTCAGTGGTGCTGGGGACNGNTTTTGNTCCCCAAATCGAGATGCTGGCGCAGGCTTTGATAAAAGTCATGCCGTCGCTACTCGGTGATGTCTACCAGAAGTTGTCGGTAGACGAGCAAGCGCANTTTGCGTCCCTGATCGCACCGGTCCTGACCGGCCTGATTGCGGCCTTGTTGCAAATCGTCAGTGTGCTGAGCCTGCTTGTCGGGCGCTACTGGCAGGCGTTGTTGTACAACCCGGGTGGTTTTGGTCGCGAGTTTCGCGCCATCCGATTCCCGCTGGGGCTGGCGATGTTNCTGCTGGCGTTCATGCTTCTGGGACCGAACATCGGTCCNCAGATGGCCATGTTGACGCCGTTGTGCAGTGTACCGCTGGTGTTCGCCGGGCTGGCCCTGATTCACGGGCTGGTGGCGCAAAAGCGACTGGCCAGGTTCTGGCTGGTGGGGTTGTACGTCACGCTGTTGCTGTTCATGCAGCTGATCTATCCGTTGCTGGTGGTCTTGGCCATCGTCGACAGCCTGATTGATTTTCGCGGTCGTTCGACGCCGAAAGACGTCGATAGCGCGAACGGTGAAGGTTAAAAGTTAAGAGGATTTTCACATGCAACTGATCCTTCTGGAAAAAGTCACCAACCTGGGCAACCTGGGTGACAAAGTGAACGTTAAGGCTGGNTACGGTCGTAACTACCTGCTGCCTTACGGCAAAGCTACCGCTGCGACCGCTGCCAACCTGGCTGCGTTCGAAGAGCGTCGNGCTGAGCTGGAAAAAGCCGCAGCAGATCGTAAAACTTCGGCTGAAAGCCGCGCTGCCCAACTGGCTGAGCTGGAAGTGACTATCACTGCCACCGCTGGCGACGAAGGCAAGCTGTTCGGTTCGATCGGTACNCACGACATCGCTGATGCACTGACCGCCTCTGGCGTTGAAGTTGCAAAAAGCGAAGTTCGTCTGCCGAACGGCACTATCCGCAACGTAGGCGAATTCGACGTAGCCGTGCACCTGCACGCCGAAGTTGAAGCCACCGTACGCGTTGTCGTGGTAGCNGCTTAAGCAGCACTTGTCGGCTGGTGCCCTCGGGTGCTTGCCGGTAACATCGGGCACGATCCTGTTTACAGGTCGTGCCCTTTGTCTTTCTGCAGTTCCTGATTTTCACATCTAATTCCAAGTGGCCATGAACGATATCTCCGCTCCCGAGCAATACGATCTGCAAACCGCTGCCCTGAAGGTGCCGCCGCATTCCATCGAGGCCGAACAGGCCGTGCTCGGTGGTTTGATGCTGGACAACAACGCCTGGGAACGCGTGCTTGATCAGGTGTCGGACGGCGATTTCTATCGACATGACCACCGTTTGATCTTCCGCGCGATCGCCAAGCTCGCTGACCAGAACTCGCCGATCGACGTCGTGACCCTTGCCGAGCAATTGGACAAGGAAGGTCAGACGTCGCAAGTCGGCGGCCTCGGATACCTTGGCGAACTGGCAAAAAACACGCCGTCCGTCGCCAACATCAAGGCGTATGCCCAGATCGTTCGTGCGCGGGCGACGTTGCGGCAGTTGATCGGCATCGCCACCGAAATCGCCGACAGCGCCTTCAACCCGGAAGGCCGCTCGGCTGAAGAGATTCTCGACGAAGCCGAACGGCAGATTTTCCAGATCGCCGAGGCCCGGCCAAAAACCGGCGGCCCGGTGAGCGTGAATGACCTGTTGACCAAGGCCATCGACCGCATCGACACCTTGTTCAACACGGACAACGCCATTACCGGCCTGTCCACCGGTTATACCGATCTCGACGGTATGACCAGCGGCCTGCAGCCGTCTGACCTGATCATCGTCGCCGGCCGTCCATCCATGGGTAAAACCACCTTTGCGATGAACCTGGTGGAAAACGCCGTGCTGCGCAGCGACAAATGCGTATTGGTNTACTCGCTGGAGATGCCAGGCGAATCGCTGATCATGCGTATGTTGTCGTCCCTCGGCCGGATCGATCAGACCAAGGTTCGTGCCGGTCGCCTGGAAGACGACGATTGGCCGCGCCTGACATCGGCGGTCAACTTGCTCAACGATCGCAAGCTGTTCATTGACGATACGGCCGGTATCAGCCCGTCGGAAATGCGCGCACGGACCCGGCGTCTGGTGCGTGAACACGGCGATATCGCGCTGATCATGATCGACTACCTGCAATTGATGCAGATCCCGGGTTCTGGCGGTGACAACCGGACCAACGAGATTTCCGAGATTTCCCGTTCCTTGAAAGCCCTGGCCAAGGAATTCAACTGCCCGGTGGTGGCGNTGTCCCAGCTCAACCGCTCCCTGGAGCAGCGACCGAACAAACGCCCGATCAACTCCGACCTCCGGGAATCCGGAGCGATCGAGCAGGATGCCGACGTCATCATGTTCGTGTACCGGGACGAGGTGTATCACCCGGAAACCGAGCACAANGGCATCGCCGAGATCATCATCGGCAAGCAGCGGAACGGCCCGATCGGTACGTCACGACTGGCGTTCATCGGTAAGTACACCCGCTTCGAAAACCTGGCGCCGGGCAGCTACAACTTCGACGACGAGTAACGTCAAGGGTGTCCGGTTGATAGCTGTGTTTCAGGCGAACAGGGCTCTGATCGCTTGCTCGGTGTAGCCATAGTTCCAACGCAGCTCGTTATCGACGGGAATGTCGTCGGTGGCAAAGAAGGCGTACAGCAAGTATTTTTCCTTGCCTGCGCCTTGGGCTTGAACCACCACATCGAACGGCACGGCTTCGACGTTGTAACCCGTTGTTGCCTGTCGTGCCGGCTTGCCCTGTTCATACTCGAAGAGAGTATTCATTCGGGACAGCACATTGTCTCCAGACAACAGAACGGTAGAAGGTCGGGCGTGGGTGAACAGCTTCCCGGGCAGTACATCGATGAGGAATGGGTCCTTTCTGGCGACACCGACATAACCGGGTATCAATCCTCCCCCATAGACCCCAAGAATCTCCCCTTTAACCAGCGGCTTTTTGTTGCTCACCATGTCTTGCCCNATCAAGGTCCTTTCCTCAGGCATCTTGCAGTCGGCGGCGGTGAATGTNCGTAGCGCCAGNTTCTCTTCGTACAGGTTGGCTACGTCTTCGAAGCCCTCCCATTGAATGTAAGGTTTGATTGCCNCGGCCTGGTAGCGGGTACCNCCATCAGCCGATCTGGCCTGCTGCTGAATTTTTTTGATGCGTAACGGTTGCCCTTTCAAGTCCCTGAGGGGGTAACGGCCGTTGTTGGCGCGATCATATTTGCCGCGTGTGTTGATGGCCTGTTGAAAGGATCTGATGCTGGACATTCGCTCGCGTTCGGCGGCAGTGAATGGCACAGGCATGATGTATTCGGTGGCGCTGTGATAGCTGCCGCTTGCCTCCTCCGGAATATCGAGGTGCCTGGACGAGCCAACGCCCGGAGTGCCGCCCGGTAAGCCGCTATCGGTATCGATCTCCCAACCACCCCCAGCCTTTTTCCGCACATAGGGCTTGTACGCTCGATAGGGGCTGCGCGCATCGATGACTTGCCAACCCGGTTTGGCGTATTGCACTTGATAGTACAGNCNGTTTTCCTGCACGTAATACGTGTGCGTGCCACCTTGTAGGGGGCGCTGTTCATAAACGCCATCTGCGCGCAGCGACAGATTCGTCGGTGTTTCTTGCCGGGCAAAATAGGTATCAAGAGGCACGCCTGGNGTNACGGGCTCGGTAGCCCATGACGCATCAGCTTCCCGAATAGCCAAAGGTTGTTTGTGTAAATGCTCAATGACATTGTTGAGCGCGGTTTTGACGCGGTCAGTCCAGCTATTGGCAATGGCAAAGCGCTCGGCTTCAGGCAGGGCCGCTTTGATCGAGGTATAGAGGTCGGCCAATCCATTAAGCGAATTTCCCGCAGCATCATAAGCCCTGTACTGCGTGCCTGCTCGAACCAGAACCCTGCGATGAACGGCTGTGTCACTGCCGACGCTGCTCAGCAATGTGCCGTTGAGGGTTGCATCACGCATTTCGATGTGCACCGAGTCGGCCCAGTCAGGCAAGTGCTTGAGGTTCGTGAGGATGAGTTTGTCGGTGTCGAGAGGGCGAGCCGAATCAAGATAAAGCCCCTCATAAGTACGTGCTGTTTCCACTTCTTTGGAATATTCGGCTGCTTCCTTTTCCATGAGTGGCAGCAACTGCCGTTCCCGCACGATTTGTTGTTTTTCCAGTGCGCTGAGGCTGAGTGTCATTTGTTGCAGATAGCTTTTTGGCAGCGTTGGATACTTCGTGCGAATGTGTTCCTGAATCGAGTTTTCCGGTTGATCGGTCAACGCATAAACTTTTGAAAACAGCAGAGCTTTTGTTGCCGCAAGTTTGATCTCGAGACACTGCGCCAGGCGCTCTGCGTTAGAGGCAGTGGAGGGCGCCAGCTCTTTGAGCAGCTCACTGAGCTCTTCAGTTTCCAGCTTCTCGACAACAGCGTCAGTCAGTTCGCCGTTTCTGAGTTGGGCGTAGGTCAATCTAAGTTCTGGCAGTGTTGCATCGGCGGAGTCACCAAAAGCAAAGAGTGTTTCAGTCCCGTCGACTACGGTCAGGTATCGAGTGGTTGGCCAGCCGCTCAGTGTGGTGAGCAGGTGCAGCAAGATGAACGGTGAGTAAGCGCCGGTTTTAGTACCTTTGCTGCGTTCTATCTTGAAATCATTTATTTCCTGCCTCAAATCAAAGCGCTTCAACACATCGGTCAGCAGGGCCGGCGGACGTTGGGTGTTCAGATGAAGTTCAATGAGAGCCAATCTGTCTAATCCGCAGACCAGCAGAATGGGCTCGACGGCTTCTTGGCGGATATTGCGTGCGACAGGGCCAAGACGCCTGATCAGTTTCAACCCATCCCAAGTGCGCGGGTCCTCGTGCAGATGGCGCCATCCGGCGGCATCGTTTTGTACCATCTGTGGTGCATACCCGTTTGGATCAGAAGGGTGTTGCAGCTCCCACTGCCGGGTGGCGATGTNGACCTTTACTTCATAGAAATGGTCTTCCAGTGCTACATAGGTTTTTGCGTTGTGTTTATACAAACCTTGAGCGTTGGGATGGATGTTTTCAGGGAGTTGAAGTGTATTCCGATAGGGCATCAGATCGGGGTGCCAGAGTCGTTCGCTATTGTCGCTCAACCTGATTTTCACCAGGTGAGTGGCGATCCCGGTGGTTTTTATTGCGCCGGCCGTGATGATGCCCAGAGCCGCGGCGTCTGCGACGTCGAGCAGATCATTCAACGCTTCATCGGTATCGCCACGACTCCAGGCGGCAACGCCGTGATAGACCGAGTGAAGTAACTGCAACGCTGTTACCGCCAGCATCACTTCACCGATGACCGGTATGAAGGACGCGGCGAAAAATAACAGCGACTCTCCTGCTGCCTCGAGCTCCTGACGTTTTTTCAAGCTGCTGGCGGTGTTGGCATCTGCCGTGGGGACCGCCAGTACACGTGCATCAGCTTTCAGGTGGGCAATGCGTTGCTTGAAGGCCGTTTCATAGATGTCACCGGCCATATCGACACGCACTAAGGGTTTGGCAAAAGACGGATTACCAAGGCGGGTTTCGCCTGACCACAAAGTGCCTGTGGTCAGCGGCGTTCCCTGGCGCTCAAACGGAATGAAGCGATTGAAGAATTTGCGGTAAGAGGGTGTGTCCAGCTTAATTGCCAAGGCTTTTTGAAGCGCGTTATATGAGTCATATCGTTTGATCGCGTTATCGGGATCATCGGGAATGTAAAGGACGTGTTTGATCTGAGGCCATTTATCCCGAAGTATCACGATGCCCGGAAGGGCTATGCCGTCCAGAGTCAGCTGTGAACAGATCAAGTCCTTGTGGCTGCCGGCGTGGCTCAGTTCGAGTAATAGCGTGTAAAGATCTTTGTTGATGGATTTCTTCATCAGGGCGATGTGGATCGCCGCCTCAAAAGTATTTTGATCGTCGTTCCTGATCAGGGCCTTTATCTGGTTTGCCGAGTGAGTGGCGGTTGTTCCCGCCGTTGCGCAAGGTTCCAGTATTTCGCTGATGTGTCTCTGGTACTGCATGCCGATGTCCAGCTCGCGACAAACCCCGGCGAAGTTTTCTGGGCTGACAGCGCTTTTTTTCTTTTCGACGTACCCGGACAAATAGATGGCCGATCCCGCTTCAAANCCACCGCTCTGGGCTTCGGAAGGTTCGAAGTTCTGCAAAGCGGCGTCTACAAGCGTTTGTTCGGTGGTTTTATGATGTGTTTTGATCAGCCCCAGGAGATGGGAGTTCTTCCACTCGCGCAGCAGTGTGGATTTTTCAGCGTCCAGCGATCCCAGGTGCCCTGTAAGCTTTTCACTCAACAAGGATCGGGCAAAGTTCACGGGGTTTTTCAGATCCTCGAAGACTGAGGCCAACGCCTGCCTGGCGGCATTGCTTTTGAGCAGGCAAGCGCGAAACGTTTTGCGTTGTTCGGCGGATCCCTCGACTAGCCAGCCAGGCAGCTTGCTCTGGATGAAACTTGCGTGAGCAGATAGGGCCGCAGGGGTAGGTGCGGGGGCTGTATTGTGTAAAGTCGAATCGTTCAAGGGCGCTCCGTGGCTCTGGATAAGCCAGTCTGATAATTGAAGCGCCAGATTACTCGCGGGTTTTTTGCTTGAAGAATCTCTATGTAGTGACCTGTGCCCAGCGAAATGTGCTGTATCGGTCAGGGGGGCGGGCCTGAGGGTAAAAGCCGACCGCTGTTGTCGGAATTGGTTATTTTTTGTGCTATATTCCGCGCCCGCGATTTTTCATCTCAACACCGGTCATCGTCATGCAAACAGCCAAGCCGTTATTTGACTATCCCAAGTACTGGGCCGAATGTTTCGGTCCNGCGCCATTCCTGCCGATGAGCAGGGAGGAGATGGATCAGCTTGGCTGGGATTCATGCGACATCATCATCGTCACCGGTGATGCGTACGTTGACCATCCGTCGTTCGGCATGGCAATTATCGGCCGGCTGCTGGAGTCGCAAGGCTTCCGCGTCGGGATCATTGCCCAGCCNAACTGGCAGTCCAAAGACGACTTCATGAAGCTCGGCGAGCCGAACCTGTTCTTCGGTGTCGCGGCCGGCAACATGGACTCGATGATCAACCGCTACACCGCCGACAAAAAAATCCGCTCCGATGACGCCTACACCCCTGGCGGCATGGCGGGCAAACGTCCGGACCGCGCGAGCCTGGTTTACAGCCAGCGTTGCAAGGAAGCCTACAAGAACGTGCCGATCGTTCTCGGTGGCATCGAAGCGTCCCTGCGCCGCATNGCCCACTACGATTACTGGCAGGACCGGGTTCGCAACTCGATCCTGATCGACGCCAGCGCCGACATCCTGCTCTACGGCAACGCCGAGCGTGCGATCGTCGAAGTCGCCCAGCGTCTGTCCTACGGTCACAAGATCGAAGACATCACCGACGTACGCGGTACCGCATTCATTCGTCGCGACACCCCGAAAGACTGGTACGAAATCGATTCCACGCGCATCGACCGTCCGGGCAAGATCGACAAGATCATCAACCCGTACGTGAACACCCAGGACACCCAAGCCTGCGCCATCGAGCAGGAAAAAGGTCCGGTTGAAGACCCGAGTGAAGCCAAGGTCGTGCAGATTCTGGCCAGCCCGAAGATGACTCGCGACAAGACCGTGATTCGTCTGCCTTCGGTTGAGAAAGTCCGCGGTGACGCNGTTCTGTATGCTCACGCCAACCGCGTGCTGCACCTGGAAACCAACCCGGGCAACGCCCGTGCGCTGGTGCAGAAGCACGGNGAAGTCGACGTCTGGTTCAACCCGCCTCCGATTCCGATGACCACCGAAGAAATGGACTACGTGTTCGGCATGCCCTATGCGCGCATTCCGCACCCGGCGTACGGCAAGGAAAAGATCCCTGCCTACGACATGATCCGCTTCTCGGTGAACATCATGCGTGGCTGCTTCGGTGGCTGCACCTTCTGCTCGATCACCGAGCACGAAGGCCGGATCATCCAGAACCGTTCCGAAGAGTCGATCATTCGCGAAATCGAAGAGATCCGCGACAAGGTCCCCGGCTTCACCGGCGTCATTTCCGACCTCGGCGGCCCGACCGCGAACATGTACCGCATCGCCTGCAAGACCCCGGAAATCGAATCCGCGTGCCGCAAGCCTTCGTGCGTGTTCCCCGGCATCTGCCCGAACCTGAACACCGATCACTCGTCGCTGATTCAGCTGTACCGCAGCGCCCGTGCCTTGCCGGGTGTGAAGAAGATCCTGATCGCTTCCGGTCTGCGCTACGACCTCGCGGTCGAGTCGCCGGAATACGTCAAAGAGCTGGTGACCCACCACGTCGGTGGTTACCTGAAGATCGCCCCGGAACACACCGAGGAAGGTCCGCTCAACCAGATGATGAAACCGGGCATCGGCAGCTATGACAAGTTCAAGCGCATGTTCGAGAAGTACTCCAAGGAAGCCGGGAAAGAGCAGTACCTGATTCCGTACTTCATCGCCGCTCACCCGGGCACCACCGACGAAGACATGATGAACCTGGCCCTGTGGCTCAAGGGCAATGGCTTCCGTGCCGACCAGGTGCAAGCGTTCTACCCGTCGCCGATGGCCACCGCCACCGCGATGTACCACTCGGGCAAGAACCCGTTGCGCAAAGTCACTTACAAGAGTGACGCCGTGACCATCGTCAAGAGCGAAGAGCAGCGTCGTCTNCACAAGGCCTTCTTGCGTTATCACGACCCGAAAGGCTGGCCGATGCTGCGTGAGGCGCTGACCCGCATGGGCCGCGCCGACCTGATCGGGCCGGGCAAGAACCAGTTGATCCCGCTGCACCANCCGGCNACCGACAGCTACCAGAGCGCCCGTCGCAAGAACTCGACGCCGGCTGGCAGNCACAAAGTTGCGGGTGAGAAGACCACCAAGATCCTGACCCAGCACACNGGCTTGCCACCGCGCGCCAGCGATGGCGGCAATCCGTGGGACAAGCGTGAACAGGCCAAGGCAGCGGCATTCGCCCGCAACCAGCAGGCGGCCAAGGATCGCAAGGACGCGGCCAAAGGCAAGGGTCCGAAGCCTGCGCGCAAGCCGGTTGTACCGCGCTAAACCTCGCTTGAGCTGAACAAAACGCCAACCTTCGGGTTGGCGTTTTGCGTTGTGCGCCACGGAAAACCGGGGCGATGGGCCGGAAGCTGTGTTGGGGCAACTGGCCTCTTCGCGAGCAAGCCCGCTCCCACAGTGATCTCTGTCGTTCACAAATTCTGCATCCACAGAAAACCCTGTGGGAGCGGGCTTGCTCGCGAAGAGGCCTGTATTGGCGCCGACAATGCAGCTGAACGCCACAAATCCGTGCAATCGACGCAAACCAAATTCCCGCATCGCCCGATTTTGGTGCTGTACTGCCTCAAGCAACCGGAGAAAGCGCCAGCGCTGCTGGATGGCATAAGTCTTGCGCGCTTTCCAATACGCTTAAGGCTCGCAGGAGGCACGCCGTGTCGATCCATGTCGCATTGCACCACGTCACGCATTACCGCTACGACCGCGCCGTCGAGCTCGGTCCGCAGATCGTTCGNCTGCGCCCGGCCGCCCACAGTCGCACGCGGATACTGTCCTACGCGCTGAAAGTCTCGCCCGAGCAGCACTTCATCAACTGGCAGCAGGACCCCCAGGGCAATTACCTGGCGCGGTTGGTGTTCCCGGAGAAAACCGATGAGCTGCGGATCGAAGTCGATCTGCTGGCGGAGATGGCGGTCTTCAATCCGTTCGACTTCTTCCTTGAGCCCTACGCGGAAAAGATCCCTTTCGCCTACGCCGCGGATGAGCGCAAAGAGCTGGCGCCGTACCTGGAAACCTTGCCCCTGACGCCAAAGTTCAAAGCGTATCTGGATGGCATCGACCGCACGCCGCTGCCCAGCGTCGATTTCCTCGTCGCACTCAACCAGCGCCTGAGCGAAGACATTGGCTACCTGATCCGCATGGAACCAGGTGTGCAAACGCCCGAACACACCCTGGAACATGCCTCCGGTTCCTGCCGCGACTCCGCGTGGTTGCTGGTGCAGCTGTTGCGCAACCTCGGTCTGGCGGCGCGTTTCGTCTCCGGTTACCTGATTCAACTGACCGCTGACGTCAAAAGCCTCGACGGCCCGTCGGGCACTGACGTGGACTTCACCGACCTGCACGCCTGGTGTGAGGTCTATTTGCCCGGTGCCGGCTGGATCGGCCTGGACGCGACCTCTGGGCTGTTTGCCGGTGAAGGACACATTCCGTTGGCCTGTAGTCCCGATCCGGGCTCTGCGGCACCGATCAGTGGCTTGGTTGAACCGTGCGAGTGCGAATTCACCCACGAAATGTCGGTGGAGCGGATTTGGGAAGCNCCACGGGTAACAAAACCCTACAGCGAAGACCAGTGGCTGGCGATCCANGCCTTGGGTCGGCAGATCGATGCCGACCTGTTGGAAGGTGACGTACGCCTGACCATGGGCGGCGAACCGACGTTTGTTTCCATCGACGATCCAGACGGCGCCGAGTGGAACACGGCGGCACTGGGGCCAGACAAGCGGCGTCTGTCCGCCGAACTGTTCCAGCGCATGCGTAAGCACTACGCGCCCAAAGGTCTGGTGCATTTCGGTCAGGGCAAGTGGTACCCCGGCGAGCAATTGCCGCGCTGGTCGCTGAACTGCTACTGGCGCCGCGACGATGTACCGATCTGGCACAACAGCGCGTTGATTGCCGATGAGCAGCAAGACTACGGTGCCAATGGCGAGTTGGCCGGACGCTTTCTGGCGAGTGTCGCCGAACGCCTGAAAATTCCGACACGTTTTGTGTTTCCGGCCTACGAAGACAATTTCTATTACCTCTGGCGCGAAGGCACTTTGCCGCAGAACGTCAGCGCCGAAGACTCACGTCTTGAAGAGCCTCTGGAACGTGCACGCCTGCGCAAAGTCTTCAGCCAGGGTCTGGACAAAGTCATCGGCCAGGTCCTGCCGCTGGCGCGCACCGCCAAGGGTGATCAATGGCAAAGCGGNCGCTGGTATCTGCGCGATGAGCATTGCCGACTGGTGCCGGGGGATTCGCCGCTGGGCTATCGCTTGCCGCTCGGCTCGCAGCCTTGGGTGAAAGCGGCGGAGTACCCGTTCATTCATCCTGTGGACCCGAATCAGGATTTCCCTGCACTGCCCGACACTGCGCAACTTCAGAGCCAAGGCGAGCCTGCAGTTGCTGATGAGCGCACGCCAAAGATCGACGAATCCGCCGACTGGCTGACCCGCACGGCGTTCTGCGCGGAAGCACGAGAAGGGCGGTTGTACCTGTTCATGCCGCCGCTGGACCGGGTCGAGGATTATCTGGAACTGGTCAGCGCCATCGAAGCCACCGCCGAAGAATTGCATTGCCCGGTGTTGCTGGAAGGCTATGAACCGCCGAGCGATCCGCGCCTGAGCAACTTCCGGATCACGCCCGACCCGGGTGTGATCGAGGTCAACGTGCAGCCGTCCGCCACATGGGATGAACTGGTCGAACGCACCGAATTTCTTTACGAAGAAGCGCGCCAGACCCGACTGACCACCGAGAAATTCATGATCGATGGCCGGCACACCGGCACCGGCGGCGGTAACCATTTCGTACTGGGCGGCGCGACACCGGCTGACTC
>Ga0065714_10002981_pt1 | contig 12541 bp, 13 predicted proteins | sample MisRhiReplicate2_FD_59101 | JGI IMG/M metagenome (GOLD analysis project Ga0065714, IMG submission 59101) | Miscanthus rhizosphere microbial communities from Kellogg Biological Station, MSU, sample Rhizosphere Soil Replicate 2: eDNA_1 v2... | ecosystem: Host-associated > Plants > Roots >... | reverse complement strand
TTGCGGCAATTGCATAAAAACCACTATCCAGGCAAAAGCTAGGTATTTAGATGGCTTCTTAAATTGCATGTAGTTTGTAGAGTTTCTAATCATAATGCTATTTAATTATTTGGTTAGTTCTTTTTTGTTTTGCAGCATTTCGTTTCATTTCGATTTTTTCAATTTGCTGCAAATATCTATGTTACAATTTTAAATTAATGTTAAGTATTGATTAAGTTAGGCAGTCGCCTTTACATAAGCTCCATCGCTGTTTCCAGTCTCAGGCGTATACAACAAGTATTGCCTTACCAGTGTACCAAATGCTTCAATCTGGTCATTTACCCATCGCTCATCCTTTCCAAGCTCCTCTGCCATAACACGAGCTACAGCCGGCGCAAGCACCAAAGCTCCTTTTGCATCCAGGAACAATAAGCGCATTCTGCGTGAAAGCACATCCTCTATCGTACGTGCCATTTCATTTCGCACCATCCAAACTACTTCCGCTTTCACATACATAAAATCAGGATGCAACCTTTCGCTCATTTTCGGATCCGCTTTCATTAAGGAACGAATACCTGCTGCATCAGCACCATATAACGCCAGGTTACCACTCTGCATTTCGGCAACATACCCATGTATTTTAACATCTTGTGTGATGCATTTCTTCGCAGCCAGTTTCCCCAACTCAATAGCCTTATCCACTACATCCATTGCCATTCTCCGATAGGTAGTCCACTTACCACCCGTTATCGTTATCAATCCCGAGGTACTAATAATCAATTTATGACTTCTCGAAATCTCTTTAGTACTATCCGTATCCTTACCCGGAGCAGCCAAAGGTCTTAAGCCCGCAAAGGCAGCAAGCACATCATTTCTTGAAGGCTCTCTAGTAAGGTATTTACCTGCCGTGGTTAATATGAACTCAATTTCTTCATCTAATGGTTTCGGCTCCAGGCTATGTTCGTTTAACGGAGTATCAGTTGTACCTACCAACACTTTCCCGTGCCATGGCACAGCAAAAAGAACCCTTCCATCCGAAGTTTTAGGAATCATTAACGCGCTATCGCCTTTTAAAAATGAAGCATCCAGCACAACATGCGCTCCCTGACTTGGGCGTACAATCGCTCTCCCCGAAGGAACATCCATTTTTAAAATATCATCAACAAACACACCGGTAGCATTAATCACCACCTTCGCTTTCAATGTGTAGTTTTTATTTGTTTCGGTATCAGTAAAACTTACCCCACTTACATTTCCACTCTCTTTGGTTAATCCGGTAACTTTAGTATAGTTTAACAATACACCACCATATTCAGCAGCAGTTTGCGCCAGATTCAAAGCGAGTCGGGCATCATCAAACTGACCGTCGCTATAACTGACTCCACCAATCAACCCATCAGGTTTTAATCCCGGAATTGCCTCCAACACTTTCTCAGCCGACAAAAACGTCGATTTTTTAAAGCCACTCTTTCCGGCTAATAAATCATAAAGCGTTAAACCAATAAGATATTTATATTTCGACAACCAGGAATAAACAGGAATAATGAAATCCTGATCCTTAACCAGGTGCGGCGCATTTTTTAATAAAAGCCCACGCTCATGCAAAGCTTCATAAACTAAAGCTATATCACCTTGCGCAAGATAACGAACTCCACCATGCACCAACTTGGTACTACGGCTGGAAGTTCCCTTAGCAAAATCGGATTGCTCCAACAATAACGTCTTATACCCTCTACTTGCAGCGTCCACAGCTGTGCCTAAGCCAGTTGCTCCACCTCCGATGATAATAACATCCCAATTTTCCTGTACCTCTACTTGCTTTATGAATGATTCGCGACTAAACACCATTTCGTTTCTTTTCAATTTTAAACCCTAATATTTCACAAACTTTCGTTTGCTGTATCAAATATAACAAAACGAAACTAAAAAAAGATACTTATTATAAAAAACTAATTGGTGATTTTATTTTTTACGCTTAAGTTTGCTGTGCAGTTGATTCTAGAACCGAAAAAACGTCTCTCTATATTACTGCTGCATTTATACGTAACCAAATGATCAACATAGCAGAAAGACATCAATACATTTTAAACAAAATTCAAACAGAAGGTTCGATAGATGTACAATCGCTTTGTAAGGAGCTCAAAGTTTCATCTGTTACAATTCGGAAGGATCTGAAACTACTTGAAGATAAAAACCTCTTATACCGGACTCATGGTGGAGCCACCTTACACAACCCTTATACAGTGGATAGACCCGTAAATGAGAAAGAGCATTTACAATCTGCCGAGAAAATGAGAATTGGCGCATTGGCTGCCGGACTGATCGAGGACAATGATTCTATCATCATCGCTTCAGGTACTACCGTACTGGCAATGGCACGTTGCATTAAGCCTAAAGGCACTTTAACAGTGATCACCTCAGCACTAAATGTAGCACTAGAGCTTGTCCACCATAATGACATCGAAGTCATTCAACTAGGTGGTTTATTAAGAAAAAGCTCATCTTCTGTTGCCGGTCCCTATTCAGACAATGTATTAGGTAATGTTTTCTGTAGTAAATTATATCTGGGTGTTGATGGAATTGATCTTGAATTCGGATTGACAACCACCAGCGCTTCTGAAGCCCAGCTCAACAGACAGATGATTTCCTCCTCTCAGAAAATAATTGTACTTGCCGATTCTACTAAATTCGGGAAACGCGGTTTTGGAAGAATATGCGGAATTGAAGAAGTTGATCACATCATTACCGATAGTGGTATTTCTGATCAAACGAAGAAAGGACTGGAAAGCCTTGGGATTAAAGTTTCAATAATTTAACCTTCATCCCGGTTTTACTTTTTCCTTTCAGTAGTATAACGCACTAACTGCTCAAGCCCAGTCCTGGCTTCGCCGGGTTCAAAGCTGTGCAATATATCAAAAGCCTCCTGCTGATACTGGACCATTTTCTCATTAGCATAATGCACACCATTCTTGGCATTGACAAAATCGATAACCTCCTGTATCTTCTCCGGCTCTTCCTGATGATTCTTTACCAGATTGATGATTCTCTTCTTCTCAGATTTTTCTGCGCGGTTTAAAGCATAAATTAAGGGAAGGGTTACTTTCTTCTCTTTGATATCTATTCCTAAAGGCTTACCTACATCGTCAGTACCAAAATCAAAAGTATCATCCTTAATCTGAAATGCAATCCCTACTTTTTCGCCAAACAAACGCATCTTCTCTATAGTTTCTTCATCCGCACCGGCAGATGCAGCTCCGCAGGCGCAGCAGGATGCAATAAGAGAGGCCGTTTTTTGTCTGATCACATCAAAATATAACTCCTCGCTAATGTCCATCCTCCTCACCTTCTCTATTTGAAGCAACTCGCCCTCACTCATCTGCTTCACCGCTTCAGAAACAATTTGCAATAAACGGAATTCAGAATTATTTACAGATAACAACAAACCTTTAGCCAGCAGGTAATCGCCTACCAAAACAGCAATCTTATTTTTCCATAAAGCATTGATAGAAAAGAAACCTCTACGTTCATAAGCATTATCCACTACATCATCATGAACAAGCGTAGCGGTATGCAATAGTTCTACAAGCGCCGCCCCTCTATGGGTAGATTCGATAATTCCACCACAAAGCTTTGCAGCAAAAAAAACAAACATTGGCCTAATTTGCTTCCCCTTGCGTTTAACAATATAATGGGTAATTCTATCCAACAACGGCGCATCACTATGCATTGAAGCCTTAAACTTTTCTTCAAAAGCATCAATATCTGCTGCTATGGGTAATTTTATCTGATTTATTCCCGGCATCGCTTTAGGCTTTCATAGCTTTAGATGGACAGGCAAAGTCTGTACGTTTTAAACCAGTACCTTTAATTGCACCATAACCACCGGCAATATCAACAACATGCTCAATTCCCCTACCTTTAAGGATAGAAGCCGCCACCATAGAGCGATAACCACCGGCACAGTGAATATAATAAGTATTGTCATGATCAATTTCGTTGGTCCACTCATTGATATAATCCAACGGACGGGTCATGGTCATCTCCAAATGCTCTGACTCATACTCACCCGGTTTTCTTACATCAAGCACATTAATCGACGAATCCTCGTTTACAATCCTTTCAAACTCTTCAGCCGATATCGATTTAATGGAATCAACATCCTTTCCGGCTCCCTGCCATGCAGCAATGCCACCCGCAAGATAACCTATAGTATTGTCGTACCCAACTCTTGCCAAACGTGTAATGGCCTCTTCTTCTTTTCCCTCTTCAACGATCAGCAATAAGGGTTGTTGCATATCGGTAACCAAAGCACCTACCCAAGGGGCAAATTGCCCATTTAAGCCAATATTTACAGCTGACGGAACAAATCCTTTAGCAAATACCTGCGGATCTCTGGTATCCAGGATTAATGCACCTGTTAGGTTTGCCAGAGCTTCAAACTCCTGAGGTGCCAATGGCTTTAAGCCTTTTTCTGTCACCTCATCGAAGCTTTCATAACCATTTTTATTCATAGCAGCATTCTTAGCAAAATATTGTGGAGGAGGCAAAATACCATCCGTAACTTCTTTCACAAACTGCGCTTTCGAGGCGGCTTTAAGCGCATAGTTCACTTCCTTCTGGTGGCCTAAAGTATCAAAGGTTTCCTTACTCATATTCTTGCCACAGGCAGAACCCGCACCATGCGCAGGATAAACGAGCACATCATCAGGAAGTGTTAATATTTTATTATGTAAAGAATCATATAGAGTAGCTGCCATATCTTCCATCGTCAGGTCTCCCTGTTGCGCCAGATCCGGCCTGCCCACATCACCAATAAATAGCGTATCGCCTGTAAAAATACAATGCGCCTTTCCATTTTTATCGGTCAGCAAATAAGTGGTGGATTCAGGCGTATGTCCTGGTGTATGCAACACTGTAATGGTTAGCTCACCAATTTTAAACTGCTCTCCATCTGCCGCAATATGCGACTTGAAACTAGTTTTAGCAGTAGGACCATATACAATTTCCGCACCTGATTTCTCAGCCAGGTCAACATGGCCGGAAACAAAATCAGCATGAAAATGTGTCTCAAAAATATACTTAATTACAGCATTATCCTTCCTTGCTTTTTTTAAATAAGGATCTACCTCACGCAAAGGATCGATAATTGCAGCCTCCCCATTACTTTCTATATAATAAGCAGCCTCTGCTAAACATCCCGTATATATTTGCTCTATCTTCATTAATTCTTTTATTAAACCTCAAATTTAAAATTATAATCCTTGTGCAAAAAATAAACGCCGAAGTTTTACCTTAAGCGGTTAATTCTCCTCTAAGTGGCTGCTCCATTAACTTAACAACCTCAGCATTGCTATGTCCTTGCGCCATCAGGTACATCAACTTCGTAACCGTAGCTTCGAAGGTCATATCGTAACCACTTACAACCCCCATTTGCTGCAGTTTTTTACTTGTTTCGTATTTACCCAACTCCACAGATCCACGCTGACACTGCGAAATATCAACTATTATTTTACCATTATTAATAGCTTCCTGCAAACAGTCAATAAACCACTCAGCAGTTGTTGTGTTTCCTGAGCCAAAGGTTTCCAAAACAATTGCATCCACTGCTGAATGGGTAATGGCCATTACCGCCAACTTAGAAATACCCGGATACATTTTCAATACGCCAATATTAGAATTAAAATCTAATAGCACCTGCAATTCCTTTTCAGGCTGAGGCAATATATAATTATTAAAAAAAGTTAAATGTACACCTGCTTCTGCAAGTATTGGATAATTTGGAGAGCGGAAGGCCTCAAACTTTTCCGAATTGTATTTAATGGAACGGTTTCCACGAAACAACTGGGAATCAAAATAAATACAAACTTCAGGTATCTTCGCTTTCCCTTTCTCTTTCATAGCTGCAATTTCCAGTGCAGTAATCAGATTTTCCTTTGCATCAGTTCTGATCTCTCCGATAGGAAGCTGCGAACCGGTAAGAATCACAGGCTTACTCAGGTTCTGCAGCATAAAACTCAGGGCCGAAGCTGTAAAAGCCATCGTATCTGAACCATGAAGAATTACAAATCCATCAAATTCATCATATCTGGTAAAAATGAGTTTAGCCAATTCTGCCCAAATATCAGGATGCATATTCGATGAATCCATTATCGGATCAAAAGAATGCACCTCAAGTTCGTAGTTCAGTCTTGCCAGCTCAGGAACATTTTGTTGAATCTGTTTAAAATTAAAAGGAATCAGCGTACCGGTATCGGTATCATTTACCATACCTATAGTTCCGCCCGTGTATATGATGAGTATCTTGGTCATTATTAAATTTTAAAAATACTGATGGAATTTGCAGTGGTTACAGCCGCGATTTCTTCTACGCTGGTTTCATATATTTCAGCTAGTTTTTGTGCAATATGCACAAGGTAGCTACTTTCATTTGGCTTGCCTCTATGAGGCACAGGCGCCAGATACGGAGAATCTGTTTCAAGCACCAGATTTGCCAAAGGCACATGCTTTAAAACTTCATCCAAACCCGCCTTTTTATAAGTTACTACACCACCAATACCCAAAAAGAAACCTAGCTCAATAGCTTTATTGGCCTGTTCAAGGTTTCCGGTAAAGCAATGTAAAATACCTCTTAGATTTTCGCCTTTTTCTTCTTCTAATATCTCGAAGATCTCATCAAAAGCCTCCCTGCAATGAATCACAACAGGCAGTTCGAGATCCTTTGCCCATTTAATCTGTTCACGAAAGGCCGCTTGCTGAAAAGGGAGCGTACTTTTATCCCAGTGAAGATCTATACCAATCTCCCCAATAGCATAAATATCCCTGTCGACCATACGCTGACAGATCTCATCTAAAACCTCTTCATAGTTCTCCTTTACATCGCAAGGATGCAAACCGATCATTGCAAAACAATTTTTAGGATATTTCTTTACCAGGGCTTCAATTTTTGCAATAGAGGCCACATCAACATTAGGTAAAAACAGGCGTTCAATTTGATTATCAAAACAACGCTGCATAAGCTGATCTAGCTTCTCCTCATCCGTTTCATAATACAGATGTGTATGGGTGTCTGTTAAAAGCATTGGCGAAGTTAATAAAATCCAGCATAGCTTAACAAATAAAAAACCCGGTCTGCATAGGCAAACCGGGTTCATGTTTTATTGTCGTCCCTGATCAGGGAAATATTGGTTACTATTTTGCCGGAGCTGGAGTAACAGGTGAAATTGTTGCACCTGGAGCAGCTACAGGAGCAGCAACCGGTTTTTTAATATCCGTTAACTCAACTTCAAATACAAGCGGAGAGAAAGGACTGATACCACCCTGAGGCATACCACCTTCGCCATAAGCTAAGTTTGAAGGAATGATTAAAGTGATCTTTCCACCTTTGCCGATCAATTGTAAACCTTCGTCAAATCCTGGAATTGCTCTTCCTAAAGTGATTGGACGCGGGCCATACTGAGCCATTGCATTGTGCTTACCTGCTTCTTTAGCGATTTTCTCATCACTGGTATCGAAGATATTATCTTTACCATCAGATTTTTTAGTCGTTAATTTACCAGTATAGTTAACCATCATAGTATCACCTAAAGCTGGTTTTACAGCATCACCTGGTTTAGAAATCACATATTGCAAACCTGAAGCAGTTGTAGTCGTTTTCAAGTTGTTATCAGCAATATATTTTTTGATTTTACCAGCCTCAGCACCTTTCTTTTTCTCAATGCTTGCTTTGTAATCATTCTCGAAGAATGTTCTTGCTTTATTCTGGAAAGTAGAATCTGCTTCGTTAGCACCTTTAGCTAATACTTTTTCAATTTTAACAGTAAATACGATGTATTTATCTTTTGTGCCTGGAGGTTTTGGCTGACCAGAACGCGCAGCCATTGTATCTAAATCCAATTTAAACGTAGCACTATCACCTTCTCCGAATAATGTCAACACATCATTCATATCACCTGCATAAACTTTTTTAGCAACAGGGAATACCTGAGGCTGATCCATATCCCATGTGTTAAACATCACAGAATCCTTCTCAGATTTCTGAATAAAGTTCAATTTAACGATATCACCTTCTTTAATTTTTGTGCCTCCAGCATCCTTATGGATGATATACGACAGGCCTCCCGGACCTTTTTTGTAGTTGTTACAAGCTGCTAACCCAAGTGTAGCAGCGAAAAGAATTACTAGACCTTTCTTCATGTGGTTTTTTAAGTTATTTTTTTATTTTTATTTTATACTCTTGTTTATAAAGCTTCGTCCTTATCTCAACAACTGATCTTTATAGTCTATTAAAAGAGCTTTAAAGTCCTGCACCGTATCGGCCAAATTCTTATCGGAATAACCGCCGGCAGCATTTCTGTGTCCTCCTCCGTTAAAGTACCTTTTGCAAATTTCGTTCGCAGGAAATTCTCCGGTGGAGCGCAAAGATAATTTAACTTTATCAGTTCTTTCAATAATAAACGCGGCCAATTTAACACCATTAATTGACAATGCATAATTTACTATACCCTCTGTATCGCCGGTTACGATATTATAAGTTTTCAACTCTTCCTTAGTTACCGGAATAATTGCTGTATTAAACTCTCTCAACACAACCAGCTTGTTGCTTAAACAGTGACCTAGAAAACGTAAACGGTTTTCTGTGGCATTATCGTATATCAATTCATGAATTCTCCAATGTTCTGCACCAAGATCAATCAAATCTGCAGCAATGCGGTAAACCGTAGCGTCGGCAGATCTAAAACGGAAAGATCCGGAATCCGTCATGATTCCTGTGTACAAACAGGTAGCAATATCCTTATTCAACATCCCACCGTCCTCTAATTCGTTTACAATAAAATCATAAACCAATTGAGCAGCAGCACAGGCATGAATACTCCAATGACGATAATCATCAAAATCTTCCGGATCCAGATGATGATCAATCATAACNTTATACGCTCCTGATGCTCTTACCAGCTCACCCANCTCATTGATCCTTCCAAGCGCATTAAAATCCAGACAGAAAACAATTGCAGCCTCCTCTACCAGCTTTGCCGAACGCTCCTGTTCTTCNGTGTAAATAATTACATCCGCGTTATTTGGCAGCCANTGCAAAAAATAAGGATAATCAGTCGGAGTAATAACTTTAACATGATGTCCCTTCTGAATCAGGTAAGCGTACAAACCCAAAGATGAACCCATTGCATCACCATCAGGTTTATGGTGGGTTGTTATGACAATTTTTTGCGGCGTTGCCAGCAAAGATTTTAATTCTGAAATAGATAGCATAATTTTCGTTGCAAAGCTAGTAATTTAATGATAATTGAAGCCTATAATATTTCGGCCCCAGTAGCTATATTTTTAAGGGAGCGGAAAGAACGCTTTATTTTTATCAGTATAAAACGTAATTTTGCAAAAAAATATACAAAATGACTACAAACAGAACATTTACCATGATTAAGCCTGATGCAGTTGCTAATGGCCATATTGGTGCTATCATCAACGATATCACTGCTGCAGGTTTCAAAATCATTGCATTAAAATACACTAAATTAACTCCAGAAACTGCTGGTAAATTTTATGAAGTTCACGCTGCACGTCCATTTTATGCGGACTTAGTAAGCTTCATGTCTTCAGGACCTATCGTTGCTGCTATCCTTGAAAAAGACAATGCAATCGAAGACTTCAGAAAATTAATCGGTGCTACTAACCCAGCTGAAGCTGCAGAAGGTACTATCCGTCAGAAGTATGCTAAATCAATCGACGCAAACGCAGTTCACGGTTCTGATTCTGATGAGAATGCTGCAATTGAAGGAGATTTCTTCTTTACTGCTGCTGAGCGTTTCTAAGAAAACAACAATTACGTCATCCTGACGCAAGTCAGGACCTCGAAAGAGAAATACGACTTCCAGGATACCGGCCTTCGCCGGCATGACGAACAACATAAAATAAGCACCCCAAAAAGGTGCTTATTTTTTTATAAAGTTTGTACCTTTCAACCACAACAAATAGAACTAATGAAGAAGACTATTATTACGCTTATGCTACCGTTTTGTGCACTTGCAGTAGATGCTCAAACAAAAGCAAAACCAACAACAACAGTAAAAAAGAAGGTTACTACAGTAAATAAATCCGTAGCACCGGTGGCATTTAAATCAACCTTAGACTCGGCCAGTTATGCCTTTGGCAATACAATGGCTTCCAGCATGAAAAACGATGGGTTAAACAACTTAAACTATGATTTGCTGGTTAAAGGATTAAAAGATGCTTTCGCAAACAAAACTCCGCTGATCGCTAAAGACCAATCTCAAACTGCTATCAATAACTTATTTAAAGCGGTTAGTAAGCAGAAATATGCACCTGCAATAGCTGAAGGCAAAGTATTTTTGGAACGAAACAAAACACAACAAGGCGTGCAGGCAACACCTAGCGGTTTGCAATACCTGGTTATGACCAAAGGAACTGGTATCAGACCTAAAGCTACTGACACGGTATTGGTAAACTATAAAGGAACTTTGCTTAACGGCAAACAGTTTGATAGCTCTTATGATAGAAACGAGCCCCTTTCACTTCCTTTAAATGGTGTAATAGCCGGCTGGACAGAAGGAGTTCAATTGATGCAGGTTGGTTCAAAATACAAATTCTTTATCCCTTACAATCTTGCTTATGGTGAGCGTGGCGCTGGTTCAGACATACCTCCTTACAGCACTTTAATATTTGAAATCGAACTACTTAAAGTAAACGGGAAATAACAGATAAAAACCTTTATCGTAGTTTATTGTTAACTATTTACATCAAAACAATAAACTTATGACTATGAAAAGATATTTTCCATTAGCAATAATAGCCTTCCTTTCAACAACTTTGATGAGCTGCGAACTTATTGAAGGAATTTTTAAAGCAGGTGTTTGGGTAGGTGTAATAATAGTAGTGCTTATACTCGCACTTGTTATATGGCTGATCAGTAAAATTTTTGGCGGATAGTCCAACTTTAAAGAAATACAATATCAGTAATCACTTCAGATCCGGCACGTTCATTTATCTTTTGAAGGATGCCGGATCTTACCATCAGTAACTCATTCTTGATCACTGATGATTCAATCCTGATGAACAGTTTTTTTTGCGAAACATAAATCTGTGTAGTCCGATTAGAAATTGCCTTCCCCATCAGTTCAGGCCATAGGGCCACCACAGACGTTTCATCAAACTTACCTTTCAGCTTATAAACATTCAGCAATTTGCCAATGCCTTCTTTTAGTGTAATATCGTTAGGTTTACGCATGATTTATTGCTCCGTTAGTCACTTCGAATAGCGTTACCGGCACATCGATTTTATTAAATACTGCCAGCACACGGTCTTTCCCTGTATCTGTGATAAAGATCTGTCCAAAATCTTGATGGGATACCATCTCCATCAGTTTATGCATCCTGTTATCGTCAAGTTTATCAAAAATATCATCCAGTAACAGCAAAGGCTTAAAACCCTTATACTTCTGAAGATAAGCATATTGAGCCAATTTAAGCGCAATTAAAAAAGATTTCTGCTGTCCCTGTGAACCAAACTTCTTTAAAGGCATATCTGATATCGTAAATATCAGTTCATCCTTGTGAATACCGGTAGTCGTTCTTTCAAGAACCTTATCCTTTTCTATGGTTTGCAACAGCAACTGCTCAAAAGCGGTATCGTTTAACTGACTTTGATATTGCAGACTTACCTGCTCCTTATCATTGGTTAAAAACTGATAGTATTTATCAAACAAAGGAATAAACTCGATCATAAATTGCTGACGCTTGGCGTAAATCTTTACCCCTGAAGCCACCAGCTGCTCATTATAAATCTCCAGTAAAGTCGGGTCGTAGCTACGTGTTACCGCAATTTGCTTTAACAAGGCATTCCGGTTTAAAAGATGGCGATTGTACATAATCAATTCGTCCAGGTAATGAGTATCGGTTTGCGAGATCACATTATCCATGAAACGGCGCCGCTCTTCACTTCCTTCCATAATGATATTGGTATCATAAGGCGAGATCATCACCAATGGAAACAAGCCAATATGATTGGCTAATTTATCGTACTCCTTTTTATTCCGTTTAAATTGCTTTTTCTGATTCCTTTTTACACCGCAAGTGATCTTCTCATTCTTTTCCTGACGATCGAAATCTCCCTGAATTAAAAAGAGATCGTGTCCGCTTTTAATCTGCTGGGTATCGATCGGATTAAAATACCCTTTGCAAAGGCACAGGTAATGGATGGCGTCCAGTAAATTCGTTTTACCGGCCCCGTTATCTCCTACAAATGCATTTACTGTTTTTGAAAAACTAACATTTGCATCCGTATAGTTTTTAAAATTAAGAAGGGTAATGTTTTTTAACCACATAGTATCAACAGCCAAAGTTACCGTTTAGCTTTGTTAATTCTATGATTACTTCGGTTCTATTTAACGCTCAGTTCATTAATTTTGTTTAAATACTTTCAAAAGGGGTTGATACTTTGATGTAAAAATGTATTTTTGCAATCCTTAATTTTTTTAAATAAAATGTCTACAACAGAAAAAGAAATAAATCAGCCGGTAAGAAAGGGTTCCTT
>Ga0065714_10002658_pt1 | contig 12541 bp, 9 predicted proteins | sample MisRhiReplicate2_FD_59101 | JGI IMG/M metagenome (GOLD analysis project Ga0065714, IMG submission 59101) | Miscanthus rhizosphere microbial communities from Kellogg Biological Station, MSU, sample Rhizosphere Soil Replicate 2: eDNA_1 v2... | ecosystem: Host-associated > Plants > Roots >... | reverse complement strand
GAGTCGGTACTGTGGATAAGTTTCAGGGGCAGGAAGCAGAGATCGTCATCGTGTCGATGGCGACCTCGAATGAAGATTATCTGCCCCGAGACATTGGTTTTCTGTACTCGAAGAACCGCTTGAATGTGGCCGTCAGTCGGGCGAAGTCACTGGCATGTATTGTAGCCAGCCCTGATCTGACAGCCATTCGTTGTCTGACTCCGCACGACATGAGCCTGGTAAACGGATTGTGCATGGCTGTCAGGTATGGAGCGGTTACCAGCGCCCCTGTTCGTCGTGCATAGCAATCCCAAGGGGCTTTACATCTATCAGGCAAACCTGGCTCGAAGTGTGCTCGTGGCCTGGCCGAATGTGGACTGACCGCAATGACCGCTAGCCCACACTCGACCATGAGCGAAACACCTTGGAAAAGGGGATGCGCGCGCGTCAGTCATTCATGAGCCAGGGGCGCAACTCCTTGAGGTTGGTTGCCACGATTTGCTGTGCCTCGGGGTTAGTGGCCTGATTTCTCGGGTCGATCTGATAGCGTTGCAATACATACTTCACCAGCGCTCTACGACTGGGCACTACCAGCTGGCCATCAGTCATGCCAAAGTCGGTTTCGATGATTGACTTCTGCGCCGCGTTCAGCCGTCCATCGGCTGCAAAAATGACGGGAATCTCGGTATTCCAGTCTTCATCCAGCTCGCGAGTATTCTGCGATTCATCGAGCAAATCCGGCTGGCCCCGCAGGCGGCTGAGTACAAAGTCGCGGTACTGGCCGTTCTTCTCGCAGTAAGCCCGCACATGCCAGCGCATACCGGTGTAGACCAGTGTGTGAGGGGCGATCAGTCGAATTTCCACGTTTGGTGTGTTGAGCGATACGTACTCGGTTTCCAGGCGCAGGCCATCGCGACAGGCCTTGAGCAATGGGCGCAGGACTTCCGGCCGGATCGGGCGATCCGGGACTTCCAGCACCTTGGTGTGAGCGTAAGCCAGGGCGAGCCCATCAATGTGAGGAGCGCGTTCGTTGTTCTGGTAGAGCAGGTGCAAATAGGCGCTTGCGCTGTCGTCGATGAACAGCGGCGTGAACGCCTTGCCGGGCACGTAGCCTTTTATTTTTTTGTCATATGTAAGGTTTTTAGGCGCATGTTCCGTGATGTAGGTGTTGATGTCCTTGGACGCCTGCTGGCGACTGATACCGAAGCTCTGCATCAAGTGTCCCGTGGTCAACCGGCCCTCCCACCAGGCAACGGTCTCAATCAAACGATAGCGAAGTGCCAGATCCCAGCGGACCTGTTCGATGGACTGCTTGCGTTTCATACCCTCTCCATGTGCGCGAATACTTTACCTGTATAAGTCTACATTCTAGACCTGTCGCTTAACACTACATATCGTGTGTCTGTCTTCAAAATGAATTGAAGTCACGAAAGGAAGTGGACATGAGTATGTCGGAAGCGGTTTCGACGGGTGCATTGCTGATGATGGGAGCAATCCTGCTGGTGTTACTGCATCAGTGTCTGAGATTGCGTGAGCTCTGGCAGATGGCTATGGGCTGCCAAAAAAATGCGCGCTGGGCGCGGATTTGGGAGGCAGAGAACCGCGAGTTGCGTTCGGCACTGCGCGCTGAAAAAGCACATATCGAGCAGTTGCAAAGAAAGCTGGTGATTTTGCAGGAATTGATCCCGGCTGAGGGATAAGGGAATGGACATGAACAGACTTGAACGGATCAAAGGCTGCCTGCTGGGAGGCGCTGTTGGCGACGCGTTAGGCGCCCCAGTGGAGTTTCTCGAGTGGTCGGTAATCGAAGCCAGGTTCGGTCCACAGGGAATCATCGATTTTGTTCCGGCGTACGGTATCACCGCCGCCATTACCGATGACACTCAGATGATGCTTTTTACCGCGGAAGGCTTGTTGCGGGCCTACGTGCGCGGTAGCTCACGAGGGGCTTGCCACGTCCCTGACGTCATTCATCATTCACTACTGCGATGGCTGATAACCCAGGGTCACGCTGCTGCGATACCGGTTGATCGAGACGGGTGGTTGTTCGAGCAACCGGCGCTCTGGTCTCGGCGCACACCTGGTACTACCTGTCTCACTGCACTCAAGGCCAGTCCACGGCTGGGCGCTGTGGCCGAGAACAACAGTAAAGGCTGTGGTGCCCTGATGCGAGCCGCACCTTGCGCCTTCTTTGCAAACGCCTTTGACTACGCTGCCCAGTCAGGACGCCTGACTCACGGGCATCCTACGGGCTATCTGGCGGCCGGGATGTTTGCCGATATTCTCCAGCGCATTGTCGATAGAGAAGACAGCCTGGAACACGCGATCACTCAGAGCCTGGCCCAATACGGTCAAGTTCCCGGTATGGAAGAAACACGAGCCCTCATTGAGCGTGTTCTCTTCTTCTTTTACGAGGGCTACCAGCCCACCGCGCAACGAATAGGCGAACTCGGTGGTGGCTGGGTCGCCGAAGAAACGCTGGCTATCGGATTGTGGTGCGCCCTGGCAGCCTCCTCGTTAGAAGAGGGCGTGATCAGAGCGGTGAATCACGGTGGTGATAGCGACAGTACCGGGCTCATCACCGGGCATTTGTTGGGGGCACAGTATGGTGCTACAGCGATTCCTGCTCGATGGTTAGAGCAACTGGAATTGCGTGAGGTGATTGAGCAGGTAGCTGAGGATCTTGAGCGCGTGCCGCGTGAGTACTGTGGGGTTGGCGGCGTGTTCGATCAGCAGATCGAATTGGCATATCCCGGGAGTTGAGCGCACGTAACGCAGGGTGGCTCAAAGGGGCGCTCGCGGAGCTACTGGCGCTGCAACGATTCTGAAGAATAGGTGGGTGATAGTTCGCCCGTTTTATCGAGCCGCGAACAGGACGGGGCTTTGAGCATTGAGACTTCACATCAGCTTTGTTCAGCACGATGTACAGCGACTCTGCATGGAACGGCGTGGACTCGATGAATTCAATGTCGGAGTATCGATGATACACAGGTTGCCAAATAGGTCCGGATCCATGGGAGCCTTGACGCTGGTGAAGGGCAGAATGCGCTGGTCAAGTACGTGGTGCAACGCTTTCAGATCAACTCCAATGTCAACGACCCCAAGCCCGAGGCCCAACAACTGGTGCTGGCGAACCGGGCTCATTTGCGGCCGTGGCTTTGCATCGATTGAAACGCGGCAGGAGCATGCGCGTTGTGACGTTCACGCCCCTGTCTGCTGGCTACCCTGGCTACCCTTGATCAGATCGCCCGATCGAGCAGCTGCGCCTCGGCGATTTGGCCATCTTGATAACGCAGCAACACCTGGTGTTCACCTTGATTGAATAGCGATTGGTGCAGCTGGCGGATGTCGAATGGACCTTGTGCCAGCGAACCGGCAATGCTGTCCAATTGCGCCGTGAAGCTTTGGCTTAGCGTGCTATCGAGGCTGAAGACTCGTGAGCTGGTCAGTTCCATCTGCGAGCTGTACACACTGCGACTCTGGGTGGCGATAGCGTCGAGCTGCCCCAGACTTGCAAGTACCTTGGCTGCAGCGCTGCAGTGACGTTGCTGCGGATCAGCCATATAGCGCAAGGCGCTGCTCACAACCTGCAACTGAGTAGCTTGCAAGTATCCGCTCACCCAACCTTCCATCTTCGCCAGGCTGCCTTTCAGCGCTTGGCGGGCACTGTCTGCCCCGAACAGCTTGTCGGCCTCGACAGCCTGGGCGACGTCCAGCTCTTCTTTCATTTTGCGGTCGAAGAATTGCCTCAGAGCCGTGATCTGGCTGTGCTGGCTTTCGAGGGTCTGCACAGCGTAGTGACTAATGCCGTCTTGCGCGTAGTGGTCGAGCAGGTCCTGGGTATAGTCGACCATTCCGGCGAGCGATTCCCAGCGGGCTTCGTCCAGTTCGCGCAGCACGCTGTCGAGCTGGCGTTTAATGGCGTTCAGCTTCTCGTTGATATCGTGCAAGTGCTTCTGGCCCACGGCTGAGGACACCGCGTTCCACACCGCACCGCTGAGTAGCACGTTCTGCAGGTCTTCAGGCAATGACAGGCTGGCCTGCTCGCTGATCTTGCCACCGGTACGGACGAAAGCTCTGACGCTGCCATCATTGTTGGCGTTTTTGGTCAGTGTCTCGAAGGGCAGGCTACACACTACATAGTTGCCCCTGGACATCTCTCCTAGCGCGGCAAGCCCCGGCACATTGGCCAGCAACGGGCTGAGCGCGCTGATCTGGTCGGTGGGGAGCGCACGATGTACGCCTGCAGGTGGTCGCTGCAGCACGTTGAGTTTCAGCAGTGTTTCGCCCTGGCCGTTCTGCACGACCAGCTCCGAAGCGCCCGGCGTGGAGGCGGGAGCGACAGTGTTCGGCGCCGGTGAGCGTGTCGCAGGCGCTTCGTGGCGCAGGCGAATCCAGCCCATCTGGGCCACAAATGGCACGGTCACCCGGTAGGCTTCGGCAATGCTGCTATGCAGGCCGAAGCCTAACGTGGCGACGGCGCCTATGGGGTTCAGGCGAAACCCCGTGGTTGCCACGGTGAACAACGCCGCGCTGCTTGCTGCCGACAGACCGACTGCAGTGCCAGAACTGACTGAGAGCGCGTCCTTGAGGTTGAACAGCCCGGCCAGCACCATGGTACTGGTGGTGCGCTCAAAGCGATCTTCGGGTGCCAACTCACGCCAACCGGCACCGAACAGCGCCAAGGCGATCTGACGTTCCTTGTCGGCGACGGACCGGCTCGCTGCGTCGCTGCCATTGAGCTTCTGATAAACGTCGTTGACGATTTCGGCATAGGGCACAGCGGACTTTTTCAGGAAACGGCGCGTCAGGTTCATCGCCGAGTGCCCGCCGAATTGCTGCAGTTCGTGTCCCAGCAGCTCGAGCTGCTGTTGTTCGTAGCCGGCAGGTCGGGAGCTGTGCTTGGCTTGTACCAGCCGCTTCTTGATGTCCGCGTCCAGACCGGCGCGGCCTCTTGAGAAGTCGGTGATGATGTCCACCAACATGTCCACCTCATCGGCCTTGGCGCTGAGCAGGCTGGCGAAGAGTTCGTCGTCGCAATCGATTCCTGTAGTTGCCATCGTGTTCTTGCCTCTCGGTGTCTAAATCAGGTTCAGGGGAGCCGCCGGCCAATATGGAGCGTGGGCTGCATCGCGCTAATTTGCCTTCGGCGGCTGCGTGGCCACTACCAGTTGAACCTCCACTCGACGGTTGAGGGCACTGGCGGGGTCTACGCCCGGTTTGGGGCGTGAGTCACCGTAGCCTGCCACCACCACGCGCCGTGCCTGCTGTGGCTCAATCGCCTGAATCAGCAGCTTGCGAGCCTCGCGTGCCCGTGCGGCAGACAAGGTGTAGTTGTCGTCATACACCGTGCAAAAACGCTCATAGTCGGTGACCGGGCGGGAAACCGGCAGGTTGTCGGTATGCCCCTCTACCAGCACTTGTCCCTGGCCGTAATCCTGGATGAAGGTGGCCACCCGTGCGCTGAGCAGGGTCAGTGCGCCCTGGGCGGCTGGGGTAATGCAGGCGCTCCCTCGGGCGAAGGCATTGTCGGGGAGGGTCAGACGGCGGTTCTGAATGTCGATGTCCACCAGATCCGTTTCGCCGGTGCGCTGCAGGTCCGACTGCATAGCGGCCAGCAGTTTGCTCAGGCTTGCCCGCTGGGCTGCGTCGCCTTTGCTGCGCTCTTCTTGACGAGCGGCCTCCATCTGCTGCTTCTCAACTGCCATCGCAGCCTCGGCCGCTTTGTTCTGCAGCACCGACACCACAAGCATCAGCATCACTACGGCCATTACCCCAGACATAAGGTCGGAGATCGAGACCCATTCATTGGGTTTTTCTTTCATGGCCGTCTCACGCTGTCAGAGGCTCGTCGGAAGGCTTGCGTGCCAGCGGCTGCTGGGCTTGATCGGCCATCTGCTGGAGCAGGGCAACCGTAGAGCCCGCCGCTTGCTGCAGGGGTTGCAGGTGATTGGAGAACTGCTGCCCGACCTTTTCCGCCAGCGCTTGGGGCAGGTTGGCGACCTGCTGCGTGCCTTGCTGCGTGCTGGTTGTCAGCGTCTTGAGTTGGGAGGACAGCTGCGCCAGATTTTTCACCGCTTCGCTGAGCAGTTGGCCGCGCTGGTGCGGGTCGCTGCGCAGCTCACCTGCCAGTTTTTCGAGCACTAGCAAGGTTTGCGTGCCTTGGGCGAGCAGTTCCTGGAAATGCCCATGCAGCTTGTCAAAGCTATCGGGCAGCTCTTTCAACTGTTCGAGCTTCTTGCCCGTGGCTCGCATGTTCCTATTACTCTCAGAGATATCAGTCAGCCCTTGAGTGATCTGTTCTCCCAGCGTCCTCATGTTTTTTTCCATCTGACTGATGGCGCCGTTGAGCTCGTCGTTGGTCGTCGTGAACATCGCGCTGGCGTTGGTCTGAGCCCTGTTGGCCCCTTCGATGTTGCGGCTCACGCTCGCCATCACCTCATTGACCTCGCCAGAGAGCCGGACTACGGCCTCGGAAATATTGTCGGTAGCCGATCGCAGGTTCTCCGACATCGTCGTGGTGTTGTGAGTGAAGTCCTGGCTCATCCGGTTGACGTTATCCATCATCCCGGTCTGCAGCTCGTTCATTACGTCACTCAGGCGTGAGATGTTGGCATCGAGACTGCCCTGCATCGTCTGCAGGTGGGCATGGAAGTCATCGTTGAGCTTGTCGATGGCCGCACCGACGCTCTTCTCCATGGTTAATACGCTGCCTTCCAAGGCACTTGCAGATTGGGCCAGCTGCTTCGCGGCTTTACCCATGGTAATGCCGGCTTGCTCGAGCGTATTGAGGTTGTTGGTACTGGTGGTGACGAACAACTCCAGGCTCTGCTGGCTGGCTTGTGTATGCGCGCCAACTGCCTGTGTCGCTTCGATACCTTTAGTCGAAAGTGTGGCCAACTCATCAAACCGCTCTTGCAGATGAGTCGCCTGCGCGCGGTCTGCGTCGAGTTGCGCGCCATGCTGCTCAGTCAGGGTCGCCAGCAAGGTTTGGCTCTGGCGCTCACTTTCATCTCGCGCGTGCTCCCATTGCAGGGTAGCGGTCTGTTGTAGGCGCTCCGTCAACTGGTGGCCGTGTTCGAGTGTCTGCCCCAGCCCGGTGAGCTGCTGGCTCGACTGTTCCAGTTGCGCCTGTAGGCGGCCGAGGCCAGCGTCGAGGCCCAGCAGGGTTTCTCCTTGGCCCTCGAGCAGGTCCAGGCGCGGCAGGTGGGCGGAGTAGCGAGCCAGTGCCGCGAGATAGCCTTCCGCTCCGCTGAGTTGTTGCAGCTGCTGCAGTTGCCCGTCCAGATTGGCGGCGGTCCGCGCGAACTGCTCATCGCAGGTTTGTCCGCGTTTCAACTCGATCAGCTTAAGCTGCTTGAGTTCATTGCCCAGCAATTGGCTCTGACCGGCAATGGCCTGCACCAGTTGCTCACCGACGGCGGCCAGGGCCTGCCGGGTGAGTTGGTCACGGAGCTCGGTTGCGTTCTTGTGCTGATCCCGGCGGTTGTCGATGTCGCGCTTCATGCGGTCGACGCACCAGCCGGTCCGGCGGCTTTCAGCGGACCAGCGGGCAGAGTCCCACAGTTTCAGCGCGATAAAAGCGATGATCCCCCAGGTCGAGGTTTTGAACTTGGTACCCAAGTCTTTCATCATGCCCGTGAGCTGGCCCAACGAGTCGCTCATTGCGTTCAGAGAATCGGCGTTGCCCTGCAGGATTCCAGAGGCTTTGTCCAAGGCCATGCCCAGGCCCAGGAAGGTTCCCAGCAAGCCGACGATTAACAGCAGCCCCGGCATATTGGCTACGATGCGTTCGGGTAGAGTGGCCACTGCCTGGTTCAACTCACCGAGTGCCCCGTGCTCGATGTCCAGCGCGCCCTTGTGCGTGCCGCCTTGCCAGTTGCGCTCCCAAGCCGGAGCGCGGCCGAACACCTCGGCGGTGATCAGCGAAACCAGCATGCCACCTATGATCACCGTGCAGAATACCAACTCCAACGGGTTCCCCAACGATGGCGATAGGAACTCCAGAACTGTGCCACTCACGCTGCCACCTCAACCTGGGTGAATTGTTCGGCACGCTTGCGGCAGTCGGCTTCGAAGATGTTGGCGAAGCTGATGATCAGCGATTGTTCCTCGCGCTTGAGGTTCTCCCACTTCTCGCCGTTTTGGGCGCAGCGAATCAGCAGTTCACCCACCTCAAAACCGTCGTCGATAAGGTATTCACGGTCCTGGTCGATCAGGCGCTGCTCGTCATTTTCCAGTAATTGCAGGAAGCCCTCGGCTGCATAGACATAGTTGCGCTTGGCGAGGACATCGCTGGCAAGTTTGTCCAAACGGGCCTCGTCGGTAGGCAACAGTTTTTCGAGGTCGGTGAGCACCTTGGCCTCCTCGACCGGCAGTGGTTCCAGCTTCGCTAAATTGTTCAGGCGCTTGACGATCACCTGGTCGCGGGACACGCGCTTGCCCAACTCCTCCCAGGTGTCTTGATGCTGCTTTAGGTCCAAGCCCCACACGTTGATCATCTCTTCGAACACGAACGGGATCACCGGCTTGCCGAATCGAGCGGTGGTCAAGCTGTCGAGGCGCTCCATGGCATCGTCATCGAGTTCGGCGTGGCCTTCTATCAACTGGCTGGCGATCTGAATGATGAACAGCGGCTCATCCAGCACATTGTGAATTTCTTTGACGTGCTCCATCTGCTCTTCGTACAGGGGCAGCAGTTTCTGCACGGCTCGAATGCGTAGGTAGTGCTCGAAGTTGACGAACGCTTCATCCTCGACCAGTCGGCTGATCCGAGCACGAACCAGCTCGTAGCGGTTGCTCATGGCCAGGCCTTCGAGCGCTTGGCGGCCCGACTCATCAACGTGCTCCATCGCGGCTTCGAGGTCGGCGGCCCGCTGTTCGGCTTCTTTGACTTCCTGATCGTTAAGCAGATGGCGCTTGATGTCGCGGGCGCGGGCGATAACCCATTTGATCGCCGCATCGACCTTGGCTACAAGCGGATGGTTATCCAGATGCTCCAAGACAGCCAGTGCCTTGTCGAGCGCCATGCTGATGCCCTGAACCCAAGGGATTGGCACATTCGCGGCGATGGTCCTCAGCACCATACGGGCTTTGGAGATATAGGGCTTGGCGGCCTTGTATAGACGCTTGACTTCACCAACGAAGGTTTCGGCCTTGTCAGCCAGCCAGTTGACCGCCTCTACGACCTTCTCCTTGACCACCTGAACCGCTTTGCTGACAAAACCTTTGATCTTGCTCAACCAGCCCATTTACCCGTCACTCCTTGAGTTCACGCCCAACAATTTGCGTGCGATATCGGTACGCCCGGTCTGTTCGCCAGGTGTGGAAACATTTATGTCATTGCGTGCCAGGAGCAATTGCTCGATGGCGCCGAGCACATGCTCAGGCGTCAGCCGTCCACCGCCGCCTTCCAGCAAGGGTTTGGGCAACGCCAGGCGCAGGCAGGTGCGGATTTCCCGGCCAGAGAGACCGGCAGAGGGCTGCACTAGCGCCTCAATCAGATCTTCGCGCACCAGGCTCAGAGGGATGCCTTGGACCAGCAGCTTGGCCCAGATCGCTCGACGTTCGTCATCACCTGGAAGCTCGAAATGAATATGCTGAGAGATGCGGCTGACGAACGCCGAGTCGTAATTGCGAGCGAAGTTGCTGGCGAAAATCACGATCCCGGGGTGTTTCTCCAACTCGATCAGCAGGGTCGAGCGCATCGCGTTGACTTCATTGTCGATGCCCTGGGTCACTGAGGATAGGCGACGACCGAGCAGCGTATCGGCCTCATCGAGAAACAGCACCGCGTCCTCGTTGCGCGCTGCGGCAAACAGGCTGACGATGTTCTTCGAGGTGTCACCCATGAACTTGCTTTCCAGGTCAGCGATGCTGGCATTGATCAGCCGCTTGCCGATACTGCCGGCGAATGCTTCGGCGGTGAGGGTCTTGCCGGTCCCTGGGGCGCCATGAAAATTGAGCAGCGTGCCTCTGCCGTTTGGGTCGACCTGCGCGAAACCCCAGGTCTCATAGATGACGTCGTGATAGCGAATCTTGACTAAAGCCTCATCCAGTTGCTGACGATTACTGGCCGAGAGCACCACGTCCCGCTCAAGGGTGAAGCGCGGTTCGCTGCTGCGTTGCGGTGCACAGGCGTCAGCTAGGGCGGGTGCGTCGGGAGCGACGAGTTCAGGACGAAGGTTTTTGTACAGGTATTCTCTGGAAGACATGCTCAGCTCTGTCTCAGGTTATGGGGCAGGCAGATGACCAGGCCGGAGGGCGAATGGCTGAGCAGAGCAAATGTGCGGCGCAGGGGAATGTTCACACGAGAATTCCATTTGTCGAGGTGATGGGTGCGAAATGAATTGTGGCCATTTGCTTGTATCGACCGGCTGCGACGGTACTTGAGGTGGATGTAAAAGAAAAGCGCGTCGGATTTATTCTCGTAAGCCGGTTGGGGCTGGGCTTGCTGCTTCCACTGCGAACTGGCATTTTGCGCGAAGATATCAATGCGGCATCATGCCGAATGAGCGTGAGCAACCCTCACGACGACCGTCCTGAAAGCGTCGCGACGACCGAAGAGGAAAAACGATGTCGATCCCGGATTTTCAAAGTGTCATGCGCCCCGTGTTGGAGGCTGTTCGGGACGGTGTTGCGATACCGCTTAGCGCACTTCGCGAGTGCATCGCTGATGTACTCCAGCTAACTGAAGATGAGCGCAAGGAGCGGCTGCCATCTGGGCATCAAACGGTGATCAACAACCGCGTGGGCTGGTCTAGGACGTATCTCAACAAAGCAGGTTTGTTGACTATCCCGAGCAAGGGCATGGTGCAAATCACCGACCGTGGTCGGCAAGCGCTGGCCAACGGCCCTGCGCGCATCACCGTGACTTGGCTGAAGCAGTTTCCTGAGTTCGCCGATTTCCACACCGCCAAACCCCAGACCACCGAGGTGCTGAGCGTGATGGGGGGTGTGGCTGTGGAGCGCGCCGAGACGACCCCGGATGAGCAACTGGCTGATGCTCACCAGGCACTTATTCAGTCGCTCGCCGAAGACCTTCTGGCACAGGTGAGGGCTGCCAGTCCGATTTTCTTTGAGCAGCTGGTGGTCGATTTGATGTTGGCCATGGGCTATGGCGGCTCGCGTAAAGAAGCCGGCAAGGCAACCCAGGCTACTAATGATGATGGCATCGACGGGATTATCAATGAGGATAAGCTCGGGCTGGACGTGATCTACCTGCAGGCCAAGCGCTGGAGCAATACGGTGCATCGGCCGGAGATTGATAAGTTTATCGGTGCGCTGACTCGGCAGCGGGCGCGTAAGGGGGTGTTTATCACCACCTCGGATTTTTCCGTGGGGGCCCGGGAGGCGGCGCTTGGGCTGGATATCAAAGTGGTGCTGATCGATGGGGTTGAGATGGCTCGGTTGATGGTTGAGAACAATTTGGGGGTTAGTGTTAAGCAGGTTTATGAAGTGAAGCAGCTGGATAGTGACTACTTTTCTGGGGAGTGAAGGTGGGGGAGGTGGGTTGATTGCTTCACCGGGGTGATTTTAATCTGCTCAGTAAGCTATTGATTTATAAAACTAATATCGACTTTTGTTTTTGGTTGGAATACCAATTGGAATACAGCACTCCACTTGACTACTCGTTTGCATTCGAACTGACCAGCACGCTTCGTAACCATGATTGGCAGTGAACTGCCCATAGCTGCAGATGGCGACAGGTAGAAGTCGGTCAACGATCGGATCGGGGCGCTGAGCATCTTTCTACTCGGCCTGCGCAGTTCATGCCTTTCTGTCCTGCATCAGCATCCGATCATGTATCGTGATGTAACGCTAAAATTTGGCCATGCCTCGCGGTCAGAAAGGACTCTGGATGTATGAGTGAATCAGCAATTCCGAACGCTTTGATTTTCGATTTGGAGGTGGTACCTCCGACTGAGTCAAAGCCGGCCAAAATAATAATGGTCGGGGCGTTGCGGCCCACTACAGGCCAAGAGTTAGAGCTCAAGATTTCCAAAGATCCAANGGCGGCGCTTGCTCAGTTGGATGCACTGGGGCNGGGGGCAGACTGTGTACTTGGGCACAACCTGATCGACCACGACCTGCCATTGCTCAAGTCCCAGGCACCTCAACTGGCGCTGCATGACCTAGCTGTAGTCGATACCCTGCGCTTGTCGCCGCTGGCTTTTCCAAAAAATCCGTATCACCGGCTGATCAAAGATTACAAACTCATCCGCGAAAGTTTGAATTCCCCGCTCGGAGACTGCCGCTCAACGCTTACGCTTTTCCAGGACCAGCAGGCCGCGTTTGCCGATCTGAAGTTGATGAATGTACGGGAGCTAATGTGCTACCAAACATTGATCGCTGCAAAAGGTAGTGACCTTGAGTCTATATTCCAGGCGATTACACAGACCCCTGCGCTTCCTCTCGAAGAGCTGCGCGCGGCAATCACGCAGCTTCTGGTCGAGACTGATCCGGCGTTCAAACGGCAATACAAAGTTTGCCAGACCCGGCTCTTCAGCTTGTTGGAAAATGATCTGGAGCGGGATGAGTTGCGCTGGCCACATGCCTATGC
>Ga0065714_10065148_pt1 | contig 12553 bp, 11 predicted proteins | sample MisRhiReplicate2_FD_59101 | JGI IMG/M metagenome (GOLD analysis project Ga0065714, IMG submission 59101) | Miscanthus rhizosphere microbial communities from Kellogg Biological Station, MSU, sample Rhizosphere Soil Replicate 2: eDNA_1 v2... | ecosystem: Host-associated > Plants > Roots >... | reverse complement strand
CTAAGCAGCACAAGTCTGAGGCTTTCAATTCCTGCAACATAAGGTTCTTTATAGCCAAACTTTTTCAAATCCACCATGCAAGGCGTAACCTTTTTTTTATTCAAATACTGCATGTACCCGGTTTCAGAATAGCCTTTGGGCATACCCCAAATCTCCACTTTAGAAGTGTCCATCTGCGCTTTTGTACCAATGGTAAACACACTGCTAACCAGAAGTAAAAGGAAGAAACGTTTATAAATCATGATGTGAAAGCTTAATTATTTGGTCTACTGTTAATACAGGACTCCCTGATAAGTAACCCTTTTTTAGATGAATTTCCTTACTTTCATCACATGATTTTGGAAGTAGCAGTATTAAATATTATTGAGGGAAGGCAATTAGAATTCGAAAATGCTTTTAAGCAAGCCCAAATTATTATCTCTAGTATGCAGGGATATATTAGCCATGAGTTGCAGAAGTGTATTGAAAATGATCATCAATATATTTTACTAGTAAAGTGGGAAACATTAGAAGACCATACAGTTGGTTTTAGAGGGTCTTCCGAATACCAGGAATGGAGAGCACTACTACATCACTTTTATAATCCATTTCCAGTTGTAGAACACTACCATATTGTTTAATTTAGGTTGTGTAAATCCGCTGACTTAAAAGTAGTTAATGAAAATGTTAGATGCTATAAATAAAACCACCAGATTAATTTGTCTACTGTTAATAATAGGTGCCGTTTCTTGTAAGAAAAAGACAACACTTGATGTAAACAAAGACTTGACAGCATGTGGAGTAAAAGACCCATTGAATAATTTAGGTTGGCTTAATGCCGAATTCAAATTATTGAAAGGGGATGCTAATACCAGTGGGATTATTTTATATAATTACAATGGTAGTGAAGTCATTGAAATACAGGATGCTGTATTTAGCTCAACTAATCAACACCAATATTATTGCGATGGAATTAAACTCAATTTAGATGAACCATCAGATTTTAATAAATTTAAACAGGAACGTAAGTTAATTAGCGTTATGTACGGAACAAATATTTGGAAATAAATGAAAGCAACTGAGGTTCGCAGACCATCAACTGGCCTGCAAGTCAAAATTAGATCTTCCTATAGTTTGAATACTCCGACAAAGTCTCCATTGGAGCAAGCTGGCCCAAAAACTTTATAATCAAATTCAGGTCTTCGCTTTTAGTAAAGTAACGTTTTTCCGTCTCATTGTAAATAAACTTAACTACAAGATCGAGCTTTTCGGCATTAAAAATCTTAATCTTTAGTTTCTTTTCATTTAGAGATTGTACCTGTTCCAGTCTTTTCGTTTTCAGGTTTACAGTCATGTAAACCCTGCAATCCTTCATAAACGCCGCTTCAGAAGGTAAAGAAGTAGGATCTTGTTTGTAGCTGATCACCAATACATCAGCATTTTCTTTCTCAATCTTATAAGTACTATCATCTACCTTTCCTGCAATTGGCTGGGGCTGGGCATGGTTTTTCCTAAAGGTTTTTATGTCTGATGCGCTCGGAGCTTTGCCTTTCACCGAAATAACGGTCCAGCGTTCCTGTTCAGGTTTAGAAGGATCAAAGGAAGCCATTGTTACGGTCTCCTTATTGCTAGCTATCGAAGTATATTTGAAATCAAATGCATAATTATCTGGCCGTTTCTTGATTTCGGCATCCAATATAGCCGCATCGATACCATGCTTGGTAAATGCATCAAAAACTAAAGACTTTTGTGCGAAAGACAAAAGTGCCGAAAGATTTAAAAAGGCAAATAATAATAGTTTTTTCATATTGGAAGGAATTTAGTTTTTTAACCAGGAATGTTTTAATTGAAGTTTTGATTGATCTGAAAACCGAAAGCCGGCTTGATCAGTATAATTTAGTTTTACAGTACCTTTAAGTACGACAGGTTTTCCATCGCGCAAAATCTCTATGCTTACAGGAGCATCCTCTTTCAAACCATAGCCCAGCATTATCGCCGAAGATCCATCTTCCGCATTAAATTCTAGTCCATTCATACGGAGTAATACATCATTATCTTTCAACCCAATATTGGTAAAAAACTTATTCTGGTTATCTGGTTGTGCAACAACCACTTGTTTTTTATCCTCGTCAATAGTGATGTATAGCTGGTCGTTGGAAGCAAAAACAATTGGTTCAGCAACAGGTACCATACTTTGCGAAAGCCCCATACGTTTTATATAAACGGTATAGTCAATTGGTTCACTCCCCTCTACATGTAGTTTCAGAAACTCAGCCAATTCCGGGAAAGTCATGCCAGAAATGGTCTGTATAAATTCCTCGTCCTTAAATGGCTTATCGGTTCCATACTTACTCACCAGCTCATCCATAAGTGACAGCAGACCCTTTTTACCTGCACTATGCTCTCTCAATAAAATATCTATACACATGGCAATCAATGCCCCCTTCTGGTAAACATTGGGATATTCCCGTTTCATGCTATCCTGTAAAACATTCTTACTCATAGTAGTAAAGGACAATGAATCGCTGTAGTCTTGTGAGGCTTTAATTTTAGCCGCCATGAGGTCGTAAAACTCATTTTCAGAAATTAGGTCCTGATTTACCTGAAACAGATTGGCAAAGTACTCTGTTACACCTTCATAAAACCAAAGATGACGGCTCATTTTCGGATTCTCAAAATCGAAATACCTGATCTCTTCCGAATGAACTTTTAAAGGTGTCACAGTATGAAAAAATTCATGACTGATCACACTAATCAGGTCCTGACTGGTCATCGACTCCCGGAATACCGCTGTGGTCGAATTGTTATGTTCCAAAGCACCAATACCTCTTGCATCTCCCTCAGCAGAAGTTGTCAGGTAAGCCAATACAGCATATTTCTTTGTTGTATTAAGTTTACCCAGAAACCTTTTCTGGGCAATAATCATTCTCCGAAGATCTGGTTTGAGCTGCATTGCACTAATATTCCCATGCGGAGCATACACACTCAGCAATACATCCATATCATCTACACGAAACGTAGCTGTGTCTGGTTTGGAATACATTACCGGATTATCTACCGCTTCAGCAAAACGTGTAAAAGAAAAGCTATCCTTTGTAGATGATGTATCATTATCAGATGCAGCTGTAGCCGCAAAAAGATCTGTCGGATGCTCAATGTTGATGCGATATGGCAACTCCTGCAATCCTTTAAAATATCCTATAAAACCACACCAATTGATCCAGAATTGTTTCCCCTGCAAAATATTGGTTCCCGAAGGCGAAAAGATTACCTTTTCTTTTGAACCGAAAACATCGGCTCCAGACTCAGCGTCGAAAGTATCATTTACCAGATAAGATAAACGGACAAGTTCTTTTGCATTGGCAATTACCAAGGTATTGGAATCTCTAAGTTCTACAGGAAGCTGCGTTCCCTGCTTAGTATATGCATGAATGTTTTCAATAAACCGACCATAGTCTGCAACGGCATAAGTACCCGGAATCATACTTGCAAAATGATAAGTGATTGTATCAGTAGTAATCTTTGGAGGGATAACTTCTACCCGAACCTGGTCATTACGAATATTAATCAAGTCTATAGAGACGGAAATAAAACGCTGCCCTTCAGTTTTTCTTTGTTTAGATACCGAACAGGACAATACAAGAAAGATACCTGAGATCAACACTAAGGATACAGTACGTTTCCTATTTAAATTATATAGTCGGGAAAGTTTTAGCTTACCAGTGCGCAAATTGATTCAGTTTTTTTGTAAAAGTAAAGTTAATTGCAGTTTTTAACTGCAAAATCAATAAATTTATTGCAAATTCATTTAAATCACCTGCCATGAAAATCAAGATTTTTAGCGTGTTATTAATTACTGTTAGCTGTCTGTTTAGTTCATTTAAGCCACAGGAAAGTGGTCAGGTTTATTTTCTCCGTTCCACAAATAACGTAGGGTCGTTGTTAGCATATAAAGTTTACATAGATGATGAACTGGTTTGCCATTTAAAAAACAACCGATATTCTTTACACAATATCCCTGCAGGAGAACATACAGTAACTATACAAGGTAGCGGATTGGGTAGTCATGCCAAATCAAGACCATTAAAAATAACCGTTCTTCCAGATAAAAGTAATTACATGGTGGTAATAAATGGTTCTGACTTATACATGCAGGAGGCAGTTGAGTCGTCTGCCAAGGAGTTATTAAAACGTCTAGCAGAAACCCGCGAATGTCTTCCAAAAAAGAAAGATAAATAGTGTCACTCATTCTTTTTGTATAAATAACATAAAATCTTCCTGAACGGTGTAATTGTTTTTGCCGAATAATGATTAGGACCTGCTTACTTCTTAAAAAAATAGTAAAGCCTGTTCGTTGTAATTTTAAAATTTATGGTTAACATTGAAAAAGTAAATGTCTAAAATTACTTTTTAGGCCGAGGGAGATATTGATAAATCTATAAATGATTACCCATTTAAATGACAATGAAGTAGCTGAGTATGCCCTGCTTTTAAAAGTAGCAGATGGTAATCATCAGGCATTTAGAGAGATTTATCAGAAATACCATAACAAAATATATACCTTTTCTATCAGGATATTGCATTCCCAACTTCTGGCCGAGGAAGTGGTACAGGAGAGTATGCTTAAGCTTTGGCTAATGGGGCCTGGCGTAATCAATATCAATAATCTGGATAGCTACCTAAAAAGAATTGCACGTAATTGTGCCATCGATTTGCTTAAACGCAAAGAGCTTGAGCTTAAAACAGATCGTAAACTTGGAAATACATGGGAAGAAAGTCACAACGAGACTGAGGAACAAATACTACTGAATGATGTTCGAAAGATTCTAAGTGATGGCGTATCCTTATTACCTCAGCAGCAGAAACTGGTGTATCAGTTGTGTCATCTGGAAGGATTAAAATACGAAGAAGCTGCTAATCGATTAAAACTTTCAGTTTTAACGGTTCAAAGTTATATGAAACTCGCGTTAAAATTTCTAAGAAACTATATCAATGCCCATACAGATATAGTGATCTTATTCATCATTTTTAAATTATTTTAGAAAAGTAACATTTTTGATACCCCCGATTTTTCTTCTCACTCGTCTTAATAGAAAGGGACGTCGTTTGATGTAACGATATCTCTCTTTTATTAAGCAATAAAATGACCAAATATAGATTAAGTAATTTGTATCAGCACTATGTGGCAGGTACTCTAACAGCACAGGAGCAGATGGAATGGAAGTCCTTGTTAGCCAACCCAGATCTAAAGCAGACTTTAGAAAAGCTTGTTGATGAAGGGTGGTACGACTTCTCCGACGACGAAATTATTTTGATGGATCGGGTCATAGCCGATCAGATTTTTGATCAGGTAGTTGCATTACCTCAAAAGAAAGTTAAGCGAACTATTTTATGGAAACCTTTTGCTGCAGCAGCTTCGGTAATCATTGTTGCCGCACTCGGTTTATACCTCTACACCAACAAATCCGCCGATAAACAGAAACAGTTTACTTCTTCTACTTCACATATCAAAACAGGTGGCAATAAGGCTTACTTGACTTTGGCAAACGGAAAGCGGATTGTTTTAACTGATTCGAAGAACGGTACTTTAGCCGCTCAGAATGGCGTGCAGATAACAAAAACAGCCGACGGGCAGCTGGTTTATACCGTTATAGGCGATAAAAACTCAAGTGCCAACAATTACAATACTATTGAAACCCCTAGAGGCGGACAGTATCAAATACGTTTACCCGATGGAACAAATGTTTGGCTAAATGCGGCTTCTTCGCTAAAGTATCCTTCCATTTTTAAAGGAAATGAGCGGAAAGTTGAGCTAAAAGGTGAGGCCTATTTCGAAGTCGCCAAGAATAAACAAATGCCTTTTAGAGTAATCACCAACAACCAGACTATAGAAGTTTTGGGTACGCATTTTAATGTAAAAGGCTATTTAGAAGAGGCAGATACAAAAACTACACTTCTCGAAGGAAGTGTTAAAGTGGTAAGCGCTCATAGTACCGGTGGCGTAGTTATAAAGCCCGGCGAACAAGCTCAGCTTAAGAATAATGGAGATGATCGTATAAATATTGTAGATGCCGATATGGAAGAAGTGATGGCATGGAAAAACAATTACTTTAGGTTCAATAATGAAAATATTCAATCCATAATGCTTAAAATCTCAAGATGGTATGATGTAAGCGTTGAATATGAAGGAGCAATTTCTAATGAAGAATTTAACGGTACCATTTCCAGAACTAAAAACATTGCGCAAGTACTAAGAATGCTTGAAGACACCAAGGGAGTTCACTTTAAAATTGAAGGAAGGAGGATTGTCGTGATGAAATAACCATTACATACACCGATAATCCAAAAAAAGCCAGGAACGACTGTAATCGAAATCCTGGCCATGTATGGGTTGTCTTGAATAATTCTAAAACTAAACAAATAACCTAGCGTTGCAGGGCATCTGGACAATGAACAAGCATCCGCTATAAACCCAACTAAACAAATGTACAAAATTTGGAACCCAAACCTATGTCTCCAAAAAAGAGGCGTAACTAAACTACTATTGGTTATGAAACTAACCATTTTATTACTAACCACGGTAATATTGCAAGTGAGTGCAAATTCATTTGCTCAAAAAGTATCCCTGTCAGAAAAAAATGCAAAACTGACAAAGATCTTCGACAAGATCAGATTACAAACTGGGTACGATTTTATGGTAACCAAGTCGACACTAAAAAATGCAAAACCAGTTAATATTGAGGTAAAGGATAAAGAATTCCTTGACGTATTAAAAATGATTTTTGCAGATCAAAACCTAAACTATTCCTTTAGCAATAATGCTATAATTGTTTCAGAAAAGCCTTTCAGTCCTAATTTTCCGGCTACAATTATTAAGGCGTTAATAAACGTTACAGGTAAGGTTCTTGATGAAAAGGGCCTAGGTTTACCAGGCGCTACCATTAAAATTAAAGGAACCAAAAGAGTTGATATCACAGACGCTACCGGGCGTTTCAATTTAAAAGGGATAGATGAAAACGCAATTCTAGTGATCTCTTATTTAGGCTATGATTCAAAAGAAGTAAAAGCTGATGCCGCTGCGGAAATGGTTATAACATTAACACCGCAGAACAGCTCCCTTAATGAAATTGTGATTGTTGCCTATGGAACGCAGAAAAAAACCAGTTTAACTGGTGCCATTGCTACTGTAACTCCTAAACAACTAAAAGATAGACCGGTAACCTCTATACAGAATGCATTACAAGGAATTTCTCCCGGCCTTACTATTTTACAACGCCCTGGCGATGTGAGCCGTGATGCAGCAGCATCTACAGCGGTAAGCATCAGGGGTAGAGGAAGTTTAGTAACTACTGCAGGTACAGGTAGCCCAATGTATGTTATTGATGGAATACCAGCTTCTGCACAAGAATTTGCAACTTTAAATCCAAGCGATGTTTCAAGCATGTCGGTTTTAAAAGATGCATCTTCAGCAGCGTTATACGGTTCCAGAGCAGCAAATGGAGTTATAATGGTAACTACTAAGCGCGGTTCAGGAGATAAAACCACAGTAGAACTTAACGCAAATTATGGATGGCAGTCACCTACTAAAATCGCACATTATGCAGGTTCTGTTGACTATACTACACTTTATAACGAAGCCTTAACAAATGCAGGCGCCGCACCGTTATTTACAGATGAACAAATACAATGGTACAAAGATGGCTCCAAACCAGATCTTTATCCAAATACCGATTGGTACAAAGAGGTGCTTCGTAAAACAGCCCCTTTAAGCGATATCAATTTAAACATAAACGCACCTGGTAAAATCACCAATAGCTATTTAGGGTTGTCTTATCTTAATCAGGAATCTATTATTCCTAACAGAAGTCAGGATCGTATAGTAGCTAAATTAAATACCGAAACTACTATTGTACCCGAGATTTTGAAGGTTGGAACTAACTTCTCATTTATTAACCAAAATTTCGATCGCTCAGGTAACATGGCCTGGACCGAGCTTAACAGGTCATTACCTACTTCGGTGTTCCGTCAGAGCAATGGCGAGTGGGGATCAATTGATAATGGTAAAGCAAATTCACAAACTGCCGGACGTAATCAAGTACGTATGATTGATGAGAGTGGTAAAGGTTGGGATCGCGATAATTACCTGCAAACAGCTGCCAATGCTACTTTAACTCCAATTAATGGACTATCCATAAATGGTTTGGTTTCATTAAAGTATACAAATGGCAACTCATGGGCATTTAATAATACCATGAGTCCTATTAACGACTTTTTAACCGGTAAGCCTATGGCTTCAACTCAAAAAGTGCAGAATGATATGCTTGAGTACTGGCGTAAAAGAAAAGAACTTTTAGTACAGGGAACTGCAGATTATGAGCGCACTTTTGGCAAGCATTATGGTAAAGTAACCCTGGGTGCATCACAAGAAAGCAACATGTACAGAACAGCCCTGGTTGGTCGTAAAAATTTCCCGAACAACGATATGACTACTGTGGTATCTGGTTCTTCAAATCCTGAAGATATGAATTCTGATGCCGATGGACAGGCAAACCGAAGCAATGAGGAAGATTGGGCCATGCGTTCAGTATTTGGACGTTTCAATTACGTTTTTAATGATAAATACCTTTTGGAAGTAAATACTCGTATCGATTATTCATCTCGTTTCCGTAAAGATGTTCGTCAGGCGGTATTCCCATCTTTTTCAGCAGGATGGAATATTAGTAAAGAGGATTTTATGAAAAATGTAAATTGGGTAAATAACCTGAAATTACGTGGTTCATACGGTTCTTTGGGTAATCAGGAAGTTGTACGTGTTGGGAACTATTATGACCGTTTAAACACCGGTTACCAATATAGCTTTGAAGAATCTCCTCAAGGTGGAGTTTGGTCAGATAAAATTTCGAACCCACGCGCTAGCTGGGAAAAGGTTTTTATGACCAATATAGGAATTGACTTAACTTTGTTTAATGGCAAATTAGACATCACTACCGATTACTACATTAAAGATACTAAAGAGCTGTTAATGAGGGTTCCTGCCCTTGCAACAATTGGGGTAAATACAAGTACTACTGATGCTGTAAACAGTGGACTTCCTTTGTCAAATGGTGCAGCTACCCGAAATAAAGGGTTTGAATTCGCTGTTAACCATAATAATAAAATTGGTGACGATTTTACTTTCAGTGTTGGCGGTAATTTTTCCATCATCAACAGTAAGATCACAAAACTGGGAGCTGGAAATGAAGTTGTTGATGGAAAATACATACAAAAAATAGGCGAATCAATAGGTTCTTTTTATGGTTATGAAGCCGAAGGCCTTTTTGTTGACGCAGCAGATGTAACCAATCATGCTTTCCAAACGGTAAATACCAAGCCGGGTGATATTAAATTTAAAGACCTAAACGGAGATAAAAAGATTGATGCGGCAGACCGTAAGGTAATTGGTAACGATGTTCCATGGTTAAATTATGGCTTTAATATAAATGCAACATATAAAGGGTTTGATTTTAGCATACTTACTTACGGTGTAGCAAAAGTTAAAACTTATTTATCTGAAGAGGCGGCTTATCCCTTCTTTAATGGTGCAAACCTTAAAGAGCAATGGTTAAACCGTTGGACAACTGCTAACCCTGATCCAAATGCTGATTTTCCACGCATTCTTACTACAGCGGCCGGTGCACACAATTATAACCCAATCTCATCATTCTGGTTATTTAGTGGTTCTTATTTTAGGGTAAGAGGGATAACATTAGGTTATACCATTCCACAAGATGTAAGCAAACGAATCGGCTTATCTAAACTAAGAGTTTATGGAGCAGCAAACAATCCATTTACTATTATGGGTGATAAACGTTTGGCAGATTATGATCCGGAGTCGGGCTCTGGACGTGGAGGCTATCCAGGTATGAAAACCTGGTCAATTGGTTTAAGTGCAGGGTTTTAATCAAAATAATTTGAATATCATGAAAAAAATAACATCAATATATATACTTACAGGGCTTTTAACAATTGGCGCTGTAACCTCTTGTAAAAAAGATTTTTTGGAAAGACCACCGTTGGATCAATTGTCTGAAACAACATTTTGGAAAACCCCTAACGATGTATACCAGGCAGTTATGGCAGTATACAATCAATTGCCGGGTGATGGAATCATTTATGAGGATGGCGCATCAGACAATGCTCATGCCCAATACCCATGGGAAAGTTCAGCTACAGATGTATCTGCAGGATCACTTACTTCTACTACCGATGCCGGTTGGAGTTTCGTGGATATCCGTCGTGCAAATTACTTTCTTGCCAATGCAGATAAAGTAACTACAATAGATGCTGCTTTATTAGAAAGATATAAAGCCGAAGTACGTTTTTTAAGGGCCATGTTTTATTCTAGAATGGTAAATAAATTCGGAGACGTTCCTTTAATCACAACTGTTTTAACATTAGGACAAGAAAATGTGAAAAGAACTCCAAGAGCTGAAGTAGTGAAATTTATTACTGACGAGTTGGAAGCAGTTTCAAAGATTTTACCTCAAGCGTATGCAGGTGGTAAGCCCAATGAAAAAGGAAGGATCACCAAAGGAGCTGCGCTTGCACTTAAAGCAAGAGTTTATTTAAATGAAGGTCAATTCCAAGAGGCAGCAGATGCTGCTAGTCAGGTAATGACTTTAGGTTATAGCTTATTTAAGGTTGATGCTGAGGAAGCTATAGATGCTAAAGATGATTATAGCAAATGGGTAACTTTTGCAAATGCTGCTGATGAGAAGAAATTCCGCTTAGGTTTGCGTAGTTACGAAGCCCTTTTTCATAAAGTAAATGAAGGCAACAATGAAGTAATTTTAGACCGTCAGCAAATTGATCAAAAGGATGCCAATTTCTTAAATACTTACTTATTGCCAGGCACTATTGGTGGTTGGAGTTCAGTAACTCCAACTCAGGAATTAGTAAACAGTTATGGCAGTTATAAAACCGGAGAGGCCGTTACACCAACAGATCCGGCACAGCGTGCTGCATGGTATATTGCTAAAAACCCTGCATTCGCTAATGAGTATAAAAACCGTGATCCACGTTTTTATGCAAGTATCTTGTTTGAAGATTCACCTTGGAATGCAGTTGAAGACGACTATAAATTTAATTGGGTTCAGGGAGCTTCTAACATGTCTTTAACAGGATACAATTTCCGCAAGATGGTTGATCCTGCAATTTATCGCCTACAGGTAGATAACTATGCCAACGTAATCTTAATCCGTTATGCTGAAGTATTGTTAACCTATGCTGAGGCTAAAAATGAGACTAGCGGTCCGGATAATTCAGTTTATGAAGCCCTGGATGCCGTTAGAACGCGTTCAGGAATGCCTGCCGTTGATAGAGTAAAATATGCAGGTAAAGATGCGCTTAGAGTAGTAATTCGTAACGAACGTAGGGTAGAACTTGCTTTAGAGGGGCAGCGTTATATGGATATTCGTCGTTGGAAAATTGCACCACAGGTAATGAAAACTATTAATAATATTAAAAATACCCAAGCTCAGGAAAGGGTATGGAATGATAGGTTTTATCTGATGCCGGTTCCACAAAATGAAGTTGATCTTTCAAAAGGAGTATTAACTCAAAATACAGGATATAATTAGTAACCAGTATTCTTTTAAACTATTAAAGCGAGTGTTCATCAGGTATGGGCCCTCGCTTTAATTTTTAACTGAATCTTATCCAATCCATTTTTACTTAAGTGATGAATTACTACCTTTAGGTAGTCTCAATCCAGTTTAAATATGACGCAGCTCCAAACAGATATTATTCAATACTCCATAATTATTATTGGATTTATAATTTGGCTTTTTATAGCCAGTAAGAATAAAACAAAATATGGAATAAATTTAAAAAGAGTATACTGCCCGGTTTGTATAACTAAACAGCCTGTAATCAGAATGCCTGATAGTGTTGAACAAGGATTAAATGGAGGAACCACTTGTCCCAATTGTGAAACAAGGTTAGATAAGTATGGAGATGTTATTTTATAAGACAGAGCATAAAACCCATCCATCGTTTTTACGTGGATGATGTAAGCGACACATTAACCTTGTGAAAGTATGTATTCTCCTATAGTATTAGGAGATGCCTCACCTATTGAACAAACAAAGTAACCATCCGACCAAAACACATTTTTGTACCAATACTCAATTTCAAAATCAGAATTATTGGCGATAGATTTCAAAATTTGCTTAACATCCTCATTTAACTGACCAGTAAGTAACTTTTTACGGTACTTGCAAACAAAAATTAAATGACATTTTAAATAATGTTTAGACCGATTTGTTGTAATGTAGTTGGATTTTTTAGACATAGCTTAAAGTTTTTTGTGAATGTTTCTCAAAATCAATTGAAATATTTACAAAAAAAACTTTACGGATTGTGAAATGAAGCGTATCTTACTAAAAGACAGGTTGTTTAATAATAGATGAAAGTAATTCACAAATCATACAAGTTTAAAATTACTCCCGATAATGAGCAAAAAACACTCCTTGCCAAACACTTTGGGGCTTGTAGATTCGTGTTTAATCGTTACTTGAATAGTAGAAAAGAAACC
>Ga0065714_10065147_pt1 | contig 12560 bp, 6 predicted proteins | sample MisRhiReplicate2_FD_59101 | JGI IMG/M metagenome (GOLD analysis project Ga0065714, IMG submission 59101) | Miscanthus rhizosphere microbial communities from Kellogg Biological Station, MSU, sample Rhizosphere Soil Replicate 2: eDNA_1 v2... | ecosystem: Host-associated > Plants > Roots >... | reverse complement strand
CATCCCTGGCGCACCGCCTCGACAAGTCTCTTGTTACGTGCGGTGTTACGTATTGCAGATAAACAAAAGGCCCGCATTGCTGCGAGCCTTTGTTTTGTATGGTGCCGGCACCAGACGAACGGTATGTTTCTGCGGGGCTAGGTTTTTCGGGCGTCTGGTGTTCGTTGGAAAATTCGGCGTACCCCAACTAGTAACTATAAATAAATCAGCTAGTTATGGCGCTCGGTGGAATCGAATTCGGGATTTTTTAGATGTGAGCACATTGTCGGTCTGTAAGTAATTCAGAGCCGCATACAAATGGTAAACCCTCCTGAATTTGAACGTTGTCAATCATCTCTTTCGTTAACAGCCTGGGTCAAGCAGGCCTTGAGCATATCCCGAAGAATTACACCGCTGATCGCTAGCTCGATACTCTTTGTCAGTCATCCCCCATTATTCGAAGCGCTCATCCCGTACTCGATCGTCTTGAGTCTCTCTCTGCCGCTCGCGCGTCACTTCTCGTGCAAGTTGCGTCTGAGCCTCTGTCACGAACGGCATAAGATCAGGGTTAACGTATAGCTGCAGCCTGTCCAGTAGCTGAGCGTTAGCGTCCATAATTGACGCACGTGAGCCACTCCAACTCATTGGCCGGAATCGTTTGATGAATACCTCCAGCACACTTCTGGGGTCGGGCGCTCTGGTCAGGATTGACTTCGCTTGGTCAGACCACTCCAAGGTTTCAGTCGCTTCTGACCAGCGAGAAAATGTGACAATCGAAGCTATTAGCGGGTAGCGGCGCCCTCGATCTTTTTCACACCAAGCAATCATCGCATCGCAAGAGATCCTATCGGCGGGGTTTTTTCTATGACGTCCTAACCGATAAAACACACTTACTGCCACTACGTTTTCTAGCGACTCATCCGAGAATAATGAATCCAAAACAGCTGCCGGTTGTCTCTCGAGCAACGCTGCGAGCAAATCGTCGTAGTCGAATCCAGAAATTTCATGGCTAGCTATGGCTTGTAGGAATCGCGTGGAAATCTGTGCCGCGATTGAATAAGCATCTGAAGTGGTGAGGCTAGCCTTAACAATATCGGAAAGCTGGCGATCTCTACGTTGATAGTTGTTTTTGCGGAATTTAATTCGCTGGAGCAGCTCTCGGCAGGTCTCTGTAAGTTCTGGCTCATGCTCCCGCTTAGCAGAGCGGTCCGAGAATAGACGCATTGAAAGCACTTCCAGCGCCACGTCGAAACCGTCAGGTTGATCGGCAATTAGAACGAGTAAGCCTTTGAGAACCTCACCTGCCAAGTGATCAATGACACGCCCGTACGCAAGATGCCGGCACGTCTGAACGGGCACCGTTCCCGCGGTTAACGCGCGCTTCAACTGATCAACACTATGTTCATCAAGCCCCACGGACGTAAGCAGTGTCGGGAGGAACACTTGCAACTGAGGCTGATGGGGCACCGAGTTGAGAATGTGCTGTGCGATTTTCCTGTCCTTTTCCCAGAGCTCGGCTAGGAAGCCACGCAGCACCTGAACGTCTCGCTGCTCTGACGCGACCTGCTCAAAACCCTGGATGAGTCTTCCCCATGTAACGTGCGGATCTGAGGAAGCATTGGCAAGCCCACGACCGAACGACCAGGCTCTGTTTCCACCACGGAGGATATCAGGCAGGATCTCTGCAAATACCGTGTCATCAGCGGCCACCGCTGCGCCAAGCTGGTGAGCGGTCGCCTCCATGTGCTCATTTGAGTTTACCAGGTCACCATTCTCGTCTAGGTCCTCGAAGTAGTGGCTACCAGACCTGTTACCCAAAACGAATGCTCTTACCTGCGCCGCGAGGCCGGAAGGTTTTAGGTCATGCTCAAGGGCAGACAGCTGAGAGAGGGCCTCAGGTGTCATGTGCTCCCTGTCGAAATACATCGTCTCCCTGCAGGCTGACCAACCCTCATTCCAAAAACCATCAGCGGAAAACCGACGAAATAGCCTTCCTAGCTCTCCGTGGATATTGGTTGAAGTCCACAGGCCGCGAAAACTCTTGGCCATTAGATCGCGCAAGCGGAGCTTTATCCCGGCCTCAGTCAGTGCTAAACGCTCAACAAACGCGAGGCATCCTGAGTACCATCGAGCTATGTCCTCGTTGCTCCCGGGCTCGTAGCCATAGTCCCGTGACCGAGCTCCAAACTCAAATTGATAGTGAGAGGCGAAATGCGTTGCCTCTAGCACCTTGTCCAAAGCAGCTAAGCCCAGAGCCCGCGCTTTCTCATCACTGGCGATAAGAAGCCGCTCAATCACGCCAAGACGCTGTTCGAGGGTAGCGTGCGTTCCTGAAAGATAGATCGTAAACAATGACGTGAAAGTGTCCGAGGCTTCCTTAGCCTCCTGCTCATCTGCGTTTTGCGTCGCAGCCCACGTCAGTAATTGCGTGCTTCGCTCAAACATTGGTGCGTCATAGGCGAAAGAGCGCAGCAAGGACTGATACCGACGCCACGCTTTGGTGGCCGCATCAACGCTGCAGCTATTTGCTCGTTCCAATGCTGCAAGCGCCGCCTCCGGTTGCACCGAAGCGACGTTCTCAAACATCGCTCGCCCGATATCATTGAGTGTTGTCACCTCCCCCAAAAGCCCATCAGGTACGAGCCATCTTTCAACTATTGCGACTGCCTTGGGATGGTCGTGCAGGAATGACAGCCTGCGCGAAAAGGATTGGGCCAAGCGACCGATTCCACCCTCTACCAGTTGCTGGTTGATGAGGTCGAAGGGCGTATCATCAAGCGCGCGGGCTGCGAGACGGTTTGCGATAGCGTGCGGCAACACCGCCCGCCAGACCCCGCGCTGCTGCACGAGATCACGCCGGGTCAGCTCGCTAACATGGCGGTAGGTCTCTGAGGCAAGTTGACCTGCAAGCGAGGCCAGACGCGGGAGCTCTGCCTCTTCGCCCGCCAACGCCTCACCCTGGAAGGAGTACACGAGTGAGCATGCTTGTGCCGCGAGGAGCAAGGCGTCGTTTGGGTCTTGCCGCTGCCGGAAAAGGCGCTGAAAGAGTTCCTCGTCCGACAAGCCCGAGATCGTATCCGAACGCTCAACAGTTTCGGCGAGGGCGACTGCAATTCGGGCATTTCCGCCGGACGTTTCGGCGATGGTATGCGCATCGACCTGAGAAAGATGCAAATACCGGCGCCGGAGCAAGTTCTCGATCAGCTCGAGCGAGGACGTGTCGAGGGTAACGACTTGCGTTCCCTCAGGTTGGTCATCGCGTATGTCGTACTCAATTGTGAGAACGCTGATCGTGCTGGCCCGGCTATTACACAGATCCGAGAGCCTGCGGTGCAGATCCGATGGGCAGTTGTCGACAATTAGGACAGCGCGCATTCGGTTCGCGATCAGGTCCGAGGCCAAGCCTGTCGGCTGTGGATCTGGGTTGTCCGATAAGTTGGTGTAAACGGCAAGGGACGGCAGAAGGGCGCGCGCGCCGACCCGGGGATCGAACAAAGCCTGGACTAGGCGGGTCTTCCCGACACCCGATACGCCGACCAAGCGAACTATCTTGCCAGGTTGGGCCAGCTCGTCGCGTAATTCGTCGATGACTTGGGTCACTGATTGCGCCGGCGCGTCACGGTGCCTGCCAAGGTGGAGGCGAAGCTTGTCATCGAGCAGGTACTCGGCATCGACGTTTTCAGTTGCACCGCTCCACGGACCATGGGGGCGCCATCCTGGAAGAGCCTTTCCTACCCTTTCCTTGACCCAGGTGATGAGACCTGGGAAACACCTTACCCATGTCGCTAAGCGCGTACGATCATAGAAGTCGGTGTGGAGCTGATCGGCGTTAGCGACATCGTTAAGTGCTGCGCGCAGTGCACTCCGGCGATTGCGTAGGGCGCTATCGGCCGTTGACCCAGTAGAACTGACAATAACGTAAGCGCCCGCTTCATCCGCAAGTTCTTGAATAACGGGTCGGAGCGTTCCCGTCGGCCGCATCTCGTCAATTATCTCGGCTCTCGGCATATCCGGCTTTTTGACCTGGAACCCAGTTGAGCCGCGCGGTATGAAACCCTCGATGAACACTCCTGGCGGCAACTCCACGCGCACGTCTAGACCGCCGTCCGCGGCCGTCTGATTACCTCCCCATGTCACCGCCGCAGGAGACAACTCTCTACTCATCAATTCGGCCTCGCAGAGACGCCCCACTAGCTCCCGTAGATCAATGTCGTTCAACTGATTAATTTCATCGGAGGTGATGTCGAACATTTTTACTCTCTAAGTAGCCTGGGATCGTCTTGCTCTTTTCGATACGGACTTTTAACGTCCATGACACCGTTTGAATTTTTTACCACTGCCGCACGGACACATATCATTCCGCCCGGGCTTTTCGATTTTCAAGGGAGGTACGACGTTTTTCGGCTGTTTGAGATTCACCGCCCGCTCAGGTTGAGCCATACGCGCGGCGTCTTCGTAAATATGAACGTTTTCTTTCATTCGCTCTGTCGGTACATGGACCGTGAAGGGTTGCGCCCGGTGGTAGGTCCCATCAGCACTAGCCTCTGCCATGACGCATGTGATGCTAGTAGCCTTAATGGCCAATGCAGATGCGCTGGCCTTGTCATTTACCTTTGTCCAGTCAGTTTGTTGGTCATCGCGTTGAAGCCAAACGAATAACGGCTTGCCTTCTCCGCCCAGAAGAAAGTAACGAGCAGGATGCTGGTTCAAGGTTCGGCGAAGGTCGGACAGCATCTTGGCCAGATTACTCCGACCCTCCTCTCCAAGATCACGGATATGGCTCTCCGCTGAAAGCCATCCACACTCTCGAGTGACGTCAAGCGCTTTAAGCAGCTTCAGCACTTCCTCCGGGAAGTCCTGCGTCGGAAATGGCCTGCATTGCCAGTTTAAATCCTCGAAGCTTTTGTCGACGAAGTCGCTCATGCCGTTCCAGATGAGCATGTCCACCTTGCCCCTCTTCAACTGGTCGGAAATAGTTTGATCGAAACGGTTCTTTTTCAAGTACGCACCGAGGTGGTCGAACTCGTCAAAAAGATGAGCCTGGCGTATGCCCGCCACGGCCTGCCTCACCTCCATGTAGTGGGCGAATTCGCCGGGTGTAGGCAGGAAGCGCTTAAGCACGAACAGGTCGTCGATAGACATTGAAACGAAGGCGTGCTTCCCAAGTAGCAGCTCAATTTGCGGCAGTTTCTTGCAGTACGCCGAGAAAGGAGAGAACGACTCGACCGTCAGCCCAATCGGCACCATCACTCGGTAGTCAGCGCGGCGGACACGGCCGCACTCTTCATATTTGCCGTCCACCTGGTGGTAGACCGGCACTTCATCTGCAGAGTTAAGATAATTAAAGAAGCGCTCACATTGTTTGTAGGCCTTGAGTACCAAGTCCTGGACGGACTGGGCGTGGCGACCGAAATCAAGCGCTGGTGATGCGATGGTAGCGGCCGCGCCGGCCTTGGCTTCAACTAGGAACAGCACGTCATCAACGAGTATAAGGGTGTCGTTTTCGGACCACTTATTGCTGGCAGGGTCCTTGTAGTAGACCTCCTGGAAAACAGTGGCGCCGGGGAGCTGGGTGGCAAGGATGTCGGCGAAGGCAGCTTCGCTCATCACCTTCTGTCGATTTTCAAAGGTCTTCTTGTAGTCCGATTTTCGCTGAAGGAGGTTGTAGAGAAGTGCGCGGTATCCCGCATCGCGAGTGAAGCATGGGTCTACGGCGTAGTAGTCCGATCCAAGCTGGATTAGTGGTTTCTTTCGGGCGGGTAGAGTCCGGTAGGGTGTCCCTGCGAAATCACCCGCTGCAAAGAATTCAGTTTCTTCTCCGCGCTGGTACGAAAGGTCCGCCAGCAGCGCAGGTGGTAGCTTTGTGTGAAGGCTCACGTTGGCTATGCCGCCCCGAAACATGTCATCCATTGCCCGCTCGGCTGCTTTCGTTCGTTCCATATTGACTGCAGCCCACGCCTCCATGACGTGTTCTAAAGGCTTACCCTGTGCCGCGGCAAAGGCCTGTGCCGCCTCAAGCTGATCCATCATCACCATGATAGCGTTGGCATGCCCAGTACGCGTGGAGTCGGACATGGCTTGGAAGCCTTCCGCGATATTGGAGGCACTGATACCGTACACTTCCTTCAGTACATCATCGTGAGGCGCCAGAACGTAACGGTAGAACTCGCCTTCCAAAACTTGGTAGCGGTTCCCGCGTAGCATGACCCATGTGGATTTCGCGTGGAATTCAATGTCAGACGTGTCTGGACCGAAGACACCGTCTTTGGTGTCGGCGGACGTGGCCATAGCGAAAATCATGGCCTGCTCTCGTAGTTTGCGACTAAGTTCAAACAGCTCTGCGCATTGGCCTTCGTCGAATGTTACGACCGCAGGGTCGATGTCTGATGCGAGAACTGCGTGCACGTACTCCAGCAGGAACTGATTTTCGTTGATCAGATCATCTGGGCGGTCCGCTTCTTGCTGCCCCTGAGTGACGCTTTGGTCTGCCATCGCTTTCATCATGTGCTGGGCGTAGATGTACCCGAGCAAGTCATGCGGAGGCATGGCGACAATAAGCTCGCGCATGCGGGCGGCCGTGACTTCCATGTCCTTTAATAAGGAAGCCGCGGCTTCTTTTCTTATTTTTTCATCCATAAGTATTTATGCCTGAAGTCGCTGAAGCCTAGAACCATACAGAGTCGATTCTCAACGCGCCGTAAGTAAAAGATAATTGACCAATTCTATACCCTAGCTCGAACGTCCGATTTTGGCCGTTTGATGACCTTCAGCATAGGCAGCAATCGGCCAAAAGCTGTCGTACACAAATCCAATCGATCAGCCTTGCTCTCGGATGCGTAGCTGGCGCGAACACATATCCCCTTGCAATAGTAAATTACATTGTAGTGAGCTAGGTGGCCTCGTAGTTTAAGGCACGGACTTCTTTATAAAGCGATATGAGATGCTCAATTGTCAAATCCAATATTGGCTCATACATGAACGAATTGAGATGAATGTTTGAGCTGACAGTAATACTGACTTTCTCCAGTGTGCGTATAGCTGGACCTACTGCACCTAAATCTGAATACTCGTTAATGAGTGCACCAAACTGACTACTAGATTCGCTCCAATAGTTCGCATCATTTTTGATTTTTCGAATCCCGGCGATTAGAAAAATTTCTGCTTGAATTCGAATAGCAATGGATAACAGAACTTTATTTTCTAGATTCAATCCGTCATGTTCAACAAAATTACAAATCTCATCGGCACTCGTGAAAAGCAAATCCATTACAAATGAAGCATTGGTAACGTCATGATTGGTACCAAAAAGCCTGTTGTAAACCTCTAAATAATTACCAATCGTAATTTGGGCTGTGTCGCGTTTCCAGTGAAGCAGGCTAGTGAGTAATAAGTAGTCGCCATCTGTATCTTCTTTCGTATACTCAATCAGGTTTCTAGTGAATGGGATAGTGGCACAAAGAATAAATTTGTCACCTGCCACTTTCCCCTTCCACTTCCCAATAAAATAATTATTTATTCCTTCGGCTTTAGTGAGACAAATAGAAGCTTTGTTGCGGTTGGCCATAAGACATCTTTCGCGGTGAACGAAATTCGTCGCAAGGGTTCGAAAAAAGTCGAAGTTATGGGTCAAAATTATCTGATGAAAACTGTGAATCTTGCTTAGGTCTTCTAAGTACTGAATGATTGCATGTTTGTTTTTATAGTCGAAAGAATCTGCAACATCATCAATAATAAATAAAGTGTCTTTTTCGGTAGCTTTCCGAGCTTCGACATCAAAGATAAAATTAAGCAGATACAGTGCGCGTCTTTCGCCCTGACTCAGAGTTTTTACTTCTTGGCGCGACCACTCTACAGAGTCCGCCCCCTCTTTGAATGTAAACTTTAGCCGGGCTTTCTCTTTTCCTAAAGCAGCCTTTGCTTGGTTCGCTACCGAAAGCGTGAAAGGCATGTCCACAAAACGGTCATTGAAAAGATCCACAGCAAGTGTCCATTTAGGGGCATCCTGTGCGGCAACTGCTTCAATGCAATCAATTTCTGTTTTGCTCGCTGCATACGACTCATAGTAAGCAGTCGCATCTGTGTTGTTCTGGATATAGTTGATCCAAAGGTCCTTACGCAATTGCTCTTGGTTTTCTGGCCGTAGCTTATTGAGAAGTAGCTCCGTCTGCGATGCTGATTGCTTTTCAATAAGCTCAATCAACGCTTGGGTTTGTGCGTTTTTTGCAAGACTACTTTGAAGTGTCTTAAGTGTTTCGTCTCCATCAATGCGTGCATGAATCGCTTGAATTTTTTGGTCTAGCTCGGCTTTATCTACTGAAGCTTCCTCTCCTCTCAAGTGAACACGATGACCACCAGCAAAAAAACCTTGCTTGCTCAAAGTACCAAAGGACAACTCTGCTTTAACTGGGTTGAAAACGCCCTTTTGGTATATTGTCCCAGATTGATCGAATAGATCCTGATAGCGCTTACTAAACTCATTGGCTTTAGAGATAAAGCCTTCGCTTTTTAAAACCTCAATCACTTTCGAGTCGAAAATCGTAGCGTATTCATAGGAAGCCAAGTCGCCTTCAATCGAAGACTCGTTTATTTGTTTTATGCAGGATGACAAGTCCTTTTCATTAAAGTCTTTCAGCAGTGTCTGTTCAATGTCCGCCTGTTTTATCTTTGATCTTTTTTGGAGGGATTTAGTCAGATTGACTTTTAGCTTGTCAAGACTTACGAGAAGTTCATCATATCTGGACTTGCTCTCTGGATTAATAAGGATGTCTGTTATGGCGGGGCTATCCTCTCTGATATCTATTTCAGACTTCAGGACATAGATAGAATCTTGTTGAATCGCTTCGCCATCAGACTCAATCACATGCAATGAAGGGCGCCCATATCTCTCTTCTATTGGTTTTTTACCTTCCGCGACATCTTCAAAAGTCTTTGAAAAAGAAGTTTTCATAGAGCCGTTCGGGGCATAAATTGCGTATGCTTTAGATTTGATTTTAGCTGTGTCAAAATCGAAATTATATTCTAGCGATGAAATACCATAGCAATTACTCAGGCTTATCTTAAGTTTTTTCATGATACGTCCTTGAAATCATTTTATGTAATGGTGATTGATCGACGTGATCGTTAACTTAGATGTTTACCTACAGTCTTTTCCCAGCTTATTGGCCAGCCTAGCCTAAGAAACTCAACCTTGAGCCATTTTTCTTTTTGGCTCCACTACTCATCTTAGGTCGTGCGGAGTCGCCATCATGGTGTGGCTAGCCAAATTGGGTCACCTTTTGGCTTTCTAGGGGCCGCTTTTGTCGGCTGCTGCCGTTCGCCAGAGCCAGCTATGGGTCGCTTTCTGCCTCTCGCGACGGGCAGAAAACGGCCAGAAGCAGCCAATCGCCAGTGGCCGTTTTTAGCCCCGACGGACGTCGTATCCCAGTGAGTCTAAGTCATCTAAGCAGAGACGTGAGTCTTTCCGCGATTGACTGGTTGAGCAAAGGAAGCAGTGGCGGTTCCCACTAAAAGAGAACCGCTTAAGTTAGCGCGAGCTTAAATACTTATGTAAAATTAAGTTATTTGATACAGCCAATACGAAGCTCCGCATTGTATCCCTCTAAGACTGCACGAAAATATTCGTATTGTCTTTGAAGGGCATCCGGAGAGCTATCTTTCGGCATTTCCGACTTAAATGCTTGATACCCATACTCTGTTAGGTAGGAAGTACTTTTGTTGGCCGCGGCCTGAAGACTAAACAGCGCATCCTCATTAAGAGGGTCATTATAGCGAACGTGTGTGATTTTACTGCTCATCTCATCTCTAATTTCTTTAATCTCAGTGCATCTCTTTGATCGTAAAGTTAGCGTCGCTAATTCAGCAGCGGTGATTTTGGCACGTTGATCTTTCTCAGTATCAAGCTGATTTGTCAAACGAATTATATTTTCCTGTGATCGCAATTCAGCCTGCTTGATTTGATATTCAGTATCAGATTTTATCTTGACGACTTGTTCTTCGCTCTTTGCTTTAAGAACCTCGATTTCAGATTGAGTAACGTGGGTAGAATAGGCTGTAAAAACGACTCCCAACGTTGTTATTAAGGCGCAAAAAACTGGGGCAGCCCAACCTTTTAGACCGGCACGAGTCTGGTCGGATTCGCCTGAAGAAGTCGACGTAGAATCTTCCATTGAATCGTTTTTCAATTATCTAACCTCATTTCAATTAAGCCAGCTCTGACATTGATCAGCATACATGTAACGGCTAGATGACTGTTTCCGCCGATGCGGAAATGATCCCGGTGCCGAAATTTTAGTGCCCCAAGCTTCTGTGCCATGAACTATTAACAGCGCTGACTTTGAGTCGATTGCTCATGGGTCACCGTTTTGCCGGTAGCAGGATCAATTCCTCATCGGTGGCAACAGGGTGGTGACTACAAGCAGTGGCCTATTAGAGGTGTTGCTCTTAGTGCTAAGAGAGTTGGAGGTCTACTCTAGCTTAAATAAGCTCTAGTTCAGGATAAATTTGTCTGCGTATATGCAGGTCTACCTGGTAATAACCAGGGTAAAGGTTGCCGAGAGCAACGTCAGCTTCCTCATAAAAGGGAAAGCATTCGTTCTCATCCCAATCTTTTCTGAATGGTACATACGGTTCAAATGCGCCATTAGGGGATTTGTTCTTTGTGGCTATAATATGATTAGCGGCCCTGATTAGCTCGTAATGTAACTTTTGAAGGACACCCTTTCGATAGGAAATGTACTTCCACCTGTGGCCGTATTCCAAGTGAGAGCAGCTGACCCAGTATGTATATATGTCATCTTTATAGTGCTTATTTTCGTGTACGAAGTAGATTGTCAGCAAGTCACGACAAACCAAATTGAAATTTGATATCGCGCTCAGGAGCAGGGCGGCGCTCCAGACATCTTTATAATCTTTAGCGACTCTGTCTACCTTTGCTAAGTATGACTGAAGTCTACCAGCAAAAAACTCCGAAATCTTGACATCGACATCATAAAAAGGTAGTTCGCAACAGTAGCGCACCAAACTCTTGGCGGGTATTTCCTCACGCCAAAAATCGTAAAGCTGCGCGACAGGGTCCTTATGTGACAGGAACATCCAAGGATAGTACTTTCTAAGAAGATCTTCATGATTGGACAATTTTTCGAGAATATCTCGCCATCCCATGACGACCACCCGAAATAACCCCTCTGCCTCATGCTTCTCTGTCAGTTGCCTAGCATGTTTTTCCACGGCTGCATCTTTAGGGCCAGAAGTCGCCATTATAAATAGGCTGAGGTTTGGTTCAAAGTTTTTTGCTTTATTGACTTCTTCTTCTAGTTCCGTGGTTGAGACTGATTTTTTTAAATAGTTGTCTTTCCCTTTACACTGCACTCCACAATTTTCTCCGGAATTGAAAAGGTCTTTCCCGGAAACGTCAACTCCATTTTGATTTTGACCACTTCTACCGTTTTTCTGAGTGCTTTGGTCATTCCAAATTTTCGTCCATAAATCGCAACAGAGACTTTCAAAATCTTGCCAGTTAGATGGTGGGGGAAGTTGAGTTGATGATATGTCGTTCACATTGGGCGTCCTTGTTTCTAAAAACTGCCATACTGACGGACCTCTCCGACAACATCAAAATGCCATTGTTCCTGACTTCGCTCAAGCTCTTTCTCTGGCATCCGCATTGAGGCGTGCTTTGGCAAGGCAATTGACGGGGGGCGCTTCAGCCTGGAGTCATCGCTTGATGTAGCTTGATCTCGCCAAACGTGGCGAGCCATGACGGGAGTGTAGCTTTGCCCGTCTCGGGAGTGGTCATCCGGCACAATCTGTTGGCGTCATTGACCCGCGTTCAGGGCACAGCGTCCTAACCCGTACAGAAGAGCGGCCAACCGTATTGCAAGCGCCAGATACGCTCTACGCTCTTTGCGTGTCTGAAGTCACTGGCAACGTCGGGAGGGGTAGTCCCTTTAGGGCAAATTGTTGCGTAGGAAACGCGCCATCGGTTGAGATCCTTCAGGCTGGATTTGAGGATGTGCAACGCGCCAGTTCCTTCTCCCCCATTGAAGTGCTGCCCTAATCGCTCGCGAATGCCAAGCGATTGGCCTGAAATCCCGTTGTACACAAGGCGAAACCCGTCCATCTGGATAGAGCAGACGTAGGGGAGGTCTCTGTGCAGTTTCGCCAGCCGTGCAATATTGACTGCGCTTTTGGCGGTAGATGGAATGCAGGCCTCAAGTTCGTCGAGCGAGTAGTCAGTGTAAATCCAGTAGAACCCACTGGTCTTCGTGGGAGGCGCGCTCTCGAACTGGATATGGTCTTTGTCGTTGCGGCTAACGCTCAACAACCGGGTCTGACGAATGGCCTCAATACGAGGCAAAATATTTCTGGGCACTGCGGAGAACCTCTTCGTATTGATGATGGGCAAAACTAGACTCGTCGACTGGCAGCTTCTGGCCGTTTTCTGACCTTCGTCTAGCGGTTGAACTGCCAGGGTTTTCCTAAGCGATGAGTGAGTAATTGCATGGTCAGCAAATAGTAATAGCGCGTCGATTCAGTGTGCTGGTTTAGGTGGTGATTCAAAAACCACGTAAGGTGTTTTCTCT
>Ga0065714_10065146_pt1 | contig 12563 bp, 11 predicted proteins | sample MisRhiReplicate2_FD_59101 | JGI IMG/M metagenome (GOLD analysis project Ga0065714, IMG submission 59101) | Miscanthus rhizosphere microbial communities from Kellogg Biological Station, MSU, sample Rhizosphere Soil Replicate 2: eDNA_1 v2... | ecosystem: Host-associated > Plants > Roots >... | reverse complement strand
AAACGCCGGCGCATCGCCAAGGAAACCCTGGAAATCTACGCGCCCATCGCCAATCGCCTGGGCATGCACGCCATTCGCATCGAATTCGAAGACCTCGGCTTCAAGGCCATGCACCCGATGCGCTCGGCGCGCATCTACCAGGCGGTCAAGCGCGCCCGTGGCAACCGCAAGGAAATCGTCAACAAGATCGAAGAATCCCTGAGCCATTGCCTGGCGATCGACGAGATCGAGGGCGAGGTCAGTGGCCGGCAGAAGCACATCTACGGCATCTACAAGAAGATGCGTGGCAAGCGCCGGGCCTTCAACGAGATCATGGACGTGTACGCGTTCCGGATCATCGTCGACAAGGTCGACACCTGCTACCGCGTGCTCGGCGCTGTACATAATTTGTACAAGCCGCTGCCGGGCCGCTTCAAGGACTACATCGCGATTCCCAAAGCCAACGGCTACCAGTCGCTGCATACCACGCTGTTCGGCATGCACGGGGTGCCGATCGAGATCCAGATCCGCACCCGCGAAATGGAAGAGATGGCCAATAACGGCATTGCCGCCCATTGGTTGTACAAATCCAGCGGCGACGAGCAACCCAAAGGCACCCATGCCCGCGCCCGCCAGTGGGTCAAGGGCGTGCTGGAAATGCAGCAACGAGCGGGCAACTCCCTCGAATTCATCGAAAGTGTGAAGATCGACCTGTTCCCGGACGAGGTCTACGTGTTCACGCCCAAAGGGCGGATCATGGAGCTGCCCAAAGGCTCCACGGCGGTCGACTTTGCCTACGCCGTGCACACCGACGTGGGCAACAGCTGCATCGCCTGCCGGATCAATCGTCGTCTCGCGCCGCTGTCCGAACCGCTGCAAAGCGGCTCCACGGTCGAGATCGTCAGCGCACCGGGCGCGCGCCCGAATCCGGCATGGCTCAACTTCGTGGTCACCGGCAAAGCGCGCACGCACATCCGTCACGCCCTCAAGCTGCAACGCCGCTCCGAGTCGATCAGCCTGGGCGAACGCCTGCTGAACAAGGTGCTCAACGGTTTCGACAGCGCGCTGGACAAGATTCCTGCAGAGCGCGTGCAAGCGATGCTCCACGAGTATCGCCAGGAAACCATCGAGGACCTGCTGGAAGATATCGGCCTGGGCAACCGCATGGCCTATGTGGTCGCCCGCCGCCTGCTCGGTGAAGGCGAACAGCTGCCAAGCCCCGAAGGCCCGCTGGCGATTCGCGGCACCGAGGGCCTGGTGCTCAGCTACGCCAAGTGCTGCACGCCGATCCCGGGCGACCCGATTGTCGGCCACTTGTCGGCGGGCAAAGGCATGGTCGTGCACCTGGACAATTGCCGCAACATCACCGAAATCCGCCACAACCCGGAAAAATGCATCCAGCTCTCATGGGCCAAGGATGTCACCGGCGAGTTCAACGTCGAGCTGCGGGTGGAGCTGGAGCACCAGCGCGGCCTGATCGCCCTGCTAGCCAGCAGCGTCAACGCGGCCGACGGCAATATCGAGAAAATCAGCATGGACGAGCGCGATGGTCGCATCAGCGTGGTCCAACTGGTGGTCAGCGTGCACGACCGCGTGCACCTGGCCCGCGTGATCAAGAAACTGCGCGCCTTGACCGGGGTCATCCGCATCACCCGCATGCGTGCATAACCCACTCATTACAAGGAGTCATTCATGACCAAGACTGTTATCACCAGCGACAAAGCCCCTGCTGCCATCGGCACCTACTCCCAGGCGATCAAGGCGGGCAACACCGTCTACATGTCCGGCCAGATCCCGCTGGACCCAAAGACCATGGAACTGGTGGAAGGCTTTGAAGCACAGACCGTACAGGTCTTCGAAAACCTCAAGTCGGTTGCCGAAGCAGCCGGCGGCTCGTTCAAGGACATCGTCAAGCTGAACATCTTCCTCACCGACCTGAGCCACTTTGCCAAGGTCAACGAGATCATGGGCAAGTACTTCGAACAGCCGTATCCAGCCCGTGCCGCCATCGGCGTTGCTGCTCTGCCAAAGGGTGCGCAGGTTGAGATGGACGCGATTCTGGTCATCGAGTAAAACACCCGGCGCAGCCCCCACAGGCTGCGCCGACTTCGTTTCGAAAGGATTTCATGATGCGCAAAGCGCTTGTAGCCTCATCAATGCTCGCCCTGATGCTCGGCGGCTGTGCCAGCAACCCTGCCGACCTGGATGTGAGCGGCACCTGGATCAATCAGGTGGCCATCGATGCGGCAGCCAAGGGCGGGCCTTTGCGTGAAGCCCTGCAGAGCTTTGGCCCGAACCTCGAATGGGAGGTCAATACCAAGGGCTCGCAGGCCCGCTACTACAACGGTTTTGAAGTAGCGGAAGGCAAGTTGCTGGGAGAAAAATCCGGCGCCTGGAGCGTGGATTTCTACGGCAGCTCCGCCACCGAACTCAAGCGCAAAGGCAAACAACTGCTGCAAGTGGCCAACGACAACGAGCCTGAACAGCTGTTTGCCCGCGCCAAAGAACCCGCGCCAGACGGGGCGCCCATCGGCGCCAACTTCGAACGTGCGCTGTACGCGGCCTACATGGGCGGTGACTGGAAGATCGCGGACGGCTTCGGTAGCGGCGCCATCGTACAGTTCCAGGCCAACGGCAAGGTCGCCGGCCTGCCGAATGTCGATCAGTACTCGCTATGCCTGGCAGGTGATTGCGCGTCCATGAGCGGCGGCTACGACAGCATCTGGCTGCAGTTGAATGGCCAGGGCAACCCGTGGATCTTTATCCGCAAGGGCAAACAACTGGAGATCTTCCAGGCGATCAACACTGCGCAGGCAGACGAAGTACCTTCGTTTACGCCAGGCCCACGCCAGTGGCTGCTTGAAAAGCAATAAGTAGCCGAACAAAGACCCAAATGTGGAAGCGGGCTTGCTCGCGAAAGCGGTGCATCAGGCACACATTCAGTGACTGACACTGCGCCTTCGCGAGCACGCCCGCTCCCACATTTTTCAGCGCATTTCAGCCTTTGAGGATCGCCGCGTAGCCTTCCCGGTAAGTCGGGTACGTCGGCACCCAACCCAGCGCCTTGATACGCGCATTGCTGCATTGCTTGCTACCGGCGCGCCGCACACTGGCGTCATCGGCCCATTCAGTCACACCCAGGTACTCGCGCAACCAGTCCACCACTTCGGCCAGTGGCGCGGGCGCATCGTCGACGCCGATGTAGACCTTGTCCAACGAACCGCCCTTTTCTACATGCCGCAACAAAAAGGCCAGCAACCCCGCCGCGTCATCTGCGTGAATGCGGTTGCCATATAAAGGTGGGTCGATTGCTACGCGATAGCCTTGTCGAACCTGGGTCAGCAGCCACTCGCGACCTGGGCCGTAAATGCCGGTCAGGCGCACAATGCTGGCCGGGATGCCGCTGTCGAGCGCCACTTGCTCAGCCTCCAGCATCACCTGCCCTGAGTAACCTTTTGCTTTAGTCTCCGACGTTTCGTCGACCCACTCGCCATTCTGCTGCCCGTAGACGCTGCTGCTGGATACAAACAGCAGGTGCTTGGGCTCCTGGCCGTAGTCACCCAGCCACTCCAACACATGTTTGAGCCCTTGCACGTAAGCGGCGCGGTAGCCGGCTTCGTCGTGATCCGTCGCCGCAGCGCAGTACACCAGGTAATCCACCCCGCCAATCGGCCAGGTCTCAGGGCAATCCTTCTTGAACAAGTCGCCGGCGATGCCGATCACGCCGTCGGGCAGCCGCGAAATATCGCGGCGCAGGCCATGAACCTCCCATTCCGAGGCGAGCAACTGGCTAGCCAGCCGACTACCCACATCGCCACAACCGGCAATTACAACAGAAGGCGCTGACATCGCAAAACTCCGTACTGAAAGGTCTAGGTTAGCCTTCGCAGGTGACCGCCGGCTAGAAAAAGGGCAAATAAAGTAACTGTATTACTTTTGTTAACAAGAATTACTTGCAATAATAACCGCCCATTTGTCCTCGACCTCGGGTCTGGAAGGACGATCACTCATTTTTTTTACTCAGGTCCGGCCAGCATGACACGTAATACAACCCCCGCTTCGCCAACCAAGCTTCACAGCCCATCCCGCGCCTGGCGCGCGATTGCTGCGTTGCTGTTCAGCGTACTGCTGGCACCGACCGCCGCCTTCGCGGATGCCTCTGCTCCCGCTACACCGGCTGCAGCCGAGCAAAACGCCACGGCGCCGGCAGCCCCTGCCCCTGCGCCCGCTGCCACCGACCCGGCCCAGGCCGCTGACCCTGCTGCCGCCGACGACACAGGTGTGGTGCTGGAAGGCGACAACACCCTGGGCATGGCCCACGACCTGTCGCCATGGGGCATGTACCAGAACGCTGACGTCGTGGTGAAGGCGGTCATGATCGGCCTGGCCATCGCCTCGATCATCACCTGGACCATCTGGATCGCCAAAGGCTTCGAGCTGTTGGGCGCCAAACGTCGCCTGCGCAATGAAATCGTCCACCTGAAGAAGGCCACCACCCTCAAGGAAGCCAGCGAAAGCGCGACCAAGAAAGGCACCCTGGCCAACACCCTGGTGCACGACGCGCTCGAAGAAATGCGCCTGTCGGCCAATGCCCGCGAAAAAGAAGGTATCAAGGAACGTGTTGCGTTCCGCCTGGAGCGCCTGGTGGCGGCCTGCGGCCGTAACATGAGCAGCGGCACCGGCGTGCTGGCGACCATTGGTTCCACCGCACCTTTCGTCGGCCTGTTCGGCACCGTGTGGGGCATCATGAACAGCTTCATCGGCATCGCCAAAACCCAGACCACCAACCTCGCCGTCGTTGCCCCTGGCATCGCCGAAGCCCTGCTGGCGACTGCCCTGGGCCTGGTTGCCGCGATTCCTGCGGTGGTGATCTACAACGTCTTCGCCCGTTCGATTGCCGGCTACAAGGCCCAGGTATCGGACGCGTCGGCAGAAGTCCTGCTGCTGGTCAGCCGCGACCTCGATCACCTGCCTACCGAGCGCAGCTCGCAACCGCACATGGTGAAAGTGGGGTAATCGGCCATGGGCCTGCATTTGAATCAAGGCGACGACGAACTCGTCGAGAACCACGAAATCAACGTCACGCCATTTATCGACGTGATGCTGGTGCTGCTGATCATCTTCATGGTGGCGGCACCGCTGGCGACCGTGGACATCAAGGTTGACCTGCCCGCGTCCAGCGCCAAGCCGGCGCCGCGACCAGAGAAACCGATCTTCCTCAGCGTCAAGGCGGACCAACGCCTGTTCCTGGGCGAAGAGGAAGTCAAGACTGAAACCCTGGGGCCGGTGCTCGACGCCAAGACCCAAGGCAAGAAAGACACGACGATCTTCTTCCAGGCTGACAAGGGCGTGGACTACGGCGACCTGATGAGCGTGATGGATGCCCTGCGGGCAGCCGGCTACCTCAAGGTAGGCTTGGTCGGACTTGAGACGGCAGCCAAGAAATGATCACGACGCGCCACAAACTGACGCGTTATGGCACCAGCCTCGCCGTCGTACTGGGCGTGCATGCCGTCGCGATCGCGATCGCGCTTCATTGGTCAGCGCCGCGCACGGTGCAGCTGCCACCGGCTGCCATGGTCATCGACCTGGCACCGATGCCAGCGCCACCACCGCCGGCACCGCCCAAGGTGGTAACGCCGCCGCAACCGCCTGCACCGGTGGAAGAGCTGCCCCTGCCTAAACTGGCCGAGGCGCCCAAGCCAACCATCCAGGTGCCCAAGCCGGTCAAGCCCAAGCCCAAACCGCAGCCGCCCAAGCCGGTGGAGAAGAAGATCGAGCCGCCCAAGGAGAAACCCTCCGAGGACCCGCCGAGCGACGCTCCGCCGACTCAGGCGCCCGCTGAAAAATCGGCCCAGCCCGTACCTGGCCCGTCGCCGCAACAGATCGCTGCCAAAGCGTCCTGGGAAGGCACCCTGCTGGCCCACTTGCAGAAGTACAAGAAGTACCCGCCAGGTGCCCAGGCCCGTGGCAAGGAAGGCCTGAACCGCCTGAAGTTCGTGGTGGATGCCGACGGTAACGTGCTGTCCTATGAATTGGTGGGCCGCTCCGGCAACGCCGACCTGGACCGCGCCACACTGGACATGATCCGTCGTGCCCAGCCACTGCCCAAGCCTCCAGCGGACATGCTCAAGGGCGGTAGCATCGAGATCGTTGCACCCTTCGTGTACAACATTGAGAAACGCCGCCGCTAAGGGTTGCAGGCGTCAGCTTGTGTAGGCGCTGGCTTGCCTGCGATAGCATCACCTCGGTGCAATTGATAGACCGAGGTGCCTGCATCGCGGGCAAGCCCAGATTGGTTTTATCGCATCAGCAAAATCACCGATATTCCCCGCTCAATCCCCACCAAAGTTCTGATAACGTGCGTCTATCGATTGCAGCCGGTATGCTTGGCCTGCAACCTCATGGACGCCCGCTATGACTCTTACAGAATTACGCTACATCGTTACCCTCGCCCAAGAGCAGCACTTCGGCCACGCGGCCGAGCGTTGCCACGTCAGCCAGCCGACGCTGTCGGTGGGCGTGAAAAAACTTGAAGACGAACTCGGTGTGCTGATTTTCGAGCGCAGCAAGAGCGCCGTGCGCCTCACCCCGGTGGGCGAAGGCATTGTTGCCCAGGCCCAGAAGGTGCTTGAGCAAGCGCAGAGCATTCGCGAACTGGCCCAGGCCGGCAAGAACCAGCTGACCGCACCGCTTAAAGTCGGCGCCATCTACACCGTCGGCCCGTACCTGTTCCCGCACTTGATCCCGCAACTGCACCGCGTCGCGCCGCAGATGCCGCTGTATATCGAAGAAAACTTCACCCACGTGCTGCGCGACAAGCTGCGCAACGGCGAGTTGGACGCGATCATCATCGCCCTGCCGTTCAATGAAGCCGACGTGCTGACCCTGCCGCTCTACGACGAGCCGTTCTACGTGCTGATGCCGGCCTCCCACCCGTGGACGCAGAAAGACACCATCGATGCCGGCCTGCTCAACGACAAGAGCCTGCTGCTGCTCGGCGAGGGTCACTGCTTCCGCGACCAGGTGCTCGAAGCCTGCCCAACCCTGACCAAGGGCAACGACGGCGCCAAGCACACTACCGTGGAGTCCAGCTCCCTGGAAACCATTCGCCACATGGTCGCGTCCGGCCTGGGCATTTCGATCCTGCCACTGTCGGCGGTGGACAGCCATCACTACGCCCCAGGCGTCATTGAAGTGCGCCCACTCACGCCGCCGGTGCCCTTCCGCACCGTAGCGATTGCCTGGCGCGCCAGCTTTCCGCGGCCCAAGGCCATTGAGATCCTTGCTGACTCGATCCGCCTGTGTTCGGTGGCCAAGCCGCCTGCTGCGAGCTAAGCAAGGGTATGACTGAGCTGTCGCAGGTGTCGGTGACGGCACTCAAGGGTGTCGGTGAAGCCATGGCCGAGAAGCTGGCCAAGGTCGGCCTGGAGAACCTCCAGGACGTATTGTTCCACCTGCCCCTGCGTTATCAGGACCGTACCCGCGTAGTGCCCATCGGCCAGTTGCGCCCTGGGCAGGACGCGGTAGTCGAAGGCACCGTCAGCGGCGCAGACGTAGTGATGGGCAAGCGCCGCAGCCTGGTGGTGCGCCTGCAGGACGGCACCGGTGGCCTGAGCCTGCGCTTCTACCATTTCAGCAATGCGCAGAAGGAAGGCCTCAAGCGCGGCACCCGCGTGCGCTGCTACGGCGAAGCCCGCCCCGGCGCCTCAGGCCTGGAGATCTATCACCCGGAATACCGCGCCATCACTGGCGATGAACCTCCGCCGGTAGACACCACGCTCACGCCGATCTACCCGCTCACCGAAGGCCTGACCCAGCAACGCCTGCGCCAACTGTGCATGCAGACACTGACCCTGCTCGGCCCGACAAGCCTGCCCGACTGGCTGCCCGTGGAGCTGGCCCGCGACTATCAACTGGCGCCGCTGGACGATGCGATTCGCTACCTGCATCACCCACCTGCCGACGCCGATGTCGACGAACTGGCCCTCGGTCATCACTGGGCCCAGCACCGCCTGGCCTTTGAAGAACTGCTGACCCACCAACTGTCCCAGCAACGCCTGCGCGAGAGCATGCGCTCCCTGCGTGCGCCGGCGATGCCCAAGGCCACACGCTTGCCTGCGCAATACCTGGCCAACCTCGGCTTCGCGCCGACCGGTGCCCAGCAACGCGTCGGTAATGAAATCGCCTACGACCTCAGCCAGCAGGAGCCCATGCTGCGGCTGATCCAGGGCGACGTCGGCGCGGGCAAGACCGTGGTCGCCGCCCTCGCCGCCCTGCAAGCGCTGGAAGCCGGTTACCAGGTAGCGCTGATGGCGCCTACCGAAATCCTTGCCGAGCAGCACTTCATCACCTTCAAGCGCTGGCTTGAACCGCTGGGCCTGGAAGTGGCGTGGCTGGCCGGCAAGCTCAAGGGCAAGAACCGCGCGGCAGCACTTGAACAAATCGCCGGTGGCGCACCGATGGTGGTGGGCACTCACGCGCTGTTCCAGGACGAAGTGCAGTTCAAGAACCTGGCCCTGGTGATCATCGACGAACAGCACCGCTTCGGCGTGCAACAGCGCCTGGCCCTGCGCCAGAAAGGCGTGGGCGGACGCATGAACCCACACCAGTTGATCATGACCGCCACCCCGATCCCCCGCACCCTGGCCATGAGCGCCTACGCCGACCTCGATACCTCGATCCTCGACGAACTGCCACCCGGCCGTACACCGGTCAACACCGTGCTGGTCACCGATACCCGGCGTGTCGAAGTGATCGAGCGCGTACGCGGCGCCTGTGCCGAAGGTCGCCAGGCCTACTGGGTATGCACCCTGATCGAAGAGTCCGAAGAGCTGACGTGCCAGGCCGCCGAAACCACCTTTGAGGACCTGACCAGCGCCCTCGGTGAACTCAAGGTCGGGCTCATCCACGGGCGCATGAAACCCGCCGAAAAGGCTGCGGTGATGGCCGAATTCAAGGCCGGCAACCTGCAACTGCTGGTGGCCACCACGGTGATTGAAGTGGGCGTGGACGTACCCAATGCCAGCCTGATGATCATCGAAAACCCCGAACGACTGGGCCTGGCGCAGCTGCACCAGCTGCGTGGGCGTGTCGGCCGGGGCAGCGCCGCCAGCCATTGCGTGCTGCTGTACCACCCGCCGCTGTCACAGATCGGTCGCCAGCGACTGGGCATCATGCGCGAAACCAATGACGGTTTTGTCATCGCCGAAAAAGACCTCGAGCTGCGTGGTCCCGGCGAAATGCTCGGCACCCGCCAGACCGGCTTGCTGCAATTCAAGGTCGCCGACCTCATGCGCGACGCCGATCTGCTCCCGGCTGTGCGCGATGCGGCGCAAGCGCTGCTGGAGCGCTGGCCGGATCATGTCAGCCCGTTGCTGAACCGTTGGTTGCGCCACGGCCAGCAATACGGCCAGGTCTGACCCTCCCCCCGCAGTCGCCGGCTTTCCGGCCATGGCGCCCGAAAGCACGCCCCCACAGCCAACCGCGTCACAAACCGCAGTTAGTCGACCAACATATGTATCAAGCTGGTTATACTTCGTTGAATGTAAGAAATTGGATCAGGCCATGTCAGAAGTTGCCCTCGCCACAGCCCCACTGACCGCCCCGCCGGTCATTCGGGCTCTGCTCGCAAAACTCGCCATCCCCTACGCGGAAGTCGCCGATCTACCGGGCCTGAATCCTGCGCAAAAGGTCCAGGCGGTGTTGCTGGAAGATGCGGTGGGCGCACTGATGGTGCTGTTCCCGCAAAGCCAGTTGCTCGACCTCAACCGCCTCGCCGAACTTACCGGTCGCCGCCTCACCGCCGTGTCGCCGGATCGCGTCGAGCGCATGCTCGGCAAACATGACCTGAGCCTGTTGCCGGGCCTGCCGCCCCTGACCAGCTCGCCATGCCTGTATGAAGGCAGCCTGCTTGATGAGCCGAGCCTGCTGGTACATTCGGGTGAAGCCGGGCTGCTGCTGGAAATCGCCACCGACGCCTTCAGGACCTTGCTCACCAAGGCCAGCGCCGGCCACTTTGGCGAGCCGCTGAGCAATATCCGCCCCAACCTCGACCGCCCCAATGATGACCGCGAGGAAATCACCCAGGCGATGCAGGCGTTCACTGCCCGCCGCATCCAGCAGCGCCTGGAAGCGACCATCGAGATCCCGCCGTTGGCCGATACCGCGCAGAAGATCATCAAGCTGCGCGTCGACCCCAATGCCACCATTGACGACATCACCGGCGTGGTGGAAACCGACCCGGCGCTGGCCGCGCAAGTGGTGAGCTGGGCCGCATCGCCGTACTACGCGTCGCCGGGCAAGATCCGCTCCGTTGAAGACGCCATCGTGCGTGTGCTGGGCTTTGACCTGGTGATCAACCTGGCGCTGGGCCTGGCCCTGGGCAAGACCCTCAGCCTGCCCAAGGACCATCCGCACCAGTCCACGCCGTACTGGCACCAGTCGATCTACACCGCCGCCGTGATCGAAGGCCTGACCCGCGCCATGCCGCGTGCCCAGCGCCCGGAAGCCGGCCTGACGTACCTTGCCGGCCTGCTCCACAACTTCGGTTACCTGCTGCTGGCCCACGTGTTCCCGCCGCACTTCTCACTGATCTGCCGTCACCTGGAGGTCAACCCGCACCTGTGCCACAGCTATGTCGAGCAACACTTGCTGGGCATCAGCCGCGAGCAGATCGGTGCCTGGCTGATGCGCTACTGGGACATGCCGGACGAACTGTCCACCGCCCTGCGCTTCCAGCACGATCCGACCTACGACGGCCAGTACGCCGAGTACCCGAACCTGGTGTGCCTGGCCGTACGTCTTTTGCGCAGCCGCGGTATCGGCTCCGGGCCGGATGAGGCGATTCCGGATGCGCTGCTTGAGCGCCTGGGCTTGAGCCGTGACAAGGCCGAGGAAGTGGTGGGTAAAGTGTTGGATGCTGAAGTGCTGTTGCGCGAACTGGCGTCCCAGTTCAGCCAGGGCTGAGGGTGTCACCTGATACCGCTATCGCAGGCAAGCCAGCGCCCACATTTTGATGTGTGAACACCGTCAAATATGGGCGCTGGCTTGGCTGCGATGAATCCAACTCGGTCCAGCTGAAAACCCTACTTCTTTTTCTTCGGCTTCAAATACTTGGTCAAGCCCTGGAACCAGATTACCAGCGCCGGGTTGCCCCTGATCTGAATCGACTTGTCCTGAATCCCCGTCATGAACGCCAGTTGCTTGTTCTTTGCCTGCATCGTGGCGAAGCCGTAGGCGGCGTCCTTGAACGCAATGGCAAACGCCGGCGCCGGGTGCACCCCCGAGCGGCTGGTGATGCGCTGGTCCTTGACGATGAAGTGACGGGCAACCTTGCCGTCGAGGGTCTGCAGCTGGAAGGCCAGGTCTTTGTCACCCAGTTGCTGCTGGAAGGCGGGATTGGTGCGGCTGGCTTTGCCCATCATCAGGCCCAGCACCCACAGGAGAAGACGAAATTTCATGCACACGGCCTCGGTGTAATTATTGAGTGGCCGCAGCAGTTTAACGATTTGCTAAAGGAACGCCACCGATCTAGCGCATTAGCGGAAGATCGGCTGGCGTTTGACGCTTATAGCAGCATGTTACTTAAACGTTTGGGCAAGGTACCGGTGCCCAGTCGGCCAGGTTCGGATCGCGGCAGCTGCCTTCGAGCTGTGCCTTGCCGGCGCTGGCGACCTGCTTGCTTTCAGCTTGCTTGGCCTGCACGGTCTGGATGCTCTTCTCGGTGGTCACCGCTTCTTGTGGCACCGCCGGCAACACTTTCTTTTTCGCTGGTTTGACGACTTTCTTGCCTTTGGCCGGCGGCGTGACCGGTGTGGTGTCGGCAGTGGCGACGGTGACAACGTCGTTACGCTGCACACCCACTTGCTGCAGGTCTTTCTCGTAGGCCTGGGTGTAGTTGTTCAGGTCTTCGCTGGCTTTGCCGTTGACCGCGACGATCAGGTCATTGGACTCCTTCAGGCCCGCAACGATTTCCGCCAGGCGCTTGCGGCCTTCGGTGTCATTGACGGTCTTGGCCTTGCGATCGGCCACGAGCTTGGTGAACGCGCTCTGGTAGCACTGCTGCGACGCTTTGGCGTATGCGGTGCTGCGGTCGATGTCGGACGCGCTTTTGTTGAAGTCGGTGGAGTAAGACGCAATGCGCTGGTTGTCATCGCTGATCTGCTTCTGACGCTCGGTGTAGTAACCTGCCGCACCGCCAGCCAGGGCCCCGCCGGCTGCACCGATGGCGGCGTTGCGGCCACGCTTGTCGGAGTCGCCGGTCAGCGCGCCCAGCAGTGCGCCACCGGCCGCGCCGATGGCCGCACCGGTCACCACCGACTTGGTCATGTCCGAATCGGTCGCGCGCAAGTGCTGCACTGGCTCGTAGCAGTTCGGGTAGTACTCGACCTTGGTGCTCGACGCGACCTTGGAGGACGGCGACGTGGCGCAACCGGTCAATACAGTGCTGAAACCAGCCGCGATCAGCAGCAAGTGACGCTTGGAAACCGCCTTACGGGAAAAAAGCATAGGTGTGTTCTCTTTTAAGTTTGACTTGCCCAGCACGGCCCACCGCCGCCTGAGTCCCTTCCAAGCTCGCCCTA
>Ga0065714_10065145_pt1 | contig 12563 bp, 10 predicted proteins | sample MisRhiReplicate2_FD_59101 | JGI IMG/M metagenome (GOLD analysis project Ga0065714, IMG submission 59101) | Miscanthus rhizosphere microbial communities from Kellogg Biological Station, MSU, sample Rhizosphere Soil Replicate 2: eDNA_1 v2... | ecosystem: Host-associated > Plants > Roots >... | reverse complement strand
CTCAACAAAGCCGCCGACCGCGCCCTCGATTACTACCTCAAACCGGTCATCCCCAAAGACACTCCACGCAAACCGAGCACGATCTACTTCGTCGGGCCCGACACCGATAACGAAACCCTACTGGTCAACGCCTGTGAATCACTGGCGTCGGCGAGCGTGATGTTGAGCAACTTCGCAGCAACGGTTGATGGCACCCAGCGCAACACAGTGCTTGGCATACAGCACTCCGTCATGTTGGGTGAACTGGCGGTGAACCGGATGCTCGATAACTTCGTCCCAACCTAAATCCTTGTGGGAATTATCCTGCTCGCGATGCGGTCTGTCTGAAACATCAATGCTGACTGATCCGCCGCCATCGCGAGCAGGCTCACTCCAACAATTTGGATTGGGGGTTACAGGAGATTCGGGTAGGTGACTGGATCGATCTGTGCCCAATGCGAGATGTCTTCGCGATGGGCCTGCAAGTAAGGCAACACCGCCGCCAGCAACGGTTCCTTGAACGCTTCCTGAAACCTATGCGCTAACCCCGGGATCAGCTTCAACTGACTGCCACGGATATGCGCCGCCAAATGCACACCGTGCATCACCGGCAGCAGTGGATCGGCCGTGCCGTGCACCACCAGCGTCGGCACGCGCAACTGGTTGAGCAAGTCCACACGACTGCGCTCGGCGAGGATGGCCATGATCTGGCGCTTCACACCTTCAGGGTTGAACGCCCGGTCGTAGGATTGCGCGGCTTGTTGCAACAGTTCTTGCCGGTCATCGGTCACCGACGGACTGCCCAGCGCTGCGAGCAAATCCGCCTGTTGTTCCAACGCCACTTCGCGGTTCGGCGCGCCACGACGGGACAACAATTGCACCAGCGCCGCACTCGGAGCAGGCAAGCCTTCGGCGCCGGAACTAGTCATGAGCAATGTCAGACTTTCCACACGCTGCGGCGCCATCGCCGCCATGTGCTGGGCGATCATCCCGCCCATGCTCGCGCCCAATACGTGGAATTGCTCGACGTGCAACGCGTCCATCAGGCCAAAGGCATCGTCCGCCATGTCGGTCAGGGTGTACGGCGCCGACACCGGCAAGCCGAGTTTGTAGCGCAAAGCTTCGAATGTCAGGTTGGCCTCGGCCGGGGTTTGCCGCCACGTGGACAGCCCCACATCACGATTGTCGTAACGAATCACCCGAAAGCCCTGCTGACACAGCGCGACCACCACCTCGTCTGGCCAGTGAATCAACTGCCCGCCCAAACCCATCACCAGCAACAACGCCGGGTCCGAAGCACGGCCAATGCTCTGATACGCCAGACTCACCTGCGCCAGATCGGCGTGTTGGGTCGGTACGTTGACATCACAACGAGACGCCGCAAAGGATGGTAAGCCAAACAACAACGCGGCCAAAAAGGCCGCTGTGGATAAAAATCGTGCACGCATGAAAAACACCGAAACGCAGGACCCCAGTAGAGCGCGAGTCTGATGAAGTTTGATCAAGCGCGCTGCCACAGTTGCGTGACAGTTTGATGAAGACTGCTGAACGGTCATTTCCAAGACCGCGTTATCGTTCTTCGCGAGCAGGCTCGCTCCCACAGGATTGATGCTGGCCACAAAGTCTATGTTCGACATAAATCCCCTGTGGGAGCAGGCTTGCCCGCGAAGGCGCCAGAACAGGCGCCGCAAGACTTCAGGCCAACTGACTTCTCAACTGCCGAGCCGCCGCGACCATGTTGACCAACGCCGCCTCGGTCTCCGGCCACGCCCGGGTCTTGAGCCCGCAATCCGGATTCACCCACAACCGCTCGGCGGGAATGCGCTTCACCGCTTTGCTCATCAACTTCACCATCTCAGCCGTGTCCGGCACCCGTGGCGAGTGGATGTCATACACACCTGGTCCAATATCATTCGGGTAATCGAAGGCTTCGAACGCCTCCAGCAATTCCATGTCCGAACGCGAGGTTTCGATGGTAATCACGTCCGCATCCATGGCGGCGATGGACTCGATCACGTCGTTGAATTCGCTGTAGCACATGTGGGTGTGGATCTGGGTTTCGTCGCGCACACCGCTGGCGCTCAAACGGAAAGCTTCCACCGCCCAGTCCAGGTATTCCTGCCATTGCGCCCGGCGCAGAGGCAAGCCTTCGCGGAAGGCGGCTTCGTCGATCTGGACGATTTTGATGCCGGCGTTTTCGAGGTCGACTACTTCGTCACGCAGGGCCAGCGCCAATTGTTGCGCCTGGATTTTGCGCGACACGTCTTCACGGGGGAACGACCACATCAGCATGGTCACGGGACCGGTAAGCATGCCTTTCATGACCTTGTCGGTCAGGCGCTGTGCATACGTGATCCAGTCGACGGTCATCGCCTTCGGGCGGCTGAGGTCGCCGTAGATAATCGCCGGTTTCACGCAGCGCGAACCATAACTCTGGACCCAGCCGAAACGGGTGAACAGGTAGCCATCCAGTTGCTCGGCGAAGTACTCGACCATGTCATTGCGTTCGGCTTCGCCGTGCACCAGCACGTCCAGACCAAGGCGTTCCTGTATTTGCACGGCGTGGCGGATTTCGCTGTGCATGGCGTCGGTGTAATCGTTGGCCGACAGCTTGCCCTGCTTGAACGCCTGACGCGCCAGCCGGATCGAACCGGTCTGCGGGAATGAGCCGATGGTGGTGGTCGGGAATGCCGGCAGTTTCAAGCGGGCGCGTTGCTGCTCGATGCGCTGGGCAAACGGCGACTGACGTTGGCTGTCCGCTGCACCGATGGCGGCGATCCGCGCTTGCACGGCGGCTTTATGGATGCGCGGTGATTCGGCGCGGCTGGCCTGAATCGCCCGGCTTTCGGCCAGTGCAGTTTGCACTTTTGGCGATTGCGGATCGTTGAGGGCGTCGCGCAACACGGCGATCTCGCCACACTTTTGCACCGCAAACGCAAGCCAGCTTTTAAGTTCCGGGTCGAGTTTGTCCTCGCGCTCCAGATCCACCGGGCTGTGCAGCAGCGAGCAGGAACTGCTGACCCACAGGTTGTCGCCAAAGCGTTCCTGGGCCGGTTGCAGTTGCGCGAGCACTTGCTCCAGTTCACAGCGCCAGACGTTGCGACCGTTGACCAGACCGACCGAGAGAATCTTGTAGGTCGGCAGACGATCCAGCACTTGGCCAAGTTGATCCGGCGCGCGGACTGCATCGATGTGCAGGCCTTGCACCGGCAGGCCGACGGCCAGGCCGAGGTTGTCTTCCAGACCGCTGAAGTAGGTAGCGACCAGTTTTTTCAGCGGTGAATATTGAAGGATGTGGTAGGCGCGCTCAAACGCATTTTTCCAGGCTTGCGGCAGGTCGAGGGTCAGGATCGGTTCGTCGATCTGCACCCATTCCACGCCTTGAGCGGCGAGGCGCGTGAGGATTTCGTTGTACACCGGCAGCAGGCGTTCCAGCAGGTCGAGTTTGTCGAAGTCGTTGCCTTTTGCCTTGCCCAGCCACAGGTAAGTCAGCGGGCCGATGATCACCGGTTTGACGTTATGACCGAGGGCCTTGGCTTCGTCGACTTCGTGGAACAGCTGCTCCCAGCTCAGCTTGAATGTTTGGTCTGCGCTGAATTCCGGGACCAGGTAGTGGTAGTTGGTGTCGAACCACTTGGTCAGCTCCTGGGCGTATTGCGCGGTTCCATGTTCGCCGCCGCAGCAGGTCGCCGTGGCGCCTCGGGCCATGGCGAACAGGGTGTCGAGGGTCGGCAGGCCGTTGGCGTCCTTGGCACTGTCGAAACGCTCGGGGATCACGCCGAAGGTCAGGGAGTGGGTCAGCACCTGGTCGTACCAGGCGAAGTCGCCAACTGGCAGCAGGTCGATGCCGGCGTCTTTCTGCAACTGCCAATGGGTGGAGCGCAGTTGGCGGCCGACGCTGTGCAGCGAGTCCTGATCGAGGTCGCCCTTCCAGTAGGCTTCGAGGGCTTTTTTCAGTTCGCGGTCCGCGCCGATGCGTGGGAAACCAAGTGTGTGGGCCAGCGCCATGGTGAATTCTCTCTATAAAAGATGCTGTAAAACATGGCGCTATTGTCGACAGCCAACCCATCATGAGACAAACTCAACCTTTTCGTGTTGATCACAAGTTTTCCTCATGGAGCCCTCCGGTGCTTGAAATCCGTCACCTCAAGACCCTGCACGCCTTGCGTGAATCCGACAGCCTGGTCGATGCCGCCGACCGTCTGCACCTGACGCAATCGGCCCTGTCCCACCAGTTCAAGGAACTGGAGGAGCGCATGGGCATGCCGTTGTTCGTGCGCAAGACCAAGCCGGTACGATTCACCAGCGCCGGTTTGCGCCTGCTGCAACTGGCCGACGCAACCCTGCCACTGCTGCGCGGTGCCGAGCGTGACATCGCGCGTTTGGCCGGCGGCACGGCCGGGCGCTTGCACATGGCGATCGAGTGCCACAGTTGCTTCCAGTGGCTGATGCCGACCATCGACCAGTTCCGCGATGCGTGGCCGGAAGTCGAACTCGACCTGGCCTCGGGCTTCGCCTTTGCTCCGCTGCCAGCGCTGGCCCGTGGCGATCTGGATCTGGTGGTGACCTCTGATCCGCTGGAAATCGCGGGCATCACTTACGTGCCGCTGTTCACCTATGAAGCCATGCTGGCGGTGGCCAACCAGCACCGGTTGGCGAGCAAGGCGTACATCGTGCCGGAAGACTTGCTCACGGAAACCTTGATCACCTACCCGGTGGAACGTGATCGGCTGGACATCTTCACCCGTTTCCTCGAACCGGCCGACATCGAACCGGCGCAGGTCCGCACCTCGGAACTCACGGTGATGATGATGCAACTGGTGGCCAGCGGTCGCGGCGTGTGCGGCATGCCGCATTGGGCGCTGCATGAGTACAGTTCGCGGGGTTACGTGAAGGCCAAGCGGCTGGGCGAGAAAGGCTTGTTTGCGACGCTGTACGCGGGCATCCGCGCGGACATGCTGGATGCGCCGTATATGCGTGATTTTTTGCTGACGGCGAAGGACACATCCTTCTCGACACTCGACGGCGTCAGCGCCGTTCGCTGATCGTTTGCTGCCTGGAATGCGATCAAATGTGGGAGCGGGCTTGCTCGCGAAGGCGTCGTGACAGTCGACATTTGCTTTGACTGATACTCCGCCTTCGCGAGCAAGCCCGCTCCTACATTAAATAGCGGTGGGTTTAGATTTCCCGCCACATATGGATCTTGTCGAAGTAGTCCTCGCCCACCCGCACTGCGAGCGGTTCGAGGCCGAACTGGATGAAGCCGCAGCGGTGGTAGAGGTTGAACGCGGCTTCGTTGCCGGCGGTGACGGTCAGTTGAATGACCTTCACCGCCGGATGATTGCGCGCTTCGGCCAACGCCGCCTGCACCAGTTGAAACCCAAGTCCGCGCTGGCGAACCGTGCCCGACACGTACATGCCGAATAGTATCGCCTTGTGCCGGGCCTTTTCCCGAGACTCGAAAGCGAGACCGACAATGCCCGCCAACCTGCCTTCGTCAAACGCCCCAAACACCACATCCAGATTGCTGGTCAGACGCTTTTCCCACCAGCTCAGCGGCATCGCGGCGCGTTCGCGCACACTTGATGTGAAGGCCTGCGGATGCACGTCGTAGGCTTCGAGCATCAATTCCCGGTAGGCCACGGCATGGCTGGCATCGAGCCGTTCAATCCACATGTTCACGCCGTCCTGCGTTGCTCAAGCATCAGCCGCACTGCCAGTGCCGCCAACACCCCACCCATGACATAACGCTGCACCGCCAGCCACGTCGGGTTCTTGATGAACCAGGACGCGATGCCTGCTGCGAATAGCGCGATCAGCAGGTTGACGCAGAAACTGACGCTGATCTGAGTGAGGCCAAGGATGAGGCTTTGGCTAAACACCGAGCCATGTTCAGGGTTGATGAACTGCGGAAACACTGACAGGTAAAACACCGCGATCTTCGGGTTCAGTGCGCTGGTGAGAAAACCCATGGTGATCAGCCTGCGCGATGAATCCGGTGGCAACTGCTGCGGCTCAAACGGTGAACGCGCACCGGGTTTGACCGCCTGCCAGGCCAGCCACAGCAAGTACAACGCCCCCGCCCATTTCAACACTTCATAGGCCATCGGCACCGCCAGGAACACCGCAGTCAAACCCGCCGCAGCGGCGAACAAATGCACGAAGAACCCCGCGACCACGCCGAGCAAGGACGTCACGCCAGCCTTGCGCCCTTGGCAGATCGAACGGGAGATCAGGTAGATCATGTTCGGCCCCGGCGTCAGCACCATCAGCAACGCGGCAGCAGCGAAAATCAGCAGGTCTTGAAGCGGGATCATGAGCAATCCTTCATCCGGTAATGGTCAGGCAGGTTCGGTCAGCGATGCTCGATAAAACGGCAGGATCAGGTCCCGTGTCAATGGCGCCAGCGTGACATCGCCATCGGTGGCCGGCTCGATCCAGATCACTTCTTCGATCTCAGCCGCCGGGGTAACGTCGGTGTCGATGCTCAGCAAAAACAGTTCAGCCTGCACGACAAATCCAGGTTCGTTTGCAGCCGGTGCCGAGAATATCCCAAGGTAACGGGCGTGCGCAGGATCGATGATCAGACCCAGCTCTTCTTCCAGCTCTCGGACCAACGCGTGGACCGGTTGTTCATGGGCTTCGATCTTGCCACCCGGCTGCATGAAGGCCTGGGTGCCGCGCTTGCGCACCAGCAATGTGCGGCCGTCGGGACCGATCATCAGGGCGGCGGCGATGCGGATGGTGCGTGGCGAATCAGCGGATGAAAGCGTCATGGATCGGAGAAAGCCTTGAGTAAAAGCCGTAAGGATCCCATGCTCGCCGGGGGCTCGTCATTAGATGGATACCCGGAACGCGCGAACTAGAGCTGTCCAAGCGCAGAATGCGTGAAATGTATACCTGTCATAAGCAGCCAACCATTGTGGCGAGGGGGCTTGCCCCCGTCCGGCTGCGAAGCAGTCGTAATATCTGCAAAAGCGTCCTGCTGGGGAGAGTGCGGTGGATGGTTTGAGGCTGCTACGCAGCCCGACGGGGGCAAGCCCCCTCGCCACAGAAGATCCCTTGCCACAGGTGCTCCCTTGCCACAAAAGCCATTGCAGCATTGCCGCAATTATTGAGTCCGAAACCAAGGAAACCGTATGAGCCTGTCACTCCTGAGCCGCTACGCCTTCTTTGCCGCTTGCGTGATTTTCACCCTCGCCAGCCTGCCTTTCCTCGAATACGACTGGCTCTGGCCAATCACCACCGTCACCGCTGTGCTCAGCCTGATCGGCCTGTTCGATCTGCTGCAAAGCCCGCACGCGGTGCGTCGCAACTACCCGATCCTGGGCAATATTCGTTATCTGGTGGAAGGTATTCGCCCGGAAATCCGCCAGTACCTGCTCGAATCCGACAGCGACGCCCTGCCCTTCTCCCGGGCCCAGCGTTCGCTGGTCTACTCGCGCGCCAAGAACGAAAGCGCGGACAAACCCTTCGGCACGCTGATCGATGTGTATCAGTCGGGCTTCGAGTTTATCGGTCACTCGATGCGGCCGGCGCCGTTGAGTGATCCGAGCGCATTCCGCGTGATGGTCGGCGGCCCGCAATGTACCCAGCCGTACTCCGCTTCCGTGTTTAACATCTCGGCCATGAGCTTTGGCTCGCTCAGCGCCAACGCGATTCGCGCCTTGAACCAGGGCGCCAAGCTCGGCAATTTTGCCCATGACACCGGCGAAGGCAGCATCAGCGCTTACCACCGGGAAAACGGTGGCGACCTGACCTGGGAACTCGGTAGCGGCTACTTCGGCTGCCGCACCGCTGACGGGCGTTTCGACCCGGAACGCTTTGCCGCCCAGGCACAAACGCCGCAAGTGCGAATGATCGAAATCAAGATGAGCCAGGGCGCCAAACCCGGCCATGGCGGGATTCTGCCCAAGCACAAAGTCACCAAGGAAATCGCCGAAACCCGCGGCATCATGATGGGCGAAGACTGCATCTCGCCGTCGCGGCACAGCGCGTTTTCCACACCGATCGAACTGATGCACTTCATCCAGCAACTGCGTGAACTGTCCGGCGGCAAACCGGTGGGCTTCAAGTTCTGCCTCGGCCACCCATGGGAATTCATGGGTATCGCCAAGGCCATGCTGGAAACCGGCATCCTCCCGGATTTCATCGTCGTCGACGGCAAGGAAGGTGGCACCGGTGCCGCGCCGGTTGAGTTCACCGACCACATTGGCGTGCCGATGCGCGAAGGTTTGTTGTTCGTGCATAACACGCTGGTGGGCTTGAACCTGCGGGACAAAATCAAACTCGGCGCCAGCGGCAAGATCGTCAGCGCCTTCGACATCGCCAGCGTCCTGGCCATTGGTGCCGACTGGGCCAACTCGGCACGCGGCTTCATGTTCGCTATCGGGTGCATCCAGTCACAAAGCTGCCACACCAACAAATGCCCGACCGGCGTGGCGACTCAGGACACCTTGCGTCAACGCGCACTGGTAGTCCCGGACAAGGCCCAGCGGGTGTTCAACTTTCACCGCAATACACTCAAGGCGTTGGCCGAAATGTTGGCCGCTGCCGGTCTCGATCACCCATCGCAACTGTCGGCCAAGCATCTGGTGCGACGCATGTCGGCGACCGAGATCAAGTTGTTCTCGCAGTTGCATGTGTTTTTGAAACCGGGGGAGTTGCTCACAGGGGAAGTGAATGGCGAGTTTTACTCGCGGATGTGGCAGATGGCGCGGGCGGATAGTTTTGAGCCAAATGAGATGGCTGCTGCTTAACTGGCGCTGCATGCCAGCTTCACGCAGAGGCTGGCATCATTCAAACCTCACGCTCGCTGAACAGAATAAAACTGGAAAATAACAACCCGCAGATCAGACTCAAAAGCGAGAACGACGCGACGGTCACCAGCCCGTGAATTTTCCAGACGTCAGCGAAATAGCCAACAACGAAACTTATCAGCCCCATGAAACAGAGATACACCAGATAACGAAGCACCGACGCGTTGGCATTGAATGTGTACAGCGTATGCACATAGAAAGAGAACGTCGCGGCCACACAAAACGCCGAAAGGTTACTGGCGGCCTGACTCCATTCGGCGACGGTGGTGAGTACATAAAATAGCTGCCAATGAATCAGCGTATTGGCCACGCCAACCACCGCGTAAGCGGAAAACTTTTTCCATAAGGTTTTCATGTCCGTTCCCTGGCCTGCTGCTGTTTCAAGCGTCAACCTAAAGTCAGCGCGGGTGTGCGTCTACTGTCATAACGAACAGGTAGCGCGGCAATCCGGATCAACGGTCATTTTGAACTGCTCGTTTACGAACCCGACGGTAGTCAGAGATCGTAAAGCTGCCGGGCATACAGGCAGGCGGTTGAACCTCGGCGAGGCGTAGAAATATCCCGCAATCTCCCCCTTTTGCAATTGCCGGCGAATCCCTGCAACCTGCGCCGCCGTGTGCGCCGCGCAATTTTTTTGACGCCGTCCGCTCCTCTTTCAAAAACCGTTCAAGAGCCCGCGACCATGACGACTGAACGCGATCACCGAATCGACTTTTTCCGTGGCCTGGCACTGATCTTCATTTTCTGGGATCACGTGCCCCACAACCCCTTGGGTCAAATCACCCTGCGTAACTTCGGGTTCAGCGATGCAGCAGAGATCTTCGTATTTCTGGCAGGCTACGCGGCAGTCCTGGCCTACGGCAAGATCCTCGCGCGCGACGGTTATCTGATTGCCTGTGTGAAAATCCTGCGCCGTGCCTGGGTGTTGTATGTGGTGCATATTTTCTTGCTGGCGATGCTGATGGGCATCGTATTTTTTGCCAACAGCCATGTGGAAACCCGCGATCTGGTCGAAGAAATGGGCATGCACCACTTCATCACTAACCCGCAGCAAGCGTTGACGGATGAATTATTGTTACGCTTCAAACCGAACCTGATGGATCCGTTGCCGCTGTACATCGTGCTGCTGGCCGGCTTGCCGCTGGTGCTGCCAATGCTGGTGCGCAAGGCCTGGGCGGTGGTGGCGGTGTCGTTGACTGTCTACCTGCTGGCGCCGGCATTGGGCTGGAACCTGGCCGCGATCAAGGACGGCGTATGGTATTTCAATCCTGTCACCTGGCAACTGCTGTTTGTGCTCGGTGGTGCCGCTGCGATTCACGGGCAAAGGCCACGGCGGACAGTGGCTCGTCCGCTGCTGCGCCAGCCGTTGTTTGTCTGTGCGGCGGTTTACGTAATGGCGGCTGGGGTGATTACCCTCTCCTGGCGCTGGCCGGATATTCATGACGCGCTGATGCCCACCCTGCTGAACAACCTGCTCTACCCGATCAGCAAGACCGACCTGTCGCCGGTGCGCCTATTGCACTTTCTGGCGCTGGCGTACGTCACGGCGAAACTGTTGCCGGACACCGGCTGGACGCAGAATTGGCTGGCCCGGCAATGCTCGCGCATGGGGCGTTTTTCGCTGGAAGTGTTCTGCCTCGGGGTTTTGCTGGCGCCGTTGGCGGATATGATCAACGCCCTGACCGACGATGCGATTGCCATGCAAATCTTCACCGCGCTGGTGGGGGCCGGGTTGATGGGGCTATTGGCGGTCTGGCTGGAGTTCAATAAACGCCTGAATCGCTCACCGCAGATCGCTGTTGCCTGAAACGAAAAAGCCCCGGTCATCTCGACCGGGGCTTTTTTTGCATCTCAAGCCTTACATCTTACGAAGCCGAACGCATCGCACCTTGCGACACAGGGGTCGGTTGCAGCTTGAACACGTAGAACAACACCGTCAGCAGCACCAGGAACGCCGGTCCCACGTACAACGCCACGCGAGTGTCCGGGAAGTACGCCATCAGGCCGACCACCAACACCAGGAACGCCAGCGCCAGGTACGAACTGACCGGGTACAGCCACATCTTGTATTTCAAGCCGGCACGCTCGCTGGCGCTCAGTCCTTGGCGGAATTTGAGCTGGGCCAGCAGGATCATCACCCAGGTCCAGATCGCGCCGAAGGTGGCGATTGCGGTGACCCAGATGAAGACTTTTTCCGGCACCAGGTAGTTGAGCAACACCCCCAGCAGTAATGCCCCCATCGACAGCAGCAAAGCGCGACGCGGTACGCCATTTTTCGACGTTTTGGCGAAACCGGCCGGGGCTTGACCATTCTGCGCCAGGCTGTAAAGCATGCGCCCGGTGCTGAAGATGCCGCCATTGCAGGACGACAGCGCGGCTGTGATCACCACGAAGTTGATGATACCGGCAGCAGTCTTGATGCCCAGACGCTCAAAAGTCATCACAAACGGACTGCCTTGGGTGCCGATCTCATTCCACGGGTAGATCGACAGGATCACGAACAGCGCGCCGACGTAGAACAGCAGAATCCGCCAGAACACCGAGCCGATGGCATCCGGGATGGTCTTCTGCGGGTTCTTGGCTTCGCCGGCAGTCAGGCCGATCATCTCGACACCGAGGTAGGCGAACATGACCATTTGCAGGGACATCAACACGCCTTGCACGCCGTTGGGCATGAAGCCGCCGTGGGTCCATAGATTGGAAATCCCCAATGCTACACCGTCGTTACCGAAGCCGAACGCGATTACGCCGATACCACCAATGACCATCGCTACGATGGTGATGATCTTGATCAGGGCGAACCAGAATTCGAATTCACCGAAGGCTTTCACGTTGATCAGGTTGATGGTGCCCATGCTGATCAACGCCGACAGCGCCCAGATCCAACGCGGTACGTCGGGGAACCAGACGCCCATGTACACCGCCACCGCCGTGATTTCCGCGACGCAAGTCACCAGCCACAAGAACCAATAGTTCCAGCCGGTCAGGAAGCCCGCCAAGGGGCCGAGGTAGTCTTGAGCGTAACGGCTGAAAGAGCCGGCGACCGGGTTGTGCACGGCCATCTCGCCGAGGGCACGCATGATCACCAGGATCGCCAGACCGCCGATGATGTACGACAGCATGATAGCTGGGCCGGCCATTTCGATGGCCTTGGCCGATCCGAGAAACAGACCGACGCCGATACAGGCGCCGAGTGCCATCAAGCGAATATGCCGTTCGCCGAGTTCGCGTTTCAGCGGGCCGCCTTGAGCGGTCTCGCCGTGGGGCAGGTGATTGCCGACTGGCATAGGGGACATCCTCGTCTTGTTATTGGATATGACCACCGAGTGTCGAAGCGCTGACCGATAAGCCATTGCTTGCCTGATACCGGTCCACTTCGTGAGCAGGACCGTCCTGTAGGACAAAACCTCCAGGATCAGCGGGTCGTGCAGTATAAAAAGCATTGAGCAGGCGTTTTCACTCTATAAATAACAAATTGCAGCCACAACTCTGGGCAAAAGCGCGATTTACGGAGAGACTTTAACTGGCTGAAAGTGATTTCACCCGTTACAGAAAACGGCGCCGAGTATTGCACAGCATTGGTGCACCGTCATGCACTTGCAGGGACCTTATTTACCGCTCGACAGCTCTAGATCAAGCTTCTTAACCGACCACACCTCCCTCCCCCGTAGCAGCTGCCGAAGGCTGCGTCCGGCTGCGAAGCAGTCGTAAAACAGACACCGCGGCCTGCCGGAAAAATCGGGATTGCAGGATTGGCGACTGCTT
>Ga0065714_10065140_pt1 | contig 12575 bp, 9 predicted proteins | sample MisRhiReplicate2_FD_59101 | JGI IMG/M metagenome (GOLD analysis project Ga0065714, IMG submission 59101) | Miscanthus rhizosphere microbial communities from Kellogg Biological Station, MSU, sample Rhizosphere Soil Replicate 2: eDNA_1 v2... | ecosystem: Host-associated > Plants > Roots >... | reverse complement strand
CTACATAGAAAAAGAAGAGCCCTATTATTGCGCGGGCAGTTTTAAGAGCGAAGGCTTAGGCATAGCCTTATTTACCGAGCTTGAAGGTCGCGATCCGAATACCTTAGTTGGCTTACCACTGATATTACTGACAGAAATGCTGTTGGCCCAAGGTGTAGACGTTCTCGCTTAACCGGCTTACACGTTAGCTTATTCGTTTACTGAGGTTTTGCTCTGCGTGCTCTGTTTATTAAATCGATTAAGCGCACCCAAAAATGCCGAACAGCAGATTCGTTTTATTGACGGGAAGATGGGACGTAAATAAAGGTAACTAGGAAGTACTCATGCACAGCGGCATGTATTGCCGCTTCAGCATTAAATTGCAGTGTTAAAAGTATTGCAGCAATTGCGCAGGTGAATCAATCAAAGCGATAGGTCTTGCTTGCAGCAACTTTTCGGCACTGTGGGCACCATAAGTCACGCCAACGCTATCAATTCCAGCATTGGCCGCCATGGTCAAATCCAGCAGAGAATCACCCACCATCAAGGCTCGGTTCGGGGCAATATTCAATTCTTTCAGCAAGCTTGAAATCATTTCAGGATGGGGTTTACTGTGCACTTCATCGGCGCAGCGTGATGCAACAAAGTATCGACCTAAGCCCGTTTGCGCAAAAACGCGGTCAAGCCCTGCACGGGCCTTACCGGTTGCAACGGCTAATTGATAACCTTGAGTATGTAACTCATCGATTAAAATAGGTGCTTGTGCAAAGAGCGGCGTTGGCGTGGTGTCCAAATGCAAATATTGCGCTTTAAACTCGGCGCGCATCTGCTGATATGGATCATCTTCGCCTTGGCTAAATGCATTTTTAGGATGCTGCTGATGCTGAGAGTTGGCAGAAGAAGCGCTGAGATTGAGCCCATGAGGAAACAGGACTCGCAGCGCTTCAGTCATAGAAAGACCGATGATATCGCGAATATCGCTTTCGGTTGGGATAGGTAACTGCAATGCCCTAGCCATATTTTCAATACAAGTGATAATTTTACCGATGGAATCCATCAGAGTGCCATCCCAATCGAAAATCACTAAATCGTATTGCTTTATCTTCATCCTTGAAACCTATCCCTGTTAATTACGCACGCTTTAACTTATCGAGTAATTGCGACAAATTTTCATCTAAAGGCGCAGAGACCCGCATCACTTCATCATTTTCTGGATGAATAAACATCAACTCAGCCGCATGTAAAAAGAGTCGAGTTAAGCCTAATGAACGCATGCTGTCATCAAACCCTTGCTCGCTGTATTTATCATCACAGGCGATAGGATGACCCGCAAATTGGCAATGCACCCGAATTTGGTGAGTCCGCCCAGTGACAGGGCTTGCCTTCACAAGCGTACAACCTTGGTAACGCTGCATAATTTTAAAGCGCGTTTCTGAAGGTTTCCCTTCCGCATTTACACGCACTATGCGCTCACCGGATTTAAGGGTGATTTTCAATAAAGGCTGTTTAACGGCTTTATCTTGAGCAGACCATTCACCTTTCACTAAAGCCAAATAGTCTTTCTGCATCTTTTTATATCGAAGCTGATCATGCAGATGTTTAAGCGCACTACGTTTTTTCGCCACCAACAACACACCCGAAGTATCTTTATCGAGACGATGTACTAACTCTAAAAACTTCTGTTGAGGGCGCAGCGAACGCAGAGCTTCAATCACACCGTAATCGACACCACTACCGCCATGCACAGCAATGCCTGCAGGTTTATTCAACACGATCAAATGATTGTCTTCGTGCAGAATACGGTCTTCGAGTTGCGAAACTTTGCTTAAGTTCGCCGATGGCGCGGTACGATTATCTGGCTCTGCCACTCGGACAGGCGGAATACGTACTATGTCACCAATCTGCAATTTATACTCGGGTTTGATGCGTTTCTTATTCACTCGAACCTCGCCCTTGCGGACAATCCGATAGATCATGCTTTTCGGCACGCCCTTCAGCTTGGTCATTAAGTAGTTATCGATACGCTGTTCGAAGTGATCTTCATCAATCGTGATCAACTGAACCTGTTGTGGGGTGGATTCTATATTCATGATGCGCCATCTAATTATAACGGTCGCCATTGTACAACAACTGAGAAGAATTGTGCCTTTCCATTGCTGAATTTTTTGATTATTGCTATATTTCACCAGCGATTAGGGATAAGCCGTGAATAAAGTGTTCACAACGCCCTGATCCCAAGCGGAAAATTTAACGGATAAAAAAACACTTTCCTGATAGCAAGTCATTGATTTGCAAATCGTATAATAAGTAAAAATACCACAAATGCGTTTTTTACGATTAAATCGAGAAAGTCGCCTTACTTTAATAAGGTTTACCCTAGATTTTCCTCCCCGATTTCGAAGGATATTTTAACTTGTCGTCAGACAAACCGATTCGACTTGGGCATTACCGGAAAGAAACTAAAGAATTTATGGGGTTGGTTGATGTTTTACAACGAATTCCTTGTTTTTGTAATCATTAAAAAATAAGCCATAAATAGGATGCGACACGCAGCGACTGCGTCTAACAGCAATGCGCACCTCTTGCCTAGCCACCAGCCGTGAGGCTCAGTTGACCTACTGCTAGGCCCGTAATGCAGCGAAGCGCGATGTTTGATGACCTCTATTTAAAGAAGAATGACGTCATCATGAAACGTATGTTAATCAATGCAACTCAATCAGAAGAGTTGCGTGTTGCCCTTGTTGATGGGCAACAACTGTATGATCTAGATATTGAAAGTCCAGGTCATGAGCAAAAAAAATCAAACATTTACAAAGGTAAAATTACCCGCGTAGAACCGTCTTTAGAAGCCGCTTTCGTCGACTACGGTGCCGATCGTCACGGCTTTTTGCCACTGAAAGAAATCGCCAGAGAATATTTCCCGAAAGGATATTCGTTCCAAGGTCGCCCAAATATCAAAGAAGTGGTCAGTGAAGGACAGGAAGTTATTGTCCAAATTGACAAAGAAGAACGCGGCAATAAAGGCGCCGCCTTAACGACCTTCATCAGCCTTGCAGGCTCTTACTTAGTATTAATGCCAAACAACCCACGTGCAGGCGGAATTTCTCGTCGTATTGAAGGTGATGAGCGTACTGAGTTAAAAGAAGCGATGGCCGATTTGGAAGTGCCAGCAGGCATGGGTCTTATCGTACGTACTGCCGGTGTGGGCAAAGAATCTGCCGAGTTAAAGTGGGACTTAAAAGTTCTGCAGCACCACTGGGCAGCAATCACCGAAGCTTCACAAGTTAAAGGCGCTCCTTTCTTAATTCACCAAGAAAGTAACGTGATCGTGCGCGCTATTCGTGACTACTTACGTCGTGATGTGGGCGAGATCCTCATCGACCATCCACGTATTTTCGAAGAAGCTAAGCAACATATCGCCTTAGTTCGCCCAGATTTCGTTGAGCGCGTAAAACTTTACGAAGCTGAAGTGCCGTTATTCACTCACTTCCAAATCGAATCACAAATCGAATCAGCCTTTCAACGTGAAGTACGTCTGCCATCTGGCGGTTCGATTGTTATCGACCCAACTGAAGCTTTAACCTCAATCGATATCAACTCTGCCCGTGCCACTAAAGGCGGCGATATTGAAGAGACAGCACTGAACACTAACCTTGAAGCCGCCGATGAAATTGCCCGTCAATTACGTCTGCGTGACTTAGGTGGCTTAGTGGTTATCGACTTTATCGATATGACGCCTGTGCGCCATCAGCGTGAAGTTGAAAACCGCTTACGTGATGCTGTGCACCATGACCGCGCTCGCGTGCAGTTAGGTCGCATCTCGCGTTTTGGTTTGATGGAAATGTCGCGTCAGCGTCTGCGTCCTTCTTTAGAAGAATCTGCTGCGCACATCTGCCCTCGCTGTCATGGCCAAGGCACGATTCGCAGTACTGAATCTTTAGCACTGTCGATTTTACGTTTGATGGAAGAAGAAGCCATCAAAGAGAACACCTCACAAATCGAAGCGATTGTGCCTGTGGATGTGGCGGCTTTCTTGTTAAACGAGAAACGCAAAGCCATTCGCATTACAGAACAACGTCACGATGTCGAAGTGTATGTGATACCTGATGCGCACATGATGACGCCAGATTACCGCGTGATCCGTCACCGTAGTGATGATGAAATCAGTGAGTCTAGCTATAAGCGTATCGAGCAGCCTGATGCCAAATTGTATGAGCCACGTAAACTGGAACGTACCGCAGCGCCTATTCCTGCATTAAAAGGTTTTGCCGCGCCACAGAAAGTGGAACAAGCGCCATCACCAACGGTGAAAGTTGAAGCGCCACAACCTGGCTTCTTCAGCAAGCTAGTCAGTGCAGTCAGCGCCATGTTTGCGCCAAGCGAAAAAGCAGAGCCAGTAAAAGTTGTTGAAACTAAAACAGCCGATACTAGTGCCGCTAACGCCAACCGCCGTAACCGTCGCAACGATACTCGCCGCCCACGTAATGCCCAAGATGCTGATAAAGCAAAAGAAGGCACTCGTGAGCCACGCAGCCGTAATCCGAAAAAACCAGCTGATGCAGCGGTAAGCACAAGCACTCAAGAACGCCCAGTTCGCGAGAAGGAAGAAGCTGTTAAGCGTCCAGCGAAAGCGGAACCTAAGCCACGTGTACAAGCGCCAAAAGACGTGGTTGCCGACGTTGAAGCCGATGCACCTAAGCAAGAAGTCGCCCGTGAACGCCGTCAACGTCGTAACATGCGCCGTAAGGTGCGTATCGATAATGGCCATAACACGCCAGATAATGCGATCCCAATTGCACCAGAAGATGCTGCTGAAGTATTAGCTGAAATTGCAGCCATTAACGCCGCAGCGGCGAGCACTATCAGTGTTGACACTAAAGCTGAAGTTGCCCAAGCACCTGCTGAAACTAAAGCGCCAAGAACACGTCGTCAGCCTCGTAAAGAAGCGGCACCTGCTCAAGAAGCGGCTGAAAATGTTGCAGTAGAAGAGAAAGCAGTGAGTTCTGCGGTAGCTGAAAACCCAGCGGTTGATGCAGTTAAGACTGAAGAACAGGCTGAAGTTGTTACAGCTGAAGTTGCAGCACCAGCGGATGCGGTATCGCAAGATAACGAAGCGGTCGATGCTGAAAGCGAAACTGCTGACGATCAAGCAAAACGCGAGCAAAGAGATGGTCAACGTCGTAGCCGTCGTAGCCCACGTCACCTTCGTGCAGCGGGTCAACGTCGTCGTCGTGACGAAGATGATCAAGGTACATCAACGCCAGCGCAATTCGTTCCAAATGACGAATTAGGTGCTGACCAAGAGTATCCAAGCGAAGTCGCCAGTGTGCGTGTAGAAGCGCCAGTCGTCGCAACTAAAACAGATGCCGTGACTGAAACTCAAGCAACGGCTAAATCAGTTGAAGTAGAAACGGCACAAGCAAGCGAAGCACCTATTGTTGAAGCTCCTGCAGCAGTTAAAGCTGAAGCAAAAGTTGAAACGCCAGCAAATGACGTTACAGCAGTCGAAACTCAGCAAGTTGAAGCTAAGCCAGTTGAGACTAAAGCTACTGAAGCGAAAGCGCCAAAAGCGGTTGAAGCGGTTGAAGTGAAAATTGAAGTGGCGCCAGTCGTTGAGGCTCCCGTCGCTAACGTTGCAGCTGAAGTCGAAGCGGTTAAAGCTCCTGTAGTTGAAAGCCCAGCGGTTACACCAGCTGCGCCAAAAGTTGAAGCGGCTAAAGTTGAAGCGCCTAAGACTGAAACTGCTGTAGAGCCAAGCGTTGCACCGAGTGTTGAAGTTAAAGAAGCGGTCAAAGCAACAGCCTCTGCCCCAATGGCAAAACCTGCTGCTATCGCTAAGCCTCAAGCAACAGTGCAAGCGGCCCCAACGACAGTGAATTCGCAAATCACCGATTCGGTTGATGCGGTTGTTGTCAACAAGCCGAAAGCTGCCAGCCGTTTTGGCTCTATGGTGTCTTCGGATATGACCAAACCAGTTGTTGAAGTGAGAGAGCAAGTGGCTGTACCTAAAGGACGCGAGTATGAAAATACTGCGACCGAAGAGCCTACCGCCAAAATCAAACTCGCTAACGGTGCAGAGTCGGATATGGCTCGTCCATAACCACTTAGGTTAGTCAGAAAAAGCCATGCAATTGCATGGCTTTTTTATTTCTATCGTAAAACTCACACTATATTTAAGGTTTAGCTCAATCCATTTTTTTGTTAGTATTCGCGCCTTATTTTTATCCACACAACAACTTAATAACAGAGGTTCAATGTTTGATCTCATTCGCCACAAAACGTCTAGCCATAAAGCCGATGTGCTTTCAGGGCTAACAGTTGCACTTGCGCTTATCCCAGAAGCGGTCGCATTTGCCTTTGTCGCCCATGTAGAGCCTATGGTTGGACTTTATGCCGCCTTTATAATGGGACTTATCACGGCACTGATTGGTGGCCGTCCAGGGATGATTTCGGGCGCGACAGGCGCGATGGCCGTCGTCATGGTGTCTTTGGTCGTAGAGCACGGTGTCCAATATTTATTTGCTGCCGTAGTCTTAGCGGGACTCATCCAGATCTCAGCCGGGGTATGTAAACTCGGTAAATTTATTCGGATTGTGCCCTATCCCGTCATGATTGGCTTTGTGAATGGTCTGGCGATTGTTATTTTCCTTGCACAACTTGGTCAGTTTAAGGTCAAGGATGCCAGCGGAAACTTAGTCTGGTTGCCACAAGAACCATTAATGCTGATGTTAGGCTTAGTGGCACTGACGATGGCTATCATTTATTTTTTGCCTAAGATCACCACAGCAATGCCTTCATCACTAGTCGCAATCCTCACTGTGACGGCAATTGTCGTCGGACTCGATCTTGATACTCGTAATGTCCTCGACTTCCTCAAAACCATGAGTGGTAACGACAATGCGACCATCGCGGGTTCATTACCTAGCTTTGCGATTCCCTCTGTGCCTTTTAATCTTGAAACCTTATATATCATCCTGCCCTACTCCTGCATATTAGCGGCAGTTGGTCTTATCGAATCACTGCTGACATTAACTGTGATAGATGAGATGACCAATACCCGTGGTCGCAGCAACAAAGAATGCGTCGGCCAAGGCCTTGGAAACATCACCAGCGGCTTCTTCGGTGCTATGGGTGGTTGTGCCATGATAGGTCAATCGATGATTAACATTAACTCGGGTGGACGCGGCCGATTATCAGGAATTACAGCCGCAGTCGCCCTGCTTGCCTTTATCTTATTTGGCGCTTCATTTATTGAGATAATCCCACTTGCGGCGCTAGTTGGGGTGATGTTTATCGTTGTGCTCGGCACCTTTGAATGGGCAAGCTTTAAGTTTATGGGCAAGGTCCCGAAACATGATGCTTTCGTTATCGTGCTAGTGACGACGGTAACCGTATTTACCGATCTGGCATTTGCGGTATTTGTCGGCGTAATCGTTTCAGCCTTAGTCTTTGCCTGGGAACATGCCAAGCATATTAATGTGACGGAAGAGCAGAATGAGCAAGGCTGGAAAGTCTATAAACTCAATGGCCCATTGTTTTTCGGCTCAATTGCGAACTTCCTCGAGCTATTTGACCCATCAAAAGATCCACAAGATGTGGTTATCGACTTTAAGAACTCTCGGGTTGCCGATCATTCCGCATTGGAAGCAATAGACACGCTCGCTGAGCGTTATGTTAATGCGGGTAAGAAGTTGCACTTGATCCACTTAAGCGCTGACTGTAAAGCACTGCTGCATAAAGCGGGAAATCTTGTCGAAGTGAATCAACTCGATGATCCTCACTATAAAGTGGCCGATGATAAGCTGGATTCATAAGCAATGTTTCATTAGCAATGTGTGAGCTTCCGTAAGAAATACAAAATGCCTGAATAGCAATATTCAGGCTTTTTTATCGACTCAACGCCAATCATTGAATGGCAAAAAGCTGAGTCATATCAATCTATAATCCATCCCACACGATTTTAGCAGTAATTATCTGAATTCTGGTTTAGCCATGGCGAGAGTTGTAGTTAGGCATGTTACCAATGAACACAGTGCTGCATAAACAGACTTCAAAGCGTTAATAGTGCCCTGCTGCTTCTGGTCCTCCAGATTCATACAACAAAAAAGTGATGGGATGCACGCGCTGTCGGCCTAGAGAGTTAAGTTACGCTATGGCTAAATACTGTGTTGAGAGGTAAAAACCTTTAATATCACTGAAGCAAAAACATGGTGGATGAATCGAGGAAGCTTTATTGAAGATTAACTCTCTGAAAATGAGGTGTTTTGGAGATGAAGAGGAAATCTGGAAGCGGGAGCTAACAGTTAAATTAATACGGTAGGCTAAGAAAACGGTTGAGCAACTTAAGCTCATGCATCTAGAAACTGTATATTTTACTTTCTTACTTTCTTACTTTCTTTCTTAGAAGACTACCCACTCTAGAAGAGCATCTAACCTAGAAGAATATTTTAAATTTCACACAAATAAAAAGAGCCATGGAATAAACCATAGCCCTTTAATCCATTGCCATCAGCTCTAGGCTAACAGCACCGAAAATTAACCAACGATAGTTACGTTTTCAGCTTGTGGACCTTTTTGACCTTGAGTCACAGTGAAAGACACTTTTTGGCCTTCATCAAGAGTTTTGAAACCGTCAGAGTTGATCGCACGGAAATGTACGAATACGTCTGGACCAGATTCTTGCTCAATGAATCCGAAACCTTTGTCAGAGTTGAACCACTTAACAACACCAGTAACTTGAGACATAATATAAATCCTGTAAATAAAAAATTAAAGCCTTAACGGCGGTGGAGCTGGAAAATGCCGGTATTACTTATGTTTACAGGACGAACTGGTCGTATTGAACACATAAATATAAGCCCAACCTTCAAGCTGATAAGACTATAAACCATTCTAAAGATAAGTCAACACGCTGCGACACTTTGGATTATTTATTTTGCCTAAATCTACTTTGCGGTTTTGCAACCGGCTAGCAGAACACTCAGTTCATGCTGCTTAGCAAGTACAGTTAAACATTTTAAATAATTTATTTCAATAGCTTAATCTTATCGCTTATCTTGAAATGCGATGCACTTCAATTTGGAAATCCAATTCACAACTCAGTCCTTGCAGAGCAAATGCTTGCTTTTGCGCATCGGTAAACTTCCAAGCGTAAGGCGTCATTTCTAAAAAATGAGCAATATGTTCACTTTTTGTCAGTTCAAGTTGAGAAATTAAGCGTTCCTGATGCAGGCACTCAAATCCGGGAATATGCGCTGCTGATACGGGATGTAATCTAGGCTCAGCATAAATCTGTTGCTTCAAGGCGAAGTGATGTGAAGGTCCGGGAGAGACTGTTATCAAGATACCACCATCGGCCATAATGCGTTGTAACTCTTCAACTTTGGAAGGTGCATAAATGCGAATGGCAAGATCGACACTTTGAGAGGCGATGGGCATCTCATAGGCACTTGCCACACAAAATGCTAAATTAGGGGAGCGTTTAGCCGCATATTTAATTGCTGACTTAGAAATATCTATGCCTTGTAAATCACAATCATGGTGCTGGCTCAACACATTGAATAAACGCTGGCTGTAGTACCCTTCCCCACAGCCTATATCGAGGATCTGCTTTGCTTCAGCACCAAATTCGAGCGCGAGTGCATTCACTCTATCACTCAAATCTTGATAGTAGCCTTCGTTTAGAAATTCACGCCGAGCAAACATCATCTGCTTGTTATCGCCAGGATCTTTTGAGTTTTTCTTCTGTACGGGCAATAAGTTGACATAGCCCTCTTTGGCCATATCAAACTTATGTTGCTGTGGACAACCCCAAGTTCGATCCGTTAACGTCAGCGGCGCGGAACACAGGGGACATAAATAATGCATAGTGGACTCTTATCGTTTAACTAAATTTTGGCAAGAAAAGTTTACGTTTCGTCTTCCATCAATCGATCAACCATCTGGATCAGTTCAGGTGGGGCAAGCAACTCATAACACTCTAATTTTCTTAATAACTTATCTGTGTTATCAACATCATTAGCGGCGCGGTTGTAATTGGGGCGCTCAAACATATGGGTATAGGTTCTAAATAACCATTGTTGTTTCTGAAGCAACAAGGGATCGAGCCTTAATACCTCATCGGTAAGGCTCGCGTGACATTGGCCAAGCTCCCCGCGTAAAAATGCTTGTAATTCTAACCTAACTTGCTCGATTTCGGTCATGTAAATGGCAAGGGATTCTGACGAAGCGGCATAGTCGTATTGTCTTGCTAACAGCGCTTTGGCGACCATCAACGCTTTAGGCTCATGTAAGACACGTAAATCGGCTTCTAAAGGCACTAACTCAAACTTTGAATCTGCTTGTAAGGCAAACGTTAAGCAATTCTTTGCGCCTAAACGATTAGTCATGTCTAAGGTAAAAGATACGCCCCGTCTCAATTCTGCTGCGCAAAATTTTGCTGCAGTGCCCATTCGCGTATAAAGCCTAAAACCTTGCCCAAGACTTCGAGTGATCGGTGTATTAAAGGCCTGTGCACTTTGCGGTAACGATTCAACCTTAAGACCCATAAACGGTTGAAAGCGGATAGCAATATTTTGCGGGGTTCCAGCTTCAGCAATAACGACGACCTCTAGCAAAGGCGCACTGATCGCCTGTAACACAATAAAATCACTGATATCGTCGGGTAACCGCAACGTGAGTATCGACGCCTTTTCAGCATCAAGCACCATGGGCTCATTTAGAAATTGATGATACATAAGACATTATTCCCCTGTTCAGCCGCGATTGTACCGTCGAATCTTAATGAAGATCACCTATTAAGACGTTATATTTTCAAGATAATGGCTTAATCGCTTTAGCTTAATCGCCTTAATGGTGTAAATGTTCATTCAGGGAATTTCGGTGTTAAGATGTTATTATCCAACAAACTGTCATTTGAATTTAATTAATGTCTAACTATTCTCAGCCAAGCATATTTGGACATAACTTTCTAGCTATTTATAACACTGTATGATCGGATAACACGTCTGCAGGTGAAGGAATTAGTACAATAGCTGATAGAACAGGACGGTATCGTGTGCCATCGATTCAGGCATAACAACCCAAAACTTCTCCCAATATGAACACTAGGCGCTTTTCTCCTCGGTTCCACTACTTCAAATCTGGCGATACTTTCCTAACGGTAGTATCTCGCCATTCAAGAACTTGATTCTCTTTAGAACGTAGTTCAAGACGCGTTACCGGTTCACCCGTTTGGGTGTCAATTAACACCGAATGCTGCTCATCAGGCTGGTAAAGGTGATCCTCGCCCCACTGGCGCAAAGCGATAATCACTGGAAAAAGCCCACGCCCCATCTCAGTCAACACATATTCCTGATAAGCCGTACCATCGGAGGCCGGTATGGTCTCCAATACCCCCTGCTCAACCAGAGCCAGCAAACGAGCTGTCAACATGCTACGTGCAATACCGAGATTCTTTTGAAAAGCACTAAAACGGCTTATCCCGTCGAAAGCGTCTCGTATGATAAGAAGCGACCACCCGTCACCGATCACATCTAGCGAACGTGCAACAGGGCATTCAGCATCACTTAGATTCTTGCGCTTCATTTAGTTGTCCTTTTGGGTTCATATAACTGTCTCATTATACGGTCATTTATTAGCCCTGCAAATTAAGTCTTAAAATAAGACTAGACCAACCAACAATCTAGTCTTATTATGAGACCACAATATCGTGTAACACTTTTGGTTTCGGGAATAGCATGAACAGCCAAATTAAAAATCGTCATTCAACGACAGAGTGCAGTAGTCCGTTAGCCCAAACGAACACTCAAGGGATATCAACAGGCACAACTATTATCTTTGCCATAGCCTGCGGACTCAGTGTCGCCAACGTCTATTTTGCACACCCTCTACTTGATACCATGGCAGCCGACTTCGGGATTAGTGCCCCTGTAATAGGCTTAATAGTGACATTGACTCAGATAGGTTATGCCTGCGGGCTTTTATTCATCGTGCCGCTGGGCGACATCCTCGACCGACGTAAACTTATCGTCGCTCAGGGCTTACTGTCCGCCATTGCACTGACCATGGTCGCGACGACTCATAATGAAAGCGTACTCTTTGTCGCCATGGTTGCGTAGGATTATTAGCTGTGGTTGTGCAGGTTTTAGTGGCGTTTGCTGCGATGCTCGCCTCCCCAACGACACGAGGAAAAACGGTTGGAATGGTCACCAGCGGCATAGTCATTGGCTTATTGCTGGCCCGCTTCATATCTGGAGTACTTGCCGATTTAGGTGGTTGGCGAACGGTTTATATGACATCCGCAGTGACAACACTGCTCATGGCCATATTGCTCTATCGCATCCTGCCGCGCGAGACGACCACCCTAACCTCGGCTTCCTATCCAGCTCTACTTCGCTCGGTGCTAACATTGTTTGTGGAGGAGCCAGTTCTGCGAGTCCGTGCCATTCTTGCTCTGCTAATATTTACTATTTTCAGCATATTCTGGACTGCGCTAGTGCTACCACTCAGCGCCCCTCCTTACTTGATGTCACATACCCAAATCGGACTGTTTGGTCTTGCTGGACTCGCTGGAGTGTTTGCCGCTGGTTGGGCAG
>Ga0065714_10065143_pt1 | contig 12579 bp, 7 predicted proteins | sample MisRhiReplicate2_FD_59101 | JGI IMG/M metagenome (GOLD analysis project Ga0065714, IMG submission 59101) | Miscanthus rhizosphere microbial communities from Kellogg Biological Station, MSU, sample Rhizosphere Soil Replicate 2: eDNA_1 v2... | ecosystem: Host-associated > Plants > Roots >... | reverse complement strand
TTTTATTGAAAATTAATAAAAATTACTGTTCTAATTGTTTTATAATATTTATAGAGTATTTAAATAATTAACAAATTTAATTAAATCTTCTTCTTTGTTAAACTTTATCTTATTTGACTTGAAAAATGTATTTAATTCATCACTTTTACCATTTATTGATTGTAGTGCGTCTTTTTCATTTTTAAGACCTTTTAGAAAAGTGCCATCAGCGGTTTTAATATAATACACGGGTGTATTTGTCCTAAAAATAGCTGGTTTTTCTGAGGCATAAGAATTAGCAGCTGGAACTACATCTTTAAATTCTGTTTTAATTTTTTTATATAGTGTGTTTTTTCCACCTATTAATTCAAAAAAATATCCACTCATAGAATCATTTGTATCAATCAATACTAATGTGGTTTTAGGTTTTAAAATTTCAATCTTTGAGAAAATCACATCTTTAGGAAGTACTTGTATTTTACCATCTTTCTGGAATTCTATTTCATCCTTATAAGTGTTGTATCGTATTGGTACGTTTTCGTAATTATCAGCAACCTTAGCTTGATGAAAATTAGTATCAAAATATGGAGAGCCTTTTATTTCTTCGTATTTTAAGGATTTTCCCGATTCTGACTTTACACCTCCAAAAACAGAAGTGTCACCAAGAACTTGATTTACTGAAAGTGTTTGTTGAGCCTGTATTTCAACTGCTAAAACGATAAGTATAATTGCAATTATTTTTTTCATATTTAATTTTTAGCATATTTACAAATTTTATTCAAGTGAAACAATGTATTTGAAATAAATTTTACAAATCAAACGGTATAATTTATAAATATTCTAAATAATAAATTATTGGTTGATAATTAAATGTTAAAATTTATATGAATGTATAAGTATTTGAAATTTAATGATCTTTTTTAGTTTACTGTTATGAAATTACACATAAATGAATCGAAGAAATGAAAAGATTTCAAAAAAAAAGGGGTAAGATTACTAAAAAAACTTGCAAGTGTTAATATTTATTAACATATTTGCTCATTAAAAATATTAAAATTTTGTTAATATGAATGTTAAACTACGTGTATTAAGTGCTGGAGCATTGTTCTTCTTAGGGCAGGTTGCTTTCGCACAGACAACAAAGAATGATTCAGTTCCAAAGGAAACGAAAATCGAAGAGGTTGTTGTTTTGGGGTATAGTAAAACGTCCACGAAAGCGAAATCATCTGCTTCTTCTGTGACAATTGGTTCTGAAACTTTAGAAAACAGACCGAATATATCTGTGCTGAACTCTATTCAAGGTACTGCACCAGGTATTGTTGTAAATTCAGCTTCTGGTTCACCAGGTTCTGGGAAATTCAATATCCTAATTAGAGGTCTAAGCTCATTAAACGGGTCTACAGATCCTTTATTTGTTGTAGATGGTATCATTACTTCTTCTACGCAGTTCAGAAACCTAAACTCTTATGATATTGATACTTTCAGTATACTTAAAGATGCTCAAGCAACAGCTATATATGGGAACAGAGGAGCAAATGGTGTTGTGGTGATCACAACAAAAGGAGGTAAATTTAATTCTGGTTTAAGAGTTTCCTATGATGGATTAACATCATTCTCAACGATGCCAAAGCCAGATTACAATATGTCTAATGCTAAACAATTACTACAAATCCAGAAGAATTATGGAGGCGGTGGTTTTGCTGTTGAAAATAATTTATCTCAAAGTGATATAGATAATTGGGGTATTGATACTGATTGGAATAAAGAATTTACAAGAGTTGGTATTTCTCAACAACACAACATCTCAATCAGTGCTGGTGGGGAAAACCTAAACAACTTTGTCTCTTTAGGTTATTTAGATAGTGAAGGTATTGTTAAACAAACGGATTTTAAAAGATTCACTTTAAGAAATAATCTTAGTGGTAAATCTAAAGACAATAAGTTAACTTTTGGCGCAATCATTGGCTTAGGGTATTCAAAGAGAAATCAGTTAGACGATGAAACAAATACTGCTATTAATGCAAATGTAATTCAAAACCCATTATTTGGAGGAGTATTATCTCCATCATTTTTGGCACCGTCACCATATGCTAATGGAAGAGAACTTTTTAATGCTATTGGAACAAACTCTGTAGTTGCCAGACCGTACGTTCTATATGATAATATTATGGGGGGGGTGAAAAACCAATTTACGGAAACCAGTATTAATGCTAACGGTAATATTAATTACAAAGTTACAGACTGGTTAAGTGTTGGAAACAGAACCGGAATTGAATACAAAGATTACGGAAGAATTTTTGCAAGAGGTGCTAATGGGTATTTGTCTTTAGCTGTAGCTGCTGGTCAAGCTGCAGAATTTGGAGGATCTGAAACATTTACTAATCAGAAAGATCTTACTTTCAACTCAATTACAAATATTAGTTTCAACAAGACTTTTGGAGAAGATCATACCATTTCTGCATCAGCTTTTATGGATTATATTAAAGTACATTTTAATCAAACTTCACAAACTCAAAATGGTCTAAATCCTTTGAACTGGGCTTTTGGTGCAGGGACTGGTTATGTGCCGTTTAACCCGGCAACTCCTAACTTGTATAGACCTACAGCTTCAGCATTGAAAGTTACTGCTGGAACATTGGCATATTTTGGGACATTAGACTATGATTACAAAGATAAATATGGAATTAGCGGGGTTATAAGAAGAGATGGTTCTTATAGATTCGCTCCTGCAAACAGATGGGAGACTTTCTGGTCAGTGGGTGCGAGATGGAATATTGATAAAGAAAATTTCATGGAAGGTTCTGGATTTGATCTTTTAAAATTAAGAGGGTCAATTGGTACAACAGGAAATCAAAATCTTTCTACACCTGCAAACAACACTAATCCACTTATTCTTAGTCCAAACAACTTCTTGGATCTTTACACAAGTAATTCAGGATACCAAAACTTACCTGGATTTGGTATATCTAATTTAGCAAATACTGCATTACAATGGGAACAAGTAACACAATCTGATATCGGGTTAGATTTTAAATATAAAGGTATTGTTGAAGGTTCTTTTGATTACTACGAAAAGAAAACTGAGAGATTATATGGCCCAATAAGTGTTTCCCCAATAACTGGTGTTACATCTATTACAGGTAATACTGGTAGAATGGATAATAAAGGTGTGGAAGGTTTAATAAGATTTAATGTAATCAGAAAAGAAGATACGAGATTATCAGTTTTCGTAAATAGTGCTTACAATAAAAATAGAATTGTATCTTTAGTAACTGAGGATATTGTTAATGGTGATAATAATGATGGAATTGGAGGACCTGCTAGTCAATTTTATTTATATCCTTATATAGGAGTTGATCCAACAGATGGTGAGCAGCTATTTTTAGATATTAACGGAAATACAACTAAGACTCCAGTAGCAACTGATAGAAGAGCAACAGGTAAATCTCCTTATGCAAAATTTACAGGAGGTTTTGGATTCAACTTCGAACATAAAGGTTTGTTCTTTGATACATTATTCTCATTCCAGCAAGGAGGTTATATCTATGACAATTTATATTCTTGGGTAATGGATCCTTTCTATGCTGCGAATAATATTAATGTTTCTGCAGATTTATTGAATGCTTGGACTCCTACCAACACAGGATCAAACATTCCTTCACTTACAGCTAACAATGCTGGTTTAGAAGGTCAATCTGATAGATTCTTATATAAGTCGGATTTCATCAGATTGAAAAATGTATCTCTTGGATATAATTTTTCTAAAAGCAGATTAGGTAATTTGCCAGTAAGATCAATTAAAGTGTTTATTCAAGCTGAAAACTTATTGACTTGGTCTGATTGGAAAGGTTTTGACCCTGAGCCAGTAACTACTTATTCATTGAATGTATATCCTAATCCTAGAACAGTTTCTGTAGGGATGAATGTAGATTTCTAAAATTTTTAATATTATGAAAAGAATTATAAAAACAGCCTTTTTTTTAGCAACCTTCGTTTCTGTAGGTTTCTCGCTATCGAGTTGTCAGGATGCGATTGAGATTGAGCAACCAGGTCAATTAGATGACGATGCGATTTTTAGTAATGTAGCAAATTTAAATAGTTTCTTATTAGGTTCCGTATATTCAAGTATGGAAACTGGGAATGATATTTACTTCACAGCAGTTTTTACTGATGAGGTAAAACCTGGAAACGGAAGTGGAGGTCAGGAATTCCAATTACACAGACATTTTTTAGATGCTTCAGATGGAGTTCCTGGTGGTATATGGAGTAATCATTATAGATTAATTAATCGAGTAAACAGATTAATTGCCGGTGCAGCATTATTTACTCCTGCAGCTTCTGAGCAAACTCAGTATAATAATATTATCGCACAAGCTAGAGCTTTAAGAGCATATGCTTATGTTCAATTGTTGGCATACTATTCACCAGATATGAAAAATTCTGGTGCATTAGGAGTTATCATAACAGATGGTATTCCAGAAACAGATGCCAAATTACCAAGAAGCACTAATCAAGCGGTTTTTGATGTTATTAATGCCGATTTGGATTTTGCAAGAAACACGTTATCATATTCTAATGTAGCTGCTGCTAGATTTTATGTTGATAAAGGATTTGTAAATGCTCTTTCTGCAAGATTTAACCTTTATAGAGGTAATAATGTATTAGCTAAACAGTATGCACAAGATGTTATTTCTAATTCAGGATTAACATTAACGCCAGCTACTCCAATTAGCAGTGGTTCAGCAATTTTTACAAATCCAACACCTCCATCTACAGTACCTGTTCATCAGCAAATTCCAGCGTGGAATTCTGCTTTCTATGCTGTAGCTTCTTCATTTAATCCTTATAGAAACTTGTGGAATGATTCAAGTAGAGGTGAAATTATTTTCTCTCTGAATAGATTGGCTACAGGAGTAGGTGCTGGTGTAGGCACATATTGGAACACTAATACATCAACCGTTTCAGGAGTTCCTATGTGGTTTTTAGGAAGAAATTTATTCAATTTGGTCAATACTACTGGTGATATAAGAAGATATACTTATATCGATCCAAGTTCTATTGTTGATGCTAATTATGCTACAAGCTCTTCTCCAATTACTTCAGATAGGTTAGTTATTGATAAATATCCTGGAAAAACTAGTGCACCTACGAGAAACGATTTAAAGTTATTTAGATTATCAGAAATGTATTTTATATTAGCAGAAGCAGAAGTTGCTAATAATAATTTATCTGGTGCTCAGGCAGCTATTCAAGCAGTGAGAGTTGCGAGAAACTATAATGGTACTGCAACTACTCCTACTTATGGAAATGCTCAGACTGCTTATGCAGATATTTTAAAAGAACGTAGAATTGAATTAGGCTTAGAAGGTCACCGTTATATTGATCTTAAAAGAATGGCAGTTCAAGCGGGGGTAACTATGGATAGAAACCCAACGGATGATATAATACCAGTTACAAACTTGGCTAACGGAAGTTATAAATATACCTTACCAATTCCGTTTACAGAAATTTCCGCAAACCCAAATATCCAACAAAATCCTGGTTATTAATTCCTAATAATCATATAATTAAAACCCTGCTTCAAGCAGGGTTTTTTATTTCCTTTTATTTCCTATTTTTGCATAATAAAATCAAGAATATATTTTTTGATTTTATTTAATAGAAAATAAATGAAATACATTCTCCTTCTCATACTTTTCTTCGGCTCCTTCTTCAAAGCCCAAGTCATCGTCAACAAAACAGATTCCAATCGATTGGATAAAAAGTTGTCTGATACTTTGGTCATCGATTCCGGTAAGAAAGACTCTTTAAAAATATTTAAACCAACCATTCAGGATTACCAATATCAAACTCAATTTTCTGAGAAGAAAGTTTTTGATACGGTGATGACTTTTGATAAAACGAATGTTTTTTCACAATATAACAATCGTGATAATTTCGGTAGAGTCCAGTTTGCTAATATTGGTGCGGGTTTCAATCCTTTGTCTTATGAAGTAAACGCAGAAGGGAATCTGTCATTGTTGCCATCAAATAAATCTTATGGAATTTTGGGTGTCAATGATATAAAGTATTATGATGTAAAAACTCCTACTGCAACTTTCATTTATCATACAGCAATGCGAAATGGTGCTGCGCTACAATCTACATATACACAGAATATCGGTAAGAGATTTAATTTTGCTGTTGAATATATGGGATTGCGTTCTGAAGGAATGTACAGAAATTCACTGGCTGCAAACAACAACACTTTATTTTCCGGACATTATATTTCCAAAAGTGGAAATTATGAACTTTTTGCTCACTACCTTCACCAAAATGTAAATAATCAGGAAAATGGAGGAATTGCAGATGATGAGCTTTTTCAATCTGGCAATAGCGAAGCTAATAAACAAAATGCACAGGTAAATTTAGAATCCTCAAGTTCTCAGTTTTCTTACCGCCGTTATTATTTAAGTCATCAATTTACGCCTTTCAATTCTGAAAAATTCCCTTTTAGAATAAGACATACCTTATCAAATCAGGGAAATAAATATTACTATTTTCAGGATGCTTTAGAAAATTACTGGTACACTACATCTTCACAAATTGTTGATGGATTTTCTCCTTCAACAAAAAAATATTCCAACAACTTCAGCAATACGGTAAGCTTGGTTTTAGATAATGAAAAATTTAAACTTGATGCCGGTGTACGATATCAGATGTTGAAATTTGGTTTAAATGAAATTGATTTACCTCTTGTAGATGTTCCGGCAGAGTTGAAAGAAAACAGATTGGGTGCTGTAGCAAATCTGCAGGTAAAATTGTTTGATAAATTTCAATTAAAATCATTTTTAGAGTTTTCAAACGGAAGTCAGTTTGGAAATTATCTAAAAACAACAAATAATATCAAGTTTGAACCGATAAAAGACTATTTTGTTAATGCTAAGGTTAATTTCCAAAGTGTTTATCCATCATTCAACTATCTTGCGAATTCTTCTGCGTACAGAAAGTTTAACTATTATCTTCAGGATGCCAAAAATCAGGCAGTCACAGAAATCGGAGGAAGTATTAATTTAAAATGGTTTAAATCTGAATTGTTTGCCAATTATTTCAGAATAGATAATTATACCTATTTTGATTCTTCAGCGATGCCTCGCCAAAGTGATAATTCATTAAATATCTCTCAAATCGGAGGCGATGCAACGTTTAGCTACAGAAAATTTCACTTAAATACACGGGTGCAGTTTCAGAGTGCTTTAACGAATAAAGAACTTCTCCCGATGCCTTCGTTTATTGGAAGAGCAAATTTCTTCTTCCAGTCAAAAGCATTCAAAAATGCTGCAGAAATTCAGGCAGGGATCAAAGTTTATTATTTTTCAAAGTTTGCATCGAGAGAATATTTTCCTATCCTTAATGAATATATCCTTCCGACAGCCGATTCTTTCTCTATTGGAGGACAGCCTATCGCAGATCTTTATATCAACATGAAGGTGAAAAAAATGTTTTTCTTTATCGAAGGGCAACAAATGGGAACCCTTCTTTCATACAACAAAGCCTACGCTTTCCCGCATTATCCGGTCTATGATTTCAGACTGAATATCGGAATTGTATGGTATTTGTTCAACTAAATTCAATCACGTTGAAAACAGTCAATAAAATAGCATTTACCAATATCGAGAGTATTCCTCAATTGGTCAAAGATTTTTTAAATCAGGAGATTGAGGGTTTCGAAAAAAACACTTTTTCATTTGATAATTTTTCTCAGCAGATTCATCAGAAGCAAAATTCTTTTGACAATTCTCAAAGAGAAATTGTGTTAAAAACATTTACAGAGCAACTTTCATACTTAAAACTTTCATCAAAACAGAAAGAAAATATTGAGAGTTTAAAATCTCCGAATACTTTTACGATCACTACAGGTCACCAGCTTAATCTTTTTTCAGGACCTGTCTTTTTTGTGTATAAAATTTTACAGACGATAAAAACCTGTACCCATTTAAAACAAAAATTCCCGGATTTTAATTTTGTTCCAGTGTATTGGATGGCTTCAGAAGATCACGATTTTGCTGAGATCAATCATTTTAAAACAGAAAATAATTACTACGAAATCAACGAAAAATCTGGCGGAGCAGTTGGCAGAATAAAAATTGGAGATACTTTTTTTATCTCTGAATTTGAAAAGGAATTCAAAGATTCTATTTTCGGAACAGAATTGATTTTAATGCTTAAAGAAGCATATAAAGTTGGAAATACCTTGACCGAAGCGATACAGATTTTAGTCAACCGATTATTTTCAGAATTCGGATTGTTGATTCTTGACGGAGATTCCAAAGAATTAAAAAATCAAGTTAAAGATATTTTTAAAGAAGAATTGATTAATTTTAGTTTGCATAACACTTCAAAGGAGAAAGTCGATTTTCTGACAGGAAAATATGGTAAAGTTCAGGTTAATCCGAGAGAAATTAATTTATTTTACCTTTCGGAAACCAGAGACAGAATAGATTTCGATGGTGAAAATTATTTTGTTGTAGATACAGATAAGAAATTTACGAAAGAAGAGATTTTAGCCGAGTTAGAAAACTTTCCGGAAAGATTCAGTCCGAATGCGTTGATGCGCCCTGTTTATCAGGAGAAAGTTCTGCCCAATTTGGCTTACATCGGAGGAAACGCCGAAATCATGTATTGGCTTGAATTAAAAGATTATTTCGCAAAAATCAATATTCCTTTTCCGATTTTGATTCCGAGGAATTCAATGCTGTTTATTAAAGAGAAAACTTTAGGTAAAATTGAAAAGCTGGATTTGAGGATCGAGGATTTCTTCCAGAATTTTACTAAAATTATAAACACAAAAATTTTAGAAAATAATTTTATTCTTGAAAGTCTTGATGGACAAGAAAACAGATTAATTCATAATTTTTCAGAATTGAAAAGTTTAGCCGAAACCACCGAAAAATCTTTCGGAAATATGGTGAAAGCTGAAGAAATTCGTCAGCTTAAATCTTTTAAAAGAATGAGAAAAAGACTGCTTCATGCAGAAAAAATTAAGCAAAACGAATTGCTGGAACGGTTAGAAATGTTATTTTTAGATGTTCATCCGGCAAAAACATGGCAGGAAAGAATTTTTAATTTCTCTGTTTTTTTTACTGATTACGGCTACTCATGGCTTGAGTCTTGCCTGGAAGAAATGGAAGTGGAGCAATCAAAATTAATAATTGTTGCCATTTAATTTTAAAGAAGTATTTTTGTACATTATAATATCGAAAATGATTAAGAGGTTTTTTTTACTGTCTGGTTTATGTATGTTTTTGAGCGTTTCTGCTCAGAAGACACACACGGTTGTAAAAGGTGACAATCCGTACAATATTTCAAAGAAATACGGAATTACTATTGACGAGCTGCTAAAGCTGAATCCGAAAGTCAAAGACGGAAAGTTGGCAATCGGAGATGTTCTCAATGTGAAGATGGGAAATGCTGCTGTTACGAAAGTGACTTCTACATCTTCATCTGCTTCAAAAACAGGGAAAATCTATCTTCAGCCAAAACAAACAATTTACGGTATTACAAAACAGTACAGAATTTCTGAAACGGATCTAAGAAAGTTAAATCCTGAATTAGATTCTCATATGAAAATTGGTGATGAAATTACATTACCTCTCGACAGCATCAAAAAATATGGAGGTAATCAAACTGCAGTTGTGACAGCAAAACCTGCTGAAGCGCCTGTGGAAACTGTACAGCCAAACAATGCAAAAACCAAAATAGATTCCGGGAGTGATAATTCAACGACGACAGCTCATTCTTCTTCAGGTCAGGATGAATACGCAACTTATACGGTTGAACAGGGAGATACCGTTTTTTCTATTGTCAATAAATTTGGAGTGACCATCGACGAATTGATTGCTTTAAACCCTGATTTATCAAGAGGGTTGAAAACCGGAATGGTTCTTAAAATCAAAAAATTAGACGCAGCATATACTAAGAAAAGTGGTGATGCATTGAGCGTAGTTTTAATGCTACCTTTTGGTTACAGCACAAACGAAACTCAGTACAGATCAATGGCAATGGATTTTCTTACAGGAGCAAAATTAGCCATTGAAAGAAATGCAGCAAGCGGACAGAAACTGGATATCAAAATTGTTGATTCAGGTAATGAAGCTTCCTTTAAAAATTCTTTAACGCAGATTAATCCGAATAATACAGATTTAATTGTTGGTCCGTTCTTCAAATCAAATGTGATTGATTTGCTGGATTTTACAAAAACTCAGAAAATTCCTGTTGTTGCGCCATTTGCAAATTCTCCGGAATTATACAATTATAGCAATTTAATTATTGTGGAAACCAATGATCAGACTTATTCAGACAAAATAGTTGAAGAGGTAAAAACAGTTTATTCTGATCAAAAAATTTATATCGTGGCAGATTCTAAAAAAGAAAATGCCAATTATATAAAAGCTAATCTCGAAAAAGCTGTTAAAAATGCTAACGTATCAATAGTAAATTCTGCAGCAGATATTCAGCTGGATCAAAATATGATGACAGGTCAGTCTGCACCTGTGATCGCAATTTTGGCAAGTGATAATGATAATGTAGGAGAAGCTTTCTCAAGCAGAATGATTGCACTTTCGAAAGAAGTTCAGGGGATGAAAGCATTCAGCTTATACTCTGTACCAAGTTTTGAGAAAAAAGTTGATGAGCTGAGCCAGGCAAGTCTGGTTTATCTGATGGACAGAAAAATCAATACCGACGGAAGTTTCGAAAAAGAAATATTAGCAGCATATAAAGCTAAATACTGCAAAACTCCGGGTAAATATGCCGTGATAGGTTTTGATGTGATGAATGATATGTTGACAAGAGAAAATAAAAAAGGCGAAATTTTCAAACAGATGAATAAAGTGCAGACGCAGCTTGCCACAAAATTCGAATTTGTAAAGTCTAAATCAAACGGAGCATATGTCAATACCGGTTTCAGGGTAATAAGATTGGTTCCGTAATACTGAAAGTAGTTCTACTTTTAAAATATATATTTGTATTAATTTTTAAATAAATAAATGAAAGCACTTGTATTTCCTGGGCAAGGTTCACAGTTTGTAGGTATGGGAAAAGAATTGTACGATTCCCGTAAAGACATCAAAGATCTGATGGAATATGCCAATGAAATCTTAGGATTCGATATTATTTCCATTATGTTTAATGGAGCAGATGAAGATCTGAAAAAAACTGAGGTTACCCAACCTTCAATATTCATTCATTCGGTTGCTGCTTTAAAAGCGGTAAACGGTCTTGGTGCAGAAATGGTTGCAGGTCATTCTTTAGGAGAATTTTCTGCTTTGGTTGCCAATGGTGTTTTATCTTTTGACGATGGCTTAAAGCTTGTCTCTGAAAGAGCGAAAGCTATGCAGGCTGCTTGTGATGCAAACCCGAGTTCTATGGCGGCGATTTTAGGATTGGAAGATGCTAAAGTTGAAGAAATTTGTGCAACAATTAGCGGAATTGTTGTTCCTGCTAATTACAACTGTCCCGGACAATTAGTAATTTCCGGTGAAACTGCTTCTGTAGAAGAAGCTTGTGTAAAATTGAAAGAAGCAGGAGCAAAAAGAGCATTGTTATTGCCTGTCAATGGGGCTTTTCATTCACCTTTGATGCAACCTGCTCAGGAGAGATTGGCAGCAGCAATTGAGAATACAAAATTCAGAAAAGCTACAATTCCTGTTTATCAGAATATTACAACGACAGCAGTAACTGATCCCGAACAGATCAAAAATAATCTGATCGCTCAGTTGACAGGTCCTGTAAAATGGACGCAGTCTGTACAAAACATGATTAAAGACGGTGCTACGAACTTCATTGAAGTGGGCCCGGGAAAAACATTACAGGGATTGATCAAAAAAATTGACAGCGAAGTTACATCGGCTTCAGCAATTTAATTTAAATAAAATGGGCGAGATCTATTCACCGGGAAAGCTAATGCTTACTTCAGAATATTTCGCTGTAGACGGAGCTCTTGTCTTAGCGGTACCAACCAGGCTAGGACAAGAGTTTTTCTTTGAAGAAAAGCATGACGGAAAATCTCTTATTTTCTGGGAAGCGTATCATCAAAACAAATTATGGTTAAAAGCTGTCATCGATTATCAAAACTGGCAGATCTTAGAAGCCAATATTACTTCAAGTGCAGAGTTTATTCTTAAAACTCTTAAAAATGTTCAGAGTCTTTCTGAAATTAAATTTAAAAGCACTTATTCCTATCATTTAAAAACAAATCTTCAGTTTCCGGCTGATTACGGTCTGGGAAGCAGTTCGACTTTAATGAATAATCTTGCGGAATGGTCAAGTATTGACCCTTTTCATCTTAATTCCATAAGTTTAGGTGGAAGCGGATATGATATCGCCGTAGCAAAGGCAAAGTCAGCGGTACTTTATCAAAACAAACCTGAAATACATTTTGAAAAGGTTGATTTTAATCCTAAATTTAAGAATGAACTGATTTTCATTCACTTAAATCAGAAGCAGGACAGCCGAGAAGGAATTACTCTTTATAAGTCGAAAATAAAGTCTCAAAAATTAGTCGATGAGTTTTCTGATCTCACAAGAAATATTTTATTGTGTGATGAATTAGATAATTTT
>Ga0065714_10065142_pt1 | contig 12581 bp, 8 predicted proteins | sample MisRhiReplicate2_FD_59101 | JGI IMG/M metagenome (GOLD analysis project Ga0065714, IMG submission 59101) | Miscanthus rhizosphere microbial communities from Kellogg Biological Station, MSU, sample Rhizosphere Soil Replicate 2: eDNA_1 v2... | ecosystem: Host-associated > Plants > Roots >... | reverse complement strand
TGTCCTGGGTCGTGCGCCTCGCGCCGAACAGGAAAAACTCGATGCCAGCATCGACTTTGCCCTCGGCGTGCTGCCGGATATCCTCGCCGGTGAATGGAACCGCGCGATGAAAAACCTGCACAGCCAGAAGGCCTGACACTTATCCGAGGGGAAACACCATGGGATTCAATTGCGGCATCGTCGGCCTGCCTAACGTCGGCAAGTCCACCCTGTTCAACGCCCTGACCAAATCCGGTATCGCGGCTGAGAACTTCCCCTTCTGCACCATCGAGCCGAACACCGGCATCGTTCCGATGCCCGATCCACGCCTGGAAGCCCTGGCGGCCATCGTGATCCCGGAGCGCGTGCTGCCGACCACCATGGAGTTCGTGGACATCGCCGGCCTGGTGGCTGGGGCCTCGAAAGGTGAAGGCCTGGGCAACAAGTTCCTGGCCAACATCCGCGAAACCGATGCCATCGCCCACGTGGTCCGCTGCTTCGAAGACGAGAACGTGATTCACGTCTCCAACAGCGTCGACCCGAAACGCGATATCGAAATCATCGACCTGGAACTGATCTTCGCCGACCTCGACAGCTGCGAGAAGCAACTGCAGAAAGTCGCTCGCAATGCCAAGGGTGGCGACAAAGACGCCGTCGCCCAGAAAGCCCTGCTCGAGCAGTTGATCGCCCACTTCACCTTGGGCAAGCCGGCACGCAGCCTGATCAAGAACATGGGTGCCGATGAGAAGCAGATCGTTCGTGGCTTCCACCTGCTGACCACCAAGCCGGTCATGTACATTGCCAACGTTGCCGAAGACGGCTTCGAGAACAACCCGCTGCTGGACGTGGTAAAAGCTATCGCCGAAGAAGAAGGCGCGATCGTGGTACCGGTCTGCAACAAGATCGAAGCGGAAATCGCCGAGCTTGAAGACGGCGAAGAGAAAGACATGTTCCTGGAGGCCCTGGGCCTGGAAGAGCCTGGCCTGAATCGCGTGATCCGCGCGGGTTATGAAATGCTCAACCTGCAGACGTACTTCACCGCTGGCGTAAAAGAAGTCCGCGCCTGGACCGTTCGCGTCGGGGCTACCGCGCCACAAGCCGCGGCCGTGATCCATACCGACTTCGAAAAAGGCTTCATCCGCGCCGAAGTCATCGCCTATGACGATTTCATCCAGTACAAGGGTGAAGCCGGTGCCAAGGAAGCCGGTAAATGGCGTCTGGAAGGCAAGGAATACATCGTCAAGGACGGTGATGTGATGCACTTCCGCTTTAACGTCTAAGTTGTCGCTGGTGTTGCGGGTGATGGTGTGTATATCCGTTATTTAGGTAACGGCTGCTTAGGATTCCGCCCTGACGGCGGTTCACTTTTGAGAAGCCCGGAAGCCGGCCCAGTCAAAAGTGACCCGCTGTAAGAGCGGAACCGCCAGTAGTCCTTACCGCAGAAACGGATATACACACCACCCCAAACCGTTTCTATCGCACTCAAGAGATCAACAGCAACCCAAAAAATCATCGGCCCTTCGAAATCACACCACCCATATACTGATTCAAATCGCGAAAATCCTTAACACTCCAAGGATACGGCGATAGCTTCACACCATTCTCTCGCAAGGTCCTCGGAATCAAATCCCCATTGGGTCGCAGTATTATCGACGACACAATCACACCCGGATAATCACCGAGTCGTTTCTTGAAAGCGGCAGTTGTAAGGTCAGGCGTAGGAGGATTGCTTTTATGAGCCAACGGCCCTGTCCCCTTGATATCTGCGCCGTGACACATGGCACATCTCTGTAAATAGAGATTTTTCCCATTGGCACTATCCGCAAAGGATAGTGATGTTTGAATGAGCGATAAAAACCCTAGCGAAGCGATGACTAATATTTTCATTATGCTTTCGGCACATGCCAATTTTTATGGGCGCAACGCCCTGCGGGAACAAACTCATTCCCACAGGTTTTAGATGCCGGGATTGTTGTCTGTTCGCACAATCTGACTAGAACAGGTAGCCCATGTAGATCGCCGCCCCACCACCAGCCTGCAAGCCAGCGTTCATCCCGGCCATGACCACCGCGCCCTTGGCCGAACGCGCCAGTTGCCGGTTGACTGTGGTCGAAGCAATGAGCGAGGTTGCCGGGTTGGAACTCAGGACCACCGACAACGCCAGCAACTTGGGATCGAGCCCGAACAGCAGCGCTGTGGCCGAACCGCCGATCCCCAGGCCCACGCCCACTTCGGTATACATGCAAGGGCCGGTGATGTCGTCACTGGTCAGGTCGCGATCGACCAGGGCGTCACTGACAAACACTCTGCCAACGCTGTAAAAAGACTCCGCCGCACCCGCAGCCGACACACCCTTGCCCTTGATCTGAATATTGATCTTGCCAAAGCGCGGCAATCGCGCGCCAACACCGACACCTACGCCGACGCCGCCATAGCGGTAACTGACGTCCTCGCCCTGGGGCGAACGCAGGATAATCGAACCGCCACTGCCAGCCACCATGACCACGGTCAGGCCACCACCGCTAGCGGTCTGGTACTGCCAGCGACTCTCATTAACCGGGAGTGGGATGTTATAGCTCATACGTTCAAAGTCCTTTAAGTGAATGAACCGCACCGCGACCGCGCTGGTCGGATGGTTTTCAGCAACCCGACCAGGGTGAAGAACAGCCCCATGGCACCCAACATCACTGGTGTCCCCCACAGTGCACCTCGATCCACGACAAGGGGGTTGGCGGCCGGCTGCTCGGGCAAATAATAAACTCGCACCGGCTGCCCCGGCTCATAGCCGAAGATGAAGCCACCCTGGGGGTAGGAAATTTTTTCACCTTTGCCAGTGGTGAACGCGATTTCGGGGTGAGAACCACCGGCGTTCAGCCGACTAACGATGCCATCGGCGGTCTGTGCCCGGGCGAGGAAGTCGCGACGGTCGAGGGTGAGATTGACGGCAATGCCCAGCAAGCCAATGCCGATCAGCGCAAAAAGCAGGCCCAGCAGTATCGTCCCGATGCGTGACGGGGTGTCGTTAGCCATAGCTTGTCCCGGTATTCATCCATGAAAGAAGGCGGCGAGGATAACAAAAAGCCTGCTATGCCGTAATGCTGTTCATTCGAGGTTTGTGACCGCCGTGGCAAGGGAACTTGCTCCCTCGCCACGGACGCCCATTAGCCTCTTTTGACTTTGAAGCGTCCCAACACCCGCTGCATCAGCGAGGCTCGCTCTGAAAGGTCCTTGGCCGCCACTGCGCACTCTTGCGAGTTCGACTGGTTTTTCTGCGTCACTTCGTCGATCTGCTCAAGCCCGATACTGGCCTGCTGCAAACCTGAAGCCTGCTCGCTGGAGGCCTGATAGATCAGCGAAACCAGGCTCGACACCGCGCCGGTTCCGCTGACGATGTTCTTCAGCGATTCGGCGGTCCGGCCGGCGATGATCATGCCGCGTTGAGTCTTGCTCGAGGAATCGGCGATCAGCGCGGCGGTCTGCTGGGCGGCCTCGGCACTGCGGGCGGCCAGGCTGCGTACTTCATCGGCCACCACGGCAAAACCGCGCCCAAGCTCACCGGCCCGGGCAGCTTCGATCGCCGCGTTCAGGGCCAGCAGGTTGGTTTGTGCGGCAATGTTGTCGATGGTGGTGATGATCGCAGTGATGTCCTTGCCCGAGTTGTCGATTTCGGCCATGGCGGCAATCAGTTCGCTCATCAATTTGTCGCTTTCCCCGGCATCGGCCCGCGAGGCCTGGGATTGCTCATCGGCTTTCTTGGCGTTGGCGGCGTTGTCCCGGGTCTGGGCGGCCATCTGCGTCATCACCGCGCTGATTTCGGTGATGGACGAGGCGGAATTGGAGGCCCCGTCGGAGAGTGACTGACTCAAGTCGGTAACCTGCGCCGAGCTGCCGGTGATCTGGGTGGCGCTGATCTGAACCTCGGAAATCAGCTGGTTCAGGTTGCTGACCATCTTCTCCAATGACTTGCCAAGGGTGTCATGGGGCGAAGACAAGCGGACCTCCAGGTCCAGGTCACCTTCGGAAATACGCTCGGCCACCCGCACCTGCCGTTGCAGGCTTTCAGACATGTCGTTGAGGGCCGCAGACAACTGCCCGACTTCGTCTTCGGATTTCTGCACCAGGCGACGAGAGAAATCTCCCAGGCTGATGGTGGCGGCCAAGGCGGCGGCTTCGCGAATCGGCCCAACGATTTTTGCCGCGGCATACCACAGGGCAGCCAGGGCCAACAACGAAATGACCAACCCTACCGACACTTGCCAGATGCTGTTGTTGAGGCTGCGTGCCTGCAGCTCCTGCTCCAGGGCGATGGCCTGGCTCATGACCACAGCCTTGGGCAGGCGAATCAACACCGCCCAGGGCTTGCCCGTGCGACCGAGCGCAATGGGCATCAGCACTTCAATGTTCTGTGTTTGCGCATTGAGCAGGCCATCACCCCGACCGGCCTGGATATCGCGGAGCACTTTTTCCCAGGAGTCAGGCAACAAGGCCTTGATCGGCTGGCCAATCAGGTCGGTCCGCTGGCTGTCCGCGACCACCAAGCCCTGGTTACTCAGGATCGAAACCGTGCCTTTGCCGCCGTAGAGATCAGCAGACATCTGCTCGCTGAGTTTCTGGATAAACGCGATATCGAAGTCAGCCCCGACCACACCGTAGAACTTGCCGTTGGACACGATGGGCACCGACAAGGTGGTCAGCCAGACGTTTTTCCCCTGGACCACATAAGGAATGGGGTCGAGCACGCTTTCCTTCAGGGTGTCGCGCGGGCCGCTGTACCAACCGCCCTTGGGCACACCGTTGGGATGACGGTCCGGGGAGTCATACTCGACCAATGGTTGCACCGCGACATGGCCGTCGGCGCTGCGCGTCCAGTAAGGCGTGAAGCGTCCGGTCAGCGGGTTATTGCCATCCTCTGCATTGCGGAACGCCGGATCCTGCCCGTCCAACGCATTCGGTTCCCAGCAGGAATAGGTGCCGTTGAAGTCCGGGTTATCCTTGAGGACGCTGAGCAGTACGCTGTTGATCTGTTCACGCCCCAATGCCAGGGGGCTTTGCGAGGCCTTGCTGGCGGCAAAGGCATTGGCCATGGTGCGGGCCGCATCCAGCGCATTCTGCAACTTGGCCTGGATGGCGTTGGCCCGGGATTCGGCCAGGTTCTGAATTTCCCGGATGGTTGATTTCTCAACCAGTGCGCTGACCTCGGTCGAGACATATTGCTCATTGGCCCGGGCGCTGAAGAGCCCGTAGACAATCAGGCTGATGGATGAAACAAACAGGCATACGCCTGCCGTGACACAAATGCGTGCCTGCAATGACTTGAACTTCATATCATTCCCCGCCTGATTCTATTTATGGCCAACGTCAAAAGACGGCAGCATCTAACGTGTGCACGACACGGCATGACAATCGATCACGGCTGCTACGCCGCCCCCCAAGACAAACACCTTGGAAGAACTTGGCGATACAGCTCTTTATAAGAATTTCAATATGGCAGGTGGGGGGCACAACCCCTGTCCGCCCGCAGCGCAGAAGAGGTCATCAAACCAAGAACCGAAGGCCTTATGTCCGGGACAATAAGGGCGATAGGTGGAAAGAATGTGAAAGCCTGCTTTTCCAGTCACCACAGGGGTCACCCTTGAATAATGCTGCAGATTCCCTTCTAACCATTAACCACAACAGCAAATTAACACGACCAACCCTTATACAAATACCCACTTAAGGCTTATACAAACCAGTACTTTGGTCGCAACAGCAACGTACTTATCAAGTACAAGATTCAAGTTGAGACTCTCTCGTTGCACGGCACTGGCCGCCACCCCGCAATGGCGACCTCGGGCAAGATATGAGCACCAGGCTACACTCCATGCGCGTCCTGCAAGGCACAACGCTCAAGCGCCTTCTTCCGCATGGATAGGGAGATTCTCATGCACAGTCTCGCAGACTACGGATATACGAAGAGACCAGCCCCCGCCCCCGCCATTCGTGCAGTGCTGCCAGCCACTGGCGACATTGAACGGCACCCTCCTGGCTGAGTATTCCCTCGGCTACCTCAAGTCCGGGAGCGGTTGATTCGCTCCGGGACCTGTTCGCGACCCAACACTTGAAAAGACTTCCCGATCAATTGCATCGGCGTAGCAGGCACAGGCGCGCCGGATTCGTGGGAGCGCAACCGTGCCCATGCACTGCGCGCGCTCTCACGTCCGAAAACAACCGCAAGGCGTCCACCCAATGTCGTGAAAAGGAGATCAACATGAACAACCTGAGCGATATAGCGCTGGCAACATCCACCAACCCCAGCACCTTCCTCACGGTCCCGCTCGGCGATCCGGTCCAGGCTGACAACGGCAACATTCCACCCAACACGCGGATGCTGCCCGGCCAGTGGGCGGCAGCGGACGGTAACGGCTATGTGTTGCTGCTGCAGCCTGACGGCAACCTGGTGCTGTACCAGGTCGTCACAGGTCCCGTGGCGGCCAACAGCTCGTTCACCGGTAGCGCGATCTGGGCCACTGGCACCAACAACGGTGCCTACTTCGATGTCCAGACCGATGGCAACCTGGTCCTGGGTACCAGCGACGGCAACGTGGCATGGTCGCCCTACACCAACGGCATCGACCCTCAGGAACTGCTCGTCCAGACCGACGGCAACCTCGTGCTGTACAACACCCTCAACCAAGCCTGCTGGGCCTCGAGCAGCAATCACTATCAGGTTTGGCCGCCGACTCGCTGGGTCAATGTGCAAAGCCACCTCGTCGCGCCCGAGAAAGGCGTGCCCTTTGTACTCACCGCCAGTTCCGACGGCGTGACGTTGAGCCCCTTCGTGGCCGGTTCGCCCAACCAGATCTGGCAAGTCACCGCCGATGGACGGCTGCTCAGTGGCCTGCTCGACGGGTTGGTGTTGGGTCAGGATGCCGGCAGCAGTACGCCAATCAACACCACACAGAGTGTACCCGTCCCGGTCGAGCAGACCTGGCTCTGGGGAACGGGGCTCGGCCCCACGGCCATCCAGAACAGCGCTTCGAATCAGTATCTGAGTGTCGATATCACGGGGGGCTCGGTACAGATGCAAGACACCGACACCTCGAGCCAATGGTACTTCATGCCGACCACGCCCCTGGACAGCATCATGGCCTTGCCGGCGTCCGACCCGGCCTTCCCGGCCTTTACGCCTGACCAACAGGCTGTCTATGACTGGATAAACAACAAACTGGCGGCCATGAACAATCAGCGCCATTTGATCCTGCGCGAGCAGTACACCAACGGCGCCAGCACTCTGGACAATTACCGGCAAGACATGCTTGGCCTGGACTACAGCGCGTTCCCACCGCAAGTCTGGCAACCCGTAGTGGAGCAGTTGAAGTTGGAGCTCAGCGCAGCGAGCGCCGTCAACAGCCTGTTCGCCTGCTACACCAGTTTCCACACCCTGTTATTCGTGGACCAAGGAGCGCTGCTCTCCGAACTGGGCCTGGATGCCGGCTTCGAGGACGGTGACTCGACCAATATCGGCGGCATCATCCTGGCGGTGCTCTCGGGCGTCATCTACACCGTGCTCTCGGCTGAAACGATGGAAGGCGACATCAATTATTTCGCCGTCGCGGCCAACGTTCTCCAGAGCGGCATCAATGTGGCGGTCGCGGCCCAGAGCTCGAATGTTTCTCCCAGCCTGTTCCAGGTGGCCTATGCCGACCTGTGGGGACAATTGAGCACTACCTTCGAAGGGTTGCTGGATACGTTCGACACCATGGAAACCGCCATCCTGACAGACTGGGCCAAGCTGAAAATCACCTATACGCTGATCGCCTCGACAGCGCCCGACGGATTGTTCTGGAACTCCGGTGAAACTGGAAATATGGTGAAAGCCGCCAAGCAGGGTTACGTGCTGTCGGTGATGCAGATGCTGCTGCCGGCCAAATACCAGATCTACCAATACCTGGACGTCAATAACAACCCCATCGACGGTGTGCCCGCCTATGCGCAGTACATCACACCCGCGATCGACGGGACCTACTTCAAATACTGGATCGCCGATTCGACGGACTGGTCAATCTATCCGGAAGAAATCGCGCTCACCCAGGTCTGGGACAATGGCGGCTCGAAGGACGACTTCTTTAACAGCAGGAACGGTTGGGCGTTCGCCTTGACACGGCCCTACACCTACAGCGGCAACGCCGCCAATTACCTGGTAATCGCGCTTACCAACCTGAGCCCGAACACGCTGGTGGCCACGGTGTTCAATCCGTCCCCCACCTCCGCCGGGCCGTCCCCACAAACCCTGTATCCCTACGAGACGGTATTGATCGAGGCCGAAGCTGCATATCCTGGTGGCGTAGCGATCACTCTCTCGATCTTCGACCCTTCCCGTGGCAACTACTTCGACGAGCCAATCGCCTCGTTCGATGCCTTTCAGGATTACTCTGGGTTCGCGGCCGGTAATGTGCGCACCGCCAACGCCACGACGGCGGGCGATTACCAACTGTCGACACCGCTGTGCAACACGGGCGGGTACAAGCAATACCCCGGCGCTATCCAGGCCAGTATCTACCGTCCTTGAGGGGTGAATCGCAGGCATGAGGAGCGGGAGTTCCGCTCGAAGAAAAAGCCGTGTTGATCGGCGGGCTTGCTCCGAAGGCGTTGGGTCGGTTTGCATTGATACAGGATGTGCCGACGCCTTCGCGAGCAAGCTCGCTCCCACAGGTTTTTGTGTCGTGTGCAGATGGCCGAGAACACCCACCAACCCATGTGGGAGCGGGCTTGCTCGCGAAGGCGTCGGCTCAGCTACATGGATCTTCTCGCCTCAAGCCTTTCGAGTCCTCGGCAAGAAAATCGCCAACACCCCGAACAGCGGCAGGAACGAGCACAACCAGTACACATACTCGATGCCACGGATGTCCGCCAGGTGCCCCAGCAGCGCGGCGCCAATCCCGCCGAAACCGAACATCAGCCCGAAGAACACACCGGCGATCATCCCGACATTGCCCGGTACCAGTTCCTGGGCATACACCACGATGGCCGAGAACGCCGAGGCCAGGATGAAGCCGATGACCACGCTGAGGATGCTGGTCCACAACAGGTCGACATGAGGCAGGATCAGGGTGAACGGTGCCACGCCGAGGATCGAGAACCAGATCACCGCCTTGCGCCCGATCCTGTCGCCAATCGGTCCACCGAAGAAGGTCCCCGCCGCCACCGCCCCGAGAAACAGGAACAGGTGCAACTGCGAAGAGGCCACCGACAGGTCGAACTTCTCGATCAGATAGAACGTGAAGTAGCTGGTGAAACTGGCCATGTAGAAATACTTGGAAAACACCAGCAGCCCCAGCACCACCAGCGCACTCAAGACCCGTCCCTTGGATAGGCCATGCGTGGCCGCCTGGCCTTGCTTGAGTTTGAACAGGTTCAGGTGGTTGGCGTACCAACGGCTGATGCGGTACAGCACGAACAGCGCAAACAGGGCGAACAACCCGAACCAGGCCACATTGCCTTGCCCATAGGGAATGATGATCGCCGCCGCCAGCAGCGGGCCAAAGGCTGAGCCGGCGTTACCGCCCACCTGGAAGGTCGATTGCGCCAGCCCGTAGCGGCCGCCCGAGGCCAATCGCGCCACCCGCGACGCTTCCGGATGAAAGGTCGACGAGCCAATCCCGATCAACGCCGCCGCCAACAGGATCAAGGCAAAACTGCCGACCATGGACATCATCACGATGCCGATCAGCGTGCACACCGTCCCAGCCGGCAGCAGCCAGGGCTTGGGGTGCCGGTCAGTGTGATAGCCGACCCAAGGCTGCAACAAAGAGGCGGTCAACTGGAACGTCAGCGTGATCAAGCCAACCTGCGTGAACGTCAGGCCATAGCTATCCTTGAGCATTGGATAAATCGAGGGCAGCACGGCCTGGATCAAGTCATTGATCAGGTGCGCCAGCGCCACGGCACCGATGATCCGCATGACCAACGGGCTGCTTTGCGCAGTGGCGGCAACGGCTGGGGTCTCGGCCTGGGTATTGCTGATAGCCATGGGAGTTTCCATACGACAGAGGGTGCACACGGGCAGGTGCGTCAATGTGCCATTTTTCGGTGCAGCAAGGCTATCCCCTTAGCTAGCTATCGACCTCGAAAAATTGCCGAAATCCAAGGTGATAGCCCTACGCCATGGTCTGAATCTTGCCTTGTTAATGGCCTACAACGCGGCTCCTTACAAAGGGGACCGAGAATGGGAAGTTTCGCTACAGAGCTGGCCTACCGAGCCGATTTGGACAAACTTTCGAGGCCTTTTAAAAGGGCACCTGTTTCAGCACTTGTGTAGAAAACGCACAAAAATAGTGCAAGGGTGTTCAGGGGAGTATGGGCATGCAGGCTTTTCTATCACCGGGAATCAGGTTGTTGGGGCATTTCGGCTTCGCCCGCAAATTCCAATTGCTGTTCCTGCTTTTTATCCTGCCGCTCATGGGCAGCCTGTGGCTCATCGGCCAGGACTATCGCGACAAACTCAGCCTGATTTCCGGGGAACGCGCCGGGGTGCGCCAATTGCTGGCCCTGGATAACCTGGACAACCTGCTCACCGCCCAGCGCAACCGCGCCGCCCGCTGGCGCGCCACCGAAACCAATCGGCAGCCGACACCCGCGACGCTGGCCGCCATGGCGGCGTATGACGCAGTGCAACCGGCCCTTACCCAGGCCGCCAGTGACCTGGGCAACGCCCTGCAAACCGAAGGGGCCGAGGCCGATACCCTCGCCCGCTATCAAGCCCTGCAAACCAGCCTCAACGGCCTGGATTCGAAGAGCCTGGGCAGCGTGGGCTGGTGGCCGGATGGCTACGACCGCTTCACCGCTGCCCTCAGCGCCCTGCAAGCCTTGCGCGAGCAGATGGTCATGGACAACCGCCTGACCCTCGCCTCCTGGCTGGAAACGTATTTGCTGACGCAGATTTCCACTCAGCAGACGCCGGACCTGATCGAACGGGTCGGTCGCCTGGCCAGCGTTGGACAAGCTTCCGTGGTATCAGGCCAGTTCACGTTGCAGAGTCGCCTGCAACTGCGGGACCTGCGCAGCCGTATCGGCGACGCCCGGGACCAGTTGGTCAAGACCGGAGCGCTGCTGGAAACCCGCCTGCCCAGCGATCTGCAAACCTGGGCCGGACAATACCAGGGCAGCCTCAAGCACTTGGATGCCGGCCTGAAAGTGTTGGATGACGGCGTGTTCGGCGGTTCCATCAATCTCAAGCCCGAAGACTTCGAGAAACACATGGACGCCCTCCTCGTCGACCTGGCGACCCTGCGGCAACAGTCACTGGTGGCACTGGATACGCGGCTGGACCACTACCACGGTTCGGCGATTCGCCAGTTCACCCTGGTAGCAACGGTACTGGGCTGCCTGCTGCTGGCGGCGCTGTATCTTTTTGTTTGCCTGCAAGCGTCGATCCGGCGCAGCGCCAGCGGCATCACCCTGCTGGCCGAAGCCCTGCGCGACGGAAATCTCAGCTTGCAAGTGCCAGTGCAAGGACGCGATGAACTGGCGGCCATCAGCACCGCCCTCAACGTCGCCGTGGTGCAGCTGCGCAACAGCCTGCTGGGGGTGGACCACGAAACGTTGCAGTTGAGCAACGCCGTACGCACCCTCAATACCCACTCCAGCGGCGCCCTGGGCGAAGTCGAAGCCCAGCAGATGCAGATCAGCCAGATCGCTGCCGCCGCAACACAACTGGCCGCCACCTCCCAGGGCGTGGCGAAGAGTTGTGAACAGGCCTCCGATAGCGCCCAGCAGACCCGCCGCATCGCCACCGACAGCAGCCGCGACAGCCAACGCACCACGGCCAGCATCCAGCAGCTCAACCAGCGCCTCAACGAAACCGCCGCCGCATTGGGGCGGGTCAGCGAACAGGGGCAACAGATCCAACTGGTGGTCGATACCATTCGTGGCGTGGCCGAGCAGACCAATCTTTTGGCCCTCAATGCCGCCATCGAAGCCGCTCGCGCCGGGGAACAGGGCCGTGGTTTCGCGGTGGTGGCCGACGAGGTGCGCAGCCTGTCGCAACGCACCCAATCCTCCACGCAACAGATTGCCGCCACCGTCGACAGCCTGCGCGCCACGGTCAACGAAGCCGTCAGCCTGATGGAAGCCGCCTGCGGCCAGGCCCAGACCGACGCCCAAGCAGTCACCGGCCTTGGCGAACGGCTGGGAGAAATAGCCAGCGCGGTGCAAAGCGTCACCGACACCCTGGCGCAAATCGCCACCGCCGTGGATGAGCAAGCCAGCACCGCCGACGAGGTCAGCGGCAATATCCAGCAGGTCGACCAGGCAGCGATGCGTTTGCTTGAAGGCGCAAGGGCCGTGAACCTGGCGGCGGATACCCTGAGCCAGGGAAGCCGGGCCCTGAGTGCCAACACAGGGAGATTTCAGCTCGGTTGATAGCGATTTGCAGCGAGGATTGTTAAGCGGTTGAAAGCGCAGAGAAATATTTCAGATTTACGCTTGACACATCTTCGTTACCGGCGAATAATGCGCGCCACTTGGCTACATAGCTCAGTTGGTTAGAGCATAGCATTCATAATGCTGGGGTCCGGGGTTCAAGTCCCTGTGTAGCCACCAAGTACCGATCCATAGATGTCTAT
>Ga0065714_10003189_pt1 | contig 12583 bp, 9 predicted proteins | sample MisRhiReplicate2_FD_59101 | JGI IMG/M metagenome (GOLD analysis project Ga0065714, IMG submission 59101) | Miscanthus rhizosphere microbial communities from Kellogg Biological Station, MSU, sample Rhizosphere Soil Replicate 2: eDNA_1 v2... | ecosystem: Host-associated > Plants > Roots >... | reverse complement strand
CACAAATTTTGTTTTAATAATTTTAACTAAATAGTTTGACAAAACTAACTATTTTTGTAATGTGCAACAATAAAAAACACCACAGATATGAAAACTTCTACTACTCTCCGCCAAAACTCAAGTCATTTCTACTTAATTGGATTGCTGAGTTTACTAGTTGCTTCGTGTGGTTCTTATCAAAATACATCCTATCAGGACAATGATGGCGTTTATGGTGGTTCGACAAGAACATACGCACAATCAACAACTAATTCTGCAAACAGTCAATATAAAGATTATTTTAAATCACTTCAAGACACTGACGACCAGCCTACAGAAATATTTACTGATGTAGACAGCTATGGTAATTATGCAGAAAACGACAGTACACAAGTCGCAGCAAAAGCTTATCCTGCCTGGGGAAGCGCTAATTCAGATGTTTCTGTAACCGTTTATTCTGACCCAATGTGGTCATTTGGAATCGGATTTGGATGGGGATACCCATATTACGGATATGGCTATGGCTACGGATGGGGCTATCCTTATTATGGATGGGGCTATCCCGGATATTATCCAGGTTGGGGTTACCCGGGTTACTATCCAGGTTACGGTTATGGATATAATAACTACTCGTACAACTATGGAAGAAGAGGATCTGCCGCTTACTACGGATCTCGAGGATACTCTACAAGAAGCTCATACAATAGTACTGGCAGAAATTATTCAGGACGAGGAAACTACACTACAAATAGAAATAGCTACACTAACAGAAGTACAAATTATTCTGACCTCAGAAGAAGTTCTAACGTAAATGGAAGAAGTTATTCTAGTCCAACTTTTACAAACAGAAGAGGTACTGCACAAGGTCAGAATAACAGTTACAATTATAATAGATCTGGCACAACTACAAACAGAAGCTATAACAACGCTAACAGTAATTCATCAAGAACGTACTCTCCTAGCCCATCACGCTCAATGAACAGCGGTGGCGGAAGCATGAGATCATCTGGAGGTGGTGGATCGTACGGCGGTGGCGGAGGAGGAAGATCCGGCGGCGGTGGCGGTGGCGGAGGAAGAAGATAATCCTTCTCTCCCTACTCAGTTAACTTACATTAAAACTTAATCACATGAAAAAAATACTTTTCCTTTTTATTACAGGACTAACTTTTAGCGTCTCACATTCTCAGGAAGTATCAGATGCTGTTCGTTATGCACAAGACAATTTAACCGGAACCGCAAGATTCAGAGCTATGGGTGGCGCCTTTGGAGCTGTTGGAGGAGATTTATCAGCCTTAACCATAAACCCTGCAGGTTCTGCAATATTCAATAACAATCAGTTTGGAGTAACTTTTAGCAATCAAAACATTAAAAACAACTCCAATTATTTTGGCACCCAAACTAGTGATAAAGAAAATTCTTTCATTTTAAATCAGGCAGGAGGTGTTTTTGTTTTCAATGACAGAAATCCAAATAACAATTGGAGAAAAATTGCTATTGGCGCAACTTATGAAAACACCAACAACTTTAATAATGAAGTTTTTTCAGCAGGTACAAATCCAAGAAATTCTATTGACCAGTATTTTTTAACTTTTGCAAATGGAATTCCTTTAGGAGACATAAAGGGTATAGATTACAGAGATATGTTTTATGATGAACAGCAAGCTTATTTTGGATATAACGGATATGTAATAAATCCTGTAACCAATACTGATGGCAATACCCAATACACATCAAACGTACCTGCCGGAGGTAATTATTATCAGGAAAATGAAATTTACACCAGAGGATACAATAGCAAAGTAAGCTTTAATATTGCAACATCATATAAAGACAGAATTTATTTTGGAGCTAATCTTAATGTTCATGTAACAGATTACAGAAGATCAAGTAGTTTTTACGAAGACAATAATAATCCTCTACAAGCAACCCCTACTATATCTAGTCTGCGCTTTAATAACGAATTATATACTTACGGAAATGGTTTCTCTTTCCAACTTGGTGCCATTGCCAAAGTTACAGAATCATTTAGACTTGGTCTGGCATATGAATCAAACACCTGGTATGACTTATATGATGAAGTTTCTCAGAATTTATCAACAGAGAGACAAGCTACCGGAGGCGAGGCCTTATTTGAAACCGTAAACCCAAACATCATAAATGTATACGAACGCTACACTTTACAAACTCCTGCAAAATGGACTTTTAGTGGTGCTTTTATAATCGGAAAATCAGGTTTAATTAGTGTTGATTATGCGATTAAGGATTATTCAAACACAAAATACAAACCAACAAGCGATCCTGGTTTTAGAGGAGTAAATGAAGACATTAGCAATCAATTAACAACTAATGGTGAACTAAGAATTGGTGGTGAATACAAAATAAACCGATTAAGCCTTAGAGGCGGTTACCGTTTTGAAGGAAGTCCTTATAAAAACGGATCAACAATTGGAGATTTAAACAGCTACTCAGGAGGTTTAGGCTATAGCTTTGGAGCGACTAAATTAGATTTGGCTTATTCTTATCTGGAAAGAAAATCAAATCAGGGATTTTTTGCTACCGGATTTACGGATGGCGCCAACATTTCATCGAAACTTAATAATGTTTCTTTGACTTTATTATTTGAATTGTAATTAAATTAAAATAGATTAATTTGAAATTTCCGTCAGGCCTGGCTTGGCGGATTTTTTTATCCCTGATAATCGTAGAACTTCGTAAGATACCTTTTTTAAACCTCCAGGATTCCCTTTTACAAAGAGGAATGAGTAAAAGATATAGCGAATCCCTAAATTTCGGGCGATTAGCTTCACAAAAAACATCTAAAAGAAACCGAAACAAGCGGTGTTTGAATAAAAAAGTGTAATTTTGCACTCCAATTTATAAAAGTATGAGAACCAAGTCTTTAAAAAAGAACAAAATTAACGTAATCACTCTTGGGTGTTCGAAAAATGTGTATGACAGTGAAGTGCTTATGGGTCAGCTTCGTGCAAACGGTAAAGAAGTTGAACATGAAGCTCCGGCAGAAAGAGAAGGAAACATTATTGTAATCAACACCTGTGGTTTTATTGATAACGCAAAAGCAGAATCAGTAAACATGATTTTGGAATATGCAGATAAAAAAGACAAAGGCTTAGTAGATAAGGTGTTTGTAACCGGATGTTTGTCTGAACGTTACAGACCCGATTTAGAAAAAGAAATTCCGAATGTAGATCAATATTTTGGTACAACAGAATTACCTCAACTATTGAAAGCTTTAGGAGCTGATTATAAACATGAATTACTCGGAGAACGTTTAACTACTACTCCAAAAAACTACGCTTACTTGAAAATCGCCGAAGGTTGTGACAGACCTTGCAGTTTTTGCGCAATTCCGTTAATGCGTGGAAAACACGTTTCTCAATCAATTGAAAAACTGGTTAAAGAAACGGAAGGCCTGGCTAAAAATGGCGTAAAAGAATTAATCTTAATTGCTCAGGACTTGACCTATTATGGTCTTGACATTTATAAAAAGAGAAATCTTGCTGAACTTTTAGAAGCATTGGTAAAAGTGGAAGGAATTGAATGGATTCGTTTACACTATGCCTTCCCTACAGGTTTCCCAATGGATGTTCTGGAGGTTATGAAACGTGAACCTAAGATTTGTAATTATATTGATATTCCGTTGCAACATATTTCAGATTCAATCTTAAAATCGATGCGTCGTGGTACAACTCAGGCCAAAACGACTCAATTATTAAAAGATTTCCGTGCTGCTGTTCCGGGAATGGCTATCAGAACTACTCTGATCGTTGGTTACCCTGGTGAGACTCAGGAAGATTTTGAAATTTTGAAAGATTTTGTTCAGGAAATGAAATTTGACAGAATGGGATGTTTTGCTTATTCCCACGAAGAGAACACACACGCATATTTATTGGAAGACGATGTTCCGGATGACGTAAAACAAGCGAGAGCTAACGAAATTATGGAATTGCAATCGCAAATTTCATGGGATTTAAATCAGGAAAAAGTTGGACAAATTTACAAATGCATCATTGACAGAAAAGAAGGTGCCCATTTTGTAGGCAGAACCGAGTTTGACAGTCCTGATGTAGACAATGAAGTTTTGATTGACGCCTCTAAACATTATGTAAAAACTGGAGAATTTGTTAATATACGCATAATAGAAGCAACAGAATTTGATTTATACGGAGAACCTGCTTAAATTTACGGTAAACTATTATCAATTTTAGATAAAATACTTTTATGAAACCTACACACATACTTTTTATTTTAGTTTTTACTTTATTCTGTTTCAATTCTGTTTCGGCACAATATGGAAATGGATATAATAATGGTTATGGTGGCGGCGGTTATGGCAACAGAGGTGGCGGAATGGGAATGGATAGAAGTATGATGTCTGGTCCGCAAAGCTCTCCTAGTAAGCCCAAAGAAATTCCGGCCGAAGAAACTGCTGCAAAAATTGTCGAGCAAATGAAACCAGAGGTAAAACTCGATGATTTGCAAGCTATTGCAATTACAAATGTTATTGCTGACAGCATGAGAGAGCAAGGAGTCCTTTTGAAAAACGAAAATAGCAGTCAGGATCAAAAAATTGAACAAATGACTGCGTTAAGAGAAAGTACCACTAAGAAAATAACGGCTTTTCTGAACCCTGATCAAATCGAAAAATACACCAATTTCATGGCCAATTTCAAAGAGATTAAGAAAACGAAAAACAAAAAGAAAAAAGATTCAGATACAAAAGAAGTAAAAGAAATAAAAGAGGAAACAGAAGCAACAAAAGTTCACGAATAATTGTTTTAACTTAATCCTAACATGTAACTAACCATGGCAAAAAAGCATTTTTACTATTTGATATTAGCAATTATAATAACTTCGTGCTCCACGAATCCTTATAAATCAACTGAAAAAGTCTACGATCAGCAGCTTAAAACTTTAGAAAATCAAATTACAAGCAAAGAAGTAAAAACAATTCCTGCTGTTAGCCCTGTAGTTATTGATACTTCGTATGCTTCGCAATTAGGAATTGTAAAAGATACTTTATCAAAAACAGGCTCAACAGCCCTATTGAATGGTATAAACACAGAATGGATTGGTACGGTTAATTTTAACTTAAGAAAGCCAAGCTTTATCATTCTGCACCATACTGCGCAGGATTCTGTACAACAAACCATAAGCACTTTTACCAAAACCAAAACACAGGTAAGCGCTCACTACATAATTTCTGAAAACGGAAAAGTGGTACAGATGCTGAACGATTATTTAAGAGCCTGGCACGCAGGTGCCTCTACCTGGGGGAAAAACACCGATTTAAACTCATGCTCGATTGGTATAGAGATTGACAACAATGGCTTTAAACCTTTTACAGAAGCGCAAATAAGCAGTCTTGTAGCCCTTTTAACAAAATTGAAAAAAGACTATAATATTCCTACTCAAAATATTCTGGGACACTCTGATATTGCTCCGGGAAGGAAACAAGACCCTAGCGCCCTATTCCCTTGGAAAACTTTGGCAGAAAAAGGATTTGGAATCTGGCCGGATGAAATCTTAGAAGAAGCCCCTTTTGATTTCAAAATCGAACCTGCTTTGCGCATTATTGGTTACAACACCAAAAATCTTTCAGCTGCAATTCAGGCTTTCAAATTACACTATATTCAAACAGATGCCACAGCTGTTTTAGATCGAAAAACAATCGATACCATTTATTCGATTTATAAAAAACAAATTCAATAAAAAGATAATTTATAAAAATACAAAACGCGTTTCTACTATCTAGAAACGCGTTTTTTTTTGTTCTGGACTATAGAAGTTTGCCACAACCCGAGCGATAGCGAACAGGCGAAGCAATTACACGAATTTACACGAATAAAAATGGAGCAGTTTAACCACAGATAACAGCATTAAAAGAATTTATTTACTTTCCCCCTGTTTTGGTCTGCTTAACCGCAATGTTCACAAAGGATTTACGCAAGGCCCGCAAAGGCTTATTACATACAGCTTTGCGAACTTCATAATGATCCTGCCAACGCAGCAGAAAAAAAACACTTTGCGTGCTTTGCGCTAATTTTTTTTGCTGTTCTATAGGTTTATATTGATCCGGGAAAATCTTTTACTCCCGTAATCTGTGGCAAAAAGTAAAATAAAAAAGCTGCCAAAACATTTACATGTTTTGACAGCTCCAAAAAAAAAAAAAAATATCAATCTTTATCTCTAGAAAGAGTATGTTGTAGCAATTAATCCGAAGAAAGATCCACCTGTTGGGTTTGCATCGCTATCTAAAAAGATGTCTTCTGATGCAGCATCGTATCTAAACTCAGGAATAATGGTTAGTTTTCCAACTTTATAATTTAAAGAAACTGTGTTCGCAAATACATTTGATCCTGTTAATGTTCCTAAACTTGGAGCAGCATCTTTAGCATCAAAATATTCAATTCTGTATGCTAATAATAAAGATGGATTAAAGGAATAATTAGCGTATCCAACTAATGAAAACCAGTCCCCATCTAATGTACTATCAAAATCATTTGCGGTTTTAGCATAAGTAGCATTAAATCCTAAAGCAAAAGAATCATTTATTGTTTTAGAGGCTACAAGGTCAAATTGTGTTTTGTTTTCATCAGATGCAGGATTCGAGCTTCCTGATGTAAAATTCAAATAAGCACTGCCTGTTTCTCCAACGTATCCTACTTGTCCGATGTATGTTTTTTGAGAAGAACCTGCGTCCATAGCCGATTTAAAATCAGTAGGATTAGTGATACCAAACATAGCTGTAAACTTACCTGAAGTATACTGTGCTTTTAGTCCGGTATTAAAGAATGGTCCGTATGAGAATGCATAGGACATACTGTAGTTTTTGTTTCCAACAGCATCTAGTACCTCGTAACCAATATGTGTACCGAAACTACCTGCCACAAATTTGAATTCATCTGTAACCTGATAGGTAAAGAATAATTGTTTTATTAAAAATTTTGCTGTAATATCTTTATCTGTTGTTTCATTATATGAAAATTCACCTGCTCTTTTTCCAAATCCTAAGTCAACAAATACAGAAGCTTTTCCGAAAGTATGTCCTGCGTTGATAGAAGCCATTCCTAATTCAAATGAATCCTGAGAGTTGGTAAAGCTCGTTAATCCGTTCATTTGTTTTGAAAAATCATATTTATAGTAAGCATCTGCAGATCCTCCCCATGTAGTTGCTGGTACAACTGGAGTTTCAGCATCTTCCTGAGCAAATGCAAATGAACTCGTCAACATTGCGGCTAAAATGTGTAATACTTTTTTCATGTCTTAATTGGTTTTTAGTTATTAATTGATTCTGGTTAGTTAATCTTTTATATATGTATGTAATACTATAAGTCTATTCTAAAACCTTTAATCTCCCTTTAAAACCTCTTCATTTTCATTAGCGAATTTATTAACTTTTGTATGAGTACAAGAATTGAAATGTATTTTTTTGATGTTTTACAAGAAGAATTATGGATTACAAAAATTAAATTAACAATAATCGTTATTTGACATTAATACTGAATTAATTTTGAAAAATCCCTAACGCAATTTTGATAAAAATCAGAAAATTTTTAGGGTAGTACTAGAAAAACAAGCAACAAATAACCGAAAAACACTTATAAAAAACACCAAAAAACAAAACACCCCGTTTAAAACAGGGGTCACTAATTATTTTTATAAAAAAATTAAATAAAAACACAAAATAACACAACCGGTTTAAAAAACACATAGTCGAATAAATAATTCCTACAAAAAACAAACTCCAAAATCACCTTTGACAAGCTCTAAACGCTCATAATATTTTTTAAATCAAAAACAAAAAGCTTTACAATAAAAACACAAAAGCCTGTTCAAAATATTGAACAGGCTTTTTTCCAAACAAATAAGTATTTTACTCTTGCGTATTGTATTTCCTTAAAAACTCACGAACCTTTATTCCGGATTCTTTTAAATCTTTTTCTTTCCACTTTCCTTCTGATTTTGCCGATTTTTTAAGAATAGAACAAGTTTCCTCTTTATCCGAAACTGACCAGGTTATCCAACTTAGCTTTCGGTTTTCCATCCAATCAATATATTCTTGCCAGGCTTTCATATCTAAAGGCCCGTCACCCGTAGCTTCCATTCCTGCGGACTCAGAAATAAATATTGGCAACCCTTTTTTTAGGGCCTCATCGGTTCTGTCTCTTAATTCTTTTCCATGTGTGGCAGCGTAAAAATGCATGGTATACATTATATTATTATAGCCTCTTATTGGATCAGCAGCAGGAAGGTTAACATCCTGATCCCAATGTGGAGAACCGACTAAAATAACATTATGAGGATCATTCTTTCTGATCACCTTTATTATTTCTTCTGAGTAAACCTTAATTTCCGGCCAACTTTCGTGATCCGGTTCATTGAAAATCTCATATATTATATTGGGATATCCAGCATATTTCTTAGACATTTCATTAAAAAATCCTGTTGCTTCTTTGAGATTTATATTGTGACTATGCCAATCGATAATCACATAAATATCTGATTTAATAGCGCCCTTTATAACCTCCGCAACTTTCTCTTTTGAGAATTCCGGCTCTTTTATATAGGACATTTTTCCAAGTTCGATTCCCATTGCAGCACGAACCACATTACAATTAAAATCCTTCTTAAGCCATCGAACCGCCTTCTCATTATAAAATCTCGGCCACATACTATGCCAGCCAAAACTCATTCCGCGTAATACAATTGGATTATTATTTTGGTCCGTTAATTGAGTTCCTTCTACATGAAGTCGCCCATGCTGTTTTACAAATTGTGCTTTTGAAGCACAAAATATAAACAGCATTGTAAGGATAAAAAAGTTAGCTTTTAATTTCATTTTAAATCACGTTTTACGGAATTAACTTTAATGTAATTACATCATGAGGAGCGATATCTGCCTGAAAATTCTTTTTTGTATTACCAATTTCCTTATTCTTCCAAAGGTCTCTTAATTTAAATGCCACTTTATTAAAATCGGCTTCATAACCAAAATCAACATCTTTAATTGTATTCTTTTTCCAATCGAAGTTAATTTTTTTAGCAGCATCACTTCTATTTAAAAATGTCACAGCCCAATTTCCGTCTGATAGGGGTTTGACCCAAACTTCTAATCCATCTTCGGCAAAATACTTAAACCCCTGAATACCTAATTTATCCTGATTCACCGCAATCAATTCCTTATTAGTCAAAATTGCTAATGTTTCTTTTGACATTTTTCTAAAATCATTTCCTGCTATTAAAGGAGAAGCCATCATGCACCACATGGCAAAATGCGATTTGTCTTCTGTATTGGTCATACCATCCCCTACTTCCATCATATCAAAATCATTCCAATGATCAGGACCTGAATATTTACGAATGTCTTTCCGCATCTCGATGATTTTCATAAATCCCCAGGAAGACCAATTCCCTACTTCATGTTTGTATTCGCAATCAAAACACGGATAAATATCTCCGGAAATTCTCCAAAGATTCCCTACTGGTTTTCCCCATTCCCAAGGTTGATTATCTCCCCATTCGCAAAGACTAAAAACAATTGGTTTACCGGCCGTTTTAAGCGCATTACTCATTGTAGTGTACGCTTCTTTGGCTGTGATTCCCTGCGTATTACACCAGTCGTATTTTAAGAAATCGATACCGAGTTTAGCATAAAAACGGGCATCCTGATATTCGTAACCTCGGGTTCCGGGATATCCGGCACAAGTTTGAGTTCCGGCACAATTATACAAACCAAACTTAAGACCTTTGCTGTGTACATAATCAATTAAAGCTTTCATTCCGTTTGGAAATTTAACCGGATCAGGAACTAAATCTCCATTTGCGTCACGCTGTTTGGTCATCCAGCCATCATCAAGAACTATATAATTATAGCCCGCTGCCACCATTCCGGACGAAACCATAATGTCAGCTGTTTCTTTTACTAATTTCTCATCAATATTCGTCTCAAAAGTATTCCATGAATTCCATCCCATCGGTGGTGTCATGGCCAAACCTTCAAATTTACCTGCTGTTTGATTGTGTGTATTTCCCTGACTGAAACCTAAAGCGGATAAGCTTAACGCAAATACTAAAATTATTTTTTTCATACTTTTTTTAATTTAATAACACTTATAAAAAGATATTCCCTAATTTTTCAATCAGGGAATATCTTAAACAAACTCAAAATAAATATATTTTATAAAAATCCAATATCGTCTAAGTAGAAAACACTTCCCGGAGTAAGTGAGATGTTAGAAAATTCCTGAACAAACACACTGTTAAAAGTTCCTCCACTTATTAATTCAGGATGTAAATTTTCCATAGGGATTGAAATATGGTTCCATCGACCTGGTACTAAAGTAATTGTTGTGCCTTTAGTTGAATCATCTCTGTCGCTATTTATGGTAACCATTATCTTAGTACTTTCAGTAGGAAATATAGATATTTTAACAAATTGGTAATCTGCAGTTCTTAAGACCAGACTTGATTCCATATAGAGTCCGCTCCAGGCTTCGGCAACTTTTTTGATTGCATACGTCCCTCTGCTAACATTTTCTGCACTTTCCCAGGTAATATCACCTCCCCAGCCCCAACCCGAGCCTTTCAATGAGTCTTCGTACAGTAAATATTTAAGACCAATACTACTTGGAGCTGATACTCCAAATTCAGTCTCTACCACGATGAGCGCATACGAATCAAAATCAGCCGGAACAGTAACTTTTATTTCTCTTTTGGATTCCACTGTAAATGTAGCTGCAACAGATCCGAACTTTACACTCTTAACTTTTACAAAATTTTGACCTGTAATTGTAAGCACATCTCCAGGAGATGCTAATACCTGCGAAAGACTGGTAATTACCGGAGCCGGAGGTGTTAATTCAATTACATTACTTAAAACATTGATAAAACCGTTTGTTCCATAATAATCTAATCCTGGTGCGGCTTTATCAGATCCGTTTACCTTCAAAACACCATTGGTTACATCTATACTCAATAAATACAAATCAGGATTTACCGCATTTGCCATTGTAGCATAGTCTCCCGTTTCCAGGTAATCCGCTTGGATACCTTCAAGTTTAGCAACTCTTTTTTTAACACCTTTAACAACATGGCTTAAAACAAGTTGTTTCAAATCTTCTACAGCAACCAAATTAATGTCTGGATATCCTAAATCATTTACATAACCATTAGTTACCAAATAAGCATCTAAGGCAGCATTATTTGGAACAAAATAGGTGAAATTATCAGGTGTATCTAATGTTGATTCCAGACCAGCCAATTTTATCGCTTTTGTAAACGTAGTTAAATCACTATTTGCCTGAAGCATACCATATACTGTGTTGTAATTTTGTTCCGCTCCTCCAATATCTTTAATATCATTATCACAAGAAGAAATCGCAACAACTAAAAAGACACATACAGCTATATGTTTAACTTTATTATATATATTTTTCATAAATTCTCTTTTAGTTTTATTATAGATTCTAATAAATAAACTCGACTAACTATCGAAATTTATTTTCTGAATCCTTCACAATTATTTTAATACCAATCCAATATCATCAAGTAAAATAGTGTTTCCACCAAAACCTCCAAATTCCTGCCATCCAATTTTACTTAATACAGCTGGATTACCTAAATCGCTAAATGGAATTTCTATATATGTCCATGAATCAGATTTAAATTCTACCACCTTGAAATTATTATCCGCATTACCATTAACAAAAAACTTTACTTTTCCAGCTTTTGCGCCCTTAACAGAAAATCTTACCGCTTTAAATTTATCTGTATCTGTAAAATTCCAGTAAGCAAGTGCAATAAGATAGCCATCCCACTCACCTGATTTCCACTCAATACATTTAGATCCCTGACTAAAATCTTTAGTATAAGCCATATCAAAAACATTCGTTCCATCCCATTTTTCATCCCAACCCCAAATATTAGTAGGAGCATCATCATAAAGAGCACTGCCAAATGCCTGACTGGCGACAGTTGTTCCTGAAACATTCGTTATTGATAGGTATTTATATTTAAAATCTTCCGGAACTTTTACTTTTATTTCAGTTAACGATGCTTCAATAGGTTCTACTTTCGTATTTCCAAAATTTACTACAGGGCGTAAAAAATATTCTCCTTTAATCGTAATTATATCACCAGCGTTAGGGTTAATCGGAAATCCTTTGATATTAGGATTTGGAGGTCTGATAGCTACTTTATAGCTCAGGGAACCTATGCTGGTAACTAATTTCATTTCATCCATCTCGTTGTAATATGGCGTTTTTTCATCCACTAGTACAACGATAGCATTATCTGTTACGAATGTTGGATTAAAATAAGATTCTAATCCATTAAATGAAATTGATTTTAATGACGCAAAACCAGATCCTCTAATGATGTAATAATTACCTGCGTTAATAATATCTGTAGGAACATCAACTTTTCTATCCCCGTCAATCAAAGGATCATCAACAACCGATTTACTAATACCGGTTACTTCAAGCTTTCCAGTGGAGGAACCTCCTGAATCTCCTGCATCATTTGAACAGGAAGTAGTGAACAGTAAAATTGAGATCGAAGCCAAAAGATACAACTTCAATAACAT
>Ga0065714_10065141_pt1 | contig 12588 bp, 5 predicted proteins | sample MisRhiReplicate2_FD_59101 | JGI IMG/M metagenome (GOLD analysis project Ga0065714, IMG submission 59101) | Miscanthus rhizosphere microbial communities from Kellogg Biological Station, MSU, sample Rhizosphere Soil Replicate 2: eDNA_1 v2... | ecosystem: Host-associated > Plants > Roots >... | reverse complement strand
GCCCGCACGAACTCAAAGGCAGTTTGACCTTCCGCAGCCATGCACAGGCTCAGTTGAACGGCGCTGAAAAACCAGTGGTGCGCGAGTGTCGCCAGATCTTCCTTGCGCTCGTAGTAGTTGCCCTTGAGCCACTTAATGGGGATAGGCGCTGTCAACGATTTGGAGGCCCGCGTGCTAGCCGCTTCTACGGCAGCGACGAATGGGGTTCGCTCAAGCTCGTTGAAGTCATCGCGTTCCGCGATACTCACTCCAGCGGTCGCCGCCGCACGGACGCACGCATCGCTGATGATGTTCTTGCTTTCGCCAGAGGCGAGCGAAGCAGCGACCGCCATCAAGTCATCTAAATTGCCTTCTTCAACAAGCATCTGGACTCGCGGCAGCCAAACGACTGGCCCGTTTTCGGAAACTAGCTGGGCCAGCGCTGTCGGGGTTGCACCGATGGCACCAAGCCGCGCAAATGCGCCGATGAGGAACTGGAACTCATCTGAGCCCGCGCTCGACGAGTACCTGTCGGAGAACCGGCTCAGGCCTCTGAACCGTCGCAGCGCCTCTTCTCCACACGCTTCGGCCACAATCTCGTCGCCCCGAGCACGCAGGGCCAATCCGAGCGCGGCAAGCCGCAAGATGTCCGCCTCATGCCTGGAGGCCACAGCCTCTCGCACGACCCCCTCCTCTTCGGTCAGGATCAACGTGAACGAGATTAGCCTGGCCATGTCGTCGTTCTGCATCTGGTACTGACTGCCACCGACCATTCGCGCTTTAAGGTGCTCCAGGCGAAAGGCTTCAGCGAACTCGTTAGTGTCCAGCGCTGCGACCAAAGCATCGGACAGCAGCGTATCAAAGAGCGGCTCTGGATATCCCTCTTCCAGGCGGAGCATGATCCAATCGCGGGTGAGACCCGCGATAAGATTCTTGGGGTCACCCAACCTCGCCTGAACCGTCCAGAGCCAGTTCACGCGTAGCGAGGTGGGCGCAGTGCTCTCTAACCAGCTTGCAACAGCAGGCATCAGTTCGTTGATACGGTCGGCGTAGCCTGCGGTTGCACGCACGAAGACTGCCAAACTCTCGTGGAAAACCTTCAAACCAGCCGCCGAAGAGTGAAGCAGATGCTCCACTTTGGCGACGTCCGGCTCCGCCGCGCCGACTTTCGCGGCGATCTCTCCGAATGCAGCCCTAGGCCAGAAGAACGAGAAGGCACATACGAGCCGCAGCGTGTCCTTAAGACTTGGAGGAAGGCCTTCCCAAAGCGATGCGTAGTAGAACTTTGCATCCTTGCTCAAGTCGCCCTTCAGTTTCTCGACATCCCACTTCGACAGGCTGCGACCGGCATGCTCAAGCTCCGCGGTAGCATAGATGACGTGCAGAGGATGGCCATTAGTCTTCGTGCGGAGCGCGGTTGCGGTCTCTTGCAGTTGAGCTTCCTCCCCATCCTTGCCCTCGAAGTCGGTGGTAAGCCTGCCTTCCTGAAACGCCTTACGTAAATAGGACAGGACTGCGTTCTCAGACATCGCCGGTAGCGTACGCCACTCGGCTTTGGGCGCGCAGGCAAGCAGGTCCGTCGGCAATTGGGCGTCGTCCACAGGTTGGGTGCCAACCAGCAACACCATGTTGTCCGGGCATGGGATTACCTGGGAAAACACATCGTCCAGCGGCCGCTTGTCCTCAGCGTTAATGCGCCAGACGTGGTCTAGGCCGTCCAGGACCAGAACGAATGGCTTGGCCAGTTTCTTATAGTGGGAAGCACACGCGTCGAGGAGCGAGCGCAGGTCGCCCGCTTGGGCCTGAACATCAGGATGGAACCGTTTGACCTGTGCTTCGATCGACTGCTCGACCACGTAGCTATTCACCCGGTCGCGCCCCCGCTCCGTCGTAGAGAGGAAGTAGTGGTGTCGGACTGTGGGAATATCCCGCTCGGCGAGCGTGTCGCACAGCGCGCTCAGGTAAGTGCTCTTTCCACGGCCTGGCGGTCCCGTGAGCACGATCGCGCTCCCGGTAGCACCGACGGCGTCACGGACGAACTCCCGATGAAATGTCTCGTCGGGCACCTCGTAACCTAAGGGGACAACGAAGTCCTCAGGTAAAGGTGCCGGCGGTGTCGACCGCAGGATGGTGCGGACCTGCTCCAGCGTGATCCAACCGTCCGGAGGCGGGAAGTTCTTACGCGTTGCCCAGTTCAGCGCAACGTTCTTGAGGGTAGCAATACCCTCAAGAGTGCCGTGCTTGCGAAGTCTTGAATCGACCTCTTGCTCCAGCGTGTCGAACCCCTTGTCGCTGTGAAGAATTTTCAGTTGGCTGAAGAACTCCTCACAGTCTTTCTCATCACCAAGTTCGGCAATTACCTCAGAGCGCCGGGGCTCAGGGATCTTGGCGAAGGAGATCCTACCGCCGTCCAGGCAAGCTTCAATATCGGCGTCCGGCCGGCGGTTAGTCGTCAACGAGAGCACGCCAGTACGCGCCGGGTCTAGCACCTTGAAGGCATCGAACCACTTGCGCAGCATCGACCTTGATCGCGCCGTCTTGCCGGTTTTCTCAAGCATCCAATTCCAGCAGAGCAAATGCACGTTTGGGGCTGGGGTGAACTTGACCTGCTGGAGGTCAAACATGCCATCTGAGCGCTCAACAACAATGTCATCCAGCCCCGTCGGCGCGACGGCCTCGTCGTCGCACTCAAACCTCACCTGGGTGTAGCGGGCCGGTGCGTCAAGCCAATCGCAGAGGACTCGGAGTCCTTGCCGGTTCTGGTAGATGTAACCTGCGGCGGTGATCGCGGTGTTCTTAATGTCTTCAGACATGGGCGGACTCACCCTCAAAGGCAGACACGATACCGTCAGCCCGTACCGCGAACTCGGTGATGCGACTAAAGACAAAAATACGCGGGTTGTCCATTACCACCGGGAAGCGCGAGATCAGCATGTGCTGTACCAGCCCGACGCCCAACTTCACCCTCAGAAGGTGCTCCCGATCGCGCTCTTTCATCAAAGCTTACTCATATCCTCACACGAGACCGCGATTGTAGCGGGCAATAGCGACCGCAGGGGCGAGGTTCGTTGCGGCCAAGACCGAAGTCATTCAAGCCCCGGCACACTGGAAGCGACTGCTGGAGCGCCTACGGCCTGTTGTGTGAGCCACGCATCTAATGCATCGATTCGGGTAAATGCAGTCGGAACTTCGTATGGCGGATGCACCATCCAGTAGTGGATGACTCGACTGACGTAGATCTCTAGATCGCGAGGTTGGTCGCCTTGGGGTGACGGCCAGCCCAGCAGTTCCAACAGCCGCGATCTGTGCTGAAGAAGAAATTGTCTACGACGCAGAATCCGACTGAATTGGCCATTTCTGTCGTCCTCACTCTTCCCGAAGATTTTATCTCTGAGTCGCCGGGTGTCCTTCACCGAGTACGCTGGCTGGTTGTATTTGCATTCGGCAACCAGCAGCGTATTCGTTTCCGGCCAATACGCGAACACGTCAAAATCTCCCACGTCGTCAAATCGTTCGCTGCGAAATTTGCGATAAAAATCCAGATTACGCATCACATAGGGCGTATGCCGTAAAAGCACCTCTCCTGCCCGCGCCTCCAACTGTTTCTCGATCCCTTCCTTGATTTCTCTGATAAGAGGTTCAACGTTGGGCCACGAAAAATCGGCGGGAAGATATCCATCCCGTACGGAAGCACTCCAGATGTTCAGGGCTCGGCTGGCGGTTTCTGCCCCCCAGCGCAGAGCATCGCGTTCAGCGATTAATGGCCGGATCGCGTATCGGTGAATCCGTTTGCTGTGTTCCCAGTAAGGAACCTCTGACTCTTCCACGTCTCGTCCTGCCAAACGACGGATATGGGGGCCTGATAGCGTCAGGAACTCCAAAATTAGGGCGCTCTCGGAACGCTCCAGCCCTTCAATGTTGTCCATAAGGAGCTGCGATAGTCTATCCGCCGTCGCTACGTATGAAAGCGCAAGCGTGTCAGTCAGTCCCAATTGCACGGGCTGGGAAAGAACTACTAACGCACTGAGTAAGTGCTGCAATTCAAATCCCAAATCCTGTTTGAAGGCTTGGCGCATTCTCTCGTCAGCCATCAGCTCTTCTAAAGGACCTTCCACCTCGTCCTGATCATTCAGGTTGATACCCAGTCGAGACTTGGCGTACTCCCGAGCATATTTCTCGCTCCTTTCTTCGGAATCGGTTGAATAAAAAATCTGGGGGACGTGGAAGTCATCGATCTCAATACCCCCTACGTCTACACCGGTGTGCAGTACGTCGCCGGCATCCGCCAATACTTTGTACCAATCAACCAACCCCACTAGCTCACGCAACACTTCGCTAGTGACCTGTTGCGCACCGCCGCCCGTTGAACTCAGAACCTTTTCCAGAAGATATCGGTAATGACGAGCCGCTGCCCCAAGGTCTTTACGTGCTTTTTCCACAGCCTCAAAACGATCGTATTCAACGTCATGCGCGAGGCTTTGCTGGGCTCTCAGAACAGCAAATCTTTCCGCTGCGACAAGTGCATCATGCTGCTCAACGCACTGGCGAATAAGCTGATGCCGATCAAGAGAACCAAGTCGTTGCTCAATATGGCCCCGGAGAAAATCCCGCCCAACATCAATCTTCGTCTTCGCGTCCTTGAGCTCGTAGCGTCCCGGATTTAAACCTGACCGCTGCATGGCAACAGCCAGATGCTTGCGAGCCTGCTTATAGTCCATAGGGGATGGGATGACGGGATCTACGAAATCCGGGACGTCTACGAGGCGCTGGGCGTGCTGTAGATGAAACCGAGCCGCGACCGTGGCCCTGGATCGTATCGTCGCCATCAAATCGTCTGAAAAAGGTAACCCGCACTCTTCGTGGCAGCGCTGGAGTGCCTCGATTAGGCACCTAACCTCAAAAGACGCATCCTTGGAGTCATTCAAACCGGCCAGCACAGCACGAGTGCTTATTGTGAGAAGAATAACGAATGGCCGAGCTTCCGTTCGCGACGTTTTGACGATCACTTCAGGGAACGTCACCAGAGATTCAGGAGCCTGCTCAGGCTCGATAACATCACGAGCATCTACACCACAGGTAAGAATCAGATGCGGTAGCTGCAGCAGCGGCAGTGTTGACAACAGATCGCGGTGACGGAAGAACTGATCTGTTAGCAAGTGTGCAAACATTTCCAGCATCCGCCCATCTATTTCCTGCAGACGAGGGACGATAGGAACCAGAGTCTGGACGGTGCAAGCGTCCGCTTGCGTTGAAAATCCTAACAGTGGCAGGCTGCGTGACTCCATTCTCGTGACACCCGAAGTCGCGGATGACAGTCTCCAACCAACGGAATCCGTCGGAAACCTGCTAGGAGCAAGGGCCCAGAATGAAGATAGTTCCTTGAAGCGGCGCGAGGTCCCCCAACTAGTATCCAGCATCAGCATCGACGGTTCCATGGCACCGTCCACCAGAACTCCGTGGCTGTCTTTGTACGAGGCAAATTGATCAGCAAGTCCGCTGGAAAACGGACTGAACATAGCTCGTTGGCCATCCATGAACTTCCAAAAGGATTCAATATCATCCGGCTGATCCAAATCGTCGAAAATCGTGATGAAGTCTGCCAATGGCATGAGCCTCGCGGGCCGCACGACTGGATCAAGCATTCCCAACGCCGTGCCCGATTGAGTGAGCACAATTAGAATGTGGACCTCTTCAGCTTTTAGACAGCGGCTTCTGTCACTGCCCAAATAAAACCTACGTCCGTCTGCCAATTGGAAGTGTGCACGCTCACCATGCTTCAAAGCAGCGTATACATCCTGCGACGCGTTTGAAGCTTGCGGATACGACTGATGATCGCAAGCACAGACAAGATATACACCCGAATTGCTGGGGATGAGGCAACTGATGGGTAGTTGATGTATTGCGGTCTCGCCGACGAACAGAGTGATTGGACCAATACGACTATGCCTGAAGCGCTCTGCAATAAAGCGACCAAACCTCCTGTGTACCTCCGCACCGACTCCCTGAGCACGCAGTGCTGCCCAATGGTCGATGACAACCCCCGGCATATTCCGTACAGAAATAGGCACCCAACTGTCCCCGTCAGTCACAGCAAGGTATGGGAGTACATCCCCGACCATCACGGCATTGCCGAATCCATCGTGGGTGAGAGGATCCTTCAGAACGCCAAAGCTGGCCTCTAGGTCTTTGCTCGCGTGAGTACGTCGATTAGCCAGGTCTTGGCCGAGTTGAATAATTGTTGATCGACACGCTAACCAGAACTTTTCAGGCGGAACCTCCACGTCTCCGATGCCGGGCTGCGGCATCGACGCTTTAGCCAATTCAGGCATCGATTTAATAATATAAGTTTGCGCCGCGACGGCGAGATTCATGTCGACTTGGGCTGTCTCGACATCCGCATACGAGATCCGGAACGCCTCCACAAAATCTGGTATGCGCTCAATGCAGCTACCGTAAAAAATCGGAACGAAATCGGAATCCAGACGTACCTTGGTCTGACCCCAATCTGCTTCGGAAGCAAAATCTTCAAGCATCGGAAAGTCAGGCCAAACCGCATAAAGCGCATTAACGAAGCTTACAAACTCCTCATACGTCGCAATAGGCAACGCGCCTGAAGTCGCCTCCTCCGTTCTCAACAGAACGGACCAGGCAAACATATGCTTGACGGGGCTGGCCACATTGGCTGGCCACAAATCGGAGACACTCAGCGCCAAAGCTGCGTCAACGCGCTTGTACCGGCGGAGGACATTACCTGTTTGCTCGATGCGTTGTTGAAATTTGCTTTCTAGCTGAGAATCGTGCGCACCCTGCCTGGACAAAGAATCAAGACCGGGAGGCCACGCCTGCGGATCCATCCCCAGTTTCGCCGCCTTGCGCTCACGTTTCTCTCGCGATTTCTTCCCCATCTAACTCTCCCTGTTTTGTATTTTTTTAACATTGCGGCAGCTAGTTTTGGTTGTAACGGATTCTCCGGCGTAGCCCAAAACGCGCCAGAAGGCAAATGCGTTGCCCCTCGGTACTGTTCGCGAGCGCATAGGTTTGAAGCTGACTGTTACTCCCATACCACGTACCTGACAAGAACCGAGCGTGCTGGCGTCGGAGACCGAAGCCGGCACGCCATTTATGCCCTACAGACCATGGCAGTAAACTGATACGGACGATGCCACTCTTCGATCATGCGGCCAACAACAATGCAACGTGTTTTCCCTGTCGCCTCCATGAGGTCATTGGCAAATTGTCCAGCCGCTTCGCCGCGGCTGGCCGACAGCACTTTCGGGAAAACATAGAAAGCTACCAAAGTATCGCTGTAGGAGGGAGGCAGGATGGCAAGCCCCCGGGGCTGTAGCAGGTCATTAGGGTTAGCTGAAACCCCAAGTTTGAGCGTCATCAGATCCTCGTCCAAACCGTCCGCGGCGTTGTAAGCGATGTCGAGTAGTGCAAGGCTAACCGTCGTCCAGCCTCGACCAGCCCGGCGCTGGACCTCCAAGATCATACGTCGAAGTGTTTCGGGCAATTGAAGCGGCGGTTTAGGTACGCTTACCCCTGCGTCGTGGCTGTTGTAATAGTGATCGATCGGAGCAGACTTCCCCGCAATGGCAAATATCGCGTCGGAGCGCTCTACCTCCGGCATGCCAAATGCGGTCTGAAGGTAGAACCCCAGATAATCCAACTCATCGCCGAGCAGACCCGTCGAACGTTGCACATGGCCGCGATTCGACAGGTAATGCAGGATAAATGCGGGCTCCTCAAGGATATCCACGACGCAGCCCAAGTCCGCAAGATTCAACGTCGGCGCGAGCTCTAAGTCAGTGGGGACCCACCCCGCCCCTTTTAACTCTGCTTCGCAGCTGGCCAGGATCGAGAAGTCATCGAGCGTCACCGAAAGCCGGATCACCCGGTCTATGGCTTTTCCATCAATCCCCAACTGATCAAGGATTTGCTGGCTTGCAACGTCGCCACTGCCCGCTTCGCGGATGAATTGCGCCAACCGATCCGACTGCACGGCTGGGTCGACGAGCAGTTCCTGAACATGGCGCTTCACACGATCCGGCGCGCCGCGTAGCCCCTGTGCTGTCAGTGAGGCTGACTTTGCTTCAACAATCAATACTGTGCGGTCAATTATCAATAGCAGATCAGTCTCGTAACGATCCTCCCCCACTGACCACATGATCCCCTCGTTGAGGCGGGCCATGGGAAATGCCTTTCGCAGCAAGCTGGAAACTTTCCCTTCGAGATAAGCAGCACGAATTCGAGCAAGTTTTTCCAAGGCGGACGGTTTCAAGTCACTCAGCAATGAACGCATGACGCTATGGACGTGGCTGAACACCAGTTGGGGCATTGGAAAAAAGTAAGCCGAGCCGTCCTTAACACAGGGCGCGCCCCACACCGGATTGCCCATGAAAAATTTATGTATGTCGTCGGAGCTCAAGCCCCCTGGAGTCAGGGACAAACGCTCCAGCACTCGGATTACAACATCACGGTCAAGTGAAACCGCATGCGCCATACGATCGGGATCAACGGTGGCAAGCGCGGGAAGCTGCAAGTCCGCATGAGCCATCAGCATGCAGGCTAGCTGTTCTCGCCCAACACCTTCCGGAAGTCGACGCAGAAACTCCTCTGGATCGCCTTGCACAGAGGCACACTCCCGAAAATAGGTGTGGACCATCTCGGTGCGGGTTTGGCAACGGGTAACGCGTCCGAGCATCGTGAAGCGTTCTGAAGCCAGTTGCTCAGTACAAACGAGTATGGCCTGAGCAAGATCGATCACCTCTGTCGCGCCGAAACCGTAGGCCGCGTTTAGTTCGCTGTCCAACGCGCCGTAGAGTTCCCGAGAAATTTGCACTACCGAGCCATGGTAGCCCCAATTTCGCACGAACTGGGTATGTCCCCTCAAGCGCTCCTGAAGCAACAGCACGGCACGCTGCTGAGCATCAGCTTCCTTAGCTAGCGCTAGAAAACGCGAGCGGTAAAAAGCGTCCGCGAGCTCTCCCAGCTTATCAATCATTTGCTGAATTTCGTCAGCCTTAGCGGGGAGTTGCCCCCATTGTTCACGCGATACAGTTAGTGTGAGCGCCTGCAATAACTCGACATGATGCTGCTCGATCCCTGACATTATCCGTCCAGAAGAGACCCCCTCTGCAGTAACCGTAGATTGCAGTCCATAACCTGCCAAAACCGCAAGCAGATGAAGCGGATAACTGCGTTGCAGCATCTCGCGGATCTCGCCGCACAGTTCTGGCAGTTTCCTTAGGCTATCTGCGCCCTCGGTAACAAGCTTCGCCTTTAACTGATCACGGTTTATGTGGCTATAAGGGTGAATGGTCCATTCCCCTCCACCCAACGCCGAGCCTGCTTCATCATTCATCACTTTCAGGTTCCATCGACTGATTGTCGTTCACTGGCGAGCAACCAAGCCGATGTCTGTTTTTTACGCATCGTTGAATTCCCCTTCTTCTAACACAGCACGGTCAAGGTAGTGCTCTTCGAGCTCGTTAGCAGCGCCTTCGCCTAGCACATCAAAAATCTGAGCGAGGCCTTCTGCCGCCTCTTCTATTTCTTCCGCCCCCTCTACTTCTGCCTCATGTCCGCCTAGAACCACTGGGGCGTCATCTATCCCCGCGGCGGGCTGGGGCACTACCACGATGGCCTGGAGGTTTGCAGCCCTAGCTACCGGAGTCGGAATTTTTAGGCAGATGATTTCGTCCATCGCCTTGACGAGATCCTCGAGAGCTGTCAACCAAACCTTCACCCTGGCGTGGTCGATATCTTGAATACGGTTGTGTTTGTTGTAGTCCCCAGCATGCGCAATCTCATGACGGCGGTCGATTAGGTCTTCTACTCGGCTTAGTACATGTGCCTTGGCGGTCTTCTGGGCCGCGTTTTTAGTCAGGTTTTTCAGTCCATACACCTTGAATACGGAATCGATGACATGGAATTTTTGGGTCGTGTACGTGGCGTAATAAGTACGGACGAGATTACGAATACGGCTGTATGGGCGCTTGTTGGTAAGAAGGCTCAAAGCCTCTTTGGTGTCCAAACCTGCCGCAAATAGAAGGTCGATGAGAAGATCACCGGGTCTGTGCTTTTTCAAATAGGTCGCGAGCTTTTCGACGAAAACGTCTGTGACATAAGCGTCCAGAGCCGCTACAGCGAGGACCACAGCTCCCCGAACAATGTCTTTCGGAGCTTCGTTACCATTGAGCGCGTACAGAGTGGTGTAGGCAGAGACCAATGTGTCACAGCGACGAGCAGTTTTGTGAAACTTGGCATACGCATTTGATGGCATTGTGTTCCCTCAAAAATCCTTGGAATAGGCAGTCTGCCACTATCGAGAACATTGTGTAAAAGGTCAAAAAACCACCGAAATCATGTCCGCAGAGCAGCTGGTAAGGCCTTACGGACACTAGGTGATCTTCGAGCTGGAACTCGCGTGAGCCATTTGAAGGGAGTTGGCGCTGAGCAGGGGTGCAGGTAACTGTCACCCTCGATCAAGGATTCCAAATTAAGAATCAGAAAACAAGCCGATATAGTGGACAGCGTCTACGTGAACAGAAATTCAAGGGTTTAAAGTGCAAAAAGATAACGACTACATATCGCTTTTTTTAGAGAACGAAGCTGCGAAGGTGCGCGTCGAGTTACTAAAAGAGAACCACAGGCTACGCCTCGAGCTTGAGGAATTGAAGTCCACCAGCGCGAATCTACTTGCGGAGGTCGAACGCAAAATTTCAAACGCGGAAGACAAGATCACCGAAAAGGCGATCGATAAAACACTCACCATCATTCAGCAAGTGAAAACCTGGATCGGTATCGCTGCTCTCTTGATTTCTGCAGTATTCGGGCTTGGTGTGCTCTTGGGTTACAAAAATCTGGCGGACACATTGACCACATCCTTCGAGAATAAGGTTAATCGCTGGATGCGATTTGATGATGAAAGTGGTGGCAGGAAAGCACTGGACGAGCTTCGAACGGAGGCAATCATCAACGCATACATGATTCGCCTGGCGCGTAATTACTCCTCGGCGAGTGAGTCACTATTCCCCCTCAACGGTCCGGAAGAAAAACGTTTGCTAGAGGTTCTGCAGACGCCAAAAACCAGTTACTCGGACTTTTCAGATGCCTTGACCATTATCATCAAAAATCGGGGCCCCTTCAGGCCTGCATTTTCAGAGGATGATGTCGGCAAGAAAATAGCAGCCTTACTCAGCGCAGACGGCATATCGCCCGACAAAAGAGGATTGGTGCTAGAACGTTTCAGAGGCGATGCGGCATTGCTGCCTTACTCAAAATCGTTCTTGAATGATGAGAACCTGAGCATTTATGTCCGTATGGCTGCGTTCGAGAATGTCAAAGTGTTCGACTCGGAAATGGCTGTCGCCTTTGCAGAAAAAAATGTGGGAACGATAAAAACAAGCCTGAAAGGGGATCTGGTTCTTTATCTGGCGAAAGAGTCAGGGCAATACGAGCCCGCATTACGTTATGTACATGACTTGATCGATCAGAAACCAGATTACTGGCAGTCGAGCGTGGTGGGATTGGTTTCGCGACTCGGAGAAACATTGCCGCCGACGGTGAATCCGGGCGCTTATAAGCTTGCTGAATTGCTCATCCAGATTGTAGAGCTAGGTGGCAAGATTGGCATTTCGGACGAACGTTTTGGTCCCAGACATATCGCGATGCAACTTGATGGCGGGGAATCGGTGCTGACAAAGCCTGGCCGTTTGTTGAACGACTCTGCACTGATAAAAGCGATAATTAGCAAGCAAGACGCTTCGGTTGAATGGTTCTTGAAGAGCACCGAGTTCTTTCAAGTGTCAGATCAAGGAGTCTTATTGAGCACGCTGATTGTTAAGCCAGGAGATAAAGCGAGTATACAAACGCTGAATCAGTCGAGCTTGACGAATAAAACCGTGCTGGGTGATGTTTGGTTGCGGACCCAAAGTGTTCCCGGCGGTAAACAGTTAATGGCGACCTGGCGTGACAAGGAAACCGGAATTGTCCACATGGATCAGGTCACTCAGGTAGCCAACGTACCCGACATGGACTTCAGGCTGTCGTTCGACGCGAAGCTTATGGAGTCGCTCTCCTATGATTACCGTTCCCCTACAGACCTTTTGTGAGAAATCGCTCCGTGAACATGCGGATGGATCAGTTTAGGCATTTCTCGTCAATGTTGCATATGCTGGATTATCCGGAAAAGGACGATTCGGGGCCTTCAGGCGAGGCCCCGTCCTTCACAACACTCTCCTAACTAAGTCACCAACCTGCCTTGGGGTGCACTACCCGAGACGTTACTGGCTGTCATAGCCTAACCTACACTTCAGACGAGCTCAAAATGAGAAGGTACTCGGGATTGCAATTGTGCACGCTGGCATTCACTCACTTGGTCCACGCGTAAAAATACGCGAAAAAAGTTAAATTAGGTAAGTGACTGATTTATGGATGATAAAACACATATAACTGTTAGCAAGGCTCCGGAAGCGATGAGTACATCCATTTGCCCTTGCGGCAGCGGCACGCTGCTCGATGCCTGCTGCGGTCATTACCATGCCGGCCATCCGGCCCCCAGCGCCGAAGTCCTGATGCGTTCGCGCTACAGCGCCTATGTGCTGG
>Ga0065714_10002905_pt1 | contig 12600 bp, 10 predicted proteins | sample MisRhiReplicate2_FD_59101 | JGI IMG/M metagenome (GOLD analysis project Ga0065714, IMG submission 59101) | Miscanthus rhizosphere microbial communities from Kellogg Biological Station, MSU, sample Rhizosphere Soil Replicate 2: eDNA_1 v2... | ecosystem: Host-associated > Plants > Roots >... | reverse complement strand
GCCCCATACCGTAGCGGACGCGGAGCGTCCGTTGAGGCATTCCCACGCAGAGCGTGGGAACGATCGGGCTAAAAAATAAGGCCGCCCGCCGGTGAGGGCGAGCGGCGGTCATGCGATCTTACTGTGCAGCCTGTTGAGCTCTCATTTTTTCAGCGATCTTCGCATCTACCTGAGCACGGATCTGGTCAATGCTGAAGCTGGCCGGTTTCTGGCTTGGAGGATAGTCAATGAAGGTCTGCAAGAACTTCGCTGACTTCGTCGTGGCGACCGCGACAAGGTAGACGTTTTTCATCAACCAGTCGTAATACTGGTCGGAAACCACGTCGGCGCGTTCGTACGGGTCCATCCGCAAGTTGAAGATTTTCGGTACTCGCAGGCAAACGAATGGTTCACTCCATACCTTGAAGCCGCCTGGTTCACGTTGTTCACAGAACACCGCTTTCCAGTTGTCGAAACGCATGGAGACCAGCATGCCGTCGTCGTTGAAGTAGTAGAACTCGCGACGCTCACCTTTTGGCGCCTGGCCAGTCAGGTAAGGCAGTTGGTTGTAGCCATCAAGGTGCACTTTGAAGTTGGTGCCGCCGGATGTTGGCGTCCAGCCTTTGAGGAGCTTTTCCTTGACCTCGGTATCGCCGGCAGCGGCCATTAGCGTCGGGAACCAGTCCAGCCCGGAGAACATCTCGTTGGACACTTCGCCCGCTTTGATCTTACCTGGCCAACGGATCATGGCCGGTACGCGAAAGGCACCTTCCCAGTTGGAGTTTTTCTCGTTACGGAACGGCGTGGTTGCCGCGTCCGGCCAGGAGAACTGGTTCGGGCCGTTGTCAGTGGTGTAGACGACGATGGTGTTGTCGGCAACTTTCAGGTCGTCGATGGTTTTCAGCAGCTTGCCCACATCGCCGTCGTGCTCAAGCATGCCATCGGCATACTCGTTGCCCGGCATCCCGCTTTGCCCGGCCATCGATTCGCGTACGTGAGTAAACGCATGCATACGCGTGGTGTTCATCCAGACGAAGAACGGTTTGTCCGCCTTGACCTGTTTCTCAATGAACGCTTGCGCGGCGGCGGTGGTTTCGTCGTCGATGGTTTCCATGCGTTTTTTGGTCAACGCACCGGTGTCTTCGATTTTGCCATCCGCGAAACTGTGGATCACACCACGCGGAGAGTTAGCCTTGACGAATTCCGTGTCGTCCTTCGGCCAATACGGGCGCTCTGGTTCCTCTTCCGCGTTGAGGTGATACAGGTTGCCGAAAAACTCATCAAACCCGTGATTGGTCGGCAGGAACTCGTCCTTGTCGCCCAAATGGTTCTTACCGAACTGACCCGTCGCGTAGCCCAATGGCTTGAGCGCTTGAGCGAGGGTGATGTCACGTTTCTGCAGGCCTACCGGTGCGCCCGGTACGCCAACCTTCGACAGACCGGTACGCAGCGGTGTCTGACCGGTAATGAACGATGACCGTCCTGCCGTGCAGCTGTTCTCCGCGTAATAGTCGGTGAACATCATGCCTTCCTTGGCAATCCGGTCGATGTTCGGCGTCTTGTAGCCGACCACGCCCATGGAATAGGCACTGATATTGGTCTGGCCGATGTCATCGCCGAAGATCACCAGAATGTTGGGTTTTTCAGCGGCCCCGGCAGTTGCCGAAATCGCCATGACCGAGGCTGCCACGAAGGCGAGTTTCGGTAGCCACTTGTGTATGCGAGTCATCTGACTTGCTCCTTTTACTGACTTGCGTCGCCTGATGCGACAAACGTTTATTGCGGTCCTGCGTTACGCTTTTTTTTACTGCACTTGCTCGGGGGTGGCGGCGTCGTAAGGGTAGATCCGCTGCCATTCGGCGGCCATGTCCACGACGGTCCAGCCACGGGAATTTGCTTCGTCCAGCGCCTTGTCCAGGCGGCCGATGTCTGACTTGCGGTCATAGGCCCATTCGCGTTTGGCGTCGGTGTGGTGCACCAGGCCCATGAATCGCTTGCCGCTGCCTGCGGCGGTCCATTGCAGCATCTGCAAGTCTCCGTCGGAGTTGCCGAAGGCGAGGATCGGCCGCTTGCCGATCACCGCGTCGATGCTTTCCGGCTTACCCGGGCCGTCGTCGTTGTGGGCCAGTTTCGGGGTGCGCAGGATCGAGGTTTTACCATCGGCGTACTGGAACGCTGTGACAAACGTCGTACCGATGACCTGCTCTGGCGGGATGCCGTAGACCTTCTGGGCGAAGGCGCGCATGAACCCGGTGTCACCGCCGGAAACGATGTAGGGCTTGAAGTCCTGGCTGCGCAGGTAGTCGAGCAATTCCAGCATCGGCTGGAACACCATCTCGGTGTACAACTTGCCGGTTTTCGGATGCCTGGCCTGAGTCAGCCAGGTCTTGGCGTAGTCATCGAACGCCTCTGTGGTCATGCCGGTGTGGGTCGCACCAAAGATTTTCATCAGGCCTTCCAGGCCGGAAGCTGCCAACGCCTTGTGATCGTTTTCCAGCACGGCCTGGAACGGCTGGGTGGTTTTCCATTCCGGGTGTTGCGGTGCGGTGCGCTTGACCTCTTCGAGGGCAAACAACAGTTCGAAGTACATCGGCTGCTCACTCCACAAGGTACCGTCGTTGTCGAACACCGCGATGCGGTCTTCGGGTTTGACGAAGTCCTTGCTGGATGGATCGGTGACCGACTGAACGAACTCGATGATGTTTTTCTTCGAGGGACCGTCGTTCCACGAGGGCAACGGTTCGGCGGCTTGCGCGAGCAGCGGCAGGGCCAGCGCAAAGAGCAGTGTCAGCCCGAAGCGGTGACGGATCGATCGCGGGTTCGTCATTGGATATCCTTTTCGTGAGCAGGGTTTAATGGACGCAAGGCTGAAACAACCTTGGTTGGGTGCAGTTCAGCCTGATTTTGCAGCGTCGCCAAAGAACGTTTGAGTTCGTGCAACGCTTGGGCTTCGGTTGGCGCGCGGCCATAGCAGGCGCGCAGCAAATCTTGGAGTCGGGGGCTGAGAACGCTCAATTTCAGGCCCAGATGGCGGCGTTTGAGCCACAGGTACAAGGCACTCAGTTGCGCAGGCTTGCCGTCGATTTGCCGCGGAATCTGCCGCCAGGCGTAGTCGGCGGACTCCAGCCATGCCGCGTGCCGCGCTTGGCGGCGGGTCTGTGCGGCGAGGTAAGCGCGATGTACGAACGGAAGGGCGAACCAGGCACATAGCGCGACCACCATCAGCAGCGCCGAAAGCCCCAGCCAGTGCCCGGAAAGGTGCACGCGACTTTGCTGACCGAGTTTTTTCAGGTCGTCGGCAATCGAGAAAACCGGTTTGTAAGCGTTGTTGGCCGCAGCCTCGAAGGTTATGGCCGGGACTTGTGCGGTGCGGGTTTGCTGGCTGCTGGCGTCCCACCATTTCAGCTCAATGGCCGGCAGGCTGTAACGGCCTTCGGAGTCGACGCGGTAGGTCATCGTGTCGATACGTTGGCCGCCGTTGAAGTTGCCTCGACCATCATCCAGATTGCTGATTTTGGGGCTCTTCGGGTAACGGCTCAAACCGCTGATATCGCCCATCGCGGGTGCCGGCAGCGACATGGCCATGGCGTTGTCAGCCTGCAAGGTCAGCTGCCGGGTGATGCTGTCGCCGACCTTCAATGGCTTCGCCGAGTTGACGATTGTTTGCGTGAAGCGCAGACCTTGCGCCACCAGCACCGGTTCGCCGGGTTTGAACCCCGGTGGTTGCGCGGCGGTGAAGTGCAACGGCTGGCTTTGCGCGCTCAGTGGGGCGCTGGCCTGGCCAGGTGTGGCCTGAACGGTCAGCGGCGGGATGTCGAAACCCTGGGCCAGATTCGGAGTGATCCGGTAGGTGTAGCGCATGCCATTGAAGGATTTGCCATCGAGGCTCTGATTGATGTGCTCGGCATGGCCGTCCGGTGGCAGCACCAGGGCGCCGGGAAGCTTCAGGTCGGGCAGGCTCGGGGCTTCGGTGAACCAGCTGTCGGTGAGGACGTCGAGTTGCAGCTCCACAAGGCCGCCGACCATGACTGAGGTGGCGGGTTGCAGGTGGGTCTGGACGCGGAGGTCGGGTTCGGCGGCTGGGGTGGCGGTAGTGAAAAGGCAGAGGAGCAGGCCTGTTAATTTGATAGTGACTGGTCGGACGCCTTCGCGAGCAAGCCCGCTCCCACAGGGGATCTTCAGCGCACACAAATCAACTGTGGGAGCTAGCCTGCTGGCGATGGCCATCACTCGGTTCATGGTTTGCCCCCCGCCTGATCCTGCAAACTGAATTTCTGCTTGAGGAACTTCGCCGGCGAAGTGCTCAGGTTCTGTAGCCACAACTCATCCGACGTGGCCTGTTCGGTCTGCACCGGTTTGCTCTGGCCCTTGCCCGGAGCCTTGTCCATTTTGATTTCGTCAGGTTTGACCTCGGGCGTGTTTTGCTCGGCGCTGTCGGTGTCTTTCTGCAACGCAATCGCCAACGCCAGGTTGGCCGTGGCTTCCGGGAATTGCGGTTGTAGCTTCAGTGCCTGGGTGTACGCGGCAATTGCCTGATCAAACTTGAAGCGCCGCGCGTAAATATTGCCCAGGTAGAAATACGCCTGCGGCGTTTCCAGTCGGGCGAAACTGGCCAGTGCCAGGTCGAAATCCGCTGCGTTATAGGCGGCGATGCCTTTCCAGTACGGATCGACAAAATGCGCGGCGGCCAGGGGGAAGTGCTGGTGTTCGAAGGCCCAGCGGCCTTGCTGATCGGGAGTGAAGAACGCATCGGTCAGGGCGTTGGCTTCGGCGCTGGTGGGCTGCAGACCGATGCCCAGTGCCAGCAACAAACCGGCCATCCAGTTCAGGCTCCAGCCCTTGCGCACGCTGAAAAACGCGAGCAGCAGCAACGGCCAGCACAGCCAGTAACCGGCGTCTTTCCAGTGCAATTCGCGCTGTTCATCGCTGGCACTCTGGAAATGCTGCTGGGCGTGCAGTTCAACCCAATCCAGATCGTCGTTATTCAGCGTGAGGCTGCCCAACGGTGCGTCCACGGCTGAAGCGAGTTGCTTTAACGCTGCCTGATCAAAACTTCCGAGCACCGGGCGACCGTTGCTGTCGGTGCGTGGCTGGCCGCTGGCGTCGTGGAGGATGCCGCCATCCTCACTGCCCACCGCGAGGATCAGCACTTGTAGCGCACTGTTCTGCAGTTGCTTGTCCAGCCCGGCGAGCTGCGAAGTATCGGCGCCATCGGTGATCAGCAACAGCGTGCCCGGGGTTTTCTCGGCCGCCAGCAGGTGTTTGGCTTGCTCGATCACGGCGCCGACGTTTTTGCCTTGTTTGGCGATCAGGTCGGTGCTCAGGGCTTGAATGAACGTCTCCAGCAAGGCCGGATCATCGGTGGGCGGCAACACCAGGTGCGCGCTGCCGGCGTAGGCGATCAGCGCGTTGCGCGCACCGGCGCGGCGCTGGATAAGGTCGTGCAGCTTGTGCTTGGCCGCTTCCAGACGACTCGGCGGCACGTCGTTGGCGTCCATCGACGGCGACAGGTCGAGGGCGATGATCAGCGGCGCACGATTTTCCAGGAAGTCCGGACGATCCTGTTCCCAGGTCGGCCCGGCGGCGGCAACAGCGCCCAGAATCAACACGGCGCAGACCAGATGCACTGGTCTGAAGCGTTGTTGATCCTGCGGCGTGATCAGCAGGTGCGGCAGCAAGTGCTCGGCTATGTTACTGCGCAAGCGTCGTTGCAAGTCGCGGCTGCGGCGCCAGAGTATCGGCAGTAAGGCGGCGAACGGCACGAGTAAAAGCCAGAGCGGGCGCAGGAAGTGGAAGTCGCTGAAATTGATCTCCATCTCAAACCTCCTGCCGCTGACGCGCGAGTATCAGGTGCGGACGGAGCAGGGCGCCCAGGTGATACAGCGCCAGCAAACCGATGGCGGCACCGAGCGGCCACCAGAACAGGTCTTTTTTGGGTTGATGGCTGAGGGTTTTCACCTGATGCGGGGTCAGCTTGTCGAGGGTGCTGTAGACCTGATCCAGTGCCGTGCGGTCCTCGGCGCGGAAGAACTTGCCGCCGGTGGTTTCGGCGATCTGTCGCAAGCCTTGCAGGTTGACCTTGGCTTCGCCGTCGGCGGTCGGGTCACCGATGCCGATGGTGTGAATCACCACGCCTTTGGCGGCAGCCATTTGTGCTGCGTGGTCAGGGGTGATGGCGCTGCTGGTGTCGTTGCCGTCGGTCAACAGGATCAGCACTTTCTCTTGTTCGTGGGCCTGGTCGAGCAGCTTCAGGCTCAGGCCAATCGCATCGCCGATGGCGGTATTGGGGCCAGCCATGCCGATGCCGGTGTCGTCGAGCAGCAGCGACAGGCTGGCATGATCCAGGGTCAACGGCGCTTGTGGGTAGGCACCGCTGCCGAACACGATCAGGCCCAGACGATCGTCCTTACGTTTGTCGATAAAGCCATGCACCACCTCTTTGACGGCGGCCAGGCGATTGATCTTCTGGCCATTGGCATCGGTGAAATCGGTGGTTTCCATGGATTGGGAAATGTCGATGGCGAGCATCAGGTCGCGCACCGGTTGCTGGCGTTCGATGGGCTTTTCGACGAACACCGGGCGCGCAACGGCCAGCAGCACCAGCGCCCAGACCAACAGGTTCAAGGCGAGCTGCCAGCGGTTATNGCGCGTGCCGGCCTGGCTCGGTGCCTGACCGACCGCGCGGCTCATGGCACCGAAAAACGGCACGCGCACGGCGCTGCGGGCTTCGCGGTAATCGGGCAGGAAGCGGTAGCCGAACCACGGCAAGGGCAACAGGAGCAACAACCACGGGTAATCAAGCTGCCACATGATGATGCTCCACCCAGAGTTTGCAGGTGTTGAATAGTTGCAGGCGCTGTTCGATTGGTAACGCGAGTAGCGTGGCATCGGGGGCGTAGGCCAATTGAGCCAGTTGCTGACTAAAATCTGCCGGTAGCGTCTCTGTACTGTGCCGCACCAAAAACGCCTGCCAGTCCTCACCCCCAAGCGCACCCACATCCCCCTGTAGGAGTGAGCCTGCTCGCGATAGCGGTGTGTCAGTCGACGTCATTTTTGAATGTCCGATCGATATCGCGAGCAGGCTCACTCCTACAGGTTTTGCGTTCCAAGGGGAGGGCATGGAGAGGGCGACTCGTTTGAGCAGTTCGGGAAGTTCGCGTAATGCTGTCAGCGGATCATTGCTGTTTTGCAGTTCAGCCAGCCGCACCAGCGCTTCTCGCCGGTACCGATCCCGCCGCCATTGCCAATACCGCCGTGCGCTGATCAGCAAAACAGCGATCACCAGCAAGCCAAGCAACACCCACCACCCCCACGTCTGCGGCGTGTAACTGACTGGCGCGGGCAGGGCGATTTCCTTGAGTTGATCGATGCTCGGAATGTTCGGGTTCATCGCCGACTCCTGCCCAGTTCGGTCCGCAGTTGTTCCTGCGCATCCGTCGCGGTGCTGAACATCATCAATGGCACCTGGCTGCGGCGCAGCAGGGTGGCGACATCCTTGAGCCGGCCGCTGAGGAAGTCACCCAACGGTTGATGCACGCTGCGCTGCTCGACGGCCAGTTCCACCTGCAACTGGCCTTGAGTGATCAACAGACGGCCGTTCTTCGGCAGGTTCAGCGCTAACGGGTCATACACCTGCATGGCAATCACATCGTTGTGCGCTGCCAGCTGCCGCATCAATTGCAACGTGCGCTCACCGGCGCCGGCAAAGTCGCTGACGATGCAAATCAAGTGATCGTGCCCGGCTAGCGCCAGGCAATGCTGCAACACCTTGTCGAGCTGGTCTTCGCCTTCGGCGTCAGGGTTGGCCGCGTTGAGTTGCTGGTTTTGCTCGGCAATCCGGCTGCACAAGGCTTCGATGCGTTTGCGGCTGCGCAGCGGGGCGATGCTGTCGATGCGCTGATCGTTGAACACCAGGCCGCCGACACGATCACCGGCGTTGAACACCATCCACGCCGCCAGCGCGCCCAGTTCGGCAGCGATGGCCGATTTGAAACTGCGTTGCGAGCCGAAGAACATCGACATGCGCTGATCCACCAGAATCAACGCCGGGCGATCACGCTCTTCAGTGAAGGTGCGCACCACCGGTTTGCCAGTGCGTAGCGAGGCGCGCCAGTCGAGGTGACGCAGGTCATCCCCCGGCTGGTAGCGGCGCAACTCGTCGAAATTCAGCCCACGGCCACGCAATCGCGAAGCATGGTTGCCGGCGAGGATGCTGCCTTGTGGCTGCCGCGCCAGAAAACTCAAGTCACGGGCCTTGAACTCCAACGCCATCAAGTGCGCGAGAGAGACATAGACCAGGCCGTCGGTGCTCTTCATGTTCAACCTCAGGCCGGAACCGCGACCTTGTCGAGCAAGCGATCAAGCACCTGATCCGCCGTCACACCGTCCGCCACTGCGTCGTAACTCAGTTGCAGGCGATGACGCAGCACCGGATGGACCACGGCGCGCACGTTGTCTGGCGAAACAAAATCCTGCCCCTGCAACCAGGCATCGGCGCGGGCACAACGGTCCAGGCCGATGCCGCCGCGTGGGCTGGCGCCGATGGCGATCCAGCGGCCCAGATCGGTGTCGTAATCGGCCGGGTGACGCGTGGCATTGATCAGGTCGATCAGGTAACGGTCGATGGCCGGGGACACGTGAATCGCGCTGACTTCGCGACGCGCGGCGAAAATCACGTCCTGCGACAACGCGAAGCCCTGGACTGGAGCGGTCTTGGCGCCCAAGGCCTGTTCTTCGTCTCGCAGCAGGCGCAGCACCTGACTTTCGTTTTCCGCACTCGGGTAATCGAGCAGGACCTTCATCAAAAAGCGGTCCATCTGCGCTTCCGGCAGGGGATAGGTGCCTTCCTGTTCAATCGGGTTCTGCGTTGCGACCACAATGAACAGCTCCGGCAACACATGGCTATTGCCGGCCACGGTGATTTGCCGTTCTTCCATGGCTTCCAGCAATGCGGCCTGGACCTTGGCCGGGGCGCGGTTGATTTCGTCCGCCAGGATCAGGTTGCCGAACAGCGGGCCCGGCTGGAACTGGATCTGGTTCTTGCCGTCGATCTGGTGCAAAACCTCGGCGCCGGTGATGTCCGACGGCAGCAGGTCCGGGGTGAACTGGATGCGGCTCATCTTCGCGTCCAGGTGCTTGGCCAGTGCCTTCACCGTTCGGGTCTTGGCCAGGCCCGGCAAGCTTTCCAGCAGCAGATGCCCGTTGGCCAGCAGCCCTAGCAGAATCTGCCGGATCACTTGATCCTGCCCCAGCACACTTTCGGCGATGCTGGCTTGCAGGGCGTTGAGGTCATTGAGTGCAGTCATGGCTGATCCTTGATTCAAAACATGAACGTCGGAATGACGGGGATGAACGACAAACGAAAATTCCAGCGGCTGCTGATCAGGTCGTCCGGGTGAATGGCCGAGTATTGAATCTCCCCGGAAATCCGCACGGGAATCTTGCCGAAGTTGAAGATTCGTCCGGCGCCGAGGCCAATCGGGAAGGTCACCTTGTTGCCGCCTTCGGCCTTCCAGTTGACCGTGACGTTAGGCGTCATGCCGATCCGCCATTGCTCGGGGCCGGGGATGCTGCGCTGGATGAAGTACTGAATGTTGGTCAGGCTCACGTCCTTGCGGTTGTCGTCGCCAGCGACTGACCACCAGTGTTGCGGGAACAGCGCGAGGGTCCAGTCTTCGCCCAGGTACGCCGCGACAAACGCGGGCCCGAGGGAATATTTGCCGGTGCCGAGCACGTCTTCTTCGGCGGTCGGGAACATGACGGTCGGGCCGACGCCCCAGACCATCTTGCCACCGCCCGCCAGGCGCACCGGAGCCTTGGGCGAGAACACGCCAACATAGGTCAGGTCACCGAAACCGCTGGTGCGGTCAAACGGGTCGTGGACCACGGATTCAAAATCCCCGCGGTCGCTCAAGATGTCGCTGGGGCCCATGCCGATCAAGTTTCCGGCCTTGTGGTTGACCGGGGCGCCGATGTAGCTGATCGGTATGCGGTTGATCAGGTTCCAGTCCTCGCCGATGGAAACCGGAAAGGTCGGCATGAAGCTGTACTTGGCCAACATCCGTGTGCCATTGCTGTTTGGGCCTTTGAGCGCGGTGTAGTCGACCTGGTTGAACAGCAGCACCAGATTGCCAACCGGGTTGTCCATCAGCTTGGCGATCTGCTCGGTGGACGGATCACAACCGGCCGCCACGACCTTTTTCAGGTCAATGTCGAAGTCCTGTTGCAGGCGATGGCAGGTTTCTGCATCACCCTTGGCAATAGCGGGTTGCGCGGGTGTGCTGCCGATAGTAGGCAAGTCGCCGCTGGCGAAAGTGAAGCCGCTGAACAGCACGCTGCATAAAGTGAGTTTGGAACCGGACACCATCCCTGGGCACTCCTCAGAAAAACGCTACTGTCAGGTTGACGCTGACACCATTACCTTCAGGACGGTTTTTGGTGTCGAATTCCGGCACCCAACGCGCGTTGATGCTCGCTTGGGCATCGTTGAACTTGCCGGCCCAGCCGATCGTAGGACCGGCCCCTACCGAGCGGCCGCGAAAGCCACTGGTCGCACCACTGCCCGAGTCATCGGTGACCTGTTGAATGTAGCCCGCCACCATGCCGGCATTCCAGCCGTTGCCGAAGCCGTGGGTCCACAGTGCATCGAGGGTGAAAATGTTGCCGTCCTGATAATCCGTGGCTTCATTCTCGGTGTAGATCTCCAGCCCGCTGGACAGGGTGAACTCGCCACCCTTGCCGTCCAGATGGGTGAAGGCCACGGTAGGTATGAAGGTGTAGGCATTCTGGCCAGCGTTGGCCAGGCGATTCTCGTTGTAGGCACCGGTTGGCACATAAATCGGCAGCGAGAACGAGAAATGGTTGACCTCGTCGACGTGGTAACCCGCTGCAATCGGCGTCACCAGCATGTCGGCAAACTGGGTCGCGGTATCATTGCTTCCCAGAGTCCTGCCACGGGGGCCGGTGACACTGGCGGTGATGTCGGTGTACTGAACCGGCACGCCGATGGCCGAGGCGTAGTTCCAGCTGCCCTTGCCCGTGTCCCAGACATGGGTGAAGTTGGCCATGGTGTACGAAACTTTAACGTCCAGCCCGGTACTGACGGCGCCGGCGATCGGCACTTGGGCTTTGCCCTTGAGGTCGCCGTCGTACCAGATGCTGGTCAGGGACATGACCCAGCCGGCTTCCGGGGGCACGATCCCGGCGTTGGAAAATACCTGCTGCCCGGTGATCGGCCGCCCGACACCGCCCTCGGCTGCGAGGGTCAACGGGCTTGCGCCGACCACACACAGCGCCAGTAAAGGACGTACTACAAAAGGCCTGGCCATGACTGACTCCGCTTACGGTTGTGTTGAATTGACCGGCGTCAGCAGCGGCATTTTCCACTCGCCGCTGGTGACTTCCGGTTTTGGCAGGTACAAGCGCAAAACCCCGTAGAACGGACCTTTCGGCGCTGGAAGCCAGTTGTTTTGCAGCTCTTTGGCCGGGGCCTTGTTCTGCACATACAGGGTCAGGCCGCCGTCAGAGTCGAGTTTGAGATCGGGCAGCATCCGCGAGTTGATCAGGTAACGATTCAACTGGTTGGCCACCAGTAATTTGCTCTTGCCGTCGTACATCGTCAGCGACCAGAACGCGTCGGCCGGGGGCAGGGCGCCCTTGTCGAAATGCAGGGTGTAATCGTGCTTTGCGGCGTCGACTGGTTGGCCGTCCTTGTCAACGAAATAGCCGATGTAATTCGCTTCTTCGGCGGAGTTGCCAAAGATCCCCATGTCGGCGCCGGCGAAACGGTAGAGGTAATTGCCTTTCAGGTGATCGCGGGTGCCGAAGAAGTCGCCGCTGATGACCTGATGAGTGTCTACCTTGTCCTTCTTGAACTGCGCGAATTCAGCTTTGGCGTCGCTGATCCCGTCCTCCAGCGCCTTGCGTTGCTCAGGTGTGAGTTCCTGCAACTGGAACGGCTTGCCGGCCTCTATGCCGATCCTGGCGAAGCGAGCGAGCAGGTCTTTTTCCGAGTCCTGTGCCGGGGCGAACGCCAGCATGAAATTCAGGTAGCGGAACAGGTCCGGGGTGTCGCTCATGGTCGGCGTCGGTTTTGGCCAGGCAATCTTCGGCGCCGCCGGCGGGGCTTTCTGCTTGTCGTAATGGCTCAGGGTTTCCACCTTGTAGCCTTTCTGGATCTGCTTGACCTTGGCCAGGTCCTTTTCATCTAACAATTGCGTGCGATACAGCGCGTAGGCAATGTTGCTTTCGCTGCGCACCAGCCGGTCTATTTCCAGCGGTTGCTGACCTTGCCAGTTTGGCCCGGCGATCATGAAGTGGCCACCGTTGTTGCCTGTGCTGCGGGTGCCCAGGTACGCAAAGTTCTGCGTGTACGCATCAATCAACTGCACCGAGTAATAACGGTGTTCTTCGATGGGCGGCAGGGTCAACACCAACGGTTCGGCGCGCAAATCCATCCAGACAAACGAGTAGGGCGTGTCGGCGTTCGGCGTGACGAACGCGGTGTCCTTGGCGGTGAACGCTTTGGCGGTGTTGCCGATCTGGTTCAGCGGCGCCTTGAAGTTCGGGCTCTTTTTATCGATGGCCTGGGTGTAGAGCGTCTTGTACATCTCCACCACCGGG
>Ga0065714_10003179_pt1 | contig 12607 bp, 16 predicted proteins | sample MisRhiReplicate2_FD_59101 | JGI IMG/M metagenome (GOLD analysis project Ga0065714, IMG submission 59101) | Miscanthus rhizosphere microbial communities from Kellogg Biological Station, MSU, sample Rhizosphere Soil Replicate 2: eDNA_1 v2... | ecosystem: Host-associated > Plants > Roots >... | reverse complement strand
CTTCCTCAGCCCGGATTCCGCACACTCGCGTCACTTCCATGCTCCTCATTCCCGCCATTGATCTCAAAGACGGCCACTGCGTTCGCCTCAAACAGGGCGACATGGACCAGTCCACCATCTTCAGCGAAGACCCCGCCGCCATGGCCCGCAAGTGGGTCGAGGCCGGCGCGAGGCGGCTGCACCTGGTCGATCTGAATGGCGCGTTCGCCGGCAAGCCGCAGAACCACGCGGCCATCAAGGCGATCCTGCGCGAGGTGGGCGACGACATTCCGGTGCAGCTGGGCGGCGGAATCCGCGACCTGGACACCATCGAGCGCTACATCGACGACGGCCTGCGCTACGTGATCATCGGAACCGCCGCGGTCAAGAACCCGGGCTTTCTGAAAGACGCTTGCGTGGCCTTCGGCGGCCACATCATCGTGGGCCTGGACGCCAAGGACGGCAAGGTCGCCACCGACGGCTGGAGCAAGCTCACGGGCCACGAGGTGGCCGACCTGGGCAAGAAGTTCGAAGACTACGGCGTCGAATCGATCATCTACACCGACATCGGCCGCGACGGCATGCTGTCGGGCATCAACATCGATGCGACGGTGAAGCTCGCGCAGGCGCTGAGCATTCCGGTGATCGCGTCGGGCGGCTTGTCGAACATGGCCGACATCGACCAGCTTTGCGCGGTCGAGCCTGAAGGCGTTGAAGGCGTGATCTGCGGCCGGGCCATCTATTCGGGCGACCTGGATTTCGCCGCCGCTCAGGCCCGCGCCGACGAACTCGCCGGCGCCTGAGGTTTTGCCAGGTGAGGGCTACTCGGCCTTCACCGCCATCGTCTGAATGATCGCTTCCAACTGAGCGCTCATCGGCAGGTTGATGCGTTCCCCCGTGGGCAGCTTGCGCAAAAACCAGCGCTTGTACTGGCGCTCGATCTCGCCGTCTTCGGCCAGCACCTGAAAGCTGTCGTTGATCACCTTGCGCAAGTGCGCATCGCCCTTGCGGTACATGATCCCGTAGGGGTCGTAGGAGAGGTAGTCGCCGACCACCTCGTACTCGGCCTTGGCGGCATCCCGTGCGATGAGGCCGTAAAGCAGCACGTCGTCCGTGGCAAAGGCGTCGGCCTGGCCGCTCTTCACGAGCCCGAACGAATCGGCGTGGTCGCGCGCCACCAGCAGGTTGATGCCGAGCTTGAACTTCTGCGAAAGCTCGCGCAGCGTTTTCTCGTTGGTGGTGCCGGCGGTCACCGCCACCCGCTTGCCGGCCAAATCGCGGAACGACTTGATCGGTGAACCCTTCTTCACCAGCACCTTGGTGCCCGAGACGAAGATCGTGGGCGAAAAACTCACGCGCTTCTGCCGCTCGATGTTGTTGGTGGTCGAACCGCACTCGAGATCGACCGCGCCGCTCTCGACCGCGTCGATGCGCGAATCGGACGTCACGGGCGTCCACTTGATCGTGAGGCTCTTGTTCACCGCGTCTTCGATTGCCGTGACCAATGCGCGGCAGAGCTCGATCGAATAGCCGATGGGTTCCTTGCGTGCGTTGAGAAAGGAAAACGGCACCGACGATTCTCGATAGCCGATGGTGATGGCACCGGTCTCGCGCACCTTGGCGAGAGTGCCGGTCAAAGTTTCAGGGGCCTGCGGCTGTGCCTGCGAAGGCAAAGCGGAAACAAGCGCAGCGGCTGCCAGCAGGCCGGCCCAAAAAACCGACAGCGTGGCCTTGGCTTTCATCGCGAGCCTCACGCGTGCGCTGGATGGGCGAGGGTGGCCGCGGCCTCGGCGTCGAGCGCCTTGGCGTTCGATGCCGCATCGCTCTCGGAGAGCAGTTCGCCCTCCCACTTGGCCACGACGGCCGTGGCAATGGAGTTGCCCACGGCATTGGTGGCCGAGCGGCCCATGTCCAGGAAGGTGTCGACGCCAAGGATCAGCAGCAGGCCGGCCTCGGGAATGTCGAAGTGGTTGAGCGTGGCGGCAATCACCACCAGCGAAGCGCGCGGCACGCCGGCCATGCCCTTGGAGGTGAGCATCAGGATCAGCAGCATGGTGATCTGCGTGCTGAGCGGCATGTGGATGTTGTAGGCCTGCGCGATGAACAGCACGGCAAAGGTGCAGTACATCATGGAGCCGTCCAGGTTGAACGAATAGCCCATCGGCATCACGAAGCTCGAGATCTTGCGCTTCACGCCAAAACGGTCGAGAGCCTGCAGGATCTTCGGGTACGCCGCTTCGGAGCTGGCGGTGGCAAACGAAAGCAGGAAGGCTTCCTTGATGAGCACCAGCAGCTTGAACACCCGAGGGCCCAGGAACGAAAAGCCCGCGAAGATCAGCACGCCCCACAGCACGAAGAGGCCCAGGTAGAAGTCGCCCATGAAAACGGCGAACTTGAGCAGGATGCCCAGGCCGTTGACCGCGACCGTGGCGGCCATGGCGGCCATCACCGCGAGTGGGGCCAGCTTCATCACGTAGCCGGTGATCTTGAGCATGGCGTGAGAGAGTTCGTCGATGGCAGCCACCAGCGTCTTGGCCTTGTCGCCGAGCGAAGCGAGCGCAACGCCGAAGAACATCGAGAACACCACGATCTGGAGGATCTCGTTGTTGGCCATGGCTTCGGCAAAAGACTTGGGCACCATGTGGCTCACGAAGTCCTTGAGCGTGAACTTGGCGGTGGCAAGGTTGGCCGAAGAGCCGATGTCCGGCAGCGGCAGGCCCAGGTTCTCGCCGGGCTTAAGAACGTTGGCCATCACGAGGCCAATGACCAGCGAGATCAGCGAAGCGGTAAAGAACCAGCCGAGCGACTTGCCGAACACGCGGCCCACCGACTTGGCGTCCCCCATGTGCGCGATGCCCACCACCAGGGTGGAGAACACCAGCGGGCCGATCAGCATCTTGATGAGGCGCAGGAACACGTCCGAAATGATCGACACGTAGCCCGCGATCTGCGCGGCCGCCTTCTTGTCGGGAAAGCTCGTGAAGATCATGTAGCCGACAAGAATGCCGAGCACCATGGCAATCAGGATCCAGGCCGCGGCGGGCATTTTCTTTCGCATATTTGTCCCTTTTAGGTGTGTGTGGTTGGGGAGCGCGGGCGCGTCGGCCGGCAGCCTCTTCTTGTGCGGCAGGCGAAGGGTATCCAAGAAGGTCCCTTGCTTGCAACCGGCAGGACGCGGCCGCGATGAAGCCTTAAGTGCCCAATGCCAATTCCGTGCCACGGGATTTCGCTGCCTACAATTCTCCAATGGATATCAGTTCGATCGACTTTCGCGGCCAGCCCGCGCTTCGTGCCGCCGGGGCTGACGGAAGTGCTTTTGTCGTGTCGCTGCACGGGGCGCAGCTGCTTTCCTGGACCACGTCCGACAGCGCGGAGCGCCTCTATCTGAGCCCTCGCGCGGTGTTCGACGGGCAGGCTGCAATCCGCGGCGGCGTGCCCATCTGCTGCCCTCAATTCAACCAGCGCGGCATGTTGCCCAAGCATGGATTCATGCGCAATTTGCCTTGGGAAAACCGGGGTGTCGACCCCAACTCGGGCGAATTGGTCCTGCGGCTGCGCGACAACCCGGCCACCCGCAAGCTCTGGCCGCACTCTTTCGAGGCGCGCTTGCACGTCGGCATGGGCCCCGGCCGGCTGCGCACCACGCTGACGCTGCTCAATGTGGATCATGCGCCGTTCAGCTTTGCGGCGGCATTGCATACCTACCTGCGCGTCGACGATATCGCCGAAGTGCGGCTGGAAGGCCTCCAGGGTGCCAACCGCTGGGATTCCCTGCGCGACGACCGGCACGTGGAGACGGCGCCGGCACTGCGCTTCGATGCCGAGTTCGACAGCGTCTATGCCGCTCCCGCCAAGCCGATGCGCCTGGTGCAGCCGAGCGGCACACTCGAAATCACGCAAAGTGCGAGCTGCAGCGAAACCGTGGTGTGGAACCCCGGCGCGGTGCTCGGTGCGAAACTCGCAGACATGCCCGAAGACGGATATCGGCACATGCTGTGCGTAGAGGCCGCGCGCATCGACGAGCAGGTGCTGCTCCTGCCGGGTGCCCAATGGCAGGGCTGGCAGCAGCTGCGCGTTCTCTGAATGAACTTTTCCTTACCACCGACCATGCTCGCAAAACGCATCATTCCCTGTCTTGACGTCACCGGCGGCCGCGTCGTTAAGGGCGTCAATTTTCTCGAGCTGCGCGATGCCGGCGATCCGGTCGAAATTGCGGCCCGTTACAACGCGCAGGGCGCCGACGAGCTCACCTTTCTCGACATCACGGCCACCAGCGACGGACGCGACCTGATCCTGCCGATCATCGAGGCGGTGGCGTCGCAGGTCTTCATTCCGTTGACGGTGGGCGGCGGCGTGCGCACCGTCGCCGACGTGCGCCGGCTGCTCAATGCCGGCGCAGACAAGACCAGCTTCAACTCCGCGGCCATTGCCGATCCGAAGGTGATCAACGACGCATCGCAGAAATACGGTTCGCAGTGCATCGTGGTGGCCATCGACGCCAAGCGCCGCAGCCCTGAAGAAGCCGCCACGCGTGGCGCCGGCTGGGACGTGTACAGCCATGGCGGCCGCAAGAACACCGGCCTGGACGCCGTCGAATGGGCGACAGAGATGGTGCGCCGCGGCGCCGGCGAAATCCTGCTCACGAGCATGGACCGCGACGGCACCAAGAGCGGCTTCGACCTGGAACTCACTCGCGCGGTGAGCGATGCCGTCAACGTGCCGGTGATCGCCTCGGGCGGCGTCGGCAGCCTCGACGACCTGGCCGACGGCATCCAGACGGGCGGCGCCGACGCGGTGCTGGCTGCCAGCATCTTTCACTACGGCGAGCACACGGTTGGTGAGGCGAAAGCCCGCATGGCCGCGCGGGGCATCCCGGTGCGAATCGACTCCTGAGGGGTCTTTGCCTATCCCCGACAATATCGCGATGAATTGGCTCGATGAAGTGAAGTGGGACGCGAACGGCCTGGTGCCGGTGATCGCGCAGGAGCAGGGCAGCAACGACGTCCTGATGTTCGCCTGGATGAACCGCGAGGCGCTCGAAAAGACCGCCGAGCTGGGCCGCGCCGTGTATTTCAGCCGCTCGCGCAACAAGCTCTGGTTCAAGGGCGAGGAATCGGGTCACGTGCAGACGGTGCACGAGATCCGCCTCGACTGCGACAACGACGTCGTGCTGCTCAAGGTCACGCAACTCGGCCACGAGCCCGGCATTGCATGCCACACGGGCCGCCACAGCTGCTTCTTCAGCAAGTACGACAACGGCCAATGGACCGCGGTCGAGCCAGTCTTGAAAGACCCGGAGTCGATCTACAAATGACGGCACCAGTGAATACTTCGGACGCCCTCGCACGCCTTGCCGCCGTCATCGAAAGCCGCCTGCCCGCGCGCGGCGGCGATGCTGAAAAGAGCTACGTGGCGCGCCTGCTGCACAAGGGCCCCGATGCCTTCCTCAAGAAGATCGGCGAGGAAGCCACCGAGGTCGTGATGGCCGCGAAGGACGCCGACCACGGCGGCGACCGCACGAAAATAGTGAACGAAGTGGCCGATCTGTGGTTCCACACCATGGTGGCGCTGGCCCACTACGGCTTCTCGCCGGCAGAGGTGATCGCGGAGCTCGAGCGTCGCGAAGGCACCAGCGGCATCGAGGAAAAAGCCCTGCGCAAGGCGCAGGCCCGCGAAGCATCCAACGATTGAAAGGACATTCAATGGCCAACGACATCGTGAACGTGGAACCCGACGACTCCCTCAAGACCTGGGGCTGGGTCAGCTATATCCTGCACCTGATCGTGGCCATTGGCGCCGTGCTGCCAGGGGCGCAGGCTTCGGTGGTCCTTTTGCTGGTGGCGCTGGTGATCGACTTCGTCAAACGAGACGATGCCGCCGGCACGTGGCAGGCCACGCACTTCAGCTGGCGCATCCGCTCGGTGCTGTGGGCAGGCCTGCTGTACCTGGTCACTTCGTGGCTCTGGCTGTTGTTTCTCGTGCCGGGCTGGATTGCCTGGAGCCTGATTTCGCTGTGGTTTCTCTACCGGATCGTGAAGGGCATGATCCGCATGAAAGACAGTCGCCCCATGGAACCCCAAGATGTCATCTGATCCGAACTGCGTCTTCTGCAAAATCATCGAAGGCAAGATCCCCTCGCGCAAGGTCTACGAAGACGACGAACTGTTCGGTTTTCACGACATCGCGCCCTGGGCGCCGGTCCATTTCATGCTGGTGCCCAAGCGGCACATCGCCTCGATGGCGCAACTCACCCCGGAAGACGCCGCGCTGATGGGCAAGATCATGACGCTGGCGCCCAAGCTCGCGCTGGAGCAGGGCTGCAGGCCCTATCCGGACGGCGGCTACCGCGTGGTGGTCAACACCGGCGCCGAGGGCGGGCAGGAGGTTCACCATCTCCATGTCCATGTCATGGGCGGTCCCCGGCCCTGGCTTCGTGGCTGAACATTAGGCCAAACTGTCACATTCCGCCCGACTAAAATCGGACACATTCTTAGGAGTCTTCCATGGGTTCATTTTCAATCTGGCACTGGCTGATCGTGCTCCTCGTCGTGGTCATGATCTTCGGCACCAAGAAGCTGAGGAACATGGGTTCCGACCTTGGTGGCGCCGTGAAGGGCTTCAAGGACGGCATGAAGGACGGCAGCACCACCGATGCGCCGGCCGCTTCGTCGGCCCCCGCCGCCCAGGTCACCGGCCAACCGGCTGCCAACAGCGACAAGTCGGCGATCGACGTCGAAGCGCGCCAGAAGTCCTGAGCGCGGGTCATAAGTGCTCGACCTTGGCATTGAGAAGCTGGCGCTGATCGGCGTCGTGGCGTTGATCGTGATCGGACCGGAAAAGCTGCCTCGCGTGGCGCGCACGGTCGGTACCTTGCTGGGCAAGGCGCAGCGCTACGTGAACGACGTCAAGGCCGAAGTCAATCGCTCGATGGAGCTGGACGAACTGCGCAAGATGAAAAGCACCGTGGAGGATGCGGCGCGCGACGTCGAGCACAGCATCCAGACCGGCGCGAGCGATCTCGAGAAGCAGTTTTCCGGCTCGGGCGAAACGCTTTCGGCCCTGGCCGAACCCGAGCCTTCGGTGCCGGAATACCGGCATCCCCGCAAGAACTGGCGCCTGAAGCAGGGCGCCACACCGCAGTGGTACAAGGCGCGCAACGGCGTGCGCACCAAGGCGCTTTCGGGTGCCGCGCGCGTGGCTCGTTTCCGCCCCCACAAGATCAACTAGCGGCTTTCACTCTCCGCGTTCCTCGTGCGCCGCACGCCGGCCGAAGCCAACGCTTTTCCCTGCTCTTTTCCCCTCCCCATGGCCGATTCCGACAACAAGAACAAAGACGCAGAAGACGAGCTGGCGGGCACCGAACAACCGTTCGTCCAGCACCTGGTCGAACTCCGCGACCGGCTTCTCTACTGCGTCTACGGCCTTGTGATCGCTGGCGTGCTGCTGGCCATCTGGCCCGGTCCCGGGGGGTTGATCGACCTGATCGCCATGCCCATCCGCGCGCACATGCCGCCGGATGCCAAGCTCATCGCCATCGGCGTGTTCTCGCCGTTCTTCGTGCCGCTCAAGGTGCTGATGATGACGGCGGTGCTGCTGGCGCTGCCCTGGCTCATGTACCAGGCCTGGATGTTCATTGCGCCGGGGCTCTACAGCCACGAAAAGCGCTTTGCACTGCCACTGATCTTCTTCGGCAGCCTGCTGGCCTATGCGGGCATCGCCTTTGTGCAGTTCTTCGTGCTGGACAAGATGTTCAGCTTCATCCAGAAGTTCACACCCGCCGCAGTGGCGGCCACGCCCGACATCTCCTCGTACGTCGAGGCCATTTTGTCGCTCTACATCGCGTTCGGCGTCGCCTTCCAGGTGCCGATCGTCGTGATGCTGCTGGTGCGTTTCGAAATGGTGACCATCGAGAAGCTGAAGTCCTTCCGTGGGTACTTCATCGTGGTGGCCTTTGTTGTGGCGGCGGTGCTCACGCCGCCCGACGTGGTGTCGCAGCTCGCGCTGGCGGTGCCAATGTGCCTGCTCTACGAGGTCGGCATCATCGGCGCCCGCTACTTTGCGCAGGGCAACAAGAAGCCCGAAGAAGAAGGCGCCGACTCCTCAGCGTCTTCTTGACCGCTCATTCGGTCTGATTGGGAATCTGCCGCACCGGGCTCCTGGGGCGAAGGCCCGGCGTCACGTCCAATTCCATCTTGTCGGTGCCGCGCTGCAGCGCAAAACGCGCAGTGGTGCCGGGCTTGAGCCCGGCCACGGCGGTGAGCAGGGCCTGCACGTTGTCGGTCTTCTTGTCGCCGACCGAGGTGATCACGTCGCCCGGACGGATGCCGGCCTTGGCCGCGGGGCCGTTCTGCAGCACGCCCGTGATGATGACGCCGGCATTCGCCTTCACGCCGAAGGTCTCGGCCAGTTCCGGCGAGAGTTCGTTCGGCTCCACGCCGATCCAGCCACGGCGCACCTGGCCCTCTTTCACGATGCCTTCGAGCACGATCTTGGCCATGGAAACTGGAATCGCGAAGCCGATGCCCATGCTGCCGCCAGAACGGGAATAAATGGCCGTGTTGATGCCTTGCAGGTTGCCGTTGACGTCGATCAGCGCGCCGCCCGAATTGCCGGGGTTGATGGCCGCGTCGGTCTGGATGAAGTTCTCGAAATTGTTGATGCCGAGCTGATTGCGCCCCAGCGCCGAGACGATGCCGCTGGTGACCGTCTGGCCCACGCCGAACGGGTTGCCGATGGCCAGCACCTGATCGCCCACCTGGAGTTCGTCGGAGTTGCCCAGCACGATCGCTGGCAGCTTGTCCATTTCGATCTTGAGAACGGCCAGGTCGGTGTCCGGGTCGGTGCCGATCACCTTGCCGCGCGTGTGGCGGCTGTCGTTCAGCGTGACCTCGATCTCGTCCGCGCCTTCGACCACGTGGTTGTTGGTGAGCACGTAGCCCTCCGAGCTCACGATCACGCCGCTGCCCAGGCCGACCTGGGGCTGGTCGCCTTGGTCGCCGAAGAAGAACCGGAACCACGGGTCGTTGCTGCGCGGATGGCGCTGTGCGGCCTTGCTGGTGTTGATGCTCACCACGGCCGGCGAGGCTTTCTTGGCCGCTGCGCTCAGGCTGCCCGCGACCGGCACGGACGGAGCGCCGGCCGGTGCCTCGACAATCGACACCACGCCGCCCAGTGACGTGGACCGACGGTTGATCCATTCGGGCTTGAGCGTCGCAACGACGAAGTAGGCCGCCAAGAGGACGGTCACGGCTTGGGCAAAGAGCAGCCAGGTGCGTTTCATGAAACTTTGATTGAGCGAAGAAAACGCGCCGCCCACGCGGCGCCTTGCGCCCATTGTCCCTCAAGCCCCTTTTGGCATAAACCGCGCGGCGCTGTCGAGATTGGCTACCCTGGCGTCGTCGGCTGGTCCGTTGCCAGTCGCGGCACGCGGCCATGCGTGCGCAACGTGGATCGGAGCGCGACAATGTCGCGATGAGCACCACCCGCCACGAATTGCTGCACGCTTTCGACCTGCTTCTTGCGCCTTCGCGCTTCAAGGACTATGGACCGAATGGCCTGCAGGTCGAGGGCCGCACCGTGGTGCGGAAGATCGTTTCCGGCGTCACCGCGAGCCGCGCGCTGATCGAGGCCGCAATTCATGCCGAGGCCGACGCCATCTTTGTCCATCATGGCCTGTTCTGGCGCGGCCAGGACGGCTGCGTCACCGGCTGGATGAAGCAGCGCCTGGGCTTGCTGCTGGGCGACGACGTCAATTTGTTCGCGTACCACCTGCCGCTCGATGCGCACCCCGAGCTCGGCAACAACGCGCAGCTCGGGCTGCAGCTGGGATTGCTCGCCCATGCCGGCTCAACCGGGCGCTTCGGCGAGCAGGAGCTCGGCTTTCTCGGCGGCCGCGACAACGGAGAAGCCTTTGCCAGTGCCAAGGAGCTCGCCGCACATGCGGAAAAGATCCTGAAGCGGCCCGTCACCCTCGTGGACACGGCGCACCGGCCCCTCAAGAACATCGCATGGTGCACGGGCGGCGCCCAAGGCTATTTCGAGGCCGCCATTGCCGCCGGCGCCGACGCCTTCATTACCGGGGAGATCTCCGAGCCGCAAGCCCACTACGCGCGCGAGATGGGTGTCGCTTTCCTGGCCTGCGGGCACCATGCCACCGAGCGCTATGGCGCGCAGGCCGTGGCCGGGCACGTGGCGGCGCAGCTCGGCCTGAAGCATGAGTTCATCGACATCGACAACCCCGCATGAACGGGCAGGCTTCCATCGCTTCCGCCGCTCCTGTCGCCATCACGCCGGGCGATCCGGCGGGCATCGGGCCTGAAATCATTGCCAAGGCCTTCCGCCAGGCGCCCGACGCCACACGCGGCACCTTCGTGGCCGGCGACGTGGCAACCATGCGCCGCGCGTCGCAAGCCTTGGCGCAACCCGGACTGCCTGCCTGGCCGGTGGCCGAAATCGAGCACATCGCCGAAGCGGCCGCCGTGCCGCCGGGCTGCATCCCCGTGCTGCAGGTGGTGGCGCCGCCCAAGGCCATCGTGGCCGGCCAGATCAGCGCCGAAGCCGGTCGCATGGCTGGCAATTGCGTGGTCTGGGCCGCGCGGGCTGCCCTGCGAGGCGATATCGCCGCGATCGTGACCGCGCCGCTTCACAAGGAAGCGCTGGCGGCTGCCGGCTTTCCATACCCCGGGCATACCGAGCTGCTGCAGGCCGAAGCCGCCGCGCATGCGGGCCTTGCGGTGGACGGCATGCCCGTGCGCATGATGCTGGCCAACGACGAGTTGCGCACCGTGCTGGTGAGCATCCACATGTCCTTGCGCGACGCGATCACCGCCGTGAGCTTCGCCGGCGTGCTGGAGACACTGCGCATCACACACAGTGCCTTGCACCGCGTGCTTGGGCGGACACCGCGTATCGGTGTGGCCGGCCTCAATCCGCACGCGGGCGAGGGCGGTCTCTTCGGGTTTGAAGAGCGCGACATCATCGCGCCGGCCATTGCGGCAGCCCGCGGCGAGGGCATCGACGCCGACGGGCCGCACGCGCCCGACACCGTTTTCATGCGCGCGCGAGACAAGGCCGGCATACCGGGGAGCGGTGAGTTCGACGTGGTGATCGCGATGTACCACGACCAGGGCCTGATCCCGGTCAAGTACCTTGGCGTGGAAAAGGGCGTGAACGTGACGCTGGGCCTGCCACTGGTGCGCACCAGCCCCGATCACGGCACTGCGTTCGACATCGCAGGCACCGGCCGGGCCGACGCCTCGAGCCTTATAGAGGCCCTGCGCATGGCCCGAAAGCTGTCGGGCGCCTGAAAAGAGAGGCTTTCAGGGCCGCTTCAGGCTGTCGCGGATCTCGCGCAGCAGGGCGATGTCCTCCGGCGGCGCCACCGGTGCCGCGGGGGCGTCCGCCTGGTGTTTGCGCAGCTTGTTGATCTGCTTGACCATCATGAAGATGATGAAGGCAAGGATGATGAAATTGACCGCGATGGTGATGAAGTTGCCATAGGCGAGCACCGGAACCCCAGCCTTCTTGAGGTCGGCCAAAGTGCCCGGAACCCCGGCCGGCACGCTGCCCAGAACCACGAAGAGGTTCGAGAAATCGAGCTTGCCGAACACCAGGCCGACGATCGGCATGATGATGTCGGCCACCAGGGAGTCGACGATCTTCCCGAAGGCCGCGCCAATGATCACGCCCACCGCGAGATCGATTACGTTGCCCTTGACGGCAAATTCCTTGAACTCGCTGAAGATGCTCATGATTTCAATAGGCTCCAAGAGTAGGCGTGTTGAACTGCCGCCAGTATGCCTGCGGAATCCGCGGACCCAGCGACTGTAAACTGCTGCTGCGTAATGCGAAAGCTTTCTTTTGCCGATGCTCTCCTTTTAATAGGACCTGATCAATCGGCGCCCGCGCACCAATAAAGGCGTGCAATCTCTTTCAACTAAATGAATAGTTTCTGGTTAATTGCCACCGGCTTTGGTGACAGCGGCTTTCTTTTGCCAGCCGCATTTGGTGTAGCAATTTGGCTTGCAATCGATCGCGGCACACGCCCGGCGGCGGTGCATTGGGTGCTGCTATTTGGCGCATGCGGCCTTGTCGTGATGCTGTCCAAGCTCGCGTTCATGGGTTGGGGAATTGGCAGCGCCCGTTTCGATTTCACTGGCTTCAGCGGGCATACCGCATTGGCGACCAGTGTCTGGCCCGTCGTTTTCTGGCTTGTGGCGTTGCGCTGCGCACCATTCGTGCGCGTGTCTGCCGCCGCATTCGGATGGGTATGGGCCGTGTTTATCGGTGCCTCGCGCCTGGCGCTCGAAGTCCACTCCACGGCGGAAGTTGCCGCAGGTGCCGCGCTAGGAACCTTGGCAAGCGCGAGCTTCCTGAGGCTACAGTGGCACCGTCACCTGAAAGTGCGCACTCCGCGTTGGCTCGCCCTGGGTTTGGTGTTGCCGCTATTGTTTTTCATAGTGGGGCGCCCTGCACCTACACAGTACGCGATGGAAAGACTTGCGGTCTGGATGGCCGGCATCGAGCGGCCGTTTACCCGGTCTGACCTGCTTCAGGCCCGCGAGCCGGCTCGCGCACCGAACTGAATACACAAGTACTTACAAAAGAGCGAGCCTTTTCGCAAAGTAGT
>Ga0065714_10065137_pt1 | contig 12612 bp, 8 predicted proteins | sample MisRhiReplicate2_FD_59101 | JGI IMG/M metagenome (GOLD analysis project Ga0065714, IMG submission 59101) | Miscanthus rhizosphere microbial communities from Kellogg Biological Station, MSU, sample Rhizosphere Soil Replicate 2: eDNA_1 v2... | ecosystem: Host-associated > Plants > Roots >... | reverse complement strand
TGATCGTCGATCCCTGTTCCCAAAAAGATAATTCTATCCATCATTAGACGGGAAAAAACGTCCATTTGTGCAACGTTTAATCTTCTTTCTTCCATGATATACGGAGTAAGGTTGGTTGGCCCATACATTCCCATATACTGATCGGTTACCAAACCGCTGTTTCCTAAATGTTTTACAGAGAAATCTCTGAATTCTTTTTTAATGTCCATATTTCTATTGGTATATTTTTAAAATTAATTAAGATGTAATTTACAACTTTTATTCCTAAAATTTTATAGGACTTTTTGGCAGTTTAGGTGGTGGGTCTTAGCTTTAAGTTTGCAGATTTTATTTTAAAATAATTTTAAACTCTTCAACTGAATTCTGACAACTAATTCCGTCTACCTTTTCACATAAATTCCTTTAATAGGAGAATATCCTAAAATTTCTGAAAGCTGCATGGAAGCCTGTTTCAGTAAGGTTATTTTTTTGATAGATTCAAAATATTTAGATTCGTTGTCTTTGTTTAATTCCAGGCTTTCAGTAGTTTCTTTAATTAAATAATCAATGTATCTGAATTTGTGAATTAAAATATCTCCTTCTACCTGACTGTTAATCTTGTCACCATAATTAGGCGGAAAAATATTTCTGGAAGCCCAGTTTTCAAGATCATTTAAAGGCATAATGGCATCAACTACTTTTGAAGTAATATTTTCGTCCATAAAACTGACAAAAAAATCGCCCTTTCTTAGCTCATCATTCTGAATGCCCTCTTTGATGCTATCGATTAAGATTTTATTCAGTTCAACCTGAAATTCATAGTTTTCCTCCTCAAAATGATGAAGGATTTCCTCGATGACGGTAATTTCATATCTCTCGTTCCCTTCGTTTTCCCTGTGAAGAACAACGTCCCCGAAATTCAGCATCAAATTCACAAGATTGTTTTCCTGATTCAACAAATCAAAGATAATAGGATCAACTTGTTGCACGCTTTCAGGAACTATTTCCAGTTTGGGCTGAATATTTTCTTTAGGTTGACTTTTCGGTGCCTGATTTTGAGTGATCTGCTTTTGAATATCCAGTTCATTAAATAAACTCTGCTCAGAAAGTCCAAATTTGGTAGAAACTTCTTTTAAATAAACCTCTCTCTTCAGACCATTTTGAACAAAACCAACAGATTTCACGATATTTCTGATTGCTTCTGCCTTTTTTATCGGGTCATTTCCTGCTTCCTTTAAAAGAATTTCAGCTTTAAAATCAATAAAATCCATCGCTTCATTTTCGATGAACTTTTCTACATATTCCTGAGGATGTTTTCTGGCAAAAGAATCGGGATCATCGCCTTCCGGGAAAAGTAATACCCGGATGTTCATCCCTTCCGTCAGCAACATATCGATGCTTCGGAAACTTGCTTTAATTCCGGCATTATCACCATCAAAAAGAATCGTAACGTTTTCTGTCAGTCTTTTAATAAGCTTAATTTGCTCGGTCGTAAGAGAAGTTCCGGAGCTTGCCACTACATTTTCAATTCCTGAAAGATGAAGAGAAATCACATCCATATAACCTTCCACCAAAAGACAAATGTTTTTTCTCGAAATCGCCTGTTTACTTTGGTTCAAACCATACAAAACATTTGATTTGTGATAGATTTCAGTTTCAGGTGAATTGAGATATTTGGCAGTTTTGATATTATTTTTAAGAATTCTCGCTCCAAAACCCAAAACTCTCCCCGAAAAGCTGTGAATCGGAAACATCACCCTTTCACGAAAACGGTCGATACCTGCAGGAGAATTTTCAGGAAAAATTGACAGTCCTGATTTTTCTAATATTTCTTTGGAATATCCTTTATTTAAAGCAAATTCTGTAAACGCATTTTTCTTTTCCGGAGAATATCCCAACTGAAATTTTTTGATGATATCATCTTTCAATTCACGTTCACGGAAGTACGACAAACCAATCGATCTGCCTTCTTCATTTTCCCATAAAATATTTTGGAAATATTCGTTGGCGATTTCATGAATTTTATAAAGAATATCTCTTTCAGACTGCGCATTTTTTGCTTCTTCGGAAAATTCACGCTGGTCTTCTTCAATTTCAATTCCATATTTTTTTGCGGCGTGGCGAAGCGCTTCAGGATAAGTGAAATTTTCAATTTCCATTAAAAAAGAAATTGCAGTTCCCCCTTTTCCAGTCGAGAAATCTTTCCAAATCTGCTTGCTTGGAGAAACCACAAAACTTGGCGATTTTTCATCATGAAACGGGCTCAGACCTTTAAAGTTTGATCCCGCTCTTTTCAACTGCACATATTCGCCAACAATCTCCTCTACCCGGATTGTGGAAAATATTTTATCTATCGTCTGCTTGGAAATCATCTTACAAAAGTAAGGAAAATTGAAGTTTCAGAATTTAATTAATTGGGGTTTATTGTTATATTTAAAATGTAATATTATTACTTTTGCATCAAATTACATTCATGCAATTTAATATCAAACAGATAGAAAACTGGCAAAACGTTATAGAAGAAATCCTTCCGCAACTACAGCATCCGATTCTCTTATTAAAAGGAAATTTAGGCGCCGGAAAAACTACTTTCACTCAGTTTTTACTTAAAAATTTAGAAAGTACAGATGAAGTCAATTCTCCGACTTATTCAATTGTAAATGAATACAGTACACCAAAAGGAAAAGTCTATCATTTTGACCTTTACCGCCTGAAGAATATCGATGAAGTATATGACATCGGAATTGAAGAATATCTTGACAATGCCTATTTATGCATCATTGAATGGCCCGAAGTTTATGAAGAAGAATTGTACGGATTGAAGTACCACACGATGAGCATTCACAATAACGGCGAAAGCAGAGAAATCAGTTTCGAGTAAATATTATGTATCTTTGTTCGAAGAAATCGATTGAATTTTTAATTTTCTGTAAGTCATAATTGAATTTAAAATGAGTAGCACAAATATTTTTACTCCTTTTTCCGAGGAAGAATTAATGCCAAAGGAGGAAAAGTTGGAAGTTATCAAAAAAGGCAAGCAATTCAGTATAGGAGTTCCCAAAGAAACCTGTCTCAATGAAAGACGTACTTGTATAACACCCGACGCAGTGCAGGTTTTGGTACAGCACGGTCATGAGATTATTGTAGAATCCGGTGCTGGACAAGGTTCTTTTTTTACCGATCTTCAGTACTCAGAGTCGGGAGCGATTATCACCAAAGATCCTAAAGAGGCATTTAGTCAGGATTTGATTTTAAAGGTCAATCCTCCGACGGATGAAGAAATTGATTATTTTAAGCCTAATACCTATTTAGTTTCTGCTTTACAGATTAATCTTAGAGATAAAGATTATTTCTTAAAATTAGCGGAGAAAAAAATCAATGCCATTGCCTTCGAATTTATCGTTGACGAATATAAACAATTGGCTTTAGTACGATTAGTCGGAGAAATTGCAGGAACGGTTTCCATTTTATATGCCTCAGAATTATTAGCCTTATCAAATGGATTAATGCTCGGCGGAATTACCGGAGTAAGACCTACCGAAGTTGTCATTTTAGGCGCAGGAATCGTTGGCGAATTTGCCACAAAAGCTGCAATTGGTTTGGGAGCAAGCGTAAAAGTTTTTGATAATTCGCTTTCTAAGTTGAGGAGACTTCATACTTTGGTTGACAGCAGAGTTCCAACTTCAATTATCGATCCTAAAGAGCTTAGCAAAAGCCTGAGACGTGCCGATGTTGTCATCGGAGCACTTCCCAGATTAAATATGCAGCCGATTGTAACAGAAGAAATGGTTTACAAAATGAAAAAAGGCAGCGTCATTATCGACATCGCTATCGATAACGGTAAAGTGATCGAAACATCAGAATTGACCACGATGGATGATCCTTACATCATTAAACACGGCGTTATTCACTGCGGTCTTCCCAATCTGACCTCAAAAATGCCAAGAACAACTACCAAAGCAATCTCAAACTTTTTCCTTTCTTATATATTGAACTATGATGTAGAAGGTGGTTTTGAAAATATGCTGATCCGCAAAAACGAAATGAAACAAAGTCTGTATATGTACAAAGGCAGACACACCAAAAAGGTAATCTGTGACCGTTTCGGACTTACTTATCATGATATCAATCTTTTAATTTTCTAATGAAAAAAATCAAATTCTTTCTAATCGGTCTTGTTCCCGGACTTATTATTGTATTTTTTGTTCTTAATAAAAAAGGTGTAAGCTGCAGTGGATATTTACCAAACAGTCGCGTAATCGCCGAAACCCTTTCTAAAGATTTTAAGTATTCTGAAAATTTCAAAGCTGAAATGGCGGCTTTACAAATCAATGAAAAATTTGTAAAAGACAGCATCATCACTGCCGGAAAAGTAGATTTCGACAGAAGTCATGCTCAGAAAAAACCTTGCCCGGATTATCTGATTTTTTACCCTGAAAAAAATCCTCGTTATGAAGTTACTTTTGAAAAATGTGCTGAAGAAGTTCAACTATTAAGTTTGAAAAAAATAAAATAAAAACGACTGCGATGGACGGTAATTACTACATGATTCACGATTATCTGATTTTCGTCGGAGTTTTTGCCATCTTCTTTTTTCTTACGGTCAGTATTTATTTATTCAGTCAAAATCAGAGTTTCAGAAAGAAAAACAACAAACTTTCGGAAACTAATAAACTGATTGAGCAACGATTAAACGAAGTTCAGTTGGAACATATCGGAACCAAACTGAATCCCCATCTTTTTAAAAATATTTTAAATTCTGTACAGTCTCATGCTTATCAGACCTATATGTCATTGGACAAGCTCGCCAATGTTCTGGATTATATTTTATACGAAAGCAACAAAAAATTTGTAAGTCCGAAAGAAGAATTCAGTTTTGCTTTAAGCCTGATCGAAATCAATAAAATCAAGATCAATCCGCTTTTTGATTTCAGAATTAAATCTAAAATTGATAAGTCTGATGCAGTTTATGAAGAAAAAGTTTTTGCACCCTTGATTTCTGTAGATCTTATCGAAAATGCCTTTAAACACACAGATTTTCTCGCTCAAGATTCTTTCATTTCGATTCAGCTTGAACTGGAAAACAGAGTTTTCACGATGAAAGTCAGCAACAAAGCATCCCTGAAAAATGTTTTGGAAAAAGAAAAAAGCGGATTTGGAAGTCAGTCTTTGGATCAGCGTTTAAAAATGATCTACAATAACTTCTACGATCTCAACAGAAGTTCAAAAAATGGTATCTTCACAGCAGAATTAAAAATAAACCTCGGTGAGTTCTACGATAAAGTGCGTTATATTAGATGATGAAATTCTGGCAATCAGTTATCTCAAACTTCTGTGTGAGCAAATAGAAAACGTAGAAGTCATCAAAGCTTTTAATGATCCTAAAATTTTTCTCAATGAAATTAACGATCTTGATTGTACAGTCTGCATTTTAGACATCGAAATGCCCGGAATGAACGGTATTCAGGTAGCAGAACGCATTTCAGATTCAAAGAAAATCATCTTCACAACGGCTTACAAAGAATATGCTGCAGAAGCTTTCGATTTGAATGTAGTCGATTATGTGCGTAAACCTATCAAAAAAGAAAGACTGATTCAGGCGTTTGAAAAAGTAAAGGAAATCAACGCCAATTCGCAGAAAAAAAACTTCATCGAGTGGAATACCAATATTGGTAAAACCATTATTTTTACAGATCAAATCGCCTATATTAAAACTTCTGAAATCGATAGCCGAGACAAAGAAATCACCCTTAAAGACAATTCAACAATTGTTTTAAAGAATCTCAACTTCAGATCGCTTTTAGAAATGCTGCCTTCGAAAGATTTTGCTCAGGTCAACAAAAAAGAGATTATTTCAATCTCGGCAATCAAAGTTTTTTCAACCAGCGAAATTGTTACAAATATTAAAGTAAATCATGAGAATTTTCTTAAACTTCACATCGGTGAAACGTATAGAAGTACTTTATTAGAAGTGTTTGGAAACAGATAATCTGTTTTATTACATTTTTCAGAAGATTCATTACATTTAAAAATAATCAATGCTGTAGATCGTTTTATTCTTTTCAAATTTGTAGACAAAAAAGGGGAATATGAATTGGGCTAAATACAGAAATATCATCTTTTACATCGTGACCATCGCAGTTTTTTCTTGTCTGATGTATTGGTTTATGATTCAGGGACAAACACTTGAAGTTGGCGAAAACATCGTTGTAAAAACACATAACGGTTCTACATGGGAAAATTTCGTTGAATCTTTTCAGACCAATCTTCATCATCCTTTGGCTCTTTTACTGGCACAGATTGTTACCATTATAATGGCAGCAAGATTCTTGGGCTGGATCTGCATTAAAATTAAACAGCCAAGCGTAATCGGTGAAATGATTGCAGGTATTATTCTGGGACCTTCACTTGTAGGAATGTATTTCCCAGAATTTTCCGCTTTTCTTTTTCCTAAAGAATCACTGGGAAACCTTCAGTTTTTAAGCCAAATCGGCTTGATTCTATTCATGTACATTGTAGGAATGGAACTCGACTTGAGCGTTTTAAGAAAAAAAGCGCATGATGCAGTTGTCATAAGTCATGCAAGTATCATTATTCCTTTTGCATTGGGAATCGGACTTTCCTATTTCATATATCGTGAGTTTGCTCCGGATGGCGTTCAGTTTACCTCTTTCGCTTTATTCATTGCAATTGCGATGAGTATTACGGCATTTCCGGTTTTGGCGAGAATTGTTCAGGAGAGGAATCTTCAGAAAACAAAATTGGGAACAATTGTCATAACCTGTGCAGCAGCGGATGATATTACGGCTTGGTGTATTTTGGCAGCCGTGATTGCGATTGTAAAAGCGGGTTCTTTTGCCAGTTCGATTTACGTGATTTTAATGGCGATTGGTTATGTATTTTTAATGATTAAAATTGTAAGACCTTTCCTGAAAAGAATCGGAGATCTTCAGGCAGAAAAAAACACCATCAACAAACCGATGGTTGCTATATTTTTTCTGACGTTGATTTTATCAGCATACGCAACAGAAGTAATCGGAATTCACGCTTTGTTCGGAGCTTTTATGGCAGGAGCGATCATGCCTGAAAATGCTAAATTCAGATCATTGTTTATTGACAAAGTAGAAGACGTTGCTCTTGTACTTTTATTACCACTTTTCTTTGTATTTACCGGACTTCGTACACAAATAGGTTTGTTGAATGAAGGACATTTATGGGTAACAGCAGGTGCCATTATTTTAGTTGCTGTAGTAGGAAAATTTGCAGGAAGTGCTTTAACAGCAAAATTTCTTGGAATCAACTGGAAAGAAAGTTTAACAATCGGTGCATTGATGAATACAAGAGGTTTGATGGAATTAATTGTATTAAATATTGGCTATGATCTTGGTGTTTTGAGTCCTGAAATCTTTGCGATGATGGTTATTATGGCGCTATTCACAACATTCATGACCGGGCCGGCCTTAGACTTAATTAATTATATTTTTAAATCTAAAAAAGATGAAGATCCTACTGATGATGCAAACGATTCCAAATACCGTGTTCTGCTCTCTTTTGACAATCCAGAATCTGGTAGTACACTTTTGAAACTCGCCAACGATTTCACTCACAAAATGAACGGTAACAAAAGCATTACCGCAATGAACATTGCTCCCGTTGACGAAATGCACACTTATGAGATCAATGAATATGAAAATGATCAATTCAAAAACGTTATTGAAACTTCTAATGATCTACAGATAGAAGTAACCACCCTATTCAAAGCATCAACTGATATCGAAAGCGATCTTACAAGCATTTCAAACAAAGGAAATTACGATTTACTTTTAATTATGCTTGGAAAATCAATGTATGAAGGCAGTTTATTGGGAAGACTTTTAGGTTTTACTACAAAAATCATTAATCCTGAAAAGTTATTGAATACCGTAAAAGGTAAAAGCTATATTTTCAACAATTCTCCGTTTGACGATTTTACCTTACAGATTTTAGATAAAACGAATATTCCTGTTGGAGTTTTAGTGGAGAAAGGATTTACTTCAGCCGAAAAAGTATTCGTGCCTATCTTTAATTTAAGTGATTTTTACTTGCTTGAATATGCCAAAAGATTGATCAATAACAACAATTCTCAAATTATCATTCTGGATGTTGCAGGACAGATCAGAAGTAATCTTGAAGTAAAAGAACTCATCAGAAGTATCGAACAGGTTGCACCCAATCACATTACATTATACAACGAAAAGAAAATTGAGAAAGAATTTCTGAATGGTCAGGATCTCATGCTGATCAGCAAAAAAAGCTGGCGAGGTCTGATCGATTCAAAAAGTCTTTGGCTTTCGGATATTCCTTCGACATTGATAATCTCTAACCCTTAGTTGGTCAATTATGAATTTTGTTTTACAAGTCAATTATTCTTCGAAAATGAATTTCATCATTGTATTTTAAAATTGACTATTCATTTACGAACAAAATTCACCATTCAATGTTAATAAAATTAAAAAAATCATTACCTTCGCTTTGTGATTAACAAAAACAGAACATATTATTATAGAATTTTCAGCTCAGATTTGGGATAGAGATTCTTGTTATATAACTTAAAACCTCGTCCTCGGACGGGGTTTTTTATTTTTAAATTAAAAGAAAATGAAAATTAGCATTATTGGTGTAGGATTGATCGGAGGTTCAATCGCATTAAAACTGAAAGAAAAAAAACTCGTTGATTTCGTATACGGAATTGATAACAATAAAGGTAATTTAAAAGAAGCTTTAGAATTAAATATCATTGATAAAGAAATGGATTTAGAAAGCGGAATTAAAGATTCTGATTTAATTATAATTGCTATTCCTGTTGATGCGGCAAGAAAGATTTTACCTGTTGTTTTAGATTCAATTTCAGATTTTCAAACTGTGATGGATGTAGGTTCTACCAAAGCAGGAGTGGTGAATTCAGCTAAAGACCATCCGAAAAGATCAAGATTTGTTGCCTTTCACCCGATGTGGGGAACGGAAAATCACGGACCAAAATCTGCCATTGCAGAGAGTTTTTCAGGAAAAGCAGGAGTGATTTGTAATAAGGAAGATTCTGCAAAAGATGCTTTAGAATTGGTTCAAAAAGTTGTTGAAAGTTTAGATATGCATTTGATTTACATGAATGCAGAAGCTCACGATGTTCACACCGCTTATATTTCACATATCTCACATATTACTTCTTATGCACTTGCGAATACCGTTTTAGAGAAAGAAAAAGAAGAAGAAACGATTTTCCAATTGGCAAGTTCGGGTTTTTCAAGTACGGTAAGATTAGCCAAATCTCATCCTGAAATGTGGGTTCCGATTTTTAAACAAAATAAAGAAAATGTACTGGATGTTCTCAATGAACATATCTCTCAGCTCAGAAAATTCAAATCTGCATTGGAAAAAGAAAACTTTGAATATTTGGGAGAACTCATTGAAAATGCAAATAAAATCAGAGGGATTTTAGATAAATAAAAAAGGAATTTTATCTCTCAAAAAAAAGATACTGACGTTTTAGATGAAACGTCAGTATCTTTTAATGAAAACGTCCTGAGGTTTTAAGTAAAACGTCAGGACGTTTTTATAGTGTGCTATTTTTCTTTTATTTTAACACTCCGGAACATTCACTGCAATTGCCAAACCACCTTCAGAAGTTTCTTTGAAACGGTCGTTCATCGACAAAGCAGTTTCCCACATTGTTTGTATTACCTGATCGAGACTTACTTTGGCTTTTGCAGGATCACTTTCCAATGCAATATTGGCTGCAGTAATCGCTTTCATCGCTCCCATCGTATTTCTTTCGATACATGGGATCTGCACCAGACCTCTGATCGGATCACACGTTAAACCTAAATGATGCTCCATTGCAATCTCTGCCGCCATCAAAACCTGACCAACACTTCCGCCAAGAATTTCTGTAAGACCTGCAGCAGCCATTGCTGAAGAAACCCCAACTTCCGCCTGACAACCACCCATTGCTGCAGAAATGGTTGCGTTTTTCTTGAATAAGGTTCCGATTTCTCCGGCAACCAATAAAAATCTCTCAATATCGTCGTCACTTGTATAGGGTGTAAAAGCCTGTGCATACATTAAAACCGCCGGTATCACTCCACTTGCCCCATTCGTTGGTGCAGTAATAATTCTGCCAAAACTTGCGTTCTCTTCATTTACAGCAAGCGCAAAACATGCAATCCATTTATTGATATTGGTGAAATTCTCTTCGGCATCAACAACCTGCTGAAACCACTGATCTTTATTTTTATAAATTTCTTCACCAAGAAGTTTTCTGTTGATTCCTGCAGCTCTTCGGGTAACGTTGAGTCCTCCTGGTAAAACGCCTTCTTTATTAACACCTTTGTAAATACATTCTTTGATGTTTTCCCAGATATTGAGAGCTTCTTTTCTCGTTTCTTCCTGAGTTCTCCAGCTTTCTTCATTGATTAAAACTAGATCTGACATTTTATCTAAACCTAATTTCTCGCAATATTTTACAATATCCGAACCGTGATGACAAGGGTACAAAGTACGAACGCAATGTTTTTCGATAGAGTTTTTTTCCTGACTTGCAATGAAACCGCCACCAACAGAATAAAAATCCTGTACGAGCTCTGTTCCGTCTTCAAAGATGGCTTTAAAAATCATTCCATTAGGATGAAAATCTAAAGATTTGGACATATTCAAAACCAGATGATGTCCGTAGATGAAAGGAATTTCTTTTTCTCCGCCTAAATTAAGTATTTCAGATGTTTTGATATGATGAACGATTTCGTCGATCTTTGAAGTGTTGATGGTTTTAAAATCTTCTCCATTTAAACCCAACATTCCGGCAATATCAGTTCCGTGACCAATCCCCGTTTTTGCAAGTGAACCGAAGAATTCCAGAAAAACTTCTTTTACCTCAGCAATTGATCTTTCTCTTTTTATAATTCTGATGAATGCCGATGCAGCATTCCAGGGTCCCATTGTGTGCGAACTGGAAGGTCCAATTCCTACTTTAATAATCTCAAAAACCGATATAGATTCCATACGTGATTTTCATTTTCATGAAAAGCAAATATACACGATAAAATCTAAAGAAATGAAATGTTAAAAAAGGTTTACAGCTAAATCTAATACAAACAAATCTCACTTTTTATGAACCTCTCTTGAACTCTGCACAAATACGCAGCTCGACTTGAACGGAGCTCTTTTTGCCGGAGCGAAGCGGAGGCAAAAAAGCGGGAGTCCTTCGACAAGCTCAGGATAAATTACAGGCGGATAAAGCTGCCCAAATAAAAATAATTAAAATTAAATTACCATTTCAGGCTTTCCTCATGTTGAGACATATCCAAACCAATATTCTCTGATTCTTCGGAAACTCTGAGTGTAATAATTCGGTTGGTAATTTTATATAAAAGTAATGATCCGAAAAATGTAAATAATGAAACCAAAATCAACGCTATCATGTGATGGGCAAAAACCCCGATTCCGCCGTGAAGAAGACTTGCGTTTTCACCGTGCGCAAAGATTGCAGTCAAGATCATTCCCATGATTCCTCCTACTCCATGACAGGCGAAAACATCTAAAGTATCGTCGATTTTCTTCAAAGCTTTCCAGTTCATCATCAAATTTGATACAATTGCTGAAATAAAACCGATAAATAAACTCTCCTGAATTGAAACAAAACCACATCCCGGAGTAATTGCCACCAAACCTACAACCGCTCCGATGCACGCACCGAGCGCAGAAACTTTTCTTCCGTTGATTCTGTCAAAAAATATCCAAGTCATCATTGCTGAAGCCGAAGCGATCGTTGTAGTTCCGAAAGCGATTGCCGCAGTTGCGTTTGCACTTAAAGCTGAACCTGCGTTGAAACCGAACCAACCAAACCAAAGCATTCCTGTTCCTAAAATGACATAGGGAATATTCGAAGGTTCGTGATGCGGATTTTTTCTGTTTCCTAAAACAATGGCACCCGCTAAAGCTGCAAAACCTGCACTCATGTGAACCACAGTTCCACCTGCAAAATCTTTAACACCAAAAAATTTATTTAAAAGACCTTCCGGATGCCAAACCATGTGACACAGAGGCGTATAAATGAACAGACTGAAAAGCACCATGAATAAAAGGTAAGAAATGAATCTAACTCTTTCAGCAAATGACCCCGTTATCAAAGCCGGAGTGATCACCGCAAATTTCATCTGAAACAGTGCAAATAAGATGAAAGGAATCGTGGAAGCCATCGTTTTATGAGGATAAACGCTGACATGATTGAAAAACGGATATGTAAAAGGATTTCCAATAATTCCGTAATGTTCGCCATCGATTTCAAAACCGATAGAATCTCCGAAAGACAGAGAAAAACCGACAACAATCCACAAAATAGAAATCACTCCTAAAGCAATAAAACTTTGCAGCATTGTTGAGATCATATTCTTTTTGCCGACCATTCCGCCGTAGAAAAAGGAAAGTCCGGGAGTCATCAAAAGAACGAGTCCGGCTGCAGCTAAAATCCAGGCTACATCAGAACCTACAATATTTTCCTGACCCAGAAAATCTCCTGTGTTTGGAAAATCAATGCTCGGTTGCCAGAAAAGTCCGCCAATTGCCACTAAAGAAATTATAATAAATGAAACTTTCCATTTT
>Ga0065714_10065136_pt1 | contig 12613 bp, 8 predicted proteins | sample MisRhiReplicate2_FD_59101 | JGI IMG/M metagenome (GOLD analysis project Ga0065714, IMG submission 59101) | Miscanthus rhizosphere microbial communities from Kellogg Biological Station, MSU, sample Rhizosphere Soil Replicate 2: eDNA_1 v2... | ecosystem: Host-associated > Plants > Roots >... | reverse complement strand
CTGCTGGCCCACCTGTTCGCGGCGACAATCCATCGGGGACAGTGGCAGAGCCGGTCGGACGATCGGCCTCCAACGCAACGCTGCATCGTGTAGCAGTATCTGCAGCCGCAACTGAGCCGCAGGTAGAGCTCACGATCCTGATGCCCTGCCTCAACGAGGCGCTCACGCTGCCAACCTGCATCGGCAAGGCAAGGGCTTTCCTGGCGCTCACCGGCATCCACGGCGAAGTGCTGGTGGCAGACAACGGCTCGGTGGATGGATCGCAGGCACTGGCTTCGGCGTGCGGCGCGCGCGTGATTGACGTTCCGGTGCGCGGCTACGGCGCGGCACTGATCGCCGGCATTGATGCTGCGGCAGGCCGCTACGTCATAATGGGCGACGCCGATGAAAGCTACGACTTCGGCGGACTCGCCCCTTTCGTCGCTGAATTGCGTCAAGGAAGTCAGCTCGTGATGGGGAACCGCTTCCGCGGTGGCATCTTGCCCAGCGCAATGCCTCCATTGCATCGCTATCTGGGCAATCCTGTTCTGAGCTTCGTGGGACGGCTTTTTTTCAAGTCGAAGATTGGCGACTTCCACTGCGGCTTGCGTGGATTCGAGCGTCAAGCCATCCAGCACCTGGAGCTATGTTGTGAAGGCATGGAGTTCGCCAGCGAGATGGTCGTCAAGGCGTCCTTGAGCGGGCTGCGTATTGTCGAAGTACCAACCGTTCTGTCCCCTGATGGCCGAGATCGCCCGCCGCATTTGCGCACCTGGCGTGACGGTTGGCGGCATCTCCGATTCCTGCTTCTGTTTACGCCACGCTGGCTATTTCTGTATCCGGGCATGGTGCTTACCTTGCTGAGCTTGGCGCAACTGCTGCTCGCGCATTTCCATCCAGATAACCTGGGCCGCTGGCCAGTGGGCATCCATACTCAGTTATTCGCGAGCGCCGGAATGGTGCTGGGCTATCAGACCATGCTATTCGCCATGGGGGCCGTACTAGCACGTCATTGCGCTCGACTGAACACGCCGCATCCAAGAGAGCGATGGGCGTTGCGTGCAGCCAGCGGAGGATGGCTGTCGATAGGGGGGATATTGGCGACACTGTTTGGACTGGCAATGTGCGCGAGTCTCACATGGCAGTGGGGACGCACTGGCTTCGGCGCGTTGAACCCCGAAAACGCTATGAGACAAATCATTCCTGGCGTTGCGTTGCTGTTGATGGGAACGCAATCATTGTTGGCCTCTGTGTTTTTTGCAGCGCTTCGAAGCGCTTTCGATCTAAGGCGTGGAGATATGCGCACGAATGTCGCCGGCGGTCGGGGGGGCGCTTCGACTCTCTGAATTTCGAATCAAACGATGCGCCAAGGTACGATCATCACCTGTCGGTTGGACGTGTACCTCTTATGCACGGGGATGGCGAGATCTCCAATCTCTCCTATCGCGCTCGACAGGCATGAAAAATTCCGATGAATCTGACGCCCTGTGGAACGAGCTGTAACACTGCCTTTTAAAAGCATGATTCGATGACCCCTCTTTATGTAACTCGGCCACAGTTGCCCTCTCTCGAGGACCTACAGCCCCTGTTGGAAGATATTTGGTCAAGTCGCGTGTTGACCAATGGTGGAAAGTACCACCAACGCTTTGAAGCAGCTCTCGCCGAGCACCTTGGAGTGCAGCATGTATCGCTATTCACCAATGCGACCATCGCTTTGGTCACGGCACTTCAAGCGTTGCGAATCACTGGTGAGGTCATCACAACCCCGTACTCCTTCGTCGCTACTGCGCATTCGCTTCTCTGGAATGGCATACGCCCCATTTTTGTCGATATCGATGAGCAATCGCTCAACATCGACCCCGCAAAAATCGAGGCGGCGATTACTCCGCAAACCACAGCGATCCTGGCTGTCCATTGCTACGGACGACCTTGCAATGTAGAAGCACTTCAGAAGATCGCCGACACTTACGGACTCAAATTGATCTACGACGCCGCCCATGCATTTGGTGTGTGCGACGCCGGGGGGTCGCTGTTACGGCATGGCGACCTTTCGATTGTGAGCTTTCACGCCACCAAGGTAATGAACACCTTCGAAGGAGGTGCCATCATCTGTCCCGATCGCAAGTCCAAGGAGCGCATCGACCACCTTAAGAACTTCGGATTTGTCGACGAAGTCACAGTGGTCGCTCCCGGCATCAACGGAAAGATGAACGAACTGCAGTCGGCGATTGGCATCCTTCAGCTCGACAAGATCGGTGATGCGATTTCGGCGCGGCAGCGTGTTTCGGCGCGGTATCGCGAGGAGCTCTCAACCGTACCCGGTCTCAGATTGCTGGAGGACGATCCAGCAATTACAGCCAACTATGCTTACTTCCCGGTGCTGGTTGAGCGCGATTTTTGGTGTGGAAGAGATGAACTCTATGAGCATCTGAAGCGTTCGGCGGTCTTTGCAAGACGGTACTTTTTCCCGTTAATTACGACCTTCCCCATGTATCGTGGAATCTCATCTGCCGCCAGCTCAAATCTTCCCGTTGCGACGCGCAAGGCCGATCAAATTCTTTGTTTGCCGCTCTATCCAGAGCTTTCCACGATCGACCAAGATCGAGTAGTTTCCGCGCTCAAGGGGCGCGGAAAATGACTTGGTTGACCAAGCAAGAAATTGAGCACATGGGGTTTGCCTTCGTTGCACCCGATGCCACGCTCTCGGCCAAGGCGTCCTATTTCAACTGCGGCCGAATTGCAATCGGCAGCCGGTCCCGGATCGACGATTTTGCGGTGCTCTCTGCAGGTACTGGAGGCATTACCATCGGTGCCAACGTGCATATCGCAGCCTTCTGCTTTCTTGCCGGAAAGTCGGAAATTCGACTCGATGATTTCTCAGGTCTTTCCTCTCGAGTTTCTGTCTACTCGAGTTCCGACGACTACTCGGGCGCCGCCTTGACCAACCCTACTGTTGCGAAAGAGTTTACGAATGTGCAGTCAGCGCCGGTGCACCTTGGCAGGCACGTCATTGTGGGAAGCGGCAGCGTGGTGCTACCCGGCACGCAATTTGGTGATGGGGCGGCGCTGGGAGCACTGAGTCTAGCCAACGGGAAGTACGAAGCATTTGGCATATTCGTCGGCGTTCCCGCTCGTCGTGCGGGCAATCGACAGCGAGGCTTGATCGAGAAGGAGAGTCAGTACAGGGCGTTCCTTCAAGATGAGAATGAGCAGACCAAGGGATAAGTATTTCGCCTATGGCTCGCAGCTATATGGCTCCGGCCTGCTGATCCTGCTGCTGCCAGCCTACTTGACCCAGCTAGGGGCGGAGCAGTTCGCGCTAATGATGATGTTCTTCGTTGCGCAAGGTTGGATTCAAATCGCGGATTTCGGCTTTCCACTTGCCTTGTCTCGCGAAGTTGCTGCAACGCGCAGAGAACATCAACCGGACAAGGCCGGGCCAATGCTAGCGGCGTTGCAACTTCCGATGCTGCTGGGTATGGTGCTGGTCGGTTTTTCAATACTGGGATTTGGCGAGTGGATCGCAAGGCGCGGGAGCGAGGGAATTTTCGCCGACGCTCGCGTCGCGAGTCTCGCGGTATTGGCCTCTACCCTGGCGCTCTCCTTGCGATGGGGCAGTGAGCTCTACCGTGCCGCGCTGGCGGGCGCGGAACAGTTCGCAGGATTGGCTGTGTTGAATACCTTTTCTGCGACAGCGCGATTGGCTGGCGCACTCGCCGTCCTCAAATGCACCGAGGGAGGCTTTTTCGTGTGGTTGATCTGCCAATCGGTCCTATCGGCTGTCGAGATGCTGATGCTGATACTTCTATGCCGATGGAAGCTGCATCTGAGGTTCAGTGATGACCATAGCGGATCGACGAACGCGCTACGTGCCTTATGGCCCATGGCAATACAAATTGCTGCTGCCTCAGCCATCTGGATCTCGATCACGCAACTCGACAAGCTAGTACTTTCACAGACGCTTTCGCTCCGCGAGTACGGAGCGATTGGCATCGCGGCAGCAATTCCTACTGGCTTGCTGACACTAGCAATTCCGCTTGTGCAGCTCTCATACCCTGCTTTGGTTCGGCTACATACTCCCGAGTCCCGCCTCGAGCAGACAAACCTCTACCTATCGTTGACCGCGGCTACGTGCTGTCTTCTTTTTCCTACGGCGCTTGTCTGTGCCGCCTTCTCTGAGGAACTGCTGACGATATGGTTCATCGGGCGCTTGGGTGCTGCCGAAATCAACGCATCCTCTCTAATCCCACTATATGCAGCTGGAGCTTCGTTTCTCGCGCTCTCATCGATGCCGTATGGTCTGCTCAATGCAGCGGGAGAACTGCGAAGACACGTCGCCGCGTCACTGGCCCTCGCAACCTGTACAGCTGTAGTACTTGTCATCGGCTCGTTGCACTCTGGTGCAAGTGGTGCTGTAGCTCTATGGAGCGGCAGCCTTGGTCTGTTTTTTCTACTCTGGCCGCAGATCGTCCATCACAGGTACCTCGAAGGAGGGTGGTGGCCTTGGGTGCGGACGATCATCTGGTTTGCTCTGCCGCTCGGTATCACGGCATATGCGCTGAAGCATCTTTTACCTAGTCCCCTATCACTGGTTTTACGCATCGGTGGACTGGCAATGGTCTGGATCGTTCTTCAGGGGATCGCTGTTTGCTTGCTATGGATTTTTTGCCGGTATCGAATGCCGGCGCGGAAGCTTGGCACTTCCCCTCTCTAACACTGCTCTTTTCAAAAATGTTGCTCAGATTCTGGCGGGCGTTCTTTTTGGGACTAAACGTCCTGCCTTTTCCTAGGTCCCGCTACTGCTGCATTTGCAAGCGCGATGTGTTGCGCTTTGTTCCCTATCGGGGAGGAAGCATGTTCATGCCACCTCTGGCGCGCGCTCTCAAAGCGGTTGGTAGCGACGTGGATCACTTCGAGTGTCCGCATTGCGGCGCGAGCGATCGAGATCGGCACTTGGTGCTTTATCTTCGTGCTGCTGGGCTGATTGCACGCATTCCGGGCGCGAGAATTTTGCACTTTGCACCGGAGAAACATATCGCGGAGTTGATCTCGGTGCACGGGCCGTCGTTGTATATCCAAGCTGACAAGTTTCCGACCCGAGCAGGCATCGTAGAACTGGACCTTACCCGAATTGCCGCAGACGATCAAAGCTTTGACTTGGTGATCGCCAACCACGTCATGGAGCATGTGGATGATGCTAGGCAATCCTTGGCTGAGATATATCGAGTGCTCGCCAGAGGTGGATTTGCCATTCTTCAAACACCCTTTGCCCCAACACTCACTCGAACTTTCGAGGACCCTGGTATTCAGGACAGATCTGCGCGGCTACATGCCTACGGACAGGAAGATCACGTACGTATGTACGGCCGTGACATTGCTGCTGTATTAGCTTCTCAAGGTCTGGTCAGTCGGGTGAAAACGCACCAAGAGCTTCTTCCGGAAATAGATGCCGGGCGGCACGGCGTCAACTCATCAGAGCCGTTCTTGCTGTTCCAGAAACCAATCGAGAGCCAAAGCCATGAGCCAAGTTGAGCGGCCCCCAACGGTCACGGTGTGCGTTGCCACGTTCAATCAGGCTCAATATCTTGAGCGCTGCATCAACAGCATATTCGCTCAAGATGCCGTGACCGCCGGCTTGCTGAACATTGAAGTAATCGTAGGAGACGATTGTTCGACTGATGCGACAGACGCTGTGCTGGGTAAGCTGCGGCGCATCCATGGTACGTCACTGATTGTTGTTCGCCACGGATTGAACATCGGCCCCGCGTTCAACTACCTTTCGATCCTCTCCAAGGCTTCTGGCGACTATATTGCGCATCTCGATGGCGATGACTACTGGGACCCCGGAAAGCTAGGTGCTCAGATCGGATTCCTCGGTCAGCATCCAGATATTCAAGCAGTTTGTACCAATGCTCGTGTAGTGAACCAGAACGAGGGTGAATGTGGAATATTCACCAACGTTAAGACTCGCGTAATCGACCTGGAATATCTAACCGCGTCAGGAAACTTTCTTAACCACAGCTCCCTGCTCTATCGACGTGCAGCGCTTTCCACAGTTTGCGGCCTCGTTCCACCTTTTATCGACTATGCCATTTTGCTCGCACTTGCTCACAAAGCGCCGATCGGGTTCATCGAGCAGCCGCTAGTGTGTTATCGGGCGGGGCTGCCTGGTTCCATACAGCGGCTTCACGGTGGACAAGTGCAGGACCTTTATCGCGATGCATTGTTTGCCGCGTTGCCACTCATCCGAAGAAATGCGGCACGAAGAGGTGCGGCAAACTATGTGGCATACAGGATTTTTTTTGCGTTACGCAGTAAGGTGGTGCCGTTGGATTTGGTCACCCTTACGCAATTGGCTGCAATCGCACATACTTCTCGTCCGTTCCTTGCCGCACTCGCAGCGGCGAGGGCCTGTGTGCTCGTTGCGAAGGCTGGTCATGCTTGGGTATTGAGAAGATTACGCGGCGCACCGTTTGTGCACCACCCCAGGTATTGATCCGCGAATCTAGCGGCGCGAAGCGAACGGCAAATCGCGCCGGACGACCAACTCGAAGGCCACCAACAATCTGAACAGTAGTTCGTCTCTGAGGAACTGTCGTCTGCGCTCGGACGAGAAAATCACGCGAATCGCATCACGCACTCCGCGAATTGTCATGCGATCAAGAGATCGCCTCTGAGAGGCCGAGATTTCGTTTCCAAAGCTCAAAGCAAACTCACGAAGATGGATCTGCATGATGCTCAGCCAACTCTGGCGCCTGATAGCCTGCATGATTCTCAGGTACCTGCCTCCTCCTGACGACATACCCAACGCATTTTGCGTATGCTGACGATATCGAATCTGCGGAGTCGGGTCGTATAAGACTTCACCAAAGGCCGCCACGACGAGATAGCACCACCAGTCGTGATACCGAATTTGCTCTGGGCGACTGGTCCGCAGAATCAGCGAAACAGCAGCCCGATTGAGTGCGACGGTGCACCCTGTCGCAATGTTTTCGACCAACGCGTTGTCAAAACTCGGCTGACACAGGAAAAGAGGCGAGCGGCCCAAGGGCTCAAGATGCTCTGAAACGAGGAGCAGGCCCGAACAGTAGAGTCTAGGGATGTCCTCCTTGCCGGAAAGGCGAGCGCACGCGGTGGCGATCTTTCTTGGTTCCCAAACGTCATCCTGATCGGAAAAAAATACGAAAGTCGATGACTCCCGGATCGTCGTCAAAAGACATAAGAAGCTTGATGCAAATCCGATGTTCTTGCCTTGCAGCAGCCTGATCCTGTGATCTCTTATTGCGGCCACTCTAGCAACGGTTTGATCCGTGGACCCGTCATCCCTGATGACCAATTCCCCGTCCGAGGGAAGCTGCTCAAGAATGGAGATGACTTGCTCTTCCACAAACTGCTCGCCGTTGTAGGTGGACATTAGAACGGCTACTGTCACGTTTACTCCAGTCTGATGAAGATAGTTCGCCCAACGCAACGATACCCCAGCAAAAGGCTGAACTTAGGCTCGAGGGAGTTTGTTTCTGGCAAATCGCAGCTAGGCCATCCTTAGCGTCGCTTCGGAGCCAGCTGTATCCGCGCAATCCGCCGATGCTGCATGTGTTCGACTGCCCAATGTGCCTTTGCCGAGAGATGTTGAGCATTCATGTGCGGAGAGCTGGGAGCAATACGATCACTTAAGCATGGTGCGGGGGCTGAACTACTCCTCGGCACTCACCGTGCAAGTGGTGTCCGTTGAAGGCCTGCAAGATCGTGCGCGCCCCGACTTTGCGATAACGATGCGGCGCGTTTGGGCCGTCTGCGCCGTATCGCTCACGTCGCTGCGCGCGATGGTCATCGTGAGGGCGCCGAAGCCGGCAGTCTTGGTTTTCGCGTACCCAGAGGCGTCGAACATGATGTAGGCCGGGGTTTCGCTCGCGGTGCCTTGCCCGGTAGCGCTCAAATAGCTCGGGAATGCGGGTTGCTGGAGCACTGTGGTGTCGCCCGTATTGAGTCCGCCGCTCCGGTCTTGGTCCACGAATACTGTCCACCCCGTGCTCCAGTCAGTACCAGTTGTTGGCACCACCATCGCGTTCATGCCGCGTTTCATTGCCTCGCCGCGCGCTGCATTCACGGCTGCAACAAATGAATTGGTTGCCGAAGTCAGCTCGGAGTTTCTCTGGAAGCTCACGAAGCTCGGCACCGCCACGACGAGCAGTACTGCCGCAACGGCGACAGTGACCATCAGCTCGATCAAAGTAAAGCCGGCAATGCGGCTCGAAGGGGAGGTGTTCATGGCCAGCACAGCTTTGTGTTGGTTGTGTTGCCAGTGCAGCTTTTGACGCCTGTACTGGTAATGCTCAGCGCATTCACCGCGGCATCGGCCCGAACGGGTGTTGCGTTCACTCGGATGCAATCGCGCTCCGTGATGCCAACGGGAGTTGGACATCTTTCCGCCCAAAGGCGGTATGAAGGCGCGGCCGAATTGTCTCCACTGAAAGTCTTGAACGTCGTCGCAGCATCAGCCGGCACAGTCACGCCACTCGTGTTGCTGAACACCAGATACGTGCCTCGCTGCGTCATGTAGCGTTCCTGCTGTTGCATCAACTCCAGCAGTGCGGTCCTGGCTTCTGCGCGTCGCCCTTTCAAAACTGAGTCTTGGTAGGCCGGATAAGCGATTGACGCGAGGATGCCCACGATCGCGACCACGATCATCAGTTCGAGGAGGGTGAAGCCTCTTTGGATAAGCGGCTTGTTCTTCATGGTGCGTTCTTCAAGTCTTGGTAGTTATTGATCTGCCGCCAGCTCAGGCGGCCAGCGACGATGGTCTTGGTTGTTTTGTCGCCAGAACCCGATGCGGTGTCGATGCCACCGGAGCCTTGCTTCACCACTTGGCTCGTAATGGTCCGGGTGCGGCGGCCAGTGCTGTTGCTGACGGTTTCGGATGAATTCGCGAGCTCGATCACCAGCGGCTGGCCCAGGATGCCCACGGTCGACACCCGGAAGTCCCCGTCGCCTGTGTCCACGTCCAATCGATACTCGTTGCCGCTGCCACCGCTCACGCCGCAGGTGTTGGCGCCGCTGGTCGATCCGGGTATTAGGCTGCCAAAGATCAGGGTTTCACCATTCAGCAGGGCATTGCTGATCTGCTTCTCGCCGCTGGTCGAATAGTCGAAGTACCAGCCGGAGCGCTGGGTTGCGTCCACATCGGACGTCGCACGGCCCCACACAAAAGGTGCAATCGCCACCGTCCGCGCCGTTGCATCGACGGTGCCTGCCTGCAGCCGGCCGCGCCCGCTGATCACGCTCGCGCCAGCAGGGCTGGCGTCCGGCGTGGTCGAGCCGTTGTCGTGCACTGCGTAGAAGGAGTTCTGGAGAGTCGAAGAGCGATCGTCGGCTTCCAGGTACTTGCCTGTTCCGAAGGCCACATAGGTGCTGTTGCCGCGTTGGCCGGCAATCAGCGCCGGTGCCATGGAGATGGGCTGAACCCTGTCGGCGCTGGTCTTGGCAATGAAGAGCGGATAGGGAACGGGGCTATCGGCTGTGCCCTTGTTGAAGGCTGAAAGCTTGCCGATGTTCCAGTTGGCGGTCCCGTAGGCGCGGAAGTCGAGCTTCCACACATTGCCGTGCAGATCGCCTGCAAACACTTGGGTCACCTCGCGCTGCGTTCCCGGAACGGCAGAGAAATTGATCAGGCCGGGCGCCACGGTCTGCGCCAGCGTCGCGTCGACGGGCAACGACACCTTGTAATAGTTGGACCCGAGCGTCCAGGCGGTGCCTGCGGGCTTGGCCAGGTCGAGCAGGAACAGGGCAGGGCGTCCGGTGGAGCTGAACAAGCCGGCGCTGTCTCGCACATAGTTGTTGACGCCACTGGCAACCAGGGCAAACCACTTGTAGGTGGCTGTTGCGCTGGCTGCGCTGGTGCGCATTTTCAGGATCTGGGGTTTGCCCACCACGAAGCCAAGGTCGGCATCGTCTGCATTGGTGAACTCCCACATCACTTTCGATGCATCGAACGCCGCCGGATTGGTCACGTCGAGCGCAAACACTCCGCGCCCGCCAGCGCCGGTGCCCGAGACGAGCACCGTCTTCCAGTCTGCCTTGGTGCCGGCCGTACCCACTTCGGCTTCAGCCACTGCCGGGGAGGCATCGACGTAGCTTTGGTGGTCCGAGACATACGTGGTGGCGGTGAGCGCCGACAGCTTGGGCCCCAGCCAGCTTGGGATGTAGCCAAACAGTTCGTCCCCGGTCCCGGCGTTGAAGGCATGCAGCATGCCGTCGTTGGCGCCTACGAAAACGGCGGGCGTGCGGGCCAGGTTGTCCGTACGAAAACCTGCGTAGCTTGCGGAACTGATGGTCGCGGGTGGCGCGCCGGAATATGCAACGCCGGAGTTGATGATGTCGCCAAGAAGCTTGTTGTTGCGGCGACGGAAGGTGGTGCCGTCGTTGGCGGAACTGCCGCGCAGATAGTTCAAGCGGTTTTCGCCTTGTGCGTCGGCCGCGGCGGCAGGCGAAGGCTTGTTGAGATGCGCTTTCAGGACATCCGATATCGCCGCCCAGGTGAATGCCGTCGCCGTAGGGGACGACGTTGCACCGGCGTTGCCCACCACGATGTTTCGCGAGGTTGCCGGCGCGGTGAGCGCCGCAAGGCGGTCGCTCGCGCTCCAGGCGGCTGTCGAACTGATCGAGACGTTGTTGTTCGCGTCCACGCTGAGGTTGAACGCCTGCAGGTCCCCGGACCAGTTGGAAGTATCGAAAGAACCCTGGTAGATCTGGTTGCCCGCGGTGAGCTTTTGCGACGCCACGGCGCTGCCGGCGATGCTTCGCGCGGTGGTCGACGCCCGGCTGAAGATGCTGTCGAAAGCGCTCAGCACGCCGCGCGCACTGCTTTGCAGGTAGTACGTTCCGGCTTCGCCGGGGTTCTCCGAGTCCTGCCAAACGTCGTTGTCGACAGTGCCGTCTTCCTTCCGGAACGGATTGCCGTAGGTGTTGAAAGGCTTGCTTCCGAGGTTGCCGCTGTCGGATTCGAAGCCGCCGTACTTGGCGGCCGTGAAGAACTGGTTTCGGGTGCGCCGGGTGGCGACGTTGTTCTGGTCGCCATACTCGTTGACGTCGAAGATGAACGTCTTTACGCGCAGGCCCGGGCGCTGCTTGGCGGGTTCGTTGGTCCAGGCGGTGCCCCGAATGTCGTGCGTGTGAGCCCAATACGAGTAGCCGATGATGGCGTCTCCCTTTGGGTTGGCGTTGACCGCGTTGGGATTACTCGTTTGACGTGCGGCGCCCGCGCCATCCGTGTAGTTTCGAACCACGCCCTTCTCGAAGTCCTGAGCAACCCCTGTCCACGTGCCGAGGTTGGGAATGTTGTTGGCGGTGTCGACTGCGGGAAAGCGGCTTCCATCATGCGTATTGATGTCGCCGATAACCACGATGTTGTTCTTGAGGCAGGAGTAGTTACCGGTGTTGGTGCGTCCACCGCCGAAGGGGTCGAGGTTGCTCCAGTCGGTGTAGACGGGAAAGCCGTCTTTCAATGCGTCGGTGATGCCGCTGATGGCGTCCGGGCTCGGCGAGAGGCCCTGCATGTATCGTAGGGACTCGTAGTAGAGCTCGCTCACTGGGTCGTACTTCTTGTACTTGCCGGGTGTGCCGGTGCGGCCAAATTTGTTGAGGTAGTTCACAACGCCGCTGATGCCCATGGCATTGGAGTCGGGGTTGGCCTTGAACACGCCGGTGGTAGGGTCCCACTCGGCATTGGCATTGCCGCCAGATGGCGTGCTGTCCTGGCCGTTGATGTCGAAGGTCTTCGCACCCACGTATTTCATGGGTGCGCGCAGCACGCCGCCATAGCGGCCGTTGTTGTAGCTGGCCGTTTGCTCGAGCAGATACCCGAACGCGGCAAGCCGCAGCTGGTCGCTGTATTTCTGCACCACGCCGCCCGGCTTGAAGTTGCCGCTCGGGTATTTGGTGCAGAAGGGGTAGTCGCGGTTGTCGAGCAGATTGCCGGCACTGTCCTTCTGGCAAACCTGCACGCGGGCGTAGAAGAATCCGTCGGTCGAAAGGCCGGAGCCGCTGGACGGAGGAGTCCACGAACCGGTATAGGGCACCGTGTAGCACTTCTTCACTGTGCCGCTGATCGGGTCGCCAAAGACACCGTTGGAGCATGCCGTGCTGATGCTCACGGGGGCTACCTTCCAGCTTTTTTCTGCGCCGTACCAGACTTCTTGAATGCCGGTGAAGGCGCAGGTGCCGCCTTCGTTGGCGCACGAACTGGCGTCCCTGGGCAGTTTTGTTGTTTCGCTTCTTATCGTGCCGATGGCAGCTGTTGCGGATGACGCCCCGGCCAGCGAGTAGCTCCCGGTGTCCGTGCACGAGCCGCCTCTTGCCGTTCCGAAGTACATGCGGTTGAGCGTGTTGCCTACATAGATATCGTTGGCGCCTGCGGCCGTGATCATTGCGGCCGGAACAGCACCCCAGAATGTCTTTCCGCTCGTACCGCCGCCGCGCAAAAGCCGCTTCGCCGGAAAGTTGGTGCTGTTCCACATGCACACCGGGTCGCCGTTGGGGATGACCGCGCGCTGGAGAATGGTCAGGTCGGTTGTGTCGATGTAGCGGTCGCCACCCGACAGGGCAAGTCGAAGCATGTCGATGGCGGAGTTGCCGGCCC
>Ga0065714_10065135_pt1 | contig 12614 bp, 10 predicted proteins | sample MisRhiReplicate2_FD_59101 | JGI IMG/M metagenome (GOLD analysis project Ga0065714, IMG submission 59101) | Miscanthus rhizosphere microbial communities from Kellogg Biological Station, MSU, sample Rhizosphere Soil Replicate 2: eDNA_1 v2... | ecosystem: Host-associated > Plants > Roots >... | reverse complement strand
TCAGAAAATGTAATCAGTGGTCAGGAAGCTTGAACTGCGTCCGCTGATGATCTCGCTGATCAGGTCTTTATTGGTTTCCTGAAACTTGGTGGCAACCAACGTGCGGATCGAAAACACCCGCAACGCGTCATGTACCGACAACGTGCCCTCGGCCGAGTTCTTGCGGCCGTTGAACGGGAAGGTGTCCGGGCCGCGCTGGCATTGGGCGTTGAGGTTGATGCGCCCGACCTGGTTGGCGAACGTGTCCACCAGCCGGCCGACCGCGACCGGGTTGGTGCCGAAAATACTCAGCTGCTGGCCGAAGTCCGATTCCAGGACGTAATCGATCACCGTGTCCAGATGACGGTACGGCACAATCGGGATGACCGGGCCGAACTGTTCTTCCTGATAGACGCGCATTTGCGTGGTCACCGGGTACAGCACCGCCGGGTAGAAAAACGAGGCGCGAGCCTGGCCGCCGTTGGGGTTGACCACCTTGGCCCCTTTGCTTTCGGCGTCCGCCACCAGCGAATGCAGGTAATCGACCTTGCCCGACTCGGGCAGCGGGGTCAGCGCCACGCCGCTGTCCCACGGCATGCCGGGTTTGAGGCTGGCGAGCTTGGCGTTGAATTTCTCGATGAACGCCTCGACCACGTCTTCGTGGACAAAGAGGATTTTCAGCGCAGTGCAGCGCTGGCCGTTGAACGATAGCGAGCCGGTCACCGCTTCGCTGACTGCGTTGTCCAGATCGACCTCTGGCAAGACGATGCCGGGGTTTTTCGCATCGAGGCCCAGCGCCGCACGCAAACGGTGAGGTTTTGGGTGAAGTTTTTTCAGGTCGCTGGCGGCTTTGTTGGTGCCGATAAACGCGAAAATATCGATCTTGCCGCTGGCCATCAGCGCGCTGACCGTCTCGCGGCCGCTGCCGTAGATCACATTGATCACCCCGGCCGGGAAGCTGTCGCGGAACGCTTCCAGCAGCGGTCGAATCAACAGCACGCCGAGCTTGGCTGGTTTGAACACCACGGTGTTGCCCATGATCAGTGCCGGAATCAACGTGGTGAAGGTTTCGTTCAGCGGGTAGTTGTAAGGGCCCATGCACAGGGCGACGCCGAGCGGAACGCGGCGGATTTGGCCGAGGGTGTCCTGCTCCAGCTCGAAACGGCTGGAGCGACGGTCGAGTTCCTTCAAGGCATTGATGGTGTCGACGATGTAATCACAGGTGCGGTCAAATTCTTTTTCCGAATCCTTGAGATTCTTGCCGATCTCCCACATCAGCAACTTGACCACCGCCTCGCGCTGTTGGCGCATGCGCCCCAAGAATGCTTCGACGTGCTGGATGCGTTCGGCGACTCGCATGGTCGGCCACAAGCCCTGGCCACGGTCGTACGCTCGGACGGCGGCGTCCAGTGCAGTCAGCGCGGTGTCGGCATCCAGCAGCGGGGTGCTGCCGAGTATTACTTGCTCGTCGCCATTCGCGCCGGTCAGGTACACCGGGCTACGGACCTGGGCGAGAGGCCCGGACCAGGTTTTCAGTTGGCCATCGACCAGGTACTCACGCTGCTCGGTCTGGCCGTCGAGGCGGTACTTTTCCGGGATGTCGGCCAGGCTCGGAAACAGGTTGTCGAGAATATTGGCTGTGGTCATGTCGCTACCCCCTTCGGATTAGGTGATGCCTTGGTGAAACGTTTTAGCAGACCTCGGCCTCGCTTGTCATGACTCATCTTGGTGATTTGCGGCGCAGCGAGATCGCGCAGGACTTTCCCGGCACGTGGGTCATGGCCTCAGAAGCCCCCCTTGTTGGCCCCCAATGCCCTCAACCTGCCCACACGGTGTGCTTTAGTGTTGAGCTCTCCTTGATCAAAACAAAAACAGTGCATCCGGCTGACCGGGCACCCAATGAGAGGACCGCCATGCGGGCACGCCGATTCACTGAACAGCCTAGCCTTTGTTTTGCCCTGATGGTGTGCGTCTTCGCGGCGTTGCTCGCAGGGTGTGGCGAAGAACCAAAAAGCCCGGCCACGTATAGCGAAGCGGCCACCGCCCGGCCCGCAGACACCGAGCTGGCGCAGGTCTATGACAACAGTTGCAAGCTTTGCCACGCCAACCCGGCAGCCGGGGCGCCGTTGACCGGCGACAAGAAAGCCTGGGAACCCCGGGTCTTGCAGGGCGCGGACACGCTGCTCGATCACGCGATCAACGGCTACAACGGCATGCCGCCAATGGGCATGTGCATGCAGTGTTCGCAAGAACAGTTCCTGGCGCTGATTGCGTTCATGTCCGGCCAGCACATCCAACAATAAGAACGGCAGGGTGCGATTCATGACGATGGACTTAACACGGCGTCAGTTGTTGCAACGGGCGAGTGTCATTGGTGTTTTTACCGCGCTCGGCTCAACGCCTGCGCTGGCCGAATTTCTGCGCGCGCCGCGGCTGATTCCCTGGCGGAACTGGTCGGGGGGCCAGAGTTGCCTGCCGGCAGCGCGGCTGGCGCCCAAGAATCTGGATGAGTTGACCCACGTGGTGCACCAGGCCCCCGGCAAGATTCGCCCGGTGGGCTCGGCGCACTCCTTCAGCGCGCTGGTGCCCACCGACGGCACATTGCTGTCATTGAGTTATTTCACTGGGTTGCTCGATCACGACGCGAAAACCCTGCAAGCCGAGTTCGCCGCGGGTACGCCGATGTCACGCATGGGCACCCCGCTCAAAGACATCGGCCAGGCCCTGCAAAATATGGCCGACATCGATTACCAGACCCTCGCTGGCGCGATTTCCACATCGACCCACGGCACTGGTAAAAACTTTCAGTCCTATTCAGCCCACGTCTGCGGCCTGCAGTTGGTTACCGCCAATGGCGAGGTGCTGGACTGCGACGGCATGCGACACCCTGAGGTTTTCAGCGCGGCGCGGGTGTCCCTCGGCGCGCTCGGAGTGGCGACGAAAATTCGTCTGCAAAACCGCCCGGCGTATCGCTTGAGAGAACGCCAGTGGGTCGCCAAGACCGAAGAATTACTGGAAGACATCGACAAGAACACCCGGGAAAACCAGCACTGGGAAATGCAAGTGGTCACCCATTCCGACTACGCCTTGTCGGTCGCCCTGAACGAAACCACCGACCCGGCCACACCGCCGATCCCAGCAGATGAGGAGGGCGGTAACGAATTCGTGACCTTGATCGAAAAGCTCGACAAGTACGGCAGCGACTTCCCGGACCTGCGCCACACGATGCTCAATAGTTTGCGCCACATCGCCAGCTTCGATGACCGGGTGGGCGACTCGTTCGACATCTACGCCAACGTGCGCACGGTACGTTTCAACGAAATGGAGTATTCAGTGCCGGCCGAACACGGCCCGGCATGCCTGCGTGAGATTCTCAAGCTGATCCGGGACAAAGACCTGCGCACCTGGTTTCCGATTGAATACCGTTACGTCAAGGCCGACGACATTCCCTTGAGCATGTTCGAAGGCCGCGACAGCTGCTCGATCTCGGTCCACCAGCATTATCAGATGGATCATCACAACTTCTTCGCCGCCATCGAGCCGATTTTCTGGAAGTACAACGGCCGGCCGCACTGGGGCAAGGTGCACACGCTCAACGCGAAACACCTGCAGCCGCTGTACCCGCGCTGGCAGGAGTTCCTTCAGGTTCGACAGGAGCTCGACCCCAGCGGCAAATTTCTCAATGCGCACTTGTCATCCATCCTGGGGGTGAGCTAATGGCCTTCAATCGCCGCCACTTTCTGATCGGAACCGCCGGCGTCGGCGCGTTGTTGGTGGGTGTCGGGGCGTGGTTGCGGCCAAGTGATCGAGGCGCGCCATACAACGATTATTTTCGTGCACTGAACCGTGAACTCAAAGAGCACGGGCCGATGCGCCCGGTGATGCTGATCGATCTTGACCGGCTGGATCACAACATCGATGTGGTGATGCAGTCGGTTAAACGCGGCGGCAAGCACCTGCGGCTGGTGGAGAAGTCGTTGCCGGCGCCTGGGTTGTTGACCTACATCGCCAAGCGCGCCGACACGCAGCGGTTGATGTCGTTTCATCAGCCGTTTCTCAATCATGATGCGGCACTGTTTCCCGAGTCCGACATCCTGTTGGGCAAACCTTTGCCGGTGCGCTCGGCGCAACTGTTTTATCAGTCGCACAAGGGCGCTTTCGACCCGTCGAAGCAGTTGCAGTGGTTGCTCGATACGCCTGAGCGACTGCAACAATACCTGGCACTCGCGCAGGGATTGGGTACGCGGTTACGAGTGAACATTGAGTTGGACGTGGGTCTGCATCGTGGCGGTGTCGGTGATCTGGCGGTGCTGCGGCAGATGCTGACGCTGATCAGCCAGCACCCGCAGCACCTGGAGTTCGCCGGGTTTATGGGCTACGACCCGTTTGTCGGTATGGGTGTGCCGGGGATTCTGGGGTCGTCCGAGGAGCTGTTCGCCAAGGTCATGGTGATTTACAACCGTTGCGTCGACTTCACCCGCCAGCAATACCCCGGTCTGTGGCACGAAGGGCTGACTCTCAACACGGCCGGCAGCCCGAGCTATCGCATGCATGAGCACGAACAACTCAGCAGCGAAGTCTCGGTGGGCACGGCGATGCTCAAACCCACGCATTACGATTTGCCGTCGCTGCTGGAGCATGTGCCCGCCGCTTACATCGCCACGCCGGTGTTGAAAAGCACCGGGGCGGTGAACATCCCGGCGCTGGATGACAAGTTCCGACTGTTTTCGTGGTGGGACACCAATCAGCGCGAGACGTTTTTTATCTATGGCGGAAACTGGATGGCAGAGTTCGAATCGCCACCGGGGTTGCAGAGTAACGGGGTGTACGGCCGCAGTTCGAATCAGGAAATAGTCAATGGCTCGGCGGCGGTGGGGCTGGGGGTTGAAGATCAGGTGTTTTTAAGGCCGACCCAGACGGAGTCGGTGCTGTTGCAGTTTGGGGATTTGCTGGCGGTTCGGGGTGGGCGGATTGTTGATACCTGGCCGGTGTATTCCTGAAAGCTTTTTGGTGCTTTTTCTGACGCTTTCGCGAGCAAGCCCGCTCCCACATTTGACCGAGTCCTGTCAGGGGAATGCGGTCAAATGTGGGAGCGGGCTTGCTCGCGAAGGCGTCAGTTCAGTTAAAACGCATAGGGAATACTGACCTTGGCCCAAAGCATTTCCCCTTCAGGCCGGTTCTCCACATCAAACTCCTTGGCCCAGCGGATCTCCGCGCTGGCGTACTTCAAAAAGGTCAGGTGCAACGCCGGGCCAATCGCAAACACCTGCCCGCGCACCCCGTCGTTCACGTCCTCGCCATTAAACTGCACGGTATGGCCGAACTGTTTGTCGTCGGTGGTTTGCTTGAGGTAGTAGCCGTTCAAACCGAGCATCAGGTTGTCGGTGATTTTGTAGCTGGCCGAATAGTCGAAGTGGAAAATCTGCCCCGACTCGTAATCGGTGTCTTTGTTTTTCCCGTTGAAGCTGTACGTCGTCTTCACCGACATCTCGGTGTTTTCCGATGGCAGCCAAGTGAAGGAGAACAGCGGTTTGTAGGTGTAGAAGTTGTTGCTGGTGTTGGCCAGGCGATCGACCGCGTATTCGCCGGTCGGCACGGTGATTTCAAGCGCGGCGCCCAGGGTCAGGGTTGGGCCCATGTCCCAGAGAATGATCGGCGCGACGGTGGTGTCGCCCATACCTTCGCGGGTGTCGTGCAAGCCAAACACCGAGACTTCCTGCTTGAGCCAAGGCTGCCCAATGTATGCCGCCACCCGGCCACCAAACACCCGCAGCGGACTGAGGTAATCGAGGCGCGGAATGACCGCCGTGGATTCGATGTCGACTTGCGGCACCTTGCCACCGAGCGAGCTGATATTCAGCTTCGTCGACGTGTAGTGGTTGTAGTAGAGGTTGAACACCAGCATGTTGGCCGGAAGGCTGTCGGGCGACAGCGGCAACATGAAAAAACCGTCGGTGCCGGGGCCGATGTTGTCCACGCCTGCCTCGGTGGCCAGTGCCGGCTGTATGGCACAGAGCCCGGCCAGGCTGATGACCAGTAGGGGAAATGTCGTGCGGGTCGGGATCATGGGCGTACTCATTATTATTGTTAGCGGGCTTTCCTGCGTCCATACGAGGGCCGCAACATAGAAATAAGCTGTCTGCGCTGCACAAGGCAGGGTTTTGGCGGCCATTTAGGGGGACTTCTGCGGACAGCCGTTAAACCCTGTGCTAACTTCCGTCGACATAACCGGTAACAAAAATAAGAATGCAGCTTGATCCGGAATGTATATCCCCATGCAAATGAAAGTGATTGATCCCACCTTTGAACTGGCGCTCGTGTCGCCATTTCTCCTGCAAACACTGGCCGAAGTCGCGGAGCAAAAAGGCGTCAACCCCGACAGCTTGTGCCGAGGGCTGGGCTTCACCTTTGAAGATCTTCAGGATCCGGCGCAGCGTATTTCCTATCGCCAGGCCGTGGCGATGATTCAGCGCTCGCTCAAAGTCTTGCCCAATCAGGGGTTGGGTTTGTGGGTCGGGGCGCAGAATGTGCTCGGCACGCTGGGGTTGCTTGGGCATGTGTTGTCGCTGTGCAAGACCCTGCGCGATGCCTTTGAACTGGGCATTCGGCATCAGCACACCTCCGGCGGGATTGTGGTGTCGAGCGTGGAGGAGGCAAGTGATCGGGTGTTTGTCGACGCCGAATGCCGCTTGCCGTTCGCCGATGTGCAGTTGTTTGCGGTCGAGGAATTCTTCGCCAGTCTGCTGGTGTACGGCCGGGCGCTGGTCGGGGCGGATTTCAAGCCGATGGCGGTGGAGTTCATGCACGCTGCGCCGGACTACCTCAGCGAGTATTCGCGCCTGCTGGGGCCGGACGTGCGTTTCGGCTGTCTGCAAAACCGCATGGTGATCTCGGCGCATTGGCTGGATGTGCACTTGCCCAATCACCATTCCCTGGCCCTGCGTCAGGCCGTGAAACTGCTGGAGCTGGAAGCCACGCAGGTGCACCAGAAAATGGACTTGATCCAGGCGGTGGAACGGGCCATTGCCCGGGACCTGACCGAGGGCAGCCATATCGAGAAAATCGCTGGCGACCTGAACATGAGTAGCCGCACCTTGCGTCGCCGCCTCACCGAACACGCGCTGACGTTCGAGACGCTGCTGGAGCAAGTACGCCAGGCCCGCACCATGGGACTGCTGGCCAACCCGGACATGTCCATCGAGCGCATCACTGAAGTAGTCGGCTACAGCGACGTGCGCAGTTTCCGCCGCGCCTTCAAACGCTGGACCGGCATGAGCCCGAGCGCGTTCCGCAACGAAAGCCCAATATTCGATCCCCTGTAGCAGCTGACGAGCAACGCGAGGCTGCGTTCGGCTGCGCAGCAGTCGTAAATCAGGCGCTGCCGCTATATCAGCAATAGTCGCGAGTCCGAACATACGACTGCTTCGCAGCCGAACGCAGCCTCGCGCTGCTCGGCAGCTGCTACGGGGCGATGTGCACAATTCACGGCTGCCCGAACGCAGCCTCGCGCTGCTACGGGGCGGTGTGCACAATTCACGGCTGCCCTAACGCAATCTCGCGCTGCTCGGCAGCTGCTACGGGACGGTGCACACAAACCCGCGTGCTCCGGTTAAACTCCATGCTCTTTATCAAGGAGTTCATATGAGTTATTACCAGCCGGGCATTCTCGCCACCCCCGTTCCGCCTCAAGCCCGCCATATGTTCTTCGCCCTCGAATCCGCCGAAGCATTGCCGGTCGCGCTCGACAACTTGATGCGCCTGGTGGACGGGAAGTCGGCTGTCGTCGGTTTCGGGGAGTCGCTGGTCAAGGCGTTGCACGCGCAGGTCGATGGGCTGCGTGCCTTTCCGGCGCTGGCCGGGGTTGGTGTCGATAACCCGTCGACTCAACATGCCTTGTGGTGCTGGCTGCACGGCGTCGACCGGGGTGAATTGCTCAATCGCAGCCAGGCCATCGAAACCGCTCTGGCGCCGGCCCTGCGCCTGGTGCAAATGAACGAAACCTTCCGCCACAAGACCGGCCACGACCTGACCGGTTACGAAGACGGCACGGAAAACCCGCACGACGAAGCCGCTGTCGCTGCTGCACTGTTGAGCGAAGGCACAGACGGTCTGGTTGGTGGCAGCTTTGCCGCGATTCAGCAGTGGCAGCATGACCTCAAAGGCTTCCACGCGATGCCGCCCCATGAAAAGGACAACATCATGGGCCGTCGTTTGAGCGACAACGAAGAACTCGACGACGCGCCAGTCTCGGCCCACGTCAAGCGCACCGCCCAGGAAAGCTTCGCCCCCGAGGCGTTCGTCGTCCGTCGTTCAATGCCGTGGATCGAAGGTGATCGCGCAGGCCTTATGTTCCTCGCATTCGGCTTTTCCCTCGACGCCTTCGAAGCGCAACTGCGGCGCATGAGCGGTCTGGAAGACGGCATCACCGACGGCTTGTACCGCATCAGCCGACCGATCACTGGCGGCTACTACTGGTGCCCACCGCTCAAGGACGGTCAACTGGACCTGCGCGCCTTACGCATCGCTTAACCCTCAGCGCACCAGAACCTGTGGGAGCGAGCCTGCTCGCGAAAGCGTCGGTACAGTCAGCAATGATGTTGGCTGACACCACGCTATCGCGAGCAGGCTCACTCAGGGATAGCGCAGCGAATCTAACCTTATGCTCAAACAGTATTTCTCAACCCTTAGTGGGCCTCTCTAAGATCACGTCATAACTCGTTATAACAAGTGATCTGTCATGACTGATAACGTTCTATCCCTCAGCAGCGTCCCTCTGCACACCCAACTGCGTGACGTACTGCGCGCCCGCATCCTCGACGGTGAATACCCGCAAGACAGCCAAATGCCTTCCGAAAGCGAACTCGGCGTGCTGTTCAAAGTCAGCCGCATCACCGTTCGCCAAGCCTTGGGCGATCTGCAGAAGGAAGGGCTGATCTTCAAGATTCACGGCAAAGGCACCTTCGTCGCCAAACCGAAAACCTTCCAGAACGTCAGCACCCTGCAAGGCCTTGCCGAGTCCATGACCGGTCGCGGCTACGAGGTGATCAACCGCCTGCGCAGCTTCAAATTCATCGCCGCCGACAAACTCGTCGCCGAGCGCTTGCAGGTCGCCGAAGGTGAAACCGTGGCGCAGATAAAACGGGTGCGCCTGATCAATCGCGAGCCCATCTCCCTGGAAATCACCTACCTGCCCAAGGCCATCGGCGAGCGGCTGGAGAAGGCTGATCTGGTGACCCGCGACATTTTCCTGATTCTCGAAAACGATTGCGGATTGACCTTGGGCCACGCCGATCTGGCCATCGACGCCGTCCTGGCCGACAGCGACCTGACCCAGGCGCTGAACGTCGAACCGGGCTCGCCGATCATGCGCATCGAGCGGTTGACCCACGATGCCAGTGGCCAGCCTGTGGACTTCGAACACCTTTACTACCGTGGCGATGCCTTCCAGTACCGCCTGCGGATCGACCGGCAAAAAGGGGCGCAGGCATGAGCCACAGTTCAGTAACCAGAAGCACGCTGGAGCAGGAATACGACATCGTCGTGATCGGTGGCGGCACCGCAGGGCCGATGGCGGCGATCAAGGCCAAGGAACGCAATCGCGATCTGCGCGTGTTGTTGATCGACAAGGCCAACGTCAAACGCAGCGGTGCGATCAGCATGGGCATGGACGGCCTGAACAACGCGATTATCCCCGGTCACTCGACGCCGGAGCAGTACACCAAGGAAATCACCATCGCCAACGACGGCATCGTCAATCAGGCGGCGGTGTACGCCTACGCAACGCACAGTTTCGAAACCATCGAGCAACTGGACCGCTGGGGCGTGAAGTTCGAAAAGGACGAGACCGGCGACTACGCGGTGAAAAAGGTCCACCACATGGGCGCCTACGTGCTGCCGATGCCGGAAGGGCACGACATCAAAAAAGTCCTGTATCGCCAGTTGAAGCGGGCGCGGGTCAGCATCACCAATCGCCTGGTCTGCACCCGTTTGCTGACGGACGAAGAGGGCGCGGTCAATGGTGTGATGGGCTTCGATTGTCGCACCGCCGACTTCCATGTGATCAAGGCCAAAGCGGTGATTCTGTGCTGCGGGGCCGCCGGGCGTTTGGGGTTGCCATCTTCGGGCTACCTGATGGGAACCTATGAAAACCCGACCAATGCTGGCGACGGTTACGCCATGGCGTATCACGCCGGTGCCGAACTGGCGAACCTGGAATGCTTTCAGATCAACCCGCTGATCAAGGACTATAACGGCCCGGCCTGCGCCTACGTCACCGGTCCGCTGGGTGGCTACACCGCTAACAACAAAGGCGAACGCTTCATCGAATGCGACTACTGGAGCGGTCAGATGATGTGGGAGTTCCACCAGGAACTCGAAAGCGGCAACGGCCCGGTGTTCCTCAAACTCGATCACCTGGCCGAGGAAACCATCCAGAACATCGAAGAGATCCTGCACAGCAACGAACGCCCGAGTCGCGGCCAGTTTCACGCCAATCGCGGCACCGACTACCGCACGCAAATGGTCGAGATGCACATCTCCGAGATCGGTTTTTGCAGCGGTCACTCGGCCTCCGGCGTGTGGGTCAACGAGAAGGCCGAAACCTCGGTAAAGGGTTTGTACTCGGCGGGTGACATGGCGGCGGTGCCGCACAACTACATGCTCGGCGCGTTTACTTATGGCTGGTTTGCTGGCACCAACGCGGCGGACTTTGTCGCCGGACGTGAGTTTTCGACAGTCGATGCCCAGCAGATCGAAACGGAAAAGGCCCGGGTCTACGCGCCGCTGGACCGCGAACACGGTCTGCCGCCAGCTCAGGTCGAGTACAAGCTGCGACGTTTTGTGAACGACTACCTGCAACCGCCGAAAGTGACCAAGAAGATGCAAATCGGCCTGCAACGTTTCAGCGATATCCAGCGCGATCTCGATCAGATCAAGGCGCACAACGCCCACGAACTGATGCGCGCCATGGAAGTCAGCATGATCCGCGACTGCGCCGAAATGGCCGCCCGTGCTTCGTTGTTCCGCGCCGAAAGTCGCTGGGGGCTTTACCACTATCGGGTCGACCACCCGCTACGCAACGACAGCGACTGGTTCTGTCATTGCCACCTGAAGAGGGGCGACGACGGTCAGATGACCAGTTTCAAGAAAGCCGTCGAGCCTTACATCATCCCGCTGGACGCCGATGAAATGCAGGCCTACGACCGGCTGCGTGTCGGTGCCTTTGCTGCCTGAGCATCATAAAAAAGAGAGACCGCGAAATGGCCTATCAACCCCAGGAAATCTTCTTCCGTTCCAACGCGCCGGTCACGGTCGACGAGGACCTTTGCATTGCCCACAAAGGTTGCACCGTGTGCGTCGATGTGTGCCCGATGGACCTGCTGGCGATCAACCCGGCCACGCAAAAGGCCTATATGGCGTTCGACGAATGCTGGTACTGCATGCCGTGTGAAAAGGACTGCCCGACCGGGGCGGTGAAAGTCGAAATCCCCTATTTGCTCCGTTGAAATGCAATCCAGTGTGGGAGCGGGCTTGCTCGCGAAGAGGCCGGCACAGCTTGCATCTGCATTGATAGAAAGGACGCCTTCGCGAGCAAGCCCGCTCCCACAGTGGATCGAAGCCAGCCGAAAGTCCTGAATACACCGATAAACCTGTGGGAGTGAGCCTGCTCGCGATGAGGCCGGCCCTGACAACAAAAAAGCCACCCGGCAACCCCGGACGCTTGATTCAAAACACCCCTCGTTTCCCACCGCGCCCTGATCGTGGCGGAGACGAATATCCTAAAAATGATTCGAGGGGATACACCCATGTCTTTACCAATATTGCTGCGTGCAGCATTCGCCGGTCTGGTACTGGCCTCATTCACCCTGTCGGCCTCCGCCGAAACCATCCGCATTGCCATCGGCACCCAGGACACCACGATCAACTGCGCCGCCGGCGGTCTGTTGATTCGCGAACTCGGTTTGCTGGACAAATACCTGCCCCACGACGGCCCCTACAAGGACGCCAAATACGAGGTGGAGTGGAAGAACTTCACCAGCGGCGCGCCCCTGACCAACGAGATGGTCGCCGGCAAACTCGATTTCGGCGCCATGGCCGATTTCCCCGGTTCGTTCAACGGTGTGGCGTTCGAAACCGCGGGCAAGCACAGCCTGTTTATCAGCGTGCTGTCAGGCAGCATCAAGGGCAGCGGCAACGGCATCGTGGTGCCGAGCGCCTCGAGCGTGCAGTCGCTGGCCGAACTCAAGGGCAAGACCATTTCCGTGCCGTTCGCCTCGACGGCGCACGGCATGTTGCTGCGGGCCGTGGCTGCCCAAGGCTGGGACCCGCTCAAAGACGTGAACATCATTGCCCAGCCACCGGAAGTCGCCGGCTCGGCCTTGCAGGCCGGGAAGATTGATGCCCACGCCGACTTCGTGCCGTTCGCCGAACTGTTTCCCAGCCGTGGTTTCGCTCGCAAGATTTACGACGGCGCCCAGGCCAATGCGCCAACCTTCCACGGCGCGCTGGTGGATCAGGCCTATGCGAAAAAGTACCCGGAAATCGTTGTGGCTTACCTGCGCGCAAGCCTTGAAGCCAACCAGTTGCTGGCAGCTGAGCCGGAGAAATACAGCGAGTTGATCGCCAAGGTCACCGGC
>Ga0065714_10002649_pt1 | contig 12614 bp, 10 predicted proteins | sample MisRhiReplicate2_FD_59101 | JGI IMG/M metagenome (GOLD analysis project Ga0065714, IMG submission 59101) | Miscanthus rhizosphere microbial communities from Kellogg Biological Station, MSU, sample Rhizosphere Soil Replicate 2: eDNA_1 v2... | ecosystem: Host-associated > Plants > Roots >... | reverse complement strand
TGCTTTATACCCGTGGGCGTCATGACATGGCGGCGTTCACTGCGCAGCATGAAAGCGCCAGTCCGCCGGGGCAGGCGTTCCGTTATTCCAGCGGTGACAGCAACTTGCTGGCGGTGGCCTTGAAAACCATCGTCGGCCCGGTGCGCTACCCCGACTACCCCTGGACGGCCTTGTTCGAGCCCCTCGGCATCCGCCACGCCACCTGGGAAACCGATACCAGCGGCACGTTCGTGGGATCGTCCTATGCCTACCTCACCGCGCGAGACCTGGCGCGTGTCGGGTTGTTGATGCAACGGGACGGTCGCTGGGGCGAACGGCAACTGATCCCCAAGGCGTGGGTCGCGTTCAATCGCCAGCCTTTTGCCCACTTCCAGGCCGGCCAGGACGAAGCCGTGCCCGGCGGGCATTGGTGGCTCAACCACGCCGCCGATCCGGCAATCCACCCCTGGCCCGATGCGCCGCCGGATACCTTTGCTGCGCTGGGCCATTGGGGCCAGGCGCTATACGTCATCCCCAGCGCCAAACTGGTGATCGTGCGTTACGGCGACGACCGCGACGGCAGCTATCGCCATAACGAACTGCTCAAGCGCGCCATGGCGGCGTTCGCCGGGACGGTGCAACCATGAAGCGCAAAGTGTTGCTCACCCTGTTGTCGGTGCTGCTCATCGCCCTGTTCAGTTGGGTCTGGCTGGAGCGGGTGGCATTGCGGGCCTTCCCCGACATCATCAGTGCCTACACCGCCAAGGAATACTGCTCGTGCCGCTACGTGATGGAGCAATCGGCGGACTACTGCCGTGGCTATGTGAAGCAGTCGGTGCCCATCAGCGACTTTCTCGAGACCGCTGAAGCGAAACGCATCACCGTCAGCGGGTTGGGGCGTAGCAACAGCGCGCGGTGGATGGGGGAGCGGCAGGGGTGTCGGTTGGAGCCCTGAACCAACCTTTGGCAAGCCCTGCTCCCATAGATAAACCCCTTCACCCCAGGTTCTCTGTATTCCTGGGCAGTTGTTGAAACAGACAGTTTGCAAGCGCCCTCGGCCCGGTTAAGGTTCGCCACAGGTTTATGTGCCCTGCGAGTGTGTATGTTCAAGCGGTTTTTCCCTCACGCTGCCGCCAGCTTGCTGCTGGCCTGCGCCGCGTTGCCAGCCCAGGCCGACTGGTACCTGGACGGCGAGTCGTCGCGGCTGTCGTTTATCAGCAGCAAAAACGGCAATGTTTCCGAGGTCCAGCGTTTCCTGGTGCTGCACGGTCAAGTCCAGCCCGAGGGCTTGGCGCGCCTGGAAGTGGAGCTGGAATCCATCAACAGCGGCATTCCTCTGCGCGATGAGCGCATGCGGGCCGAGCTGTTCGAGATCAAACAATTTGCCGAAGCCACCGTCACCGCCAAGATCGACCTGGCGCCGATCCAGGACCTGGCCAGCGGCGCGCAGTTGGAATTGCGCCTGCCGCTGACGGTGAACCTGCACGGCAAGCAGCACGAATACAACGTCGAACTGCTGGCGACGCGCCTGGACGAACGCCGCTTCCAAGTGGTGACCCTGGAACCGGTGGTGCTCAACGCGGCGGATTTCGATCTGGCGCCGGGGCTGGAAAAGCTGCGAAACCTGGCCGGGTTGTCGGCCATCAGCCTCTCGGTGCCGGTGAATGCGGTGCTGATTTTCACGGCGCGCTGACATGAGCGGCGCGGTTTTTCCCTGGCGAGAAGGCAATCGCTTCGAGCTGTTGATCGATGGCCCGCAGTTCTTCCCGCGCATGCTGGTGGAAATCGCCCGTGCCCAGGAACAGGTCGAGCTGGAACTCTATCTGGTGGAGGCGGGTACTTGCGCCGAGGCGATGGTCCAGGCGCTGGTGCAGGCCGCCGAGCGTGGCGTTCGCGTGCGGTGCCTGTTCGATGACTACGGCAGCCTGGCGTTTACCCTGGCCCTGCGCAAGCGTCTGACCGAGGCTGGGGTGGAGTTGCGTTTCTACAATCGCCTGAGCTGGCGCCGCTGGGTGCGCAACCTTTACCGGGATCACCGCAAGCTGTTGTTGGTGGACCAACGCTTGGCGGTGGTTGGCGGCACCGGGGTGACCGATGAATTCTGGAACCCCCTCGACGACCGCAGTGAGTGGCACGAGGTGATGGTGGAAATAGTCGGCCCGCTGGTGCTCGACTGGCAGTTGCTGTTCGACCGCCAGTGGCTCGCCAACCGCCATCGGCGAGCCTGGAAACCGGCGTCCAACTTCGGCTTGCCGCGTCTGCCGCGCGTACCACCGGTGGGTGAGGGCATGGGCCGGGTGGCGTATGCCGACGCCCGCCAGCATCGCGACATCCTGCAATCGCTGTCGCGGGCATTGAACAGCGGCCAGAAACGCATCTGGATGGCGACGCCGTATTTTTTGCCGACCTGGAACGTGCGCCGTTCCTTGCGCAAGGCCGCCGCCCGCGGCATCGACGTGCGCCTGCTGCTGACCGGCCCGCGCACCGATCACCCGTCCGTGCGCTACGCCGGGCACCGTTACTACCCGCGATTGCTCAAGGCTGGCGTGAAAATCTTCGAATACCAGCCGTGTTTCCTGCACCTGAAGATGGTGCTGGTGGACGACTGGGTCAGCATCGGCTCCTGCAATTTCGATCACTGGAACCTGCGCTTCAACCTGGAAGCCAACCTCGAAGCCCTGGATTCCAGGCTCAGCAGTGCAGTGGCGGCCAGTTTCGAGCGGGACTTCACCCAGAGCCTGCAAGTCAGCCTCGACGCCTGGCAGCGCCGGCCATTGTGGAAGCGCTTCAAGCAGCGGGTGTGGGGGTTGGTGGATCGGGTGGTGGTGAACTTGCTGGATCGACGCGGCTAGCCCGAACACCCAGATACAACTGTGGGAGCGAGCTTGCTCGCGATGGCGGTCTGATATTCAACATCTGAGTTGAATGTTAAGCCGCTATCGCGAGCAAGCTCGCTCCCACATGGTTCTTGTGTTGCCTGGGGATCAGAGCAACTCAAAACTCTGCTGCTTCACGTCCTGGGAATCCAGGCCGATCTGCACGTTGAACTTGCCCGGTTCCGCCGCGTACTTGAGTTGGGCATTGAAGAACTTCAGGTCGTCCTCGGCGATGGTGAAGTGGATGACTTTCTTCTCGCCGGCCTTGAGCATCACCTTGCGGAAGTTCTTCAGTTCCTTCACCGGGCGAATGATCGAGCCGGTCACATCCTGGATGTACAGCTGCACCACGGTTTCGCCGTCACGCTTGCCGGTGTTTTCCAATGTCACGCTGGCATCGAGCTTGCCGGTCTTGTTCAGCGTGGTCGACGACAGGGCCATGTCCGACAGGCTGAACTCGGTGTAGCTCAAGCCGTAACCGAACGGATAGAGCGGGCCGGTGGTGTCATCGAAATACTGCGAGGTGTAGTTGCCCGGCTTGCCCGGCGTGAATGGCCGGCCGATGCTCAGGTGGTTGTAGTAGGTCGGAATCTGCCCCACCGAGCGTGGGAAGGTGATCGGCAGTTTGCCCGATGGGTTGTAGTCGCCGAACAGCACGTCGGCGATGGCGTTGCCGCCTTCGGTGCCGCTGAACCAGGTTTCCAGGATCGCATCGGCCTGCTGCTTCTCGTCCAGCAACGCCAGCGGACGGCCATTCATCAGCACCAGCACCAGAGGCTTGCCGGTAGCCTTCAAGGCCTTGATCAGCTCGCGTTGGCTGGCCGGGATGTTCAGGTCGGTACGGCTCGACGATTCATGAGACATGCCACGGGACTCGCCTACGGCGGCCACCACCACATCGGCATCCTTGGCGGCTTTTACCGCTTCGTCGATCAGCACCTGGGCCGGACGCGGGTCGTCTACCACTTCCGGGGCATCGAAGTTGAGGAAGTTCAGGTAGTCGAGCACCTTCTTGTCGCCGGTGATGTTGGCGCCACGGGCGTAGATCAGCTTCGAGTCAGCGCCCAGGGCGCGGGTCATGCCGTCGAACAGGGTGACCGACTGCGCCGGCCGCCCGGCCGCAGCCCAACTGCCCATCATGTCGATCGGTGCCTTGGCCAACGGGCCGACCAGGGCGATTTTCGCCGTCTTCTTCAGGGGCAGGGTCTGGTTGCGGTTTTCCAGCAGGACCAGGCTGCGGCGCGCCACGTCACGGGCATCGGAGCGGTGCAGGCGGCTTTCGGCGTAGGTGTCGGCCGGGTCGTCCTCGGCCTTGCCGATGCGCAGGTACGGGTCCTTGAACAGGCCCATGTCGTATTTGGCCGCGAGCACTTCGCGCACGGCGTTGTCGATGTCGCTCTGCTCGATTTCACCGGCCTTGAGCAAGCCTGGCAGTTCCTTGCCATAGAGCGAGTCGTTCATGCTCATGTCGATGCCGGCCTTGATCGCCAGTTTCGCCGCTTCGCGACCGTCCTTGGCGACGCCGTGCTTGATCAGTTCGAAGATGGCGCCGTGGTCACTGACCGCCAGGCCCTTGAAGCCCCATTCCTTGCGCAGCAGGTCGTTCATCAGCCAGGTGTTGGCCGTGGCCGGCACGCCGTTGATGGAGTTCAGCGCGACCATCACCCCACCGGCACCCGCGTCGATGGCGGCGCGGTAGGGGGGCAGGTAGTCCTGGTACATTTTCAGCGGACTCATGTCCACGGTGTTGTAGTCCCGGCCGCCTTCCACCGCGCCGTACAGGGCGAAGTGCTTGACGCTGGCCATGATGCTGTCGGCCGCGTTGGCGCCGTTGCCCTGGAACGCCTTGACCATCACCCCGGCGATGCGCGACACCAGGTAGGTGTCCTCGCCGAAACCTTCGGAGGTGCGGCCCCAGCGCGGGTCGCGGGAAATATCGACCATCGGCGCGAAGGTGATGTCCAGGCTGTCGGCGGCCGCTTCCTTGGCCGCGATGCGGCCGGAGTGGTAGATCGCGTCCATGTCCCAGCTCGAGGCCAGGGCCAGGGGAATCGGGAAAATCGTGCGGTGGCCGTGGATCACGTCATAGGCGAAGAACATCGGGATCTTCAACCGGCTGCGCATGGCCGCGTCCTGCATCGGACGGTTTTCATCGCGGGTGATGGAGTTGAACGTGCCACCGATGTTGCCGGCGGCGATTTCCTTGCGAATCATCTCCCGGGGCATTTCCGGGCCGATGCTGATCAGGCGCAATTGGCCGATCTTCTCTTCGAGGGTCATCTGCTTCATCAGGTTGCTGATGAAGGCGTCCTTGTTCTCTATGGGGGCTGGCAGGTTGTCGGCAAATACGGGGTGACTGGCCAGACTGACAAACAGGCCCAGCAAACACAGCTTCTTCATGAATAATTTTCTCGCAAGCCTAAAGGGCGGTGATCAGGACACGCCGGTCAGCCAAAATGTGAGGAGCGGCTATTGTTGTTCAGTTAAATGCAGCACACTTTCGAACCCATTGGGCTGAACTTAGTTTCGCACTGCGCATCTTTTAGCCCATCGACCCGTTTCAATCCAGTGCGGCGGCAGATTATGCCCCAGGCGCCGGTGAGATAGGTGGCCGTGTTTTTCCAATGTCATGCAACGGAGAGCTCCACCCGATGAATCCACGACTGAACCACCTTCGCAGCTTGCCGATGCTGGCCCTGATGCTGCTCACTACGTTGCTGGCCGGTTGCGGCATCAATAACATCCCGACCCTGGACGAACAGGCCAAGGCCGCCTGGGGCCAGGTGCAGAACCAGTACCAGCGCCGCGCCGACCTGATTCCCAACCTGGTGGAAACCGTCAAGGGCTACGCCCAGCACGAGCAGGAAACCCTGACCGCAGTGATTGAAGCGCGGGCCAAGGCGACGTCGATCCAGGTCGACGCCAGCACCCTGGACAACCCGGAAAAACTCAAGCAGTTCCAGCAGGCCCAGGACCAGCTGACCGGCGCGTTGAGCCGGCTGATGGTGGTGTCCGAGCGTTACCCGGACCTCAAGGCCAACCAGAACTTCCTGGCGTTGCAATCGCAGCTTGAAGGCACCGAGAACCGCATCGCCGTGGCCCGCCGCGACTTCATCCTGGCTGTGCAGAAGTACAACACCGAGATCCGCACGTTCCCGGGGCGCCTGTGGCACAGCGTGATGTACAGCGACCTGCCGATCCGCGAAACCTTCGAGGCCACCAGCCCCAATGCCGAAAAAGCCCCTGAAGTGAAGTTCTGAAAAAACTGTGGGAGCGAGCCTGTGGGAACAAAGCTTGCTCGCGATGAACGATAACGCGGTCATTGGAAAGACCGAGGTGCCTTCATCGCGAGCAAGCTCAGCTCCCACACCAGCTCGCTCCCACACAGGAGTTCCAATGCGCGTGTTGAAATTTGGCCTGGTGCTGTTGCTCTGGGTGTTTGCCATCACGGCCCAGGCCGAGCTGAAGTTTCCGGCATTGACCGGGCGGGTGGTGGACGCCGCCCAGATGCTCGAACCGTCGGTGCGCGCACAACTGGAAGCGCAGCTAAAGGCCCATGAACAGGCCACCGGCGAACAGGTGGTGGTGGTCACGCTGGCGGACCTGCAAGGCAGCAGCATCGAAGACTTCGGCTATCAATTGGGGCGCCATTGGGGCATCGGGCAGAAGGATAAAAACAACGGCGCGCTGCTGATCATCGCCCGGGATGACCGTAAACTGCGCATCGAGGTGGGCTACGGCCTGGAGGATCGCCTGACCGACGCGCAGAGTTCGGTGATCATCAACCAGGTGATCACCCCGGCCTTCAAGACCGGCAACTTCAACAAAGGCATCAGCGATGGTGTCGCGGCGATGCTGGTGGTGCTGGGCGGCAGCCCGTTGGACGAGCCGGCGCCGGCATACAGTACGGACGGGCAGCAAGAGCCGAGTGATTTCGTCGAGCGCCATCCCGGGCTGTTCGTCTTCCTGGTGATACTGTTTATTTTGACGATATTGGTCTGCCAGATGCTCGGTATCTTGCCGACCGGAGGCGGTGGCTCCAGCCGTTCGGGCGGTTCCGGTGGAGGCTTCGGCGGCGGAGGCGGCGGGGGCTTCAGCGGTGGCGGTGGCAGTTTCGGGGGCGGCGGTTCGTCGGGCGGCTGGTGACAATAATAATGAGCAGGCACTTTTAACATGGCATTACTGACTGAACACGAACAACGCAAGGTCGCCGAGGCCATCGCCCGGGTCGAGCGGCATACCGACGCCGAGCTGGTCACGGTGCTGGCCGCCCGCGCCGACGACTACGCCTATATCCCGCTGCTGTGGGCCAGCCTGCTGGCCCTGGTGGTGCCCGGCGTGGTCCATTACCTCTCCGGCTGGCTGACGATGCACAGCCTGTTGCTGGTGCAGTGGGTCAGTTTCATTGTGCTGTGCCTGGTGTTTCGCATCCCCAGGATCACCACGCACCTGATCCCCCGTTCCGTGCGTCACTGGCGGGCCTCCAACCTGGCGCGCCGGCAATTCCTCGAACAGAACCTGCACCACACGGTGGGCAGCACGGGGATGCTGATCTTTGTCTGCGAGGCTGAGCGGTACGTGGAAATCCTGGTGGACGAAGGCATTTCCAAGCGCCTGGACAACAAATGCTGGGATGCCATCGTCGCAGCGTTCACCCAGCAGGTTCGCCAGGGACAGACCCTGCAGGGTTTCGTGACCTGCATCGAAGCTTGCGGCGAATTGCTCAAGGAGCACGTGCCGGTGACCCAGGAACGCAATGAACTGCCGAATCGGCTGGTGGTGCTGGGCTGAAAATTTCCTGCCAGCACAAGCCTGTGGGAGCAAAGCTTGCTCGCGATGAACGATAGCTCGGTTTAGCCTGCTGGATCGCGGTGTATTTATCGCGGGCAAGCCTTGCTCCCACCGAGGCTACTGCTCGCCACACGAACTTTTCCGTGCCCTCGCTGCCCATCCCCCCTAAAATACCGCCATTCCCGATTCGCCCCGCCCCGAGGCCGCTTGTCCATGTCTGCCACCGCAACGCCCGTCCGTCCCGCGCCGGATCACCACGCCCAGTTCATCGAGCTGTTGCGCACCAGCCTTGAACAAAACGCTTTCATCAAACTGGTGCTGGCCAAGTACGTGGGTGAAGAAGCGGACCTCCAGCGGCTGATCATCAAGCAGCTGACGGTCAAGGACCAGCCGTGCCTGTCCTTCGTCTACCGCTACAAGACCCGCGACATCACCAAGAATTTCCCGCTGGCCGAAGGGGTGCAAACCATTGCTGCGCTGTTGCCGGCATCGTTCAAGAACGCGCATTTGCTGGCGGTCACCGACGAGGCCCAGCTGGAGTACAGCAAGAAGGGCAAGAGTTCGCTGTTCAAGAGCAAGCCCCAGCAACTGCGGGAAGTGCCATCTGCCGAGCACAACCGTGAGAAAAATCGCTTCCTCGACCTGAACCGGCCATTTCTGGCCGACCTGGGCGTGACCAACCACAAGCACGAGCTGATTCCGGCGATGTCGCGCAAGTGGAAGCAGATCAACAAGTTCATCGAGGTCTTCAGCCATGCGCTGACGTCTTCGCCGCTGGCCCTGGACAAACCGGTGCGGGTTTCGGATTTCGGTTCGGGCAAAGGCTACCTGACGTTCGCCATCCACGATTACCTGCGTAACACCTTGCAGGCTGAAGGCGTGGTGACCGGAGTCGAGCTGCGCGAAGACATGGTCAAGCTGTGCAACGAAGCCGCTGCGCGCCTGGAACACCCGGGCCTGAGCTTCCAGCACGGTGACGTGCGCAGCGTGGCGCCGAGCGCGGTGGATGTGATGATCGCCTTGCACGCCTGCGACATCGCCACCGACTACGCGATCCACATGGGCATTCGCTCGGGCGCCTCGATCATCATGTGCTCGCCGTGCTGCCACAAGCAGATCCGCTTGCAGATCCAGAGCCCGGCCTTGCTCAAGCCGATGCTGCAATACGGCCTGCACCTGGGCCAGCAGGCGGAAATGGTCACCGACAGCTTGCGAGCGCTGTTCCTGGAAGCTTGCGGCTACGAGACCAAGGTCTTCGAGTTCATCTCCCTGGACCACACCAACAAAAACAAGATGATCCTGGCCGTCAAACGCGCCGAACCTGCGGACCCCACCGAGCTGCTGGCCAAGATCCAGGAACTCAAGACCTTCTACCACGTTACCGAGCATTGCCTCGAAACGCTGCTGCGGGCGGATGGTTACCTCGCCTGAAGCAGCTATACCGAACCCTGTGGGAGCAAAGCTTGCTCGCGATGAGGACGACACGGTTTAACTGCTAGAACCGCGCCATCGTTCATCGCGAGCAAGCTTTGCTCCCACAGGACTCGCTCCCACAAGGGGCTGAGGTGCAGCCCGTCAGGTAATGAGCGGTTATCGCTCGCCTGCCAACACTCCGGACTACCTTTAATGCGTTAACCACCCACGCATTCCCAAAGGAGCCCTTCCCATGCCCGCCAAGAAAATCCTCATGCTGGTCGGCGATTACGTCGAAGATTATGAAGTCATGGTGCCGTTCCAGGCCCTGCAGATGGTCGGCCATACCGTGCACGCCGTGTGCCCGGACAAAACCGCCGGACAGACGGTGCGCACGGCGATCCACGATTTCGAAGGCGACCAGACCTACAGTGAAAAACCGGGGCACTTGTTTGCCCTCAACCATGACTTCGCCAACGTCCAGGCCGCCGACTACGACGCGCTGCTGGTGCCGGGTGGGCGAGCGCCGGAGTACCTGCGCTTGAATGAAACCGTCCTGCAACTGGTGCGCGATTTCGATCTGGCGGGCAAGCCGATTGCCGCGGTGTGCCACGGTGCGCAATTGCTGGCGGCGGCAGGCATCCTCGAAGGGCGCGAATGCAGCGCCTACCCGGCGTGTGCCCCGGAAGTCCGACTGGCTGGCGGGACCTATATCGACATTCCCGTGACCCAGGGCCATGTCCAGGGCAACCTCGCAACCGCACCGGCCTGGCCTGCGCACCCGAGCTGGCTGGCGGGTTTCCTGACGCTGCTGGGCACGGCCATTACCTTGTAATGACGCTGCACAGCGGACTGGCGGGGCAAGCGCGGCGGGTCTTTACTCTCGGGGCATGTCTTCATTGCCAGGAGAAAAATCATGTCCGGATGGTACGAAATCAGCAAAAGCAGCAGTGGCCAGTTTCGGTTTGTGCTCAAGGCGGCCAACGCCGAGACAATCTTGACCAGTGAGCTGTACACCACCCGCAGCGGTGTCGACGGTGGCATTGCTTCGGTGCAGAAAAACAGTCCGTTGACCGAGCGCTATGAACTCAAGAACACCAAGGATGGCCATCCGTACTTCAACCTCAAGGCTGCCAACCATGAAGTGATTGGCAGCAGTGAAGCTTATTCATCGGACGCCGCCCGGGACAAGGGCATCGCCAGCGTAAAGGCCAACGGACCGACGACTGTCATCAAGGACAAGACCGTGGCTGCGCTCTGACGGGACGGCAACAAGGGCGCCTAGCCTGTGGCGGGGGAATTATGTGTGGGGGCAAAGCTTGCTCGCGATGCAGGCGCTGCGGTTGTGCAGGCTAACCGAGTCATCGTTCATCGCGAGCAAGCTTTGCTCCCACACATGGATCCCCTCTCCACACGTGTTTTAAACCTCCACCGGCACCGACAGTTTCGGATCGCCCAGCGGATGGCTCTTGGCATCGAAGAAGCGCAATTGCACTTCCAGTCCCTGGAACACCTTGGCGTAATGCCGCTTCTGATGCTGGATGAACGCCTGGCTACGGGGATAGATTGAAATCGCCACGGTTTTCGGTGCGGCCAGGCGCAAGGCTTGCACAATGTGGTTGTCCTGCTCGCCCAGGGCATGGCCGAACAGGCACAGGTTGTCGCCGTGCTGCAGCAACTGGTCGTAGCAGAACGACAGGTAATCGCTGCTGCGGATGGTCTTGAGCTTGTCCTGGCTTGGGCCTTCATTGACGAACAACGGTACGTCGTCGAGGGTCTTGATCGTGTTGTTGATGGCGAAACTGCCCAGCAGGGTGCCTTCGGTGGACGTGAGCTTGCGCGCCGTGCCGTCCTGGTTGCGCACCATGTGCAGGCCGCCGTGCAGGTACAGCAGGCGCGGTTTGTCCGTGGTCGCCCGGCTCAGGTCGAAACTGTGGTCTTCGCCGAAGAACAGGTCGCTGATGCTCTCGGGTGCCTGCTGGATCGCCCAGTAGTTGAGCAGGTCGTAGTTGCTGGTGAACACCGTGCGGTAGCGGCTCAGCTCCTGGTTGAGCGTCGCCAGGGTCGACGGTTGCACCAGGCGCCATGGGATGTGCACCGCATGCACGGTGTTGATCAGCGCTTCCTTGATCGCGTAATAGCGGTTACGCGGGGCGGCGGAGCTGACGGCCAGGGCCTTGTTGACCCGACTGGTGGTTTTCAGCGCAGCGAGCACCTGTTCGAAGCTGCGCGTCTGCATCGCATCGAACACGCTCAGTTCCGACGGGCTCAGGGGTTTCTCCTCGACGGTGCGGGCATTTTCGAACAGCGAGTCATAGCCGAAATCATCCCACACTGCGCGGCTGGCCCCATTGCCCACCAACAGGCCGCTGAAGGCGGTGTCGGCGCGCAAGGCCTCCCAGTCTTCGAGCCGGGTGTCGTATTCCTGGAAATCGGTCATCGCAAGGATCATCTCAAAACGTGGCAAAGGCAGGGCGCGACTTTATCACGACCCAGTCTTGAGCCAGATCAAGATGCGTCATGACTACTCGGTCATTCTGTAGGCCCTGCCGATCCGGCCTCAACCAGGAGCGTGACCCCATGAGCAGCACTTTTTTCATTCCCGCCGTGAACATCATGGGGCTCGGCTGCCTCGATGAAGCGATGACCGCTATTCGCAACTACGGCTTTCGCAAAGCTTTGATCGTCACCGACGCGGGGCTGGCCAAGGCCGGCGTCGCCACCAAGGTGGCCGAGTTGTTGGCGATACAGGACATCGACTCGGTGATTTTCGACGGCGCCAAGCCCAACCCAAGCATCGCCAATGTCGAGCTCGGGCTGGGGCTGCTGAAGGAGAGCCAGTGTGATTTCGTCGTATCGCTGGGTGGCGGTTCGCCCCACGATTGCGCCAAGGGCATCGCCCTGTGCGCCACCAACGGCGGGCAGATCCGTGATTATGAAGGCGTCGATCGTTCGAGCAAGCCGCAGTTGCCGCTGATCGCCATCAACACCACGGCGGGCACCGCCAGCGAAATGACCCGTTTTTGCATCATCACCGACGAGACACGCCACGTGAAAATGGCGATTGTCGATCGCAACGTCACCCCATTGATGTCGGTGAACGACCCGGCGCTGATGGTGGCGATGCCCAAGGGCCTGACAGCCGCCACCGGCATGGATGCACTGACCCACGCGATCGAGGCTTATGTCTCCACTGCGGCCAACCCCATCACCGATGCCTGCGCCCTGAAGGCCATCACCCTGATCAGCAACAACCTGCGCCTGGCCGTGCGTGACGGCAATGACCTGGTCGCGCGGGAGAACATGGCCTACGCGCAGTTTCTCGCGGGGATGGCGTTCAACAATGCATCGTTGGGTTTCGTGCACGCGATGGCGCATCAGCTGGGTGGCTTCTACGACCTGCCTCACGGCGTATGCAACGCGGTGCTGTTGCCTCATGTGCAGAGCTTCAACGCTTCGGTGTGTGCCGTTCGCCTGACCGACGTGGCCCATGCCATGGGCGCCGATACGCGCGGCTTCAGCCCGGAAGAGGGCGCCCGCGACGCCATTGCGGCG
>Ga0065714_10002665_pt1 | contig 12628 bp, 8 predicted proteins | sample MisRhiReplicate2_FD_59101 | JGI IMG/M metagenome (GOLD analysis project Ga0065714, IMG submission 59101) | Miscanthus rhizosphere microbial communities from Kellogg Biological Station, MSU, sample Rhizosphere Soil Replicate 2: eDNA_1 v2... | ecosystem: Host-associated > Plants > Roots >... | reverse complement strand
CAGGGCGGCAGCTTCTACGGCTTCCTGGGCATGTTCATGTTGCTGTTCATCACCACTGGCGTGGGCAACGGTTCGACCTTCCGCATGATCCCGGTGATCTTCCGCACCCTGCACGAGAAAGCCGCCCTGGGCAAGAAGCCCGAGCAACGCGAGTTGGCGCTCAAGAACGCCGGCAAGGAATCGGCTGCGGTGCTGGGTTTCAGCTCGGCCATGGGCGCCTTCGGAGCCTTCTTCATTCCCAAATCATTCGGCACTTCGATGGCCCTGACCGGCGGCCCGGAGATGGCCTTCTACATGTTCGTCGGCTTCTACCTGAGCTGCATCGTGGTGACCTGGTGGTGGTATGCCCGCAAGGGCGCCGCGACACCTTGCTAAGCCGAACCTAAACCTGCGTGGGCGGGGCGCAGACCCCGCGGAGCAAGCCTGAGAGGAACACACTGTGAGTCATTTACTGGATCAACTGCGGTTTTTCAACCGCAAGCAAGGCGAGTTTTCAGACGGGCACGGCGAGACCCGCAAGGAGTCCCGCGATTGGGAGAACGTCTACCGTTCGCGCTGGCAGTACGACAAGATCGTACGGTCAACCCATGGGGTGAACTGCACCGGTTCGTGCTCGTGGAAAATCTACGTCAAGAACGGCCTGATCACCTGGGAAACCCAGCAGACCGACTATCCGCGTACCCGCAACGATCTGCCCAACCACGAACCACGCGGCTGCCCTCGTGGCGCGAGCTACAGCTGGTACATCTACAGCGCCAACCGGCTCAAGTACCCGAAGATCCGCAAGCCATTGCTCAAGCTGTGGCGCGAAGCCCGGCAGACCCTGCCGCCAGTGGAAGCCTGGGCCAGCATCGTCGAGGACAAGGCCAAGGCCGACTCTTATAAAAGCAAGCGCGGCATGGGTGGCTTCATCCGTTCCAACTGGGAAGAAGTCAACGAGATCATCGCCGCAGCGAACGTCTACACCGTCAAGGAACACGGCCCGGACCGGGTGGTGGGCTTCTCGCCGATCCCGGCCATGTCGATGGTCAGCTACGCCGCCGGCTCGCGTTACCTGTCGTTGATCGGTGGCGTCTGCCTGAGCTTCTATGACTGGTATTGCGACTTGCCGCCAGCGTCGCCGATGGTCTGGGGCGAGCAGACCGACGTGCCGGAATCCGCCGACTGGTACAACTCCAACTACATCATTGCCTGGGGCTCCAACGTTCCGCAGACCCGTACCCCTGACGCCCACTTCTTCACCGAGGTGCGCTACAAGGGCACCAAGACCGTGGCGATCACCCCGGACTATTCGGAAGTCGCCAAGCTCACCGACCTGTGGCTCAACCCCAAGCAGGGCACCGACGCCGCGCTGGCCCAGGCCTTCAACCATGTGATCTTCAAAGAATTCCACCTGGACAAGCCGAGCGTCTATTTCACCGAATACGCCAAGCGCTACACCGACCTGCCGGTACTGGTGATGCTCAAGCCAATGCTCGGCGCCGCGCCAGGTGCGGGTTACCAGCCGGACCGTTTCCTGCGGGCCAGCGACCTGACCGACAACCTCGGCCAGGACAACAACCCGGAATGGAAAACCATCGCCATGGATGCCGCCGGCGAACTGGTTTCGCCCCAAGGTTCCATCGGCTATCGCTGGGGCGAGAAGGGCAAGTGGAACATCCTGCCCCGTGAAGGCGGCGAGGGCCGTGAGATCGACCTCAAGCTGAGCCTGATCGGCGGCGACGTCGCCGAGGTGGCGTTCCCGTACTTCGCTGGCGAAGCCCAGGAGTACTTCCAGCACGTGGCCGGTGACGCGGTGCAGTTCCGGCGGGTGCCGGTGCACAGCGTGGTACTGGCCGACGGCAGCGTGGCGAAAGTCGCCACCGTATTCGACCTGTCGGCGGCCAACCTGGCGATCGACCGTGGCCTGGGCGGCGCCAACGTTGCCAAGGACTATGACGACGCCTCGGTGCCTGGCACCCCGGCCTGGCAGGAGCAGATCACTGGCGTAAGCCGCGAGAAGGCGATCCAGATCGCCCGCGAGTTTGCCGACAACGCCGACAAGACCCGTGGACGCTCGATGATCATCGTCGGTGCGGCGATGAACCACTGGTACCACATGGACATGAACTACCGCGGGCTGATCAACATGCTCATGCTCTGCGGTTGCGTCGGCCAGACCGGCGGCGGCTGGGCCCACTATGTCGGCCAGGAAAAACTCCGTCCGCAATGCGGCTGGCTGCCCCTGGCCTTTGGCCTGGACTGGAACCGTCCGCCACGGCAGATGAACGGCACCAGCTTCTTCTACGGGCACAGTTCGCAATGGCGCCACGAGAAGATGAGCATGCACGATGTGCTCTCGCCCCTGGCCGACAAATCGCAATTCCCCGAGCACGCCCTGGACTACAACATCCGCGCCGAACGGGCCGGCTGGTTGCCGAGCGCACCGCAGCTCAACACCAACCCGCTGCACATCTGCCGCGATGCCGCCGCCGCGGGCATGGACCCCAAGGACTACGTGGTCAAGTCGCTGCAGGACGGTTCGCTGCGCTTTGCCTGCGAGCAACCGGACAGCCCGGTGAACTTCCCGCGCAACATGTTCATCTGGCGTTCCAACCTGCTGGGCTCCTCGGGCAAGGGCCACGAGTACATGCTCAAGTACCTGCTGGGCACCAAGAACGGCGTGATGAACGAAGACATCGGCCATAGCACCGAGTGCAAGCCCACCGAAGCCGAATGGGTCGACGAGGGCGCCATTGGCAAGCTCGATCTGGTGACCACCCTGGACTTCCGCATGTCCTCGACCTGCGTGTATTCCGACATCGTCTTGCCGACCGCCACCTGGTACGAAAAAGACGACATGAACACCTCGGACATGCACCCGTTCATTCACCCACTGTCGGCCGCCATCGATCCGGCCTGGGAGTCGCGTTCGGACTGGGAAATCTACAAGGGCATCGCCAAGGCGTTTTCCGCCATGTCGGTCGGCCACCTGGGTGTCGAGAAAGACCTGGTCACCGTACCGCTGATGCACGACAGCGTCGGCGAACTGGCCCAGCCATTCGGCGGCACCGACTGGAAAAGTGCCGGTGTGGCGCCGGTCCCAGGCAAGAACGCGCCGAACCTGCAAGTGGTGGAACGCGACTACCCGAACATCTACAAGCAGTTCACCTCCCTGGGCCCGATGCTGGAAAAACTCGGCAACGGCGGCAAGGGCATCAACTGGAACACCGACACTGAAGTTAAATTCCTTGGCGAACTGAACCACAAGGAAGTCGAGGCGGGTATCAGCCAAGGGCGGCCAAAAATCGACAGCGCCATTGATGCTGCCGAAGTGATCCTGTCCCTGGCGCCGGAAACCAACGGCCATGTCGCGGTGAAAGCCTGGGCAGCGCTGTCGGAATTCACCGGCATCGACCACAGCCACCTGGCGGTGTCCAAGGAGCACGAGGCGATTCGCTTCCGTGACATCCAGGCCCAGCCACGCAAGATCATTTCCAGCCCGACCTGGTCTGGCCTGGAAGACGATCACGTGAGCTACAACGCTGGCTACACCAACGTCCATGAGTCGATCCCATGGCGCACCATCACCGGTCGCCAGCAGTTCTACCAGGATCACCCGTGGATGCAGGCGTTCGGCGAGCAACTGATGAGCTATCGGCCACCAGTCAACACCCGCACCATCGCCGGCGTGAAGGGCAAGCGCAGCAATGGCGAGACCGAGATCGTCCTGAACTGGATCACCCCGCACCAGAAGTGGGGTATCCACAGCACCTACAGCGACAACCTGCTGATGCTGACCTTGAGCCGTGGCGGACCGATTGTCTGGCTCTCGGAAATCGACGCCAAGCGCGCCGGTATCGAGGACAACGACTGGATCGAATGCTTCAACGTCAATGGCGCGCTGACCGCCCGTGCGGTGGTCAGCCAACGGGTCAAGGAAGGCATGGTGATGATGTATCACGCCCAGGAACGGATCGTGAACGTGCCGGGTTCGGAAACCACCAAGACCCGTGGCGGCCACCACAACTCGGTGACCCGCGTGGTGCTCAAGCCCACCCACATGATTGGCGGCTACGCCCAACAGGCCTACGGCTTCAACTATTACGGCACGGTCGGTTGCAACCGCGACGAATTCGTCGTGGTGCGCAAGATGGTCAAGGTCGATTGGCTCGATGGTTCCAGTGGCGATGATTTGCCGCGTCCACTGCCGACTGATATCGAGGAGAACTGAGATGAAGATTCGCTCACAAATCGGCATGGTCCTTAACCTGGACAAATGCATCGGCTGCCACACCTGCTCGATTACCTGCAAGAACGTCTGGACCAGCCGCGAAGGCATGGAATACGCCTGGTTCAACAACGTCGAATCCAAGCCTGGCATCGGCTATCCCAAGGAGTGGGAAAACCAGGACAAGTGGAAAGGCGGCTGGATCCGCAACGCTGACGGTTCGATCAACCCGCGCATCGGCGGCAAGTTCCGCGTGCTGGCGAACATCTTCGCCAACCCGGACCTGCCGAGCCTGGACGATTACTACGAGCCGTTCGACTTCGACTACCAGCACCTGCACACCGCACCGCTGGGCGAGCACCAGCCCACCGCGCGACCACGCTCGGTGGTGTCCGGCAAGCGCATGCAGAAAATCGAATGGGGCCCGAACTGGGAGGAAATCCTCGGCACTGAATTCGCCAAGCGGCGCAAGGACAAGAACTTCGACAAGATCCAGGCGGACATCTACGGCGAGTACGAAAACACTTTCATGATGTACCTGCCGCGCCTGTGCGAGCACTGCCTGAACCCGGCGTGCGCGGCGTCGTGCCCGAGCGGAGCGATCTACAAGCGCGAAGAGGACGGCATCGTCCTGATCGACCAGGAGAAGTGCCGCGGCTGGCGCATGTGCATCAGCGGCTGCCCGTACAAGAAGATCTACTTCAACTGGAAGAGCGGCAAGTCGGAAAAATGCATCTTCTGCTACCCGCGCATCGAAGCCGGGATGCCGACCGTCTGCGCTGAAACCTGCGTTGGCCGCATCCGTTACCTCGGCGTGTTGCTGTATGACGCCGATCGCATCAGCGAAGTGGCAAGCACCGCCAATGAGCAGGACCTGTACGAGAAACAACTGGAGATCTTCCTCGACCCGAACGACCCGGCGGTGATTCGCCAGGCCCTGGCCGATGGCGTGCCGCAGTCGGTGATCGATTCGGCGCAACGCTCGCCGGTCTACAAAATGGCCGTGGACTGGAAACTCGCACTGCCGCTGCACCCGGAATACCGCACCTTGCCAATGGTCTGGTACGTGCCGCCACTGTCGCCGATCCAGAACGCTGCCACGGCCGGCACCGTGGGCATGAACGGGGTGATCCCGGACGTCGACAGCCTGCGTATCCCGCTGCGCTACCTGGCGAACATGCTCACCGCCGGTGATGAAAAGCCGGTCAAGCTTGCGCTGAAACGCTTGCTGGCGATGCGTGCCTACAAGCGTTCCGAGCAGGTCGACGGCGTGCAGGACCTGCAAGTGCTGGCCGACGTCGGCTTGAGCGTGAACCAGGTGGAAGAGATGTACCGCTACCTGGCCATCGCCAACTACGAAGACCGTTTCGTTGTGCCAAGCGCCCACCGCGAAGACGCCATGAGCGACGCGTTCGCCGAGCGTTCCGGGTGCGGTTTCAGCTTTGGCAGCGGTTGCAGTGGCAGCTCCGACACCAACATGTTCGGTGGCAAGAAGGCCAACCGCCGCGACGTGATCAAAACCGTGCAGTTGTGGGAGGAATGAGCATGCGCATTCTCAAGGTGATTTCGTTGCTGCTCGACTACCCGACCGAGACCCTGGTGGCCGGTCGGGATGAGCTGGAACAAGCGATTCTCCAAACGCGGGAAATCAGTCCGAACCAGCGCGCCGGGTTGTTCGAGTTGCTGGAGGTGATCTGCGGCAAGGACCTGATGGATGGCCAGGAGCACTACGGTGCTCTGTTCGGCCGCGGTCGCTCGCTGTCGCTGCTGCTGTTCGAACATGTCCATGGCGAATCCCGCGACCGGGGCCAGGCCATGGTCGACATGATGGCCCAGTACGAAGAGGCCGGTTTCGCCATCGGCGTCAAGGAACTGCCCGACTACATCCCGCTGTACCTGGAGTTTCTGTCCACCCGCGAAGACCTCGAGGCCCGCGAGGGCCTGGCCGATGTCGCGCACCTGCTGGCCTTGCTCGCGGCGCGCCTGGACGAGCGTGAAAGCGCCTACGCCAGTTGCTTCCGGGCCTTGCTGCAAATCGCCGGGGCCGAGCCCCAGGTGGCCGTGGCCGAGTTGCGTGAGCAAGTGAAGGCCGAACCACGGGACGACTCCCTCGAAGCCCTGGACAAGATCTGGGAAGAAGAGGCAGTGGATTTCATGAAGGCCGAACAGCAGGACCGTTGCAGTTCACTGCCCAGCGCGCCGGGCAAGGCGCGGGACGAAAGTGCGGTGCCGCTGCACTGGGTGGATTTTCAGCATGAAGGGCTGGCCGCAGCGCCAGCCGGGGAGGTGGGCAATGTCTAAATGGGATCTGTTGTTGTTCGGGGTCTACCCCTATGTCGCCTTGGCGATTTGCCTGCTTGGCAGTTGGGCACGCTTTGATCTGTCCCAGTACACCTGGAAGGCAGGTTCCAGCCAGATGCTGAACAAGCGCGGCATGCGCGTGGCCAGCAACCTGTTTCACATCGGTGTGCTGTTCGTGCTGGCCGGGCACTTCGTCGGCCTGCTGACACCCTCGGCGATCTACCACCATGTGCTGAGCACCGAGAACAAGCAGTTGCTGGCGATGGTTTCCGGCGGTTTCTTCGGCGTACTGGGCCTGATCGGCCTGGTGATGCTGCTCAACCGTCGCCTGACCGACCCACGGGTTCGCGCCACCTCCAATGTCTCGGACATCCTCGTGCTGGTGGTGCTGCTGGTGCAACTGGTACTGGGGCTGATGACCATCGTGGCGTCCACCGCCCATATGGACGGCTCGGTGATGGTGATGCTGGCCGATTGGGCCCAGAACACCGTGCTGTTGCGTCCGGTCGACGCCGCTACCTCGATAGCGCCGGTGGGCCTGGTCTACAAGCTCCACGTGGTGCTGGGCCTGACCCTGTTCGTGCTGTTCCCGTTCACCCGTCTGGTCCATATCGTCAGTGCGCCGGTCTGGTACCTGGGGCGTCGTTATCAAATCGTTCGGCAGAAGTTTTGAGGAGAAGATCATGGCGAGTGGATGCGGATGTGGCGGTAGTGGTGGCGGCAGCGGCGGCTGCGGTTCTTCGGCAAAAGCGGCACCGGTGATCGCGCCGCTGGCCGATGCCGAACCGGCGGGGGCGGTGCAGTTCGAGCCGGCCCAGGCCGGGCCGGTGGCGGAGGATGAAGCGCCACAGTTGATTGCCAGCAGTGAGCAAGAGTGGCCGATCATCAGCGTCAACGGGGTGTCGGTCACCCCGCAGGCGATGGCCCAGGAGCTGCAATATCACCCGGCTGACAGTCGCGAGGATGCGGTCTACCAGGCCGCTCGGGCGCTGGTGATTCGCGAATTGCTCCAGCAGCGTATCGCCGAGCTTGGCCTGGCGTTGCAGGTCGGTGCCGGGGAAAACGAAGAGGAGGCGGCGACGCGGTTGTTGCTCGAACGCGAGGTGCTGGTGCCACAGTGCGACGAGGCCACCTGCCTGCGTTATTACGAAAGCAACCGGGCGCGCTTTCACAGCGCACCGTTGCTGGCGGTGCGGCACATCCTGCTCGAGTGTGCGCCGGACGATGCCGAGGCGCGCAGCCTGGCCCATGTACAGGCCGAGCTGCTGCTGGAGCGGCTGGACCAGTTCCCGGGCAGTTTTGCCGAGTTGGCGCTGAAGCATTCGGCGTGTCCATCCAAGGAGCAGGGCGGCTCGCTGGGGCAGATCAGCAAGGGCCAGACCGTGCCTGAACTGGAGCGCCAGTTGTTCACCCTGCCGGCGGGCCTGGCTGGTAAACCGCTGGAAAGTCGTTACGGCTGGCACGTGATCAGCATCGACCAGCGAATCGATGGCCAGCCATTGCCGTATGAGGCAGTGGCGACGGCGATTCGTACCCAGTTGCAGCAGGGCGTGTGGCAAAAAGCGCTGGTGCAGTACCTGCAAACCCTGATCGGTGCGGCGGATATTCGCGGCATTCACCTTCAGGGCGCCGACTCGCCGCTGGTGCAGTGAACACGGGCTCAATCGGGAGATCTTCATGAACGCGGTGTTGCAGGACGGATTTGGGCGCCAGATCGATTATTTGCGGATGTCGGTGACCGATCGTTGTGATTTTCGTTGTGTGTATTGCATGGCGAAAAACATGACTTTCCTGCCGCGTCAGCAAGTGTTGACCCTGGAGGAGTTGCAGCGCCTGGCGCGGCTGTTCGTCGGCCTGGGGGTGAAGAAAATCCGCCTGACCGGTGGTGAGCCGCTGATCCGTCCAGGCATCGTCGGGCTGTGTCGCGAGATCGCGGCATTGCCCGGCCTGCGGGAACTGGTGATGACCAGCAACGGCTCGCAGCTGGGGCGACTGGCCCAGCCGTTGGTCGAGGCCGGGGTCAAGCGCATGAACATCAGCCTCGACAGCCTGGACGGCGATCGTTTTCGGGCGATCACCCGCAACGGCAACCTGGACCAGGTGCTGGCCGGCATCGAAGCGGCGAAGGTCGCCGGGTTCGAGCGGATCAAGCTCAACTGCGTGGTGATGAAAGGGCGCAACTTCGATGAAGTCCCGGCGTTGGTGCAATACGCCATCGAGCAGCGCATCGACATCAGCTTCATCGAGGAAATGCCGCTGGGGGAGGTCGGGCGTTCCCGGGGCGAGTCGTTCTGTTCCAGCGATGAGGTACGGGCCGAAATCGCCCGCCATCACCGGCTGCTCGACAGCACCGAAAACAGCGGCGGGCCAGCGCGCTATGTGCGCCTGGAGCGTCATCCGGACACCCGGATCGGTTTCATTTCGCCCAACACCCACAACTTCTGCGCCAGTTGCAACCGCGTGCGCATGACCGTCGAAGGGCGCTTGCTGTTGTGCCTGGGACAAGAGGACTCCCTCGACCTTCGCGGCTTGCTGCGGCGTTATCCGCTGGACGACCAACCGGTGATCCAGGCGGTGCAACGGGCGTTGCGTGGCAAGCCACTGCGCCATGACTTCAACCCGGGTGGGGAAGTGCAGATCGTGCGGTTCATGAACATGAGTGGGGGGTGAGCAGTACACAGGTCCCACAAAGGGACCTGTGGTGGATACAGACCTTGCAGTCACCCCGAAACCAATGTGGGAGCGAGCTTGCTCGCGATGACGGTGGGTCAGCTTGCATTGATGTTGAATGTGCTGGCCTCTTCGCGAGCAAGCCCGCTCCCACAGGGGATCTATGGTGCTTGCAAAAATGACTTTTCGAGCCTGAATGTGGGTCGCTTCCGATTCTTGATGTCGATCAATTGCAACCCTGCCTTTTGCCCGTACTCTCCACTGCATATTGTGTTTGAAGATCTCAAAAAGCCTATATGTAGTGTCTGGAGCCAAAATGCAGAGCACGTTGATCTCAGTAGGATGTAACCGCTTGCACAAGCGCGATGGCAGTGTGGTTGCCTTTGATGCGGACAAGATCCGCCAGGCGTTGATCGCCGCTGGCAAGGCCACCGGCGAATATGCCGAAGTCGAGGCCGAGGCGTTGCTGGAGGCGGTGTTGGCGCGGTTGGAAGGGCAGACGCGGTTGAACGTCGAGCAGATCCAGGACCGTGTCGAACGGGTACTGATGGACGCCGGTTTCTTTCTCTCCATGCGCGCCTACATCGTGTATCGCGAGCAACACGGACGCCTGCGTCGGGATCGTCGCACACTGGTGGAAGTCGCCACGTCGATGAACGAATACCTGGACCGCGAAGACTGGCGTGTGCAGGCCAACGCCAACCAGGGGTATTCCCTCGGCGGGTTGATCCTCAACGTTTCGGGCAAGGTCACCGCCAACTACTGGCTCGACGAGGTCTACAGCCAGGCCATCGGCGAGGCGCACCGCGAGGCTGACCTGCATATCCACGACCTGGACATGCTCGCCGGCTACTGTGCCGGCTGGTCCTTGCGCACCTTGTTGCACGAAGGCCTCAACGGCGTGCCGGGGCGGGTCGAGGCCGGGCCTCCCAAGCATCTGAGCAGTGCCCTGGGGCAGATGGTTAATTTTCTTGGCACTCTGCAGAACGAATGGGCCGGCGCCCAGGCGTTCAGCTCGTTCGACACTTATCTCGCGCCCTATGTGCGCAAGGACCAGCTCAGCTACGACGAAGTCCGCCAGTCGTTGCAGGAGTTCATCTACAACCTCAACGTGCCGTCGCGCTGGGGCACGCAAACCCCGTTCACCAACCTGACGTTCGACTGGGTCTGCCCACAGGATCTGCGCGAACAGATCCCGATCATCGGCGGCGAAGAGATGCCGTTCGCCTACGGTGACCTGCAAACGGAAATGGAACTGATCAACCGCGCCTACATCGAGGTGATGCAGGCCGGCGATGCGAAAGGCCGGGTGTTCACCTTCCCGATCCCGACCTACAACATCACCCACGACTTCCCGTGGGACAGCGAGAACGCCGACCGGCTGTTCGAAATGACTGCCCGCTACGGCTTGCCGTATTTCCAGAACTTCCTCAATTCGGACATGCAACCCAATCAGGTGCGGTCGATGTGCTGCCGCTTGCAACTGGACGTGCGCGAGTTGCTCAAGCGTGGCGGCGGGCTGTTCGGCTCGGCGGAACAGACCGGTTCCCTGGGCGTGGTGACGATCAACTGCGCCCGCCTGGGCTATCTGTACAAGGGCGACACCAGTGCGTTGCTGCAACGCATCGATACCCTGATGGAACTGGCGAAAGAGAGCCTGGAGGTCAAGCGCAAGGTCATCCAGCATCATATGGATGCCGGTTTGTACCCCTACACCAAGCGCTACCTGGGCACCTTGCGCAATCACTTCTCCACCATCGGCGTGAATGGCCTGCACGAAATGCTGCGCAATTTCACCGATGACCAGCAAGGCCTGCACACCGAGCAAGGCCGGGAATTCGCCCTGAAACTGCTGGATCACGTGCGGGCCACGCTGTTGCGATTCCAGGAGGAAACCGGCCACCTCTACAACCTCGAAGCCACGCCTGCCGAGGGCACCACGTACCGCTTCGCCAAGGAAGACCTCAAGCGCTACCCGGACATCTTGCAGGCCGGCAGCCCGGTCGCACCGTACTACACCAACTCGTCGCAACTACCGGTGGGCTTCACCGAAGATCCGTTCGAAGCCCTGGAGCTGCAAGACGAACTGCAATGCAAATACACCGGCGGCACCGTGTTGCACCTGTACATGGCCGAGCAGATTTCCTCCACGCAGGCCTGCAAGCAGTTGGTGCGCAAGGCCCTGGGACGTTTCCGCCTGCCGTACCTGACCATCACGCCGACCTTTTCCATCTGCCCGGTGCACGGTTACCTGGCCGGCGAACACGAGTTTTGCCCCAAATGCGACGAGGCCTTGCTGCTGCAACAACAGCGCCAGGGCAGCGTTCACTGATCCGATCCATCGACCGCAAGGAGCTTCACCCATGAATGCATCGCAAAGCCTTCCACAAGCACAGCGTCAACGTTGCGAAGTCTGGACCCGAGTGATGGGTTATCACCGTCCGGTGGCGGCCTTCAACCCAGGCAAGCAGTCCGAGCACCGCGAGCGGGTGCACTTCACCGAACGCGCGGCCGGGCGTCCATGAGTCGAGTGCTACGGGTCGGGGGCATGGTGCCCCTGACCACACTCGATTATCCGGGCCAACTGGCGTGCGTGCTGTTTTGCCAGGGCTGTGCCTGGCGTTGTCGTTACTGCCATAACCCGCAACTGATCCCGCCGCGCGGTAGCGAGGAGGTGGATTGGTGCCGGGTATTGGCGTTCCTGCAACGCCGTCAGGATCTGCTCGACGCCGTGGTGTTCAGCGGCGGTGAGCCAACCTTGCAGGACGGCCTGGCGCCGGCCATGGAGCAAGTGCGGCAGATGGGCTTTCGCATCGGCCTGCACAGCGCCGGCATCAAGCCGGCGGCCTTCGCCAAAGTGGTCGGGCTTGCCGACTGGGTGGGTTTCGACGTCAAGGCCTTGCCCGAGGATGCCCTGGACGTGACCCGGGTCGAAGGCAGCGGTGCCGCCAACTGGCGCAGCCTCGACCACCTGCTGGCCAGCGGCGTGGATTATGAATGTCGCACAACGGTGCACTGGCACCTGTTCGACCCCGAGCGGTTGCTGACCCTGGCCCGACGCTTGAGCGAACGCGGCGTCACGCGGTTCGCCGTACAACTGGTGCGCACCGCGCGGATGCTCGATCCCCACCTTTCCAGCGTTTCGGCACAAGCCTTGCAGCCTGAGCTGTGGGCCGCCATGCGCGAGTTGTTCCCCTCGTTCGTCTTACGCAGTTGAGCGAGCGCCGGGATGAACGACCGACAGCGGCCCGGGATGACTGGGCCGCACTTTTTCAAGGTTTTCAAATGCGCTGCCACCCGGCAGGTAGTTGAACAGGGAGCATTTGATATGACCAGATTCACCACTGCCCAACGCATCGTGATCGGCTTTGCCATCGCCCCACTGGCCTTGATCGCCTTGGCGCTTTACGCCTTGAGCGACCTGGCGATGCTGCGCGACCAGGCCGA
>Ga0065714_10002897_pt1 | contig 12633 bp, 5 predicted proteins | sample MisRhiReplicate2_FD_59101 | JGI IMG/M metagenome (GOLD analysis project Ga0065714, IMG submission 59101) | Miscanthus rhizosphere microbial communities from Kellogg Biological Station, MSU, sample Rhizosphere Soil Replicate 2: eDNA_1 v2... | ecosystem: Host-associated > Plants > Roots >... | reverse complement strand
CGTATTCACTTCCAGCACCACCAGCACCGGGCCGAAGATTTCCTGGGTGTAGATCTGCATGTCGGTGGTCACGCCGGAGAACAAGGTCGGGCCGACAAAGTTGCCCTGCTCGTAACCCGGAACCGTAATCTCGCGACCGTCCAGCTCCAGTTTGGCGCCTTCCTTGATGCCGCTCTCGATCAGGTCGAGAATGCGCGCCTTGGCTTTTTTCGAGATCACCGGGCCGACGTCAGTGCCCGGCTCGCTGCCGGCATTCACTGTGAGTTTCTGCGCCAGCGCTTTCAGGTCCGGCAGCCATTGCTTGGCCGCGCCCACCAATACCACCACCGAGGTGGCCATGCAGCGTTGACCCGCCGCGCCAAAACCGGCGCCGACCAAAGCATTCAACGCTTGCTCGCGATTGGCATCCGGCAGCACCACGGCGTGGTTCTTCGCGCCCATCATCGATTGCACGCGCTTGCCGTGTTTGCCGGCCAAGTCATAGACGTGAGTACCGACGGCAGTCGAACCGACAAAGGACACCGCCTTGATGTCTTTGTGTGTGCAGAGTGCGTCGACCACATCCTTGCCGCCATGCACGACGTTAAGGACGCCTGCCGGAACGCCGGCTTCGATGGCCAGTTCCACCAGGAGCATGGTCGACATTGGGTCCTGTTCGGACGGCTTGAGCACGAAGGTGTTGCCGCAGGCGATGGCCATCGGGAACATCCACAGCGGAATCATTGCCGGGAAGTTGAACGGGGTGATGCCGGCGCACACGCCGATGGGCTGACGCAGGGTGTAGGTGTCGACACCGCCGGCAACGTTTTCGGCAAATTCACCCATTTGCAGGCTGCCGATGGAGCAGGCGTGTTCGACCACTTCCAGGCCACGGAAAATGTCGCCTTCAGCGTCGGCGATGGTTTTGCCTTGCTCTGCGCTAAGGACCACGGCGATACGTTTGGAATGCTCACGAATCAACGCCTGGAGCTTGAGCATGATGCGCATCCGCGCGCCAATCGGCGTCAGCTTCCAGGTCTGGAAGGCGCGATGGGCAGCGCTGATGGCCGCGTCGACTTCTTCAGTAGTCGCAAACGGCACCTTGGCCAGCACTTGCTGGGTGGCCGGGTTGACGATGTCGTGCCATTCGGTGGTTTTGGATTCAACCCACTGACCGTCGATCAGCAGCTTTACCGTTTGGACAGTGGTTTCATTTGGCGTGAGCGAAGCGTTCATGTGGGTCTCCGGATGCTTGTTTTTATCTTGGGAGCCAAGGCGAGAAAGTCGCCTTGCGATGAGGCGTGTGCCGCGAGTTGGTTGTGGGGCTGTTTTTGGAGTATAGATGTGCAAACTTCTAATAAGAACGCACATAAAAGCCGGTCCATCATGCAAAAAAACATCACATCTTTAGGCTCGCTGAACTGGGATGACCTCAAGTTTTTCCTCGAAGTCGCCCGCACCCGCAAGGCCAGCACCGCGGCCAAGCGTCTGGCGGTGGACTACACCACTGTGTCGCGGCGCATCAGTTCGCTGGAAGCGGCGCTGGGAACTTTGTTGTTCGAAAAATCCCGGACCAGCGGTTTTGTCCTGACCGCAGAGGGTCAGCGTTTGCTGGGTTACGCCGAATCCATTGAAAGCACTCTGCACATGGCTTGCGAGCAGGTTTCGGGGTCCGGCGTGGCGTTGTCCGGTCACGTGCGCATGGGCTGCACCGAAGGATTCGGCAGCTTTTTCATCACGCCGCAACTGAGTCATTTCGTCGACGCCTACCCGGCCATCTCCGTCGACATCCTGCCGCTGCCGCACTTCATCAGCCTGTCCAAGCGCGAAGCCGACATCGTCATCGCCCTGGAGCGCCCCGAACACGGGCCGTACGTCTGCTGCAAACTATGCGACTACCGATTGCAGCTGTACGCGACCCAAGACTATCTGGACAAACACCCACCAATCCGCCGCCCGGCAGACTTGGGCAAGCATTCATTTATCAGTTATGTCGACGATTTGGCATTCAGTTCAGAGCTGTTGTACCTGGCGAATGTGCTGCCCGGCGCCAGCGCCAATTTGCGCAGTACCAGCGTGATCGCGCAATTCGTGGCGGCGCAACAGGGGCGGTCACTGGCAATTCTCCCGTGCTTCCTCGCGGCCCAGGACCCACGGCTGCTGCCGGTGTTGCCGCAAGAGATCAACATTACGCGGCAATTCTGGATGTACTGTCGCGAGGACCTGAGGAAGCTCAAGCGGATCACCCTGCTGTGGGATTACATTCGCTCGGTGACTGAACAGAATCAGGGTCTGTTGATGGGGGAAAGCCGGGAGATGTTGTTCGCCGACTAAAAATCTTGCCGGAATCAGGTGGCGGAACCGTAACGTAAATAGGTGTCCGGGGACTCTACTACGTTAACTCAAGTCGCTCTAACGCATAGTCCTTACCTGCCAGGGTAAGTTCAAAAATGGTGGCGCCGAACGTACCCCTGGTTACTTTTTGCCTCACAAGACGTTTAACTTGTAGTTGCTTTAGACCCTCCTCAACTTCTAACTTGCCGAGCGAGACAAGCTTGCAAATCGAGTCTAAATTTGCAACTTTCCTGAAGTTTGCATGATAGGCCAAGGCTTCCATCAGCAGCGTTTGGTTATCTGTCAGCCGTGGAAACTGAGGGTTGTTGGTTTTGTAAATTTTTCGCTCTATCTCATGCAACTCGCTGTAGGGTTCGTCAGCGGTGCGGTAGTAGTAAAACGCTACAATCAGAATGCTGGTTAAAGCCGCGGTAATCAGCAGCAGCGACCAATTCGGCATTGCCGTTTCTAACAGAAGCCAGTCCCACACACCTAGCAACCAGCCCTTGGCGTCAGGCATCAGCGTCATCTCGAAGTAAGAATCCAGTAGCTTCGTGGCAGATACCAAGACGACAAGGAATCCTCCAGCCAAAAAGGCCATAGCCTTGATAGTGAACGGGAATTGCTTGCCTTCATCTGCCATGCCGGGCGACTCCAATCAGGAAACAGATGTCATCAGCAGTGTAGTAGAAAAAGGGGCCGTCTGGCATGCGCGCGAGTGGGGGGGACCATAGTCGCCCTTCTATTGCGGGTCTTCAGGGAAACTGAAGCGAGCTCAAGCGGATCACCCTGTTGTGGGATTACATCCGCTCGGTCTCTGAACAAAATCAGGGCCTGTTGATGGGTGAAAGCCGGGAGATGCTGTGGTGCTCAGTCAAGGGCTTGGTGCAGTCCCCTCTTCCAGTTCCAGCATCAACCCGCTCAAGCGCTTGACCTTGCGCCGCACGGCCTCTTCAAACACACCGGCACGCGGCTCGATCAAGGTAAACCAGTGCTTGGCCCGGGTGATCCCTGTGTAGATCAGTTCCTTGGTGAGCACCGGGTTCAGCGCATCCGGCAGAATCAGCGCGGTATGGGCAAATTCCGAGCCCTGGGATTTGTGCACGGTCATGGCATAGACCGTTTCGACGTCGTTGAGCCGGCTTGGCAGCACAAAACGAACGCCGCCCTGGCCATCATTTCGCGGAAACGCCACACGCAGCACCTGCTTGCCCGCTTCGGGTCCCTCACGCTCCGGCAGTTTGAGGGCGATGCCGATGTCACCGTTCATCAACCCCAGGCCATAGTCGTTGCGGGTCATCAACACGGGGCGCCCTTCGTACCACTGCTGATTACTGTCGATCAGTCGGGCCTTGAGCAACGCGGCAGTCACACGCTCATTCAAGCCTTCCACGCCCCACGGCCCTTTGCGGACGGCGCACAGCAATTGGAAAGCGTCGAAGGCTTGCAACACTTCTCGCGCCCAATCGGTCCAGCGTGCATCGTCGAGCGGGCTGTCGAGTGCTGGTCGCTGTCTGCGCAGAATATTCAAATAGTGGCGATAGCCTTGCGGCCCTTCACCATGGCCTTCGAGCAACAAGCGCTCCAGCGCCCGGTCTTGCTCACCCTTGAGCGACAGGGAAAATACGTCGTCGTGGCTTCGAGCCGCCAACAACTTGCGGGCGTGCTCGGGTTGCTGCTGGTTGACCCAGCGCGCCAGTTGACCAATGCCGCTGCCCTCGCCGAACCGGCGCGAATGGCGCAGCATCACCACTTGCTGGGCTAACGGATGATTGCCCTGAGTGTCGGCCTGTAAACCACTGGCTTCCAGGCATTCACCACTGACCGCTTCCAGCCACTGGCGAGTCTGCGGACTGTACCAACCCGCCTCGGCATCCCGGCACAGATCGCCCAGCACCGCACCGGCTTCCACCGATGCCAGTTGATCCTTGTCCCCCAACAACACCAACCGCGCGTGGGCCGGCATCGCGTCGAGCAAGTTAGCCATCATTTCCAGGTCGATCATCGACGCTTCATCCACCACCAGCACATCCAGCGGCAAGCGATTATCGGCGTGATGGCGGAAATGTCGCGTGCCGGGACGACTGCCCAGCAAACGGTGCACGGTGGTGACGTCAGACGGGATCTGGCCGCGAACCGATTCGGCGATGGCCAGGGTCCGGACCTGTTGGCTGATCGACTCCGTGAGCCGGGCCGCCGCTTTGCCGGTGGGTGCAGCAAGGCGGATGCGCAGCGGTTTACCGGCTTCCACGGCAGGCGCCTGGAGCAAGGCCAGCAAGCGCACGACGGTGGTGGTCTTGCCGGTTCCCGGGCCGCCAGTCACGATGCTGAACGCACTGCGGGTTGCCAAGGCACAAGCGAGTTTTTGCCAATCGATTACTTCACCGGTTTTGGCGGAACCGAACAAACCGGTCAGGCGTTGGGGTAAATCATCGGGCGTCGTTTCGTGTTCAGCCAAGCGCAGGCGCAGGGCATCGTCGATGCGTCTTTCGTAAGCCCAGTAGCGGCGCAGGTACAGACGCTTGCCGGATAAGACCAAGGGCCGCGATTGCGCTGATTCACGTCCGTCTGCGGCCAGCGCCACCAGAGTGCTGGAAGCCAACACCTTGCACCAATGGGCTCCATCCAGCGCTTCCAGCAATTGCGACGGCAATACCATCGCGCCACTGTGCAGATCACCTTCAGGGGGCAGCGACAAGGCGAAATCCGGTTCTTTGAGGGTCTCGAACAAATCCAGACACACATGGCCATGGCCCAGTTGGTGACTGGTCAGCGCGGCGGCAAGCAGAACCAATGGATCATCCTCGGGAGCGAGTTCATGGAGGAAGGCGACGAAGGCCTTGTCCAGAGCTCGCAACCAGCCTCGCTCGACCCAGCGCGACAGTAACAGCAGCAGGTCATCGGCACGACTCAACGGCGCCAGATCCGCCACGCTTTCGGCCGCCAAGGGTGTGGGCAGCAAATCGGCGAAGGTGCGGCTCATAGCAGTACTCCCTGTTCCCACGCGGGTTCGGCCTTGGGTTCTGGCTTGCCCTGGAACATACGGTCCAGTCGCTCGATCAGTTCTTTGGGTGGACGGGCAAAATATGCGCCTTGGGTGGCGGCACGCGTACCGCGCAAGAACAGATAGACCGCACCGCCGACATGCCGGTCGTAATCGTAGTCGACAAGCCGCGCCTTGAGTTGACGGTGCAAGGCGAGCAGGTACAAGACATATTGCAGGTCATAGCGGTTGTCGAGAATCGACTGTTCCATGGCCTGTTCGGTGTAGGCAGCGTCATCAACGCCCAGCCAGTTGGATTTGTAGTCGGCGACGTAGTAGCGACCTTCGTGCTCGAAGGTGAGGTCGATAAAGCCCTTGAACATGCCATTGAGCAAGACCGGTTCGGCCGCCACTCGGGCAACGCCGTTGTGGGTGTGTTGGCACACCAGTTCATCGAGTTTGAGCACGTCGACTTTATGGCTGGCGAACCAGAACTCCATCTCGACGCGGTACTGGGTCAATTGCTCGAAAATCACTGGTGCCGGCCCGCCGCCGAGGTGCAGCGGGGACTTGAGCAAATGTTGCAGCCAATCGCTCAGCGTGGTGATCCAGCCTTCCCAGCCACGGCGATTGCAGCGCCGGGCAATCGCGTCTTCGATCGCTTGCGGGGTGGCGGAAAAACCTTCGTCACCGGCCCATTCCAGCAAACCATGGAGAAAGGTGCCGGGGTTAGGGCCTCGCGGGAATCGATGGATATCACCACCACCGGATGTCACTTCTCGTGGCGCGTGCGGATCGAGGCGTTCGTCGTCGAAGAGCTTTTGCGCTTGCGGGTTTTCCGGTGCTTCGTCAGTGCCCACGCTCAGACGGTCACCGATGCGCAATGCACTATAGGAGGCGATCCACCAGTTTTCACTGGCCTTGCGTTTGGGTACGCGCAACGCCAACAAGGTCGCCTGGTTTTGCGGCGGCTGGTAAAGCTCGGCGGTGGCTTGCGGCATTTCCGCGTAAGTCAGCGCCAGGCAGTCCTGCTGTAAATCTTCCAGCCACCGTTTCAAGCCTGCCGATTCGGCCAATGGCAAACCACCGCCCAACAGGTAGCCCAATGCCGAAAGGTGCAATACCGAACTGTTGTTATTGCCGCGTTTGAGATCCGTAACACCGAGCCAGCACACATGTTGCGCACGAGTCAGGGCGACATACAGCAAGCGCAGATCCTCGGCCAGACGCTCATCGTCGGCCAGGGCAATCAACTCGGCAGTCGGCTTCAGCGACACCTGAGCCTTGCCGTTTTCGTCGTGGTAATGCAGCGGCAGACGACTGCCATCCACCGGTTTCGCCGAACAGATGAAGGGCAGAAACACCAAGGGATATTCAAGGCCCTTGGACTTGTGAATGGTCACGACCTTGACCAATTGTTCGTCGCTTTCCAGGCGCAGGATCTGCTCTTCGCCGGCTTGGCCGGACAACGCCAGATGCTCGGACAAATGACGAATCAGCGCCTGCTCGCCGTCGAGTTCGGCCGCTGCCTGCTGCAGCAATTCGGACAGGTGCAGCAGGTTGGTCAGTATTCGCTCCCCGTCGCTGCGCGCGATCAATGCCTGCGGGAGGTGGAAGTCATGCAGCAAACGTCGCAGCATCGGCAGCACGCCTTGCTTGCGCCAGAGCTCGCGGTAGCCACGGAACTGCATGACCCGAGCTTCCCAAGCCAGTTCGTCCTGATTCAATCGCTCCAGTTCAGCCAGCGACAGATTCAGCGTGATGCAGGCCAACGCGGCTCGCAGAGGCCGCTCGACATCGGGCTCGGCACAGGCCTTGAGCCAGGTCAGCACGTCGTGAGCTTCTTGTGCGGCGAACACCGAGTCCTTGTCCGACAGATAAACGCTGCGCACACCTCGGGCCGAGAGTTCACCACGCACCGCTTGTGCTTCTTTGCCGTCGCGCACAAGGATCGCGATATCCGCTGGCAGCAGGCCTCTGAAGTCCTTGCCAGCCTCGACGAACCCCGCTCGCCCTTGCTGTCCGCCGTTGAGCAGTGCCGTGATTTCACTGGCGCAGGCAGCAGCCAATTGTTGCCGGTACACAGCACCGGACAGCGGCTGTTCTGCGGACAAATGCCAGATATTCAGGGACGGGACCACCTGACCTTCTACATGCAAAACCTCTTTACGGCCCTGGGATTCGACGGGCAAAAACGGTACGGGGTTTTCACCATTCTTTTCCCGAAACAGGAACGCCCCGCGCCCCAGCTCACGAGACTCTGCGCGTTCGAATACGTGATTCACCGCACTGACCATACCGTGGCTGGAGCGAAAGTTGGTGCCCAGCGTATGCAATCGACCGGTAGTGGCCTGACGGGCGCGCAGGTAGGTGTAAATGTCGGCGCCACGAAAAGCATAAATCGCCTGCTTCGGGTCACCGATCAGGAACAGGCCGCATTCCGGATTGTTATCTTCGATGCGATAGATGCTTTCGAAGATCCGGTATTGCACCGGGTCGGTGTCCTGGAACTCGTCGATCAACGCGACCGGGAACTGCTCACGAATCAAGGTGGCCAGGCGCTCGCCGCCCTCGGATTGCAAGGCGGCATCAAGGCGCAGCAGCATGTCATCGAAGCCCATCTCCGCGCGGCGGCGTTTTTCTTCCTCGAAGCGTGTTCCAACCCAGTGTGCGGCATGTTGCAGAACGGCAGCATCGGGGGTCGGCAGTCCGTCAAGGCTGGCCTTGAGTCCGGGCATCGCGTCCAGTCCGGGATGACGGGGTACTTCGCCCTTCCAGGCTTCGGCCATGCCATCCGGCGTCAGACGAGTGAAGCCGGTGCCAATGTCCAGTTGCTCAAGTGCTTCATCTTCGGCCCAGGCTTTGATTTTTTCGAACCAGGGCTCGAAGTAGCGCGCCTGCATTTTTCGACCGTCGACACTCTTGCTCGCAACGCCTTGATGACAAATGAGCAGCAGCTCGTCCGCCCATTGGCGCCAAGGCATTTTGAGTTCGAGCAACGCGCTTCGTCGTTCCTGCAAACATTCGTTGATCAGCTCGGCCGGTTCTTTTCCTTCAACACTGTCGCGCTCACTGGCGAACAAACCGCGCACGCGCGGCAGTAGCGCCGCCGGACCGACCCAATTGTTGCGCACCCAGTTCAGGGCATCGCCTTGCATCGGGTAACAAAACAATCGCCAGTAATCGCGCAGGACTTCACCCAGCAAATCGCTGTGATCGGTTTCCAGGGTCTGGGTAAACAAGCTGCCGCTGTCGAACGCATGTTCGCGCAGCATGCGTTGACACCAACTGTGGATGGTCGAGACGGCAGCCTCATCCATCCATTGCGCGGCGATGTCCAGACGGTTTGCACAGCCCGACCACTGCTCAGGGGGGTACTGATCACGCAGTTCGGCAATCAAGCCATCCGGCGCAGTTGTCTCATCACGGAAGAATCGCGCAGCCTCGGCCAAGCGCGTACGGATACGTTCACGCAACTCTTTGGTGGCCGCATCGGTGAAGGTCACAACGAGGATTTGCGGCGGTAACAGTTCACGCCCGTAACCACTCTCGTCACTCCCGTGCCCCAGGACAAGGCGCAGATAAAGCGCGGAAATGGTGAAAGTCTTGCCGGTCCCGGCGCTGGCTTCGATCAGTTGGCTGCCGCGCAGGGGGAATGCCAGCGCCAGAGGAGTTTTTGTCGTCATCAACGAGCCTCCTCGCTGGTCAATGATCGCCAGGGGGCTTCAAGCATTGGTTTGTACAACGCGTTGCACCAGCCGGGGAAGGTCTCGTCATTCATCAACGCGTCGAAATCAGCAAACTGTCGGGTGAGTGCCGGACTTTCGCGGCGTTCTCCGTCGGTGGTTTGGCCATCGCCCTCGTAGGCTTTGCGGGCAGAAGCTTCGGCTTTCAGCGGATCGGTCTGACCAAGCCAGGCGAAGGCCGTTTTTATTGCAATCGGCAGGGGTTGGCGCATGCCGGCGTGCCAGGCTTGCAGGAGATGGTCCAAAATTTTAAGTGCAGCGCTCTTCTCCAGCGGCTCCAGTAGCAAGCTGTCGTCGCTGGCCACCAGCGCGGTGGTCATCGGTATGCCGCTAGCGCAGGCAACCAGATGATTGACCCAGGGCCGCGTCAGGCGGTGCCATTTGCGGGTTTTGACTGAGCCAATGCCGTTGGGGATAGTCGTGACCGACAGCAAACCACCGTCTGCACGTTGGTGCAGACCGCTGAGCCAACCTTCCAGCCGCAATCCTTGCAGCTCAAGATTCACCGGCAGAGCGCTGGTAAGCGGTGTCGGCCATAACGCCAGGAGTTGTTGATACCGCTGCACCAGATCCGGCAGCGGTTCGATCAATTCACGCTGAAGGCATTCGCCGAAACCAGCCATAGGCAGCAGCCCACTGTTTTGCAGGCGTTTGGCCTGGTCTTCAAGTGCCTGATCGGCGTGCTCGATGCGTCCCAGAGCCGCTGCAAGCAAGCTGTCGCTGAGGGTATAGCGTTGCAGCGCATCGAGGACAAACGGTTCTTCATCGGCTAACGGCACTTCAGCCGCTTCGAAAAACACTTTCAGCCGCTGACTGAAAAAATGTCGCACGGGATTGCGCACGAAGTCCTGCAATTGACCGAGGCTCAGCGGCTCTTCCTGGACGTAAGCTTCAAGTACTTCACCCTCAGCCACTTGATCAGTGACGTGATGAAGTACTTGCCACTCATTGGCGTAGCTGAATAGCGCGTCACCTTCATGAAAGTAGCGAGCACTGAAAGGCTGCAATGGGTGTTCCTGAGTCATGGCCTCCAGCAGGTCGTCGCCCTCATCGCGCAATCGCCAGCCGCTGGAGAGATGGTCACGCAACTGGCCAATCAGCACGGAGGCCGGCCGTTCGCTGTTATCGCGAATACTTCGCCCAACCCAGCTGATGTAGAGCTGATCACGTGCAGACAACAGCGCTTCCAACAAGAGATAGCGGTCATCTTCGCGGCGAGATCGATCACCGGGACGATAGTCACTGCCCATGAGATCGAAATCCAGCGGTGGTTGCGCACGAGGATAGTCGCCGTCGTTCATGCCCAGCAGACAGACCCGTTTGAACGGAATCGCCCGCATCGGCATCAAGGTGCAGAAGTTGACTGCACCGGCCAGAAAACGCTGGGACAGTCGGCCCTGATCCAGTCCGGCCAGCCAGGCTTCCCGAACTACTGTTAACGGCAAATCGTCCTGCAAACCCACGGACTCGCAGGTGTCGAGCCAGGTTTCGCGCAGCTCTTCGAGTTGGGTCAGCAAGTAGTCATCATGCTCATTGCTGGCCTGGAAGAATAGTTGCACCAGTGCTTGCAACCGCACACCCCACTGCTTGGGCGGTGCAGGCTGAGTCAGTTCCTGGTGGGCAATCTCCAACGCGTCCAGCAGGGCCACCAAAGGTCCGATGAGCGCGGCATCCAGACCACCGATTTCGTCGTAAGGCTCAATGCCTTCGCACGCAAGGGCGCTGCCCACGGCATAACCCAGCAGCATTCGACGCAGGCCGAATCGCCAACTGTTTTGCTCCAGCGCTTCAGGCAATCCCAGACCCGCACGCTGCTCGGCATTCATTCCCCAACGGATGCCCGCACCTTCGATCCAGCGATGCAGCGTCGGCAGGTCTCGCTCCTCAACGCCAAAGCGGGCACGTAAAGCAGGAACGTCCAGCAAGTCGAGAATTTCGCTGACAGGGAAACGGCTATCGGGGAGTTTGAGCAGGTGTTCGACGGCAATCAGCAGGGGATCGCGACCACGCTGGCCTTGATCCGCGAGCGTGAACGGAATGAAGCGTGGATCCTGACGTTCAAGCTGACCGAATACGGCGCGGATATGCGGTGCATAGCTGTCGATGTCCGGGACCATCACAATGATGTCGCGGGGCCTGAGGTCTGGATCTGCGCTGAAGCGTGCAAGTAGCTGATCATGGAGGATCTCTACTTCACGCTGGGCACTATGGGCGATGTGAAAACGGATCGACTCGTCTTGCTCCAGATCGATGGCTGGCCAGCATTCTCGCGTCTCGCTCAGGGGACGTAGTTCGAGAATGTCGTCCTGCAATTGATTGAGCAGGTTCTTTGGCTGGTTGTCGCTGAACAGGTCGATGCGTCCGTCACGAAATGCCGAGCTATAGCTATTGGGATCGTCATAGCTATCGAGAAGGTTGATGTAGTCCCGCCCTTGTTTACCCCAGGCAGCCAGAAGCGGATGAGCATGCTGGTGGAGCGTTTGCGGATCGAGCACAACGGGCATTCCGCTTTTGCGAGCCTGGCGCTTGTATTGATGCCGCAGCAGGTCTTTATCGGCGACGATGTCGGCCCAATGATAACGACATGGATTATGTACACACAGCAGAACCTGGCTGAATCGGGCCAGTCCGGCAAGCGCTTCGAGGGCCTGAGCGGGCAGGGAAGAAATCCCGAAAACGATCACCCGTGAGGGTAATCCGCTGGGCGCGGCGTCGAGACTGTTGATGCGTTCGATATAACGCTGGTGAACACCGGCACGGCTTTGCGCCATGCCTTCCTCGCCCACATCCAGCAACAGCGCTCGCCATAATTCCGCCTGCCAGCAATTGGCCGGAGCCAAGGGCTTGGCTTCGCCTCTGCCGTTGCGTAATTGGTGGCGACCTTCTGCCCAGTCTTCGAGCCAGTCGGCCCGGTAGACCTGGTATTGGTCGAACAGGTCTGCCAGTCGCTCAGCCAACTGATAGCGCTTACGCAAATCAGCGTCATGGGTCAGGAAGCGCTGCAGCGGCTCGAAGTGTGGCTGGTTGATCAGTTGCGGGAGGAGGCGCATCAGACGCCAAGTCAGCGGAGCTTTATCGAGCAATGATTTGACCGGGATTTCATCCCGCCCAAGGACCATGCGATAAAGCTGCCACATGAAGCTACCGGGTAACTGCACGTCGATGGCGGCGGCAATACCGCAGCCGCCCATGTCATCCTCTTCAGGATCTTCAGCCAGTGCCAATTTCAGCCACTGCGCGATGCCATTGCTCTGCACCAGGGCAATTTCATTTTCCAGGGGAGCCAGTGGATAACGCCGCATTACGCTGATCACCAGGCTGCGCAGTTCATTCAAACTGTTGCTTTGAACCACCATAAAAGCAGCATTGAGCGACGTGGCGTCCGGCATAAAGGCTTCCTTGGAGAAATACAAATGCTAGGGCCGAACCTTAGCATTGTCGGGAGACGGTGACAGCCGAGAGCTATCCAGTAATGCAGTACGAACTTTCCCGCGGGCAAAACAAAACCCCTACCTGCATACGCAGATAGGGGTTTCGGAATTTAATCTTGACGATGACCTACTCTCACATGGGGAAACCCCACACTACCAT
>Ga0065714_10002646_pt1 | contig 12646 bp, 20 predicted proteins | sample MisRhiReplicate2_FD_59101 | JGI IMG/M metagenome (GOLD analysis project Ga0065714, IMG submission 59101) | Miscanthus rhizosphere microbial communities from Kellogg Biological Station, MSU, sample Rhizosphere Soil Replicate 2: eDNA_1 v2... | ecosystem: Host-associated > Plants > Roots >... | reverse complement strand
GCTACATCACTGGATGAACGAACAGGTTGAGGAAGTTAAGTTTTAGCGTATTATCCAACTCGCCAAGGCCGTGGAACGCCAAAGCAAATTATCAGGATCGACGGCTATCAAAGCGTTTTGGAGTTGCCCGTTCTGTGTCTGACCGACAAGCCGTCGATCCAGGTTATTCACAGAGTTCCACCGGGCAACCCCAAAGCGCTTTTTCGTGGGAGAAGGGAAATGTCAGAAGCAACAGAAATTGCAGTTGTTCCATCGAAAGAAAACGCCTTGTCGGTATTCAGCGCGGCCAGCGGCCTCGACCCGTACCTGGCGAAGATCCGCGAAGAGATCGATGGGTTTGTACCAGATATCACCACCGTCAAAGGCCGGAAGGAAATCGCCTCTATCGCTCACTCGGTAGCTCGCTCGAAAACGGCACTGGACAACATCGGCAAGGAGCTGGTGGCCGAGCTGAAGGATGTGCCGAAGAAGATTGATGCTGAGCGTAAGCGGATGCGTGATCTGCTGGATGCGTGGAAGGACGAAGTGCGCAAGCCGCTGGACGACTGGCAGGCCGCCGAGGATGCGCGCATCGACAAGCTTCAGAATGGCATTGACTGGTTTAACCTGCGCGCCACTGAAAACGCTGACCTTGATGCGCCCGAACTGAAAGCATCGATTGCGGAAGTCGAACGGATCGTCGTCGGCGAGAAGTGGCAAGAATTCGAGGCCGAGGCGCACCGAGCCAAAGCCAAGGCTATCGAATCACTTGGCGCGGCGCTGGCGAAGCGTGAGGCATACGACGCCGAGCAGGCCGAACTGACCAAGCTGCGCGAAGAGAAAGAAGCCCGCGACAAGAAGGACAACGAGGACCGTATCGCCCGCGAAGCTGCCGAGAAAGCCACTCGCGAGGCCGAGGAAAAGGCGCAGCGTGAGCGCGATGCGCAGCAGCAGAAAGCCCGTGACGATCAGGCGGCCGCCGAGAAGCGCGAAGCTGATCTGAAGCTGCAGGCTGCAGAGTCGGAGCGCCGAGCCGAGCAGGCAAAGCGCGAGCAGGTCGAAGCCGAGCAAAAGGCCGAGCAGGACCGACTGGCAGCCATTGAGCGCGAGAAGCAAGCAGTAGAGAAGGCGCGCCTTGATGAGCAGGCCCGACGAGAGGCCGAAGCGGCGGAAATCATTCGCCAGCAGAAAGCCCGACAAGCCGACGTAGCGCACAAGTCCAAGATCTTGGGCGAAGCCAAGCAGGCAATCATGTCGATGAACGTCTCCGAGGAACTGGCCAAGGCCATCGTCCTGAAGATCGCCCGCGGCGAAGTGCCGAACATCGTTATCAACTTCTGAGGAATTTTCAATGTCACAAGAAATCATCATGCCGAACGAGCGCCACCAATCCGTCGCCCTGCATCAAGACCAAGAAATCAGCATGCTCGCCACCATCAGCCGGCTCGCCCTCGATCCGCGCTGCGATATGGAAAAACTTGAAAGGTTGATGGCACTTCAAGAGCGGATGGAAGCCAAGAGCGCCTTGGAGGCGTTCAACTCATCCTTTGCGGAAATGCAATGCGAGATGCCTTCTGTAGAAAAGCGCACCCAGAACACGCACACGAAGAAGATGTATGCCGACCTGGATGACATCAACTACGCGGTTCGCCCGATCATGGCCAAGTTCGGATTTGGGGTTTCTTTCAAGATCGTCAACCAAGCCCACGGCGTCAGCATCACCGGCATCCTGATGCACAAAGCTGGTCACCGGGAAGAGACGACCATGCTTTTGCCGTTGGACAAAGGCGCCCAGCGTAGTGCTGTGCAGGAGGTCGGATCGACCACCACCTACGGGAAGCGTTATGTGATGTGCGCCCTGCTGAACATCACCAGCGGCGACGAGAACGACAATGACGGGTACGTCGATGACACGCCTCAGCTTGTGACCCCGGCGCAGGCAAAGCAGGTTCAGACGCTTCTGGATAAATGCAGCGAGAAGGTTCATGCCGCCTTTGAAAAAATGTACGGCGACCCCGGACAGATTGCGAAGTCAGCCTTTGACGGTGTAATTGCCGGCCTCAACAACTCGATCTCCAAAGCCAAAAAACAGGAAGCAGCACAATGACCATGCAAATCATCAAAGATCTTGAGCAGGGTAGCGCGGAATGGCTGGAAATCCGCATGGGCATTGTGACCATGTCGAACATGAGCGCCTTGCTGGTGAACGGCAAGGGTGAGGAAGGGTTCGGAGCCGAGGCCTTTTCTTATATGAATACGCTGATCGGCGAGCGCATCACGCAAGAGATCGCCGATCCATTCACCGGCAACCGTCACACCGAACGCGGCCATGAACTGGAGCCCAAGGCGCGAGCACTGTACGAGATGCAGACCGACCTGTCGTGCGAACAGGTGGCGATCATTCTGAACCACGGCTGCGGCTACAGCCCGGATTCATTGGTTGGAGCGGACGGCCTGAATGAAATCAAGACCAAGCTGCCCAAGTATCAGGTCGAACTGATCCTTTCCGGCGAAGTGCCTAAAGAGCACCTGGCCCAGTGCATGGGAGGACTGTGGATTTCGGATCGCGAGTGGATCGACTTCATCAGCTACTGGCCTGGCATGCCGTTGTTCGTGAAGCGCCTGTACCGCGACGAGGCGATGATCCGCAAGATGGCGGAGCGCGCGAAGACATTCTACGAACTGCTTGAAGACCGCATGAATCGCGTCCTGGGGATCGAGTGATGATCGATAATCAGATCCTAATTAGCACCCATCGGCAGGCTCGACTTCAGGCAGCTCAAGAAGCCTTCTTCAAGTCAGGCGGCAAGGTCGAAGAAGTGGCCGGCTTCTAATTCAGGCCGAAGCCGCCGCGCAAGCATCCAGAGCCGGGCGAGAAGAAACCCCGCGGGACGAATGGCGGGGCTCGCCAGAGCAAATACAGCGAGCGTGCCGCCATCATCCAGGAGATGGCCAAGACCATGACCTGTCGCGAAGTGTCGGTGGCCGTAGGGCTGGCACAAACCACGCCGTGGTCCATTTCGCAGCGTGAAGAATTCAAGTTCGTACCTGACGCCATGGGCAAGCCCAATGCCCGATCCGATGACGCCAAGCTGATCGAGCGCATCACCGCCCTGCGTGATGTCGGGCTGACGCGCCACCAGGTGGAAAAGCAGATGGGTATCGGCAGCGGTACGTTGCGGCGGATTATCGATGACTACGAAATCGAATTTCCGAAATTCAGGAATCGCACGAAAACCTGATCTGAAAATAAATCCAAAAAGACTCATATTGCCTATATACAGGCCGACATAAATTGCCTAAAGTAACACCCATGCCAGCCACTCAGGCGAGGCGAAACGGAGAACATAAAGTGTCGAAAGTATTGATCGGTTACTCAGCTTGCCAGTTAACACGGCAAGCGTTCGAAGCCCACGGCCATGACGTGTGGACGTGCGACCTTCTACCGTCACGAGGCGACTCGCCCAAGCACTTGCAGTGCGACATCTGGCAGGCATTAGCAATGAGCTGGGATATGGCCGTATTGCACCCGATGTGCACATATCTCAATAACGCATCGGTCTGGGCGCTGAAAGATCCAGACCTTAAACGCTACCCGGACAAAGGCGGCTATCACCAGCGGCTTAAGCCGGGGACGCTATTCGGCGCCGATCGGCGCGCAGCCAAGGCGGCCGACGTCGAGAACTTCAAGCTTCTGCTCGAGCTGCCTTTCCCTGTGGCTATCGAGAACCCGGCGCCATCGGGGATCAACACGGCGATCCGGCCGCCCGATCAAGTAATTCATCCGCATCAGTTCGGCGATGACGCAAGCAAGGGCACCGGTTGGTGGCTGACCAAGGGGCTTCCTGTCCTGACTCATACGAAACACGTTGAGCCTAGGTGGTGCGTTCAGGCCAACGGCAAGCTTCTCCCTCGCTGGTCAAACCAGACCGACAGCGGGCAAGAGAAAACTACACCCGGCGCAGATCGCTGGCTTGAGCGCTCAAAGACATGGCCGGGAATTGCTGCCGCCGCCGGCGATCAGTGGGGTCGCTACCTAAATGAAAAAGGATCGACGAATGAAGCCTGACGCCAGCAACCACAAACCGGATGCCACCTACCTACGCGAGCTGGTCAGAAAGTCCGGCGAAACACAGAACAAGTGCGCCGAGCTTGTCGGTGTGAGCGCCCGCATGATGCGCTACTACCTTTGCGAAGCTCCCGGCAAAGGATACCGGCCTGCGCCTTACGCGGTCCAGTTCGCGCTTGAGTGCCTNGCTGATCCAAGGAGCTAACCATGGCTATCAAAAGAAAGCCNCACAACTTCANGGCGCGGATGGAGCGAGCAGCNAGGGCGCTGCTTAAGACCAACTACGCCTGCGTGGCGAACGTCGAGCCGCCCGATCGACAGATCATGCTGCACTGGAAGAACTGCACGCAGATCCGTAGCGAGCCGGTNGCCAATGCGCTCTGNGANATCGCGCACCGCTGGACGATCTACATCAGCGTGTTTTGCGANACGCCNGCCGGCGAGCAGTACAGCAAGTCGATTCAGTTCACCACGGATGGCGTGCATTTGGTCATCAACCTGGCCGAGCACATGGAGCAGTACCACGCCGAGCTGTGCGCCAGCGCCAATCGNAACCACGTCATTGGGTCCGGNTGGATNGCNGTNCCTGACGCCATCGANCTAACCGAAGAGCAGGCGGCCAAGGTGTTCAAATCCATGGGCGCCTGGACGAACAAGAGAGCAGCATGAAACGCATCAGTACAGCAGTCCGCACCCGCAAGCGGGCCGAACAATTTCCACTTGCCGCCAAGCGGCCTNAAGGAGGCCGTCCATGGCTTTGACCCAGCAGCAGCGAGACGAGAAACGCCGCGAGAAGGCCATCAAGCTTCAGGAAGAGGATCTGCGCCTGAAGGTGCGACCCGGCACCAAGAAGGCCTTGGCCGACCTGATGGAATGGGCCGGGATCGAGGAGCAGGGCGAAGCACTGACACTGATGATTCACCATCTACACGCGCTTGGCTCTTCTAAAGCTAGGCCCTTATTAGAAGTACCGCACCACGAAATCGACGTATCGCCAGTCGTGGCGCGCAAACTTGAGCAGGCCTATCAGCGTGAAGCGCTTAGGGTTTGCCACGAAGAATGATGTTTCATAACGGACTATCGGAGGTTTGAAAAATGGGCATGAATGAAGAGGGTGGTCTGTCTGGCCGCTGCGAAAGGGCCGAGGCAAAGCTGTATGACACCGAACGTAAACTGGCTGCGCTGCGGGAAGAGCTTGCCGATATGAAGCATTGGCGAGACTTGGCGCTGCAATTCGACAACCACCGCATGACTGCGTTGTGGCACCTGAAAACGCTGGCTGTTAATCCGTCCTACGCGCCAGCAGTCTCTGAATTCTTGGCGTCACCACCTCTGCCTGCGAGTGAAATTGTTCAGCGCCTGACAGCCGCCGAGCAGCGGAATGCGAGACACGAAAGCAAGCTGAGACACTTCGCAAGCTGCGCTGACGTCTCTCAAGTAGGGACGCTGGCGATGGAGTATGTGGCCGCCCTCAAACCCACCGAATCGGGAGCAAGCGAATGAGCAGTAAAATTGAAGTCCCTCAGTCTGAGTGGATAGTTGCATCGAATCCGTCCACCCCTGTCGTCGAGCGCCAGCAATGCTGCACGCCAACGCCTGAAGAGAAGAAGTTATTGGCCGCCGGGGATTACACGCCCGAGGAACTTTGGGGCGGCAACCGGCCAACATGCCCGAAGTGCATAAATGCCGCCCCGCCCGAACTCGCCGAACTGCAAGCCACCATCGTACGGCTTACGGCGGAGAACGAGCGCATCAAGAAGATCGCGGATAACTATTACGCATTGGGCGTTGATGCCAATCTTGAAATCGAGCGGCTAAAGGGTGAGCCGGGTGAGCCGGTAGCGTTGCAGCATGTAGCCGTTTCTGAAGGCGGAAAGCTGCGCTGGATGACTGGACGCAAAATGCAGGAGTGCGAGCTGTACGCCATGCCTTATGGGTCAGCTATCAACTTCCCGGTCTACACCTCGCAGCCCGCGCCGGTATCGGTAGTGCTGCCAACCCTAATATCGTCGGAAGAAGGTCCGCACTACAGCGATAACCGCGCATCTGAACTTGGCTACTTGGCCGGCTATAACGCCTGCCTCGACAAGGTCAAGGAGCTGAATCAATGAGCAAGCTCTACCGAACCGCCGAGGTGCGGCGGAACAGCTCGCCTACGCCAATCCTTGAGCTGAACCCGACTTGCGAGTATTGCAGCCGGCACCGATCGCACGGAAGCCACGCGGCCTGCTCGAAGAAGCGCCAGGCCAAATATCAAGCAGGGGGACAACCATGATTATTCTTATGGCTCCAGCCATCACCTACATGGCGTGGCTCATCTATAAGGGGCCTCGGCGATGAGAAGCGTTCGCAGATTTGTAGATGACCCATCAGCCGAATACGGTTTCCGCTCAGTGCCGGCGACCTATGAGGAAGCCGAGAAAATCACGGGCTTTCGCCTGGATCGGCGCATCAATTACTCAATCAGCCAAGAGGGAGAGGTAGAGCAAGAAAGCTGGTGCACCTTGGATTGCTCCGGGTGCAGCTGCGGCTGTGAGGGCGGGTGTGGGTGCGGCCCTTCAGCGGGATGCAGTGAGTGCGGTTACACCGGAAAGCGACGGCATCACTTCGGCTTCCCACCATCCCCGCCAGATCGCAAGAAACCCCAGCCCTCTTCCACCTAACAGCCTGCCGGTGAACGTTGAGCACACAAAAAAGCCCGCGCAATGCGGGCTCCCTTCCAGCCGTCCTGGCCTGTCTCATAACCCCTGATACGCCGCTTCGCAGTTCAACCCCCTGATTCGGCTTCCATCAGCTTGGTTCGCCAAATCTCCCGCTCTTTCATCAGCGCGCTTGAACAGCTCGGCAAGCACCAGGACGGCGCGGCTTGCTGCCTGGCTTGCTGCGGCAGTGCAGGAATGGCTGCCGGCCTGACTTGCGGCACGGCTGGCGACTCTATCGACTTCCCCGCGCAAGCTGTCAGCAGTAGCGCGAGCAGCGGCAGCATCAGCAGTCGCTGAATCAATGGCTTTCTGTCCATCTTGGATCACCTTGCTGATGGATTGCTGGCGGGATTGCTCCTTGGTGCGCTCGGCAACTTCGGCGGCGGCCAGTGCTTGGCTGTCGGCGGCGTCACGCGCAGCCCATCGAGCTTGCCACTCGGTATTCTCGGTCGAGCGCCCGTAGTCGTAGACGGTGAACAGCACGGCGCCCACAAGGCCGACAACAGCCGCAACCTCAAGCGCCTTACCCCAGATCACGCCAGCACCTTCAGCGCGCGATCATAGAACTCCTGGCGCTCGGGCAGGCCATTGGTGCCGCCATTGATGCGACGAGTCAGCCCCACGAAGTCTCCAGAATCCGCCAGTGAATTCAGGTTGCGCGAATTCCAGAACCACGCCGCCGACTTGCAGGCCCACTCGGCTTGCTCGAGCAGTTCAGGAGTACTCAGGAGTCGGTTATCCCCGAACAGCGCCTTGCTGCACGCGAGGTAGTTGTCGCGCCCGGTTATCTGAATCAGGCCGCGCCCGCGGTATTTCTGTCCGTCACCATCAGCCTCTGGCGTGTTGCCCAGCCGCTTGGCCAGGGGCCCGGTGTCGTATTTGCTCAGGTACTGGTCGCCGCCCAGCTCCTTCACATAGAGGAACTGGCCGGACTCATGGCCCACCTGGGCAATGAATGCCGCCATGCGCAGGCGCGTGGTGATCTGGTATTTGTCCATGGCAAGCGTGAGCGCTGAGGCGAACACACCAGCCTGCTTGCCGGCGTTCGGGAGGATCTGTAGCAGTTGCTGTGCGGTGATTGGCATAAATGCATTCCCCAGACTGCCGGTCGAATGCCCGACCGGCTTGCAGGTTTTGATTGGCTAAACGGTTTCGGGAGCAGAAGCTGAAACCGAGAGGTCCATGCCTTCAGATGGCTGTGTAGGCCATACGACATCAGGCGGCCATCCTTCTTGGCTTGTCACGCGACCAAGGTACAAGGCATAGCGCTTCCATTCAATTAACTGCGCCTGTCGCACTGGCAGTTCAGCGAGTTCGGCAGGCGTAGCCTCGCCAAGTTCAATGCCATCGTTGATAACGCTAATACGATTGGTGAGCGCTGCTTTTTGAGCCGCCGCTAGCTGAGTCAACCCCTGAAGTTTTGCGCTCTGACTCGCCAGAATCTCAGCAGGGGTTGGCGGTGGAACTTCAGGGGTTGGGGGCGGAACAAACACGCCGTCAGAATACGACCAGCCGACACTGGCAACGTCAGTTTGAATAGCCATATAACCATCCGGAACAGTCCAGCCAACCCCGGTCTCTTCCGTATATTCGATGCCGTCCCACACGATCACATTTTCAACAATCCAGGTCGCAGTATTTATTACTGCCCAATTCTGAACGATGGCCATTTATGCAAACTCCTCAATGATCAGAACGCCAGCCGTGCCAGCGGCACCGGTACGCGCAGCAAAACTGGAAGGCGTAACAGCCCCAGAACCGCCAGCCCCAAACCCCGATCCTGATGCGGCGACTGACAGTGATGTGGAAAAACCACCAGCCCCGAGAGGCCCAGACCCACCCCTTCCCGAAACAGCAAGCCCCCCCGTCGTTGTCCCTAATCCATAATCCCCAGGGTTGCCAGCCATGTTTACTATGGATCCGCCCGTAGGTACTGCGCCCGGTGAGCCGCCAATTGAAAGTGCGGGGCTGGCGTTTGGTGTGGCGGCAACAGCAATACCACCACCGCCACCAGGTATGTTCATCAAAGCGCCGATAGATGTAGCCCCACCGCTGCCGCCATTGGTCGGGGTGGATGCGCCCGCTGTACCGGCCGAGCCAATCACCACCGCGATACTTGCGCCGATCTGCGCTGCGGTAAACCAGCCCTCGCTGTAACCGCCGTACGCACCACCACCGGTAACCGTGTAAGTACCGGCAGCAGTGGCAGCCGATCCGCCAGTACCACCGCCGCCGCCAGCCCCGCGAACTCGACAACGCTTCATTCCAGGAGTAGGCGTGTAGGTCCCGCTTGCCGTTATGACCTGAGTGGCTAGGAGCCTTCCTGCTAGCGTATCAATGAGCTGCTTTGTGCGAAGCGGCGTCATCAGCTTTGTATTGTCAGCGCCAGTCTCAGCCTCAACTTGGGTTGCCTGCGCGCCTCTCAGCTTTGCGGGCGTGACGATCCTGGCGTCATCGGCACCGGTCGTGACTTCCGCTTGCGTGGCAATCTCAGCGATGCCACTGACGGTTTCTGTTGCTGCAACCACAACGGCAGAAAGACGCTGTTGCAGCTTCAGAGGCGTGACCGTACGCGAATCGTCGGTGCCGGCAGTAACTTCGGCAGTCGTGGCAATTTCGGCGATTCCGGAAACAGTCTCGGTCGCCTGAGTTTGAGTTTTTCGCCCAGCATAAAGGCCCCAGCTAACACCAATGGATGCTGGCGTGGTGTTGAAGTTGGCCGTGTTGGTGTTTACCAAACTGACGTAGGAGTTGAGCCCGTCGTCGGCCTGAATCACATCGCCAATAGAGTAGCCGCCATTTTCAGCGACATACTCGGCAGACCACTTGTATTGGCCGCCACCGCCCAAGAACACGGTGTGCTCGCTGATCGCATTTAGCACGCCGTTGACATCCTGGCCTTGTGGCGGAATGCCTCCGGCGGCCAGAGGGGTCATGGTGACTTGAGGGAACCCGTAATTCCATGTCGCTTTTTGCGGGCCGTCGCCGGGACCTGCTGTGTTCGGAATAGACTCAATAGTCCCTGCTGTGGCATTTTTGCCAAATGGGATCAGGATCAAATCAGGCTGCATTATAGAAAACTCCTTGGCCGAATGGCTGCAAGCCAGATCCGTAGAACCCGAAAAGACCGGCCGGATCGGCGCTTATGATGATGCTGATTTCCACGCCGCACGGACGAGGGAGGATATCTGTTTCGTAAACCAGGTGATGCTGGTACGGAGAAAGATCAAACTCAAACACGTACCGCATCTGCATGTGCCCGGTAATCAGGCAGTAACACGGCCTGTCGAACATGGCCCGCATCAGCGTGTTGATGTTCGGCGCGCTGGCGTAGACGATGTTGGACAGGGCTTTCAGCAGGATCAGTTCGCGGTATGCATCGTTGGTCAGCTCCCACGTATCGGTACCGCTGCCAGGCGCGCTGAATGGGCGCTCGTTGAACGGATAGAAGCCATCCTCGAAGCCGAAGTATTCGCCGGCCGGGTTTACGAACGTTACCGTGCGGCCGATGCCGACAATCCGGCCCCAGATGTCCAAGCCGTAACTGTTGGCGTTCGGGATATCCATCACCAGCCGATAAAAGTCATCGGTGAACTTGGCAGGGTCAAGCGCCGACCACAGCCCCGAAATGATGCTCATCAGCCGCGGGCTGTTGGCATACTGACTCATAATCGTTTTTTCGATCATATGCCCACCAGGGTGACGTTAGCGGTCGAAGTCGTTGGATACTGATCTACGCCAAAGCGCATGAACTCTTCCCAGGCCGCGCCGTCCGTAGACAACTCCAGCTTGACCGGGCGCAGTAATGCGCTGTCCAGATTCAGCATGTAGTTCGCTCCTACAACTAGCCCGCCGATCCTGGCTCGATAGTCGCCAGACTGGAAATCGGCCACGATCTGCGCCTTGGCGGCTTGCGAGTTGGCGTAGGAGATGACCGATGGATCCACGACGGTCAGGCGCAATGAAACAGTGACGTGATCGGGCCGCTCAAGCTTGACGATGTATTCAGGTGGCAGAGCGCCGCCGCTGGCTTCGTCCTTCCAGAGAATCGACGTGTTGCCCGCGAACGCGCAGCCGGTGCCGCCTTTAATCAAGATCGTCTCGGCAAGCTGTTGATCATCGCCACCCACCACCGACACCAGCAGGCTATTGCGGATCATCGGGTAGTCCGTCTCGCCGATGACGATCGATGCGTCAGTGGGGTTGTCCGCCACAAACACGTCAATGACGCCGGCCAGATTGCCCACGGCGCCGCGCACCGAGGCGTTCATGTTCTTGCTGTTGGCCGCGACCGACTCATAACGGCGAGTCTCAAAGTTCGATCGGGACTCCTGATTAGAGCCTGCTGCTGCGGCGTCTGGATTTTCGACGCGGTCCAGGCCGTCGATGGTTTCCTTGAAGGTGGTGATGGTCAAAGGCGCGGCCTGAATAGGGCCTGGTGTTACGCATAGCGCGGCCACCAATCCGGCGCCAACGGTTGAGGCGGCGGCTACCTCCCACTCGACACCGGCCTCATCAATGATAAGGAAACCTTCCGGAATGACCGTTCCGCCAATGCCGATAAAGTCCAGCATGGCGATGGAGCGGGTAGCGAGCTTTCGCGTCAGGAAGTAGACGGCGCCCAAGGCCTCTTGGAACTGGCCAATGGCATAGCGCGGGTCGAAGTTGTTGCCCAGGGCGATCATCGCGCTGTTCTGGTTGTCGATGGCCGCCGTTAGCGACGTGACCAGCTGCCCCTGTGGCGTGCGTGCATCTTCGTTTAAGTCCTCGCCGAACGCGCCGCGCATCATCTCCCACAGGCCTACCGTGATCGCCTCGCGAGTAGGGGCGACCAGGCCGATGTCGGTGATCTCGATGACTGGAATCATAGTTGTATTTGCCCGGTCTGATTGTCTTCGTTGGTGAACAGGATAGCGCCACTGGCCACGCGCCCGGTGAGCTGCAGTTGCGCGCTGGCCGATACCACGCCGGTCACGGACTTGGCCGCCGTCTCCAGGTGCATCTTGTACAGCGACAGCGGGAAGCCAAACCGCCCCAGCACGTTTTCGAAGTAGGGGATGCCGGCCGCCTGATCGTAATACAAATCACGCGAGAAGGTGCGGCAGGCGCTGGCGACATCCTGAGCCTGCTGATAGATCTCGCTGGCCACGGCAATGTTACCAGAAGAATCGAGTGCCAAATCCCACGTATCAGGCAGAAGAAATAGAGTTCTCATTCCATTGGCACGCTCGGAGATGATCCGCCGCTTGGAGCATGGCCAATGTGCGCGTTGTACTGATCGCGCATCACTTGCATGCTGCTGGTGTGGTCGGTGATGTCGCCGGTCGAAGTGATCGGACAGTTCACCTGAAGAAGGGTGGCGTCGATGGTCACGGCTGCTATGGCCTTGATGTGGATACCGCTGTCGAGGAACTGAATCCACTGCGACGGCGCACCATTCAGCAGGCCGCCCAAATATAGGCCGTCCGACACGTCATGCGTGCGCAGGCTTGGGGGAGGCCCTTCGGTCTTGCTCTGCTTGGTGACGGTAATGTCGCGGCGGGCAAACGCGGCCAGCCCAATGTCGCCCGGCTTCGGGTCGATGATGATCGCGTTAGCGCCACCCTGCAGGCGGAAGTAGGGCAGGTTTTCCATCGGCACGTTGGGAATGCCTTGGTTGTTGCCGTCCATTTGCTGAATCAGGTCGGTCGCCGACAGGAAGCCTACCGCCCCGGTGCCGCCAGGCTGCACTTCGCCAACCTTGACCAGCGTGATGGTATAGGCGCGGCCGATCAGGCGCTCAAGGATGAACTCGGTTTCCAGTGGTCCGCCCGATGAATCCTCGGCGCGAAACGGCTTAGCGACTGATTGCGACATTGTTGGGCTCGTTGTGAGTGGCGCGAATGTCCATAAACCA
>Ga0065714_10065129_pt1 | contig 12658 bp, 10 predicted proteins | sample MisRhiReplicate2_FD_59101 | JGI IMG/M metagenome (GOLD analysis project Ga0065714, IMG submission 59101) | Miscanthus rhizosphere microbial communities from Kellogg Biological Station, MSU, sample Rhizosphere Soil Replicate 2: eDNA_1 v2... | ecosystem: Host-associated > Plants > Roots >... | reverse complement strand
TAAGAAAAAAGAAGCAGAACATAATATTAATCAGTTTATCAGAGCACAAGAGGTGCGATTGGCTGGAGATAATGTTGAACCGGGGATCTATCCTTTGGCAAAAGCTTTGGCCCTTGCCGATGAATTGGAATTGGATCTTGTAGAGATATCTCCAAATGCAGTACCTCCGGTTTGTAGGATTATTGATTACAGTAAGTTTGTCTACGAGCAAAAGAAAAAGCAGAAAGAGATTAAAGCAAACGCAAAACAGACTGTAATTAAGGAGATCCGTTTTGGACCTAATACTAACGATCACGATTTTCAATTTAAACTAAAGCATGCTGTTAGTTTCCTTGAAAATGGCGAGAAAGTTAGAGCTTATGTTCACTTTAAAGGTAGAGCAATTGTTTACAAAGAGCAGGGAGAGATCTTGCTATTGAAATTTGCACAAGCCCTTGAGGATATAGGTAAGGTAGAGTTGTTACCTAAATTGGAAGGTAAGCGTATGTTTTTAACGCTGGCTCCAAAAGTTGCTAAGAAATAATTAAATTAACATAAATAAACACAGGTTATGCCAAAAATGAAAACCAATTCCAGTGCTAAAAAGCGTTTTTCGCTTACTGGAACAGGTAAAATCGCAAGGAAGAATGCCTACAAAAGCCACATCTTAACTAAGATGTCGACTAAACGTAAGCGTAACTTAGGACACACTTCAATGGTGTCAGACGCTGACATGGGCAACGTTAAACGTATGCTTGCAATCGGTAAATAATTAATTTTTAACCAGGTAACCGGTAGTAAGTTTGCTGTAATACGCAACGCCGTTTATCAAAAACAACAAAAACATGCCACGTTCGGTAAACGCAGTAGCTTCGAGAAGAAGAAGGAAAAAGGTCTTAAATTTAGCCAAAGGTTATTGGGGATCAAGAAGCAAGGTATTCACCATTGCTAAAAATACGGTAGAAAAAGGTTTGCAATATGCATACCGTGACCGTAAAGTTAAGAAAAGAGAATTCCGCGGATTGTGGATTCAGCGTATCAATGCTGGAGCACGTCAGCACGGTATATCTTACTCTCAGTTAATTGGTAAATTAGCTAGCAAAAACATCGGTTTAAACCGTAAAGTTTTAGCAGATTTAGCTATGAACCATCCAGAAGCTTTTAAAGCTGTAATTGATGCAGTAAAATAGATATAACTGATAAGTTATAAAAAAAGGGGAGTCGATTGACTTCCCTTTTTTTATGCGCTGATGTTTGGTAAATTTTAAACTTAGGTGGTTTTACGGTTTTACCTGGCTATAATGTAATGTATTGGCCTGCGTTTTTAATACTTTCACTATCTACGATACTCATTTTTGGAATCCTGCCCAGTACTTTTACTTTGCTGTAGTTTGCGATGTACTGCTCGCTTTCGTGATTTTCTGTTCCATTGAAGATTATGCCTTCGACGCTAACATTATTTGCTTTAAGTACTTCCAGGGTAAGTAGGGTATGATTGATGCTGCCCAGGTAGTTTTGCGATACAACAATCACCTTGGCTTGTAGACTTTTGATTAGATCTATAATCAGTTCATTATCATTTAAGGGGACCATTAAGCCTCCGGCTCCTTCAATAATCAAATTGTTATCGGTCTGCGGTTTTTTTATGGATTGAACTGTAATGTTGATCCCATCTAATTTTGCCGATAGGTGGGGTGATAAAGGTTGACTAAGGCGATAGCTTTCCGGATGTATGATGGTCTCCGGGCTAACCAGATGTTTTACAAAAAGACTATCACTAATGTCAAGGTCGCCCGATTGCACAGGCTTCCAGTAATCAGCTTTTAGTTTTTCTGTCAATATAGCACTAACGATTGTTTTCCCAATGCCAGTTCCGATACCTGTAATAAAATAGGTGTTATTCATGTTTTAATTCGTTAATTCATTTACGAGTATTTCAATTTCCTGATCGCTATTGAAGGTATGAAGGCAGATTCTTAGCCTTTCTTTTCCTTCTGCAACTGTAGGGCTTAATATGGCTCTTACGTCGAGCCCCTTACTTTGGAGTGTTTGCGCAGCTTCTTTCGCTGCAAGGCTATTGTTATATAAAATAGTTTGTATGGCACTTGTACTTGGAATGGTATGGATAGTTGATTTTTTGATCAGATCCAGGTACAGCGCTATTTTCGATTTGATCTGAATCGTATAATCCATTTTTTCCAGCATTTGGTAAGCGGAATGGATTGTTGCGATGGAATGGATAGGAGCTGCAGTGGTATAAATAAAAGAACGGGCAAAATTGATTAAGTATGCGCGTAGATTTGCAGAACCAAGTACTATGGCTCCATGGCAGCCTAGAGCTTTTCCAAAGGTTACAATTCGTGCGAAGACTGCGTTTTCAAGACCAAGCATTTGTACCAGTCCGCTGCCATGTTGTCCAAATATACCAAGGGCATGGGCTTCGTCGACGATTAAATGTGCCTGGTATTGCTCACATAGTCTGCTGATTTCGGCTAAGGGGGCAATGTCGCCATCCATAGAAAACACACTTTCAGTAAGTACATAAACATTGCCTTTGGCTATTTTTAATTTGGCTTCCAGCTGGTCCAGATCGTTATGTCTAAAGGTGTAGCGATTGGCATGACTAAGCCGTGCTCCGTCAATCAGACTTGCATGTATCAGTTCATCTGAGATGATTGTATCACCACGTTGCGCAAGGCTTGATATAAGTCCCACATTGGCATCATAACCTGAATTAAATATTAGTCCTGCTTCTGCGCAATGAAAGGCTGCAATGGCCCGTTCTGTCTCTTCAGTAAACGTATGGTTACCAGTAAGCAAACGAGAACCTGCTGCTCCGTTTTTATAATCTGTTATATGCGTGAGTGCAGTCGTTGCACGTTCTTTTAATTCGGCTGATTTTGCAAAGCCAAGGTAATCATTGGAAGAAAAATCTATGGGAAAAGGAGTAGAGGAGAGCGTTCTTAAGATACCTTTATCGGCTCTTTGTTGTAACTTGTTTTGAATGAATTGCTCTGCTTTGTTCATGACGTTCAAAAATATACAAAGCAGATTAAAGTATACCCGTCAACCTGAATTTATTTTGCTTCGCAGCTATTCTGTGATCAGGCTGACAGGTGCTAATTATATAGGTAGATGTTTTTAGCTTTTGTTCAATTGCGAGATTGATTTCTGCATCTGCGCCATCATTGTGCTTAGTGTTTCTATGGTTGGTTCAGGTGTTGGGTCAGGCAAGGCGGTTGAGATATAAGCTTTGGCTTTCCATATCTCCAGGATGTCGTCAGCTGAAACGGTATAGGGATCATAGATTTTATTGTCAGATATCAACTTTAAATCTTTGTTTTCTTTAAAACGGTTTCCGGCTCTTTTATAAACAACACCTTCGTTTTTGCTGACAACAATATAAGTTTCTCCGGTTTTAACATCACTCCAGTTGTCCATGTATTCGGCAACGATTACACTTCCGGGTTGTATAGGTAACATGGAATCGCCAACTATTTCGAATGCTCTGAATGTTCCATTCTTTAAAAAAGGGAGGGGCAGTTGAAATTTAGGCAGATCTTTAATATACTGCGGATCGGCAAATCCGTTTAAGTAGCCGGCACTGGCTTTTACGGGTACCATCTCAATATTCTCGTTATCGTCTTTATCAACTGATATACTTAATATACGAAGATTTGAACCCTGACTTTTTGGTTTGGGCTTCCAGTCCTCATTGATGTTTTCGTTAATGAATTCGTCTATTGTTAGGTCAAAGTGCTCTGCTATTTTTTTTAGCAAATCGTATTTTGGCTCCGCCCTGTCTTCTTCATAAGCGCCAATAAGCGACCTTTTAATTCCCATAGCATCAGCAAATTGCTGTTGAGTGAGGCCTTTTTTCTTTCTTAAGTACTTAAGGTTGGATGAAATATTTGACATAAAATAAAAAGTTAGAATTAATTTGTTTTTACTAAAATTGTTAGTATTATTGTGCCAATAAAGTTAGTATTATTAATTCGGATATCCAATAGGTGTACTAACTAATTTAGTTTATAAAATTTAAGCTTAATGTTATGAAAAAATTTGTGTACGTGGTAACAGACAGGAACAGAACTAGTTTACATGTTGGTATGAGTTCTGATCTAATTAAAACATTAGATTTCTACAAACAGATGCCTTGTTTATTCTTTGATAGTGGACAGCAGTTAACCAGGCTTGTTTATTTTGAAGAGTTTAAAACAGAGGCTCAGGCATTAAGTCGCTTTAAGATGGTCAGCAGATTTACCAGAATGCAAAAAGAGCGTTTGGTGAGATCTTGTAATCCTGATTGGGTTGATTTAACCATTGGTTTGGATTTTGAACACATTACTTCCGGGAGAAAAATGATCAATCAGGTTAACCTGTCATTTAATATGCTTTCTTAAATAGTCGCCTTTACGACGTACGCATATAAACTATATAAAAAAAGTCGTATCATGATTCATGATACGACTTTATGTTGGCAATTAACACTTCAGGTGTAATTACCAGCCTGGTGCAAAGGTTAAGCCAAATACGCCAGTTTTAATGTCATTACGCTGAAAAGGAATAGCATAATAAGGTTCCAGTACAAAAGCCCCGAATATATTTACCCTTAGTGATATACCAACACTCATTGCTGGTACACGTTCGCTGGTAGCAGTATAGATTTTGTTTCCATTTAGGTCCGTAAGTTCATTTCCCTGGTCATCTTTTAATGGATTTATATTATTTGTTGGTTGATTTTTGAAAACAACTTTAGAGCCTTCATTCCAGGCCAGACCTGCATCAAAGAATAGATTTAAATCTGTAAATAAGAATTTAGAAGGAATTGCAGACAATTTCTTTGGTCCTGTAAATGGTAACCTAAGTTCAAGATTAAATACAGCTATTTTGTTTCCAGACAATTGATTGATGTCAAAACCATTGGAAATGCCAGTACTACTGTTATAAAGAGAAGTCGCTTCGTAGCCCCTTATTAGGTAGGGGTAGCCTACGAATAAAGGATATAGGTTTTCACCGTCTTTACCTATTCTTAGATAGTTATAACTTCTTGCTGCCAGGGTAACCGGCTTTAATCGCCAGTATTTCCTTAAGTCAATATTAACTGCAGAAAAATTATAATCTCCAAAATATTGCTCAGCCCCAACTCTATATCTAAAGCCATCTAAAGGCGAGGTTATTCCATTTATAGAATTATCGCCAACAAATGAAGCATTTGCCTGGAATATATTGAAGCTTTTAAACGGCGTTCCATATTCATTGGTGGCCTGATCTAAAGGGACTTTAGTTTTTTCTGATGTAATGAAATATCCAGGGTAACCATTTACGTTTTCGTAGTAGTTACTGATGCGGTCAATCCTGTAACTGTAGCGTGAAAAGGCTCCCCCAGCTTCAAAGCGGTGTACTTTATTGAAAGGATAGGCTGCAAATAATTGTGCCTGGTCTTCAAATGTTCTGATCAGGTTAGTTCTGTCATTGAGTACGTCGATTTGTTGCCCATTGTTGTTAAGTTTATCAGGGACGAGTTCTCTGAAACCGGTTATATAGGGGATATGTGATAAAGCAGCACCCCAATTAATTCTGTTTTGTTGATTGATATAACCTACTAAACCGCCAAAATCATAAATTTCACCGTTCACAGATAGGTTTGCAACAATTTGATTTCTACCAAGGATATCGCTAAACATACCAACGATACCGCCTTGTACTCCTGTGCCGAATCGGCTTGTTGAAACACCAACTCCACTATTGGCCAGGTAGTCTAATTTGAATTTGGGTTTGTAAGGAACTAATCGCATGGAATCTGCAGTGGTCCGTTCAAATTTTTCGAAATTATTTAGGTTGGAATTGACGATGTCGACGCCAAGGTTTTCCATTGGAGGTAAAATGGCCGCATCAAAATTTACATCATTAGCTTCTACAGGCTTTGCGCGGAAGCTGCTCAGTGGTGAGTTGTACAGCGTGTACCGTTGTGACCGGTAATAACTGTATATGATTTCGTCGTTTCTGGATACTGAAATAGCCGGTGAAAATTCCGTGATTCCACTGATTCCCGTAAAGTAATCGGTAAGTTGTTTTACACTATTGTCCGTTAGGTTGTACTCGTACAGATTTCTGAATCCATCTCTGTTTGACAAGAAAAACAGTCTTTTGCTATCGCCTGAGAATTGTGCATTGAGATTATTTGCTCCCGGGAACACAGGAATATCGGTTAAAGATTTACTTTCAATGTCGTATACAGTAAGGTTGATCGGGTGTACAGCGGTTTTGCTGTTGCTGGACATTGATACTCTATCTGATGAAAAAGCAATTTTTTTTCCATCCTGGGAGTAGGCAGGGGCATAATCAGAATAGATATCATTAGTGATCTGGGTGACTTGTCTGGTTTTTAGGTTATAACTAAAGATGTCGCTCTGTCCCTGAACCATTCCTGAGAAGGCAAGATCATCGCCATTTGGTGACCAGGATAGATTTCCAAACTGTGCTACGTTGCCCATTTCTGCCCGCAGTGCAACAGAACCGTTGTCTACATTAACGATCATGAGTTGGTTCTTACCTTTACTAAATATACTAAAGGCGAACTGTTTACCATCTGGCGACCATGTTCCGGCAGATTCTAAAAAGTTAAAATCATCGATATGGGAATTGGATACCTGGCTACTCAATTTTCTGAGGATTTTACCTGTTTTTGCATCGGCAAGGAAGAGATCAATTCCAAAAAGATCTTTTTCGGATAAAAAGGCAAGGTATTTTCCATCCGGACTGATTGCCGGTGCAACGTTCATATTGCCTGCATTTTTATTATCGACGATCTTTGTTCCTACGATTTTAATCTGAGAGCTGTCGGCCTTCAGCATAGGGCGATAATGGGCTTCAATGGCGTTTTTCCATAATCCGGACAGTGTTCTGTCGTCGTAGCCAAAAGTAAATCTTAAACCGTTTTCGTAGCCATACTTTGCTGTTGCTTTAAACAATGGGACAATGGTCGTATCACCATAAACAGAACCAACGAAGGTCCAGAATGCCTGTCCATAACGGTAAGGGAAATACTTATTTGAGTTAGTCAAATCTTTTAATGAAGGGATATCTCTGTTCAGTAGGGCGTCACGCATCCACATGGAAGTAAATGCATCTGTTTTACCTACAGATAGGTATTCGGCCATACCTTCTATCATCCATAAGGGAATCTGACTAATATTCTCCAGATTTATAGAATCTTTTTCCAGCAGGAGATGGTATTGAAAGGCATGAACAAGCTCATGCCCAAGTACATGTCGGGTCTGGTTGTTCAACTCCATAACAGGCATGATTACCCTGTTTTTAAAAGCTTCGGTAACACCTCCGGTTCCTATGCCTATTTCGCCTTGCAAGGCCGTTGTTTGCTGAAAGTCGGGGTGGTTATTGTACAGGATAATTGGATTCTTCTTTACAAAAGTATCTTTAAAGATTTCCTGGTGCATTTTGTACCAGGTTTCTGCGTCCTGAGCAAACTTTTCTATAAATTTCTCATTTTGCAGGTAATAGTAGATTTCAAAGTGCGGGGTTTGCAGAACTTTGAATTTCTCGTTGTTGTAGCGAACCTTATTTTGTCCAAAATATTGGGCATGAAGAGAGGCATAAGGTGCCATGAGGATGAAAAGGATTGGGATTAATCTTCGAAGGACAGTAGAACTTTTATTCATAGCGCTTATATTTCGATAGTTACAGTTTAAAAATACGCAAAAATTGTGATACAATTTTTGCGGAGTTCTTTATTAAATTATATCATAATCAGGTATAATTGAGGAAGGAGTTAAGAGCGTTAAAAAATATCAAAGAACATTGAGGAGCATTAAAAGAAAAACTACTGATTGTTTTTCTTTCTTTCTCTTTCTTCCTGGCGTTGCTTTCTCCTCATTTCCCTTTCTTCTTTTCTGGTAAGCGGAACTTCTGTAGCAGGCTGTTTAGCCGGTTCAACTGTTTTCTTTTCTTCGGTTTTTGGAAGTGCGGCCTCGTTTTGAACAGGAGCTGTTTCTTCCATCGGAGGTACATCAAAATTGGTTGAATCTACAGCAAGGCTATCACTGGAAGTTGTGTCGACCTGTTGTCTTGGGGTAGGGCAGTTAATCTCTTTCGTGATTTTTACCTTGGCTTTAGGGAAAGGTCCCATGGTATATCCTGTACTTGGATCTTTATAAACTTTTTCCATGAACTTACCGAAAATAGGTAGGGCTGTTCTTGAGCCTTCGCCTGTTTCTCCATTTTTGAAATGGGCTGTACGTTCATCGCAGCCTATCCAGATACCTGTTACCAGATCTTTGGTAACACCCATATACCACGCATCTACATAATCACTGGAGGTACCTGTTTTTCCTCCTATCTGATTTCCTTTCTTCCAGAGATCCCATTCCCATAAAGCCTGAGAGGTTCCTCCTGGTTCTTCCATTCCTCCTCTAAGCATGTATAACATTAACCAGGACATTTCTTCTGTAAGCGTTCTTTTGGTTTTGGCTTTGAATTCTTCAATAACATTATTGTCCAGATCGGTAATCTTTTCAACCAGAATTGGATCGGTCTTTATCCCATCATTTAAAAAGGTGCCATAGGCTTTAACCATTTCAAATACAGTAACATCATTCGGACCTAAGCCTATCGATGGAACGGATTCTAAATCACTTTCTATACCGCATTCGTGTGCCCATTTTACCACATTATCCCATCCAACTTTTTCAGTAATTTGTGCAGTAACGGTGTTTACAGAGCGTGCCATTGCATAACGGAGCGACATGTCAGTGTAGCTAAAGCTGTAGCTTGCATTTTTAGGTTCCCAGTATTCTGTTTTTCCTTTCTCCTGGTAGGCTATTTTTACAGGCTTATCTGTAACCTTATCACATGGGTTCATTCCACTTTCTAAAGCTGCAAGATAGGCGAACGGTTTAAATATTGATCCTGCTTGTCTTTTCGATTGATTTACGTGATCGTATTTAAAGTACTTATGGTCAATACCACCAACCCATACTTTTATTTTACCATTGAAAGGATCAAGGGTCATCATTCCTGCATTCATGATTTTTCCGTAATAACGGATAGAGTCCATGGTAGAGAACAGGGTATCACGATCACCTTTCCAGGTAAAGATTCTCATCTTTTTCTTTTTATTAAAATACGCGTTTATAGAATCGGGAGTATTGGCGTATTTTTTTTCCAGTTGCTTATATATCGGAAGATTGCGCATGGCGCGATCCGGATAGTCTACTTTTTTTCCCTCCGAATCTTCCCATGGATCTTCATTACCCCATACACTATAAAACCTTCTCTGAAGGGTTTTCATCTGTTCTGCTACTGCTTCTTCGGCGTACTGTTGAAGTTTTGAGTCTATGGTTGTATAGATTTTTAATCCATCTTCGTATAGGTTATAACCATTGTCTTTACACCATTTTTCAAGGTATTTATCTACTGCAGTTCTTAAATAAGAATCGCCGTCACTTCCTTCATCAATTCTTCCTTCCTTAAGTTTTATGGGGGTGTTTTTGTAAGCGTTTAATTCGACAGCAGAAATATAGTTATACTTGTTCATCTGCGCCAGGGCAACATTACGTCGTTCTAATGCTTTCTGAGGGTTTCTGATTGGGTTATAGGTTGTTGTACCTTTTAACATGCCTACCAGTAATGCTGATTCCGGTACTTCGAGCTGATTAGCTTCTTTATCAAAATAGATGCGTGAAGCGGTTTTGATGCCATATGCATTATTACCAAAAGAAACGGTATTTAGATACATGGTAATGATATCGTTTTTAGAATAGTTGGATTCTAATTTTACTGCAGTAAGCCATTCTTTTAGTTTGGCAACGATGGTCCGAACCACAGGGACATGACTTAAAAAACCTTGTGATTTGTTATATCTGGTACGATAAAGGTTTTTTGCCAACTGTTGTGTAATGGTACTTGCGCCACGCTTGTCGCCGGTAGCAGTAGAGATTCCACTCGAAAGTAAGGAGCGGAAGTCGATCCCCATATGGCTGTAGAAGCGAACATCCTCAGTAGCTACGAGGGCATTGATTACACTGGTCGATATCTCATTAAAATTTACCGGTGTGCGGTTTTCTTTGTAATAGCGACCGATTAATTTTCCGTCGGATGTATATAATTCAGAGCCTACGCGAAGGGTAGGTGCTTTGATATCTTTATAAGAAGGAGAGTACCCAAATAACCATAAGAAATTGATTTGCAGAGCACAAAAAAAGATGATGATACAAAAAAGGAATATGCTTGAATAACGGATGTACTTATTGCGAATTTCTTTAAACATGGAAGTAAAGATCAAAAAAACGTAAAACAGTTTGTGTTAAATAGTGTTAAAACTTAACGGTGCAAATTAACATATTTAATTTACTTAAATTTTAGTTCAAATTTATAAAGGTTTATAATTTCTTGCTATATATTTTTATTTGATCACTTATGAAGATAGATACTAAACAATACCAGGTTGTTGCCGGAAAGAAAGTTTCGCTTAATGATTACTCCACGACTTATAACGGATCGACTGACAAAGAGGATGGTACTGAAGAGCTGGCAGAAATTAAAGCGCAATTGACCAAGTTTCAGGAAATATTTTATGCTGCCGATTCCCATTCTATTTTGATAATGTTTCAGGCAATGGATGCAGCAGGGAAAGATGGTGTGATATCGCATGTAATGTCAGGTTTAAATCCCCAGGGCTGCCAGGTATATAGTTTTAAAGCGCCTACTTCAGAAGAATATGATCATGATTTCTTATGGCGTCATTACAAGGCTTTGCCTGAAAGGGGACGTATAGGTGTTCACAACAGGTCGCATTACGAAAATGTACTGGTTTGTAAAGTACATCCTGAATATGTATTGAATGAGCGGGTTCCGGGCTATAGCGATATTAAGAAAATTGATGAAACCTTCTGGAAGCGGCGATATGAGAGCATCCGTAATTTCGAGAAACACCTTACTGACAATGGAACAGTTATCATTAAGATATTTTTGTATGTTTCAAAAGAAGAACAAAAGCAGCGTTTTCTGGAAAGGATTGACGACCCTGCAAAGAATTGGAAGTTCTCTTCAGGGGATATAGCTGAACGGGCATTGTGGAAGGATTATATGAAGGCCTATGAGGATGCATTATCAGAAACCTCCACTGAAGCATCGCCCTGGTACATTGTCCCTGCTGATAAAAAATGGTATGCAAGGTTGGTGGTCAGCGACATTCTTTTACAAACTTTTAAGCGTTTGAACCTTAAATTTCCTGTATTGGCTAAGCCGGAAGATGAGCAATTGGTAGAAATCAAAAAGCAATTACTCGATGAAAAGTAGTGACTATTTCCGCTTTCTTTCCAATTCATAATTGTACAGTAGCTTTCCAATGTTTTTCATAAAAGGATAGCATACAGTTTCGTATTCATATTTACCATCATTGTAGATGCCATCTTCATTGGATTGAACAACTGCTGTGAGAAAAAATTCGATGTTATTCTTACTGTCTTTGAAGTACGCATTGTCTATGATAAAACCATATGAATCTCCGTACTTATTAAATATCCGGAGGTCCGGATTCAATAGCGCGTCTTTTTCCCTGCCATAATAAAGCATTTTCGCATAGGTTGGCCAGAATTCCTTTGGGTCATAAGCAGGGTAATCGCTTTCGGTCGGTAATTTGCTCATATAGGTATAGATCAGTTCGTAATCTGCAGGTTTCAGATTAAACCGTTCCGCAGCGGGAAAGGCTTTTGGATACATGAGTCTTTTTAGCATAGCTTGTTGATTGGGAATGCTAAATGCGTTTTTGTTGGCCAGATTAAAGGGTTTGTTGACTAATTTTTCAGCACTATCTATATAACCAATCCCCATCATTGTAGCGGACAGTTCTAACGGATATTCTTTCGGGTCGTATTGGGCAGGTTGAACATATACCAGTTTTTCTCCATTATAGAATTTGATAGGGTTGGTGTGTTTTGCAAACTCCCCTGAATCACCAATGGCAAGACGGTTTAGAATACGACTATCATTAAATCCATATTTTTTAAGTTTTTTATTGATCTCTGCGCGACCAATAAATTCGAATAATCTATTAAATGCATCATTATCGCTGGTCAGCAGAATCTTTTTAATGTAATGTTCAATAGAAGGAAGTCCGTTTTTTGCCGTAGTATCCTTATTCACTTTAGTTTGCCTGGCATAGGCACTATCTGTAATCATAGTACTTTGGGTAGTTAGTCCGGTTATGTTCAGCTCATTGATTTTTTCCAGCGCAAAGATCACCGCAGCGAGTTTTACGGTGCTTGCCGGGTAGAAATACCGGTGAGGATCTAAATTGTAGCTATAGCTTCTGAATAAAGGCGGGAGGTTTGCATTGTTAATTACTTGCGTGTACAACACTTGTATCTGGTTTTTTTGTGGATGATTCAGGACCCCGGAAAATTGATCCGGATGCTGACGCATTAGTTTTTCTATCAGGATTGTATCAGTTTTTTGTGCCATAGCAGGGAGGCTGATCAGGAGTATAAAAGCGAAAAATATTCTATTCATTGTTATGGTCTAATAAGTATAAATATAAGTATTAAAAAATATATGAATTATGGATGTTGGTGGTAGTTGAATTATTAAGTACATTCGCAGCGCTTTTGGTTCCGGTTTAGGGTTAACCTATCTGGATTAAAAGGGAATACGGTGTGAT